>JGI12635J15846_10002040_pt1 | contig 17679 bp, 22 predicted proteins | sample BlaSpr_A8_OM2_M2_FD_15846 | JGI IMG/M metagenome (IMG submission 15846) | reverse complement strand
GCAGCGGCAATGTCAAGCCGATGGCCAGCATCATGGGCGGCAAAACTGAACTCGACTTTCCCTTCGGCATCGCGCTCGATTCCGGCGGCAACATCTACGTGGCGAACTCGTTGGGCGGGGAGAACGTGCTCGGCAGCGTCACGATGTATCCAGCCGGCAGCAAGGGCAACGTTGCGCCAGCCGCCACCATCGCGGGCCACATGACCACGTTTGATAATCCGACGGGAATTGCGTTGGATGCCGACGCGAACATCTACGTCTCCAACCTGAACAGTAACACCGTCACCATCTTTGCCGCCGGGACCAACGGCAACATCCCGCCGAGCGCCACCATCTCCAGCAAGACCAGCGGGCTCGATATGCCCTATGGCATCGCGATTCCGGCTCCTTCGATTACTACGACCCCGACCATCTCTGCCACGCCAACGCCGAGCACGTCGCCGACTCCGACCGGCGCCACCCCAACTCCGACTGCAACCCTAACGCCGACCCCGAGCCCGACGCCTGCGGGCACGTTGTCGTTCACGCCGGATTCGGTGAATTTTGGCGATAAGACCAAAATGGGCAAGACGAAGAAGGAGAAGGTGACGATCGAAAACGACAGCCCGAAGAATTCGGGCCTCGACGTAATGGTCATCGGTGAGACGACGACTGGCGCGCCATTCGCAGTCGCATCTCAATGCGACAAATTGTTGGCGCCGGGAAAGAGCTGTAAGATTGAAGTCACGTTCGCTCCCACGGACACCACTCCGCAGACCGGCAATTTGATCGTCCACGACAATGCATCGGGAAACCCGCAGACGGTCCCGCTGTCGGGTACCGGTAAGTAGCGGGCCGCATCGCAACTAACAGCGTTCGCAATGAAAGCGGCGAGCCATAGGGCTCGCCGCTTTCATTTTTGAGTTATCCGCTTGCGGCCAGTCGCGCTTTTCCGGAGCCAGTTTCAAGCAAATCATCAAGGCCAATGATGCGCCACATTGCCCCTGTGCTCGCGGGATAAATGTGCCACCAGGGATTACTGCGCGGAGGAAAGGGCGGCGCGATTCGGACGAGGTTGCGCGCTGTAAGGCGGCGGTCTTGATTGACCAGACTTAGTAATACCTTTATAAATATGGAATTATGAAGAAGTCCACTGTCATAGAGGCGCTGGGCGCGCTCGCTCAGGAAACCCGCCTCGATATCTTTCGCCTTTTGGTTCAAAGCGGACCCGGTGGTCTGGCGGCGGGCGATATTGGCGAGCGTCTTGGACTGCCCTCGCCCACGCTTTCATTTCATTTGAATCAGCTCCGATTTGCGGGCCTCATAAATTCGCGGCGCGAGAGCCGGTCGATCATATACAGCGCCAATTTCAAGGCGATGAACGGTCTGCTGGCATACTTAACTGAGAACTGCTGCGGCGGGCGACCCGAACTATGCGCTCCGGCGATCAAGCCGAAATGCTCGTCTGAAATGCGCGCCTCAGCAAAACGCCACATCAAAGGGATAATTTTCAACGGATGATCGCGCGATGGCGAATCGGGAATTCAACGTCCTGTTTCTATGCACTGGAAACTCCGCGCGCAGTGTGATGGCCGAGTGCGCGATCAATCGCTGGGGCAAGGGAAGATTTAAGGGGTTCAGCGCCGGCAGTCATCCCAAGGATGCCGTGCATCCGTTGACTGTCGCGCTCCTTCGGGAACTGAACTACGAACCCTCAAACCTGCGCAGCAAGAGTTGGGACGAGTTTGCCCGTCCGGACAGTCCGCCGCTCGATTTTGTATTCACAGTCTGCGATCGTGCAGCCGCAGAGCAGTGTCCGCTATGGCCGGGACAGCCAATCACTGCCCACTGGGGTGCGACCGACCCGGTGACGTTTGAAGGTAGCCCCGAGGAAAAGCGCCGTCTCTTCTTCCGCGTCTACAGCGGGTTGGAAAATCGGATCAAAATCTTCACGAGTCTAAGGATCGAGGCACTCGACAGCTTCGCGCTGGAACAGCGAGTTAAAGAAATCGGCAAAATCAAACTTCCCCAAGGGCGCGAGTAGTCAGCACGTATCGTAGTTCTTCGATCCCAAGAAGGTAGATATGAGCGCAACTCTGAGGATAGCGCCGACGCCGGTCTTTCGCCGACTATCGTATCTCGACCGCTATCTAACCCTCTGGATTTTCCTGGCGATGGCAGCCGGTGTCGCAATAGGCGCAGTCTTCCCAGGCGTTAAGGCAGCCTTCGATCGCATGAGCGTCGGCACGACCTCTATACCAATCGCAATCGGCCTCATTCTCATGATGTACCCTCCGCTAGCGAAGGTGAACTACGACGAACTGGGCGACGTTTTCCGCGATTGGAAGATCCTCGCGCTGTCACTCTTGCAGAACTGGATTCTCGGTCCGATCTTGATGTTCGCGCTGGCGGTCATCTTCTTGCGGAATCACCCCGATTATATGGTTGGGCTCATCTTGATCGGCCTCGCTCGATGTATCGCGATGGTGATCGTGTGGAATGATCTGGCCAACGGAGACGCCGACTATTGTGCGGGCTTGGTGGCTTTCAACTCGATCTTTCAAGTGCTGTTCTTTTCGCTATACGCCTTCGCGTTCATTACCGTTCTGCCTCGATGGCTTGGCCTTGGTGGCGCAATCGTGCACATCACGATCGGTCAAATCGCCGAGAGTGTCGGCATTTACCTGGGCGTTCCCTTTCTTGCTGGGTTCACAACGTGGAAAGTCCTGATGACGGTAAAAGGCAACGCGTGGTATCGGCAGCGATTCATCCCAAAGATCAGCCCGCTGACCCTGACCTTTCTGCTCTTCACCGTGGTCGTGATGTTCTCGATCAAAGGTGCGGCGATTGTTCATATGCCGCTTGATGTGGTGCGCATCGCGATTCCGCTGTTGCTCTACTTCACGATCATGTTCGCACTTTCGTTCCTTCTGAGCCGACGCGTCGGCGCGACTTACCCGCAGACGGCAACTCTGTCCTTCACCGCCGCTTCCAACAATTTCGAGTTGGCGATCGCCGTGGCTGTCGCGACCTTCGGGATCGACAGCGGGGCAGCATTCGCTGCCGTGATAGGTCCGTTGATCGAGGTTCCTGTAATGATCGGTCTGGTGGATGTCGCTCTATGGGCTCAGCGAAGATATTTTCCAACGTCACCACTTGATCCACCCACGGAATAGATTTTCGGGTTGTGAATCAGTTGAGACTTGGCCGGGCCACTCATACAGTCGAGGCAATGACCGCACCAATCGACGCGATGATTCCGATCGGTCCCAGGGACCTCGATACGTCGATCCTTTCAGCCCGCGCTGTCCGCCGCTTCGTCGAGGGGGTGAGAAATATTTATGTCGTGGCCCGCGACAATCCCGGCATCGAAGGTACGCACTTTATCGATGAAGCGAGGTTTCCTTTTGACCTCAAACTGGTTCGCACGATGCTCGGCGTCGAAGAACGGGCCGGATGGTACCTGCAGCAACTGCTTAAACTCTATTTTCCGCAGGTAGTATCGGAGTGTCTCGACCGCGTGCTGACGGTTGATGCGGATACAATTTTCCTGAGGGCCTCGCGTTTCGTCGACAACGGGCGCGTAGTTTTCAATCTCGGCGACGAATTTCATCGGCCGTATTTTGACCATATGCGCCGGATGCATCCGAGCCTTCGAAAGCTCAGTGCGCATTCCGGAATTACCCACTGCATGTTGTTGGACCGGCGCTGGCTGGCCGAACTGATGGACCTGGTCGAGCAACGCCACCGCCAAGCCTTTTGGCAGGTCTTCCTGACCTCGGTCGCCCCTGAACATCGTGGGCATTCGGGAGCCTCGGAATTCGAGACGTATTTCAATTTCTGCCTGAGCCGCCATCCAGCCGATGTTCTGCTAAGACAGTTTCGCTGGGGCAATGTCGAAACAATCGATGAGGTGCGCGCCGACCGGTACGACTACGTGTCACTGCATTGGTATCGCCGCCGCGAAAATCTCGATTGCAATCGCCTGGCCAGCATAGTCTTCCCGTAGCTAATACTGGGCGCAGGGGTCAGCCCCAGCGACGGTGTCGATGCCGCCCGCCGCGCAGGCGTCTTTTATTTCCTCAAGTGACGATCCCGCGATCCGCTCGTACCGCAATTGAGTATCTACCCCGCGCGCGCGTCAGGCGTATCGGTGCGCCGAACGCCTTGGACAACGTCGCCGATGTGAGCACTCGCGCGCGCGGTCCGGCGGCGATCACGCGTCCCAATTTCAGCACGAGCACGTGCGTGAATAGCGGGATGATCTCCTCCACATGATGGGTCACGAGCACCATCGTCGGCGCGCCGCGGGCGCGGGCGAGACGGCCGAGGAACTGCAGGAAGTGCTCGCGGGCGACGGGGTCGAGTCCGGCGCACGGCTCGTCGAGGATCATGAGTCGTGGCGACGCCATCAGCGCGCGCCCGATCAGCACGCGCTGGCGCTCGCCCTGCGATAGAAATCGCCACGGACGCTCGCGCAGAGCGCGCGCCTCGATACGCGCGAGGATGCGATCCGCGGCGCGGCGGTCGTCGGCACGCATCTCGCCCCAGTAGCCAATCTGCGCATAGCGTCCGCTGACGACGGCTTTGAGAGCTGTCTCGTTGTCATCCATCATCTGATGCACGCTGGAACTGACCAGCCCGATGTGAGTCCTGAGCTCGCGCCAATCGAAGCGTCCGTAGGTCTCCCCCAACACGCGAATCGTTCCGGCGGTAGGCGGCAGATATCCAGTGAGCGCGCGAAGCAGGGAAGTCTTCCCACTCCCGTTGGCGCCAAGAATCGCCCAATGCTCCCCGCGCTCAACCCGCCAATCAATCGATTCGAGAATGACCGCCTCCCGCTCAACCCGCAGCGCGGTGACGTCGATCACAGTCGAGGATTTCATCTCCCCATAATCCGGTTCCCCTTCCCGCTCGGGAAGGGGTTAGGGGTTAGGTTGTTCGGCTGGTTCGCGACCCCATCAGCGAGGGAAGGGGATCGCCAACAAAAAACTGAAATCTACTTACTATTAGTAGCGATAATCTACGCGATCGCCACAAAAGTTCAGGGATGAACTGTTCAGCCTTATGCAATTCCGAAACGCGAGGCACAATGCGCCTCGATGCAACCCCTCACTACACGCACCGGCGGTGAAAGCGAGACGCAGGCGGGCAAACTGATTCCTTCGTTCGTGATCGATACCGCCGGTGCGCCCGCCTCCGCACCTGCGGCCGCAGACACAAGCGCGGCTGCGCCCGCCCCCGAATGGATCGAGCTGCTGCCGGGCGGTGTGTTCTACGGCCGCGACGGACGCGGACCCTTCCGCATCGACGATCCGGCCGCAGTGATCGCGTCCACCACCGCGATGCAGATGAACGCGGGCATCCCAATCGACTACGACCATGCCACCGATTTCGGCGCGCCCGAAGGACGGCCGGCGCCGGCCGCGGGATGGATTCGCGAGCTCGAAGTACGCGAGGGCGCGGTGTGGGGGCGAGTCGAATGGACGGCGCGGGCGGCGAGCTCGATCGTCGCGCGCGAGTACCGCTACGTCTCGCCGGTGTTCCAGTTCGACGCGAAAGACGGAAGCGTGACCCGGTTGCTGCGAGCGGGCCTGACCAACAATCCAAATCTTCATTTGACCGCGATCGCGGCGTCGCACACGACGGCCGCGGATGCCAAGGACCAACGCATGGAATTTCCAATTCAGGAATTGCGCGAGCTGCTGAATCTCGACGGCGACGCGTCAGTTGCGGAGGTCGTCGCAAAAGTGCGCGATCTGCGCAACGCAGCAGGTGCCGCCGGGCCGGCAATCGGCGCGCATTCGCACGACCCGGCGCACTACGTGGCGATCGCGGAGTTCGAGCGGACCCTGACCGAACTCAACGCGCTCAAAGCCGATCGCGCGCGCGAGCGCGCCGCGCATACGGTCGAAGAGGCGATTCGCGCGGGCAAAATCGTGCCGGCCCAGCGCGAGTGGGCGATTGCCTACTGCGCCGCGGACGCGCGCGGCTTCCAACTGTTCGCGGCCAAACAGCCCTCGCTCGTCGGCGACAACCTGGGCTTGTCGGGCGAGCCGCCGATCGATCGCCGCGGCGGCGGGCTCAACCCGGCCGAACTCGCAATCTGTGCGCAACTCGGCCTCAAGCATTCGGAGTTTGTCCGTCGCAAGCGCGGACGCGCGGACTTCCTGAGCCTCGAACGTGCCGATGCCGACCTCCGGAACGCAGCGGTTCGCAACGCGGACCTTGGCAACNACCAGGACTAACTGAGCGCCTCACGCGGCTTCGGAGGAACGAAGCTTCGGAAAACCGCGGGCGCAAATCAACAAGGGTGAAAAGATGGCGGCTCTAACCAGTGCACGAAATACGCCCGAGATGGCCGATGGCGGCAGGATGCGCGTGTATCCGGTCGAAGCGAACACCAATGTTTACCTGGGCGGGATGGTCGCGCTGGACGCGGCCGGCAACGCGGTGCCGGCGTCGGCGACGACCACCACAGCCAACTCGCTCAAGGTAGTGGGGCGCGCCGAATACGTGAGCAACGGAATCCCGGGCCAGAACGCGATCAACAATCCCGGCGCCGCCGGCGCGATTTTTATCGCGGCGCGCAAGGGAGTGTTCCTCTACGCGACCGACGGATCGGTCGGCGCGGCGCAGATCGGGCTGGTCTGTTTCGCGCTCGACGACAACAACGTCACCGCCACCGATCGCGCAAGCGGCGCGAGCGTACAGCAATATGCTGCAGCCGGAACCGTGGTCGCGATCGATCCAAGCGGCCAGGTTTGGGTGGATTTCTGGCATCAATCGACGGCGTCCGCGTGAAGAGTTCGCATCGACAAATGAAGACGAGGAAGAATTAGATGGAAATCAGCGCAGCGAATCTGACCGCATTGTTTACCGGCTTCGACGTCGTCTTCCAGCGCGGATTCGAGAAGCCGCCGTCATACTACGAGCAGATCACGAGCGTGGTGCGTTCGGCCTCGCGCCAGACTACCTATCCCTGGCTCGGACGCACTACCAAGTTCCGCGAATGGCTGGGCGACAGAGTAATCCAGGCGCTCGAAACGCATGAGTACACAATAGTCAATCGGAACTTCGAAGATACAGTTGCGATCGATCGCAACGATATCGAAGACGATACCTACGGCGCGTACGAGCCGATCATCGAGCAGCTCGGATGGGACACGAAGGTGCATCCGGACATGCTGTTGTTCGCGATGATCAAAGACGCAGTAGCTAATCCCGGCGACGTCGTCGGCTTCGACGGGGTGCCGTTCTTTTCGGCGAGCCATCCGGTCGGCTTGATGAACCAGGCTGGAACCCCGACGGCGAATATCAACTCGAGCGGGTCGGGCGCGTACTGGTACCTGATCGACGCGTCGCGGGTGATTCGTCCATTCATCTTTCAGCTCCGGCGCGAATACGCAGTCACGCGAATGACTAATGTGGCGGACGAGGCGGTCTTCAACCGGCGCGAGTTCCGCTACGGCGTCGACGGGCGCGCGAATACGGGTGTCGGGTTGTGGCAGTTGGCGTACGCCAGCAATACGGATCTGAGCAATCCGACCAACTACGGCGCCGCGCGCGCCGCGATGAGAGCGTTCAAAACCGATGCGGGACAACCGTTTGGCGCGCTATCGAGCCGCACCGGCGTATACCTGCTGGTCCCCCCGACGCTCGAGGAAGTCGCGCGCCAACTGCTGAACTCGGAGTTCATGGCGGGCACCGGCGCGAGCGCGAACGTCGCGACCTCGAACATCTGGCGCAACAGCGCCGACCTTATAGTCAGTGAGTTCCTGGCGTAAGGACGCGGCGATGAAAGCAGTCATCCTGAGCCGGCGTGCCGCGGGTTTCCCTCCTGCCCGCGGCGCCGGAGCGCACGGCCACTCTCCGCGGGCGCGGGTCATTTGCCTGACGCCCGCGGAGAGACCTGCCGTCCGAATAGCCAGTTCGGATGTAATGAGGTGTGGACAGTGAGCTACGCGACAGCGCAGGACGTGATCAATCGATACCCTAATCGAGACCTCGTCCAACTGACTAATGAAGATCCGGCGGCGACGACTGTGAATGATGCACCGATCACGCAGGCGCTGGCGGACGCTTCCGCCGAAATCGATGGGTACATCGAAGGACGCTTCACGCTGCCGCTGACAGATCCGCCGGCCGTGCTCAACCGTCTCACGACGGACATCGCGATGTACCGCTTGCAGTCGCTGCGGCCGCTGCACGACCTGGAAGACGCACGCAAACGTTATGAGGACGCGGTCGCGATGCTCAAGCAAGTCGCAGCCGGCGAGCTCACGCTTGGTCTGTCGGCCGATGGCCAGGAGCCTCCAACTGCGGAAAACGCGGAGAACGTGCAAGGGCCCCTTCGCGTCTTCAGCCGCAAAAAACTGAGGGGTTACTGAGATGGGCGTGATGCTGGACGCGCCGTGGAACGGAGTGACGTTCGCGCCGCCGACCGCGATCGACATCGCGACGATCGAGGACGCGATCGTCAGCCAACTGCAATCGCAAATCAACTCGATCGAAATCGCACACTATCCTGACAGGCCCGAGACCTGGCGCTTGACGCATCGCGTGGGCGCGGCGCTGGTGATGTACAAGGGCGCGCAATACGGCGAGCTGCTCGACACGGCGGCGGTAATCCAGGAGAGGACACTCGAGTTCGAGATCTCGGTCATGATGCGCGACCTCGGATGGGCGGTTGGTGGAGACCCGTCGGGGACGAGTCCCGGCGCGTACGCGATCATCGAAAGCATTCGCACCGCGCTGACGGGATACGTGATTCCCGGCTGCCGCAAGATGTACCCGACCCGGGAAAAATTCATAAAGCGCGACAAGCAGGGCGGCGTGTGGACGTACTCGTCGACGTTCGTACTGAGCACAGTGGCCGTCGAGACCTCGCCGATGGATGACTTCCCGCTGTTCATCAAGGGTTCGGCGCTGGAGGAAGGCGGGCAGACTTCGGTCACGGTCGGAGCGGGCGCATACACGTTCAACTCGAGCCTCCAGGTGCAGCTGCCGCAGAACAATGTGTTTGCCGTGAGCATCACGGGTCCTGGCGGCGCAGCATTGATCGAGGGTGCAGATTTCGCGGTCGAGCGGGCGAACGGAATCATCACGGCAATTCCCGGCGGTGCGATTACCTCCGGCGAGACAGTGCAGATCGCGTACGCATACGCCGAAGTAGCTATTGCGACCGCGGGCCAGAACGAACCGACTAACTAGGTTAGACAAATAGTAACTCGATCCGACTGAGTAAAGGTGATACATGCCAGCCAGTTTCCTGCACGGAGTTGAAGTAATCGAAGTACCTAATGGGCCGGTGCCGGTCACGGTCGTCAAATCGGCGGTGATTGGGTTGGTGGGGAGCGCACCTACATGGGCGGTGCAATCGCCGTCGGTAGCGCCTGCGCCCAACACGCCGACGCTGGTCTCGTCGGCCCTCGACGCGGCGAACTTCGGACCGCTGGTTCGCGGCTACTCGATACCGTACGCACTGGCGGCGATTCAGGAGCAGGGAGCGGGACAGGCGATCGTCGTCAATGTGTTCAATCCCAGTGTGCATTTCACGTCGATAGCAGCAAGTGCATTCACCTTCAACGCGCAGAACGCTATCAACCTCGGGCACATGGGGGTGTCGAGTGTAGTAGTCACTAGTAATCCAGCTGGTACTACGTACGTAGCGGGAACTGACTATACGATCGACGTAGTGAATGGCGTTGTTACTCTTATCCCCACGGCAACGGGAGGACATATCAGCGCCGGCGCCGGCGTGCTGATCGCATTCAACTACGCGGATCCTTCGAAGGTGACGGACGCGAACGTGATCGGGGCGATGACGAGCGGCGTGTACACGGGGCTGCAGGCGTTTCAGACGACCTACGGGACGATGGGGTTCTTCCCAAAGATCCTGATTGCGCCGGGCTACTCACAGAACGCCGATGTTGCGACCGCGCTTGACGCGATGGCCCAGACGATTCGCGCGATGGCGCTGGTCGATTCGCCGCCTGCGACATCGGCGGCGACAGCAATAGCCAATCGGGGGGTTATCGGCAACGCGTTCGCAACGTCGAGCAACCGAACAATTCTTTGCTATCCCCAGGAGACCTTTTACGACACCGGAATCGTGCCGACGAACGTCACGCTGAGCGCTTCGGGACTTCCGTTGACGTCGCAGTTCAACGCGAACTCGGTCGGGCCATACTCGCAGTGGGTGGCAGGAGCGATCGCGGCAAAGGACCTGGCGCAAGGTTACTGGTGGTCGCCGTCAAACACGCAGGTCGATGGAATGCTTGGGCCGGACGTTTCGCTGTATGCGTCGATTCTCGACGCGTCGTCCGACACCAACAATCTGAATGCGGCGGGGATCGTGACCGTGTTCAACGCGTTCGGCACCGGCCTTCGGGTTTGGGGCAACCGGAGCGCGGAGTATCCGACCTCAACCGCGCCGGACAATTTTATCTCGGTGCGCCGCACGATGGACGTGATCGAGGAATCGCTGGAGCTGGCGATGCTGCAGTTCATCGACCAGCCGATTTCGAACGCGCTGATCACGGCGATTCTTGCCAGCGCAAATGGGTTCATCAGATCGCTGATCCAGCGGGGCGCCCTCGTGGCCGGTGCGGCGAGCTTCGACCCGGCGGAGAATCCATACACGCAGATCGCGGCGGGCCAACTGGTCTTTGATATCGACGTGATGCCTCCGCCACCCGCGGAAAGAATCACATTTGAAGCGTTCATCGATGTGACGCTGCTTCAGCAACTCGGCCAGACGAGTCCGATAACCGTAGCGGCGGGGGCGACGTCTTAAACCGAGCGGACGAGGGAAAAGAATGAATATCCAAATAAACTCACTGACTAATGCAAATATATACATTGACGGGGTCGGACTGCTCGGCCGAGCCGAAGAGATACAGATCGCGAATCCCAAGCACAAGATGATTGACTATAAGGGCTTGGGGATGGCCGGCACGGCTGAGTTGTGGGCGGGGGTCGAGAAGCTCGAGTCAAAGATCAAATGGTCGTCGTTCGACGCCGCTACGCTCACGATGTCGACGAGTCCCTTCCAGACGCATTCCTTCCAGGCGCGTGGAAACCTGGAGCAGTACACCAGCCAGGGGCGGACCGCGCAGCTGCCGGTGGTTTACCTGATGACCGGGGTGTTCAAGGACGCCGGCAGTCCAATCTTTCGTCAGCATCAAATGGTCGAGACTACATCGGTAGTAAGTATCTATCACTGTGAACTATTCGTGGCAGGAGTCCAAATATACTTGTACGACGTATTCGCAAATATCTACGTAGTCGGTGGCGTCGATCAACTGAGTACCTTCCGATCGAATCTCGGGGGCTGAGTGAGTTGTCCACGAAGCCCGAAGACGGGGCGAATGACTAATGAAAACTGACGAGTTAACGGTGAATGGAGTGCCAATCGGCAGCGGTGAAACGAACGAGGAACAAAGCGTCCGGACGATTGACCTGCCGTCGGGTGCGCGGGCCGAGGTGCGGAAGGGTTACGGGCGAGACCTGATGCGGGCGCAACGAACAGCGGCGGGGGGCGACGCGAGTGCGGTCGTGTTTGCATTGATTGCGGAGGTGGCGCGCATCAACGGGCAGAAAATCGTGTACGAAGACGTGCTTGAGATGGATCTTGCGGACGTGATGGCGTTGCAGGCTGAGGTGATTGACGAAAATTTCGACCGCCCTCCGCAGCGAGCTTCGCAGGCCTCGTTCAATCCGGATTCTCAGTCCGAGAGCTGAGCGCGATGGACTTTGCGGAGCTGTCGTACTGGCTGGACGCAATGACGGACTATGAACGGATGCGCGTCGAACGCGGCGGAGGGACGAATGGTGAGTAGTAATTGCAGTGAGTATAGCGAAATGCGCGCGGCAAGCGATCGCGCAGTACGGTGAAACGATGGGAATAAGATTATTCGTGGGCAATTTGAGTTTCTCGCTAGGTGATGGCGATTTGCGCGAAGCCTTTGCCGAAATTGGCAGCGTCGAGCGGGCTGAGATCGTGCGCGACCGTTTCGACGGGCGATCGCGCGGGTTCGGCTTTGTCGAGATGAAGAGTGAGACCGAAGCCGCAGTCGCGGTGCGAGCGATGAACGGCAAGGAGCTCGCAGGACGTCCGCTGCGAGTGGAGGCGGCGACCTCTCAACGCCGTCCGTTCGACCGCAACGCCGCGCGCGCTAGTTGACCCTCCCGATCACGGCATCAAGAGCAAGCATCATATGGCAAGGCAACACAGGAAAGTGGCGCACGCGCTGAGCCATCTTCAGCGTGTGGCTAAGGCCGCGCGCGCGAGCGATCGACTCGCGCGAGCGGCTGCGAGCGTCGCGCCGGCAGGCGGTCATCGATGGCAACTACCCGCACAGGGCTGGCTCGTCAAAGAGAATCGAGTCGTCGAGACGGGAGATGACGACAATCGAGGAAGGGCTCCCGAGGGCTCTGAGAGCGGCCGCAGCGTCAGGGTGAACGAACGCGGAACCGGCAATCGACGCGAGAGCGCGAGGGCCGGGGGTGCGTGGCAGCGCGCAGCGGCGATGGTCGAGGGCGGCGCTCTCTGGTCCCGCGAGATGCCAGGACTGTCTCATGCGATGGATGCGCTGTCGCGAGTTGAGCGATCGGTTGAATCGGCAAGCGCGGGCCGGGCGATTGCGGATGCGCGGAAATTCGTGCCATCCAGGTTGGCTTCGAGCGCCGATTCGCGCCGAACCCGAGAGAGACTCGAAGCAACACGACCGTCTCCCGCCGGAATGCGAGCACTGGCGAAGGTTCGGGTTGCTCGAGTGATTCGCGGAATGACTTTTCTTCCGAGCGTTTCGCAGCGCGAGTTCGCGCGACCGTTGAGCGATGCTCGCGTGTCCAACGACGGCGGCGGACGCGTGGGGATCACTATCAACTCGTCGCCGACGGTGGTGATCAATGCGCCGGCGGGAGGCGCGGTGCAACATGACGTGCTCGGGGCGTTGCGGGCGCATCGCGAAGAACTGTTCGATCAATTGAAGCGGGAATCGGCGCGACGCGAGCGGGCGCAGTTCTAAGGAGAGAGCATTTGTTCGCAGCATTAGGCGAAATTCAATTCGAAGTGGTTGGGTCTCCGGACGCCTACGAATCCGCGGGGGCTTACGATTTCGCGGAACAGAAGGTGATCGAGAGCAAGCCGCAACTGCAGTGGGTCGGGGATGATCTCGAGCGACTGAAGTTCGAGGTGATATGGCATGCGTCGTTTACGAATCCGTCGACGCAACTGGCGCTGTTGCGCGCGACGGCGGCGGAGCATCTCGCACTGCCGCTGGTTTTCGGCAACGGGGATTTTCGCGGGTTCTTTGTTATCGAATCGATCAATGTGAAATCGCAGCAACTATCGGCCAGCGGCACGCCGATCGCGATTCGGGTGGCGCTTGCGCTCAAAGAGTGGATAGCGGATCCGCTGCTGCTCTCGAACGCACTGAACGCGACAGCGATATCGCCGCTTGGAATCACGCAACTGCCGCAGAACACCGCGGGCCCTGGCGCGAACAGCGTCACGCCGGGCGTGTCGGCATTACTCAGTACGCCAACGCCACTGGGAGCGAGCAGTCCCAATCTTGACGCGACAGATGTGCCGGCCGCGGTTATCGTGAGGAGTGCCGCGCGATGACGTGCTCACAGTTCATAGTCCATGTTACGACGGCCGGCGAAAGGTGGGACCTGCTGGCGTGGCAATACTACGGCGACCCGACTGACTATTCGCCGATCATAATGGCTAATCCAAACGTGCCGATCGAGCCGGTGTTCGACCCCGGCATATCGATAGAGATTCCGCTGCAGCAGAAGAGCGCTGTGGTCAAAGCTAACTTGCCGCCCTGGAAGTTGTCGCAGGCGGTGAGTGGCTAATGGCCGCGACTCCGTCTTATACAGTCCGCTCACCTCAGTGGATACTCACTTACTCGGGCGTGAATATATCTCCGGATATATCGCAGATGGTTATGGCTATTAGATATGTCGATCGGCTGGACGCTGCTTCAGGCGAGCTGGAAGTGGAGCTCGAGGACTCGATGAAGCTGTGGCAGGGGCCCTGGTATCCGGCGATCGGCGACGTTGTCAGTCTGCAAATTGGCTATAGCGGCGAGGCGATGCTGGATTGCGGCGACTTTCAGATCGACGAGCTGGAGCTGGACGGGCCGCCCGACGTGATGCGGCTGCGCTGCCTTGCCGCGTACATCACACCGGCGATGCGCACGGCAAATACGGTGGCGTACGAGAACATGGGCATCGTGGAAATCGCGGGACAGATCGCCGGGAAGTATGGGCTGACGCTGGTGACGGCGTCGGCCGAGTCCGAGAGCGACGTGGTGTTTGCGCGCGTCACCCAACGGCGGCAGATGGATTTGGAATTTCTAAAACGCCTCGCGCGAGAGCACAACTTCGATTTCACAGTGCGCGCCGGGCAGATGGTGTTTTACGAGCGGCCCGCGCTCGAGTCGGTGCCGGCCACGGCAACGATCACGCGAGCGGACACGGTGCGATTCTCATTTCGGAACCGAGCGCGTCGAATCTATGATGCCGCGGAGTTTTCCTACTTCGATCCCGACACGAAAGAACTGATTACTCAGTCGGTGTCCGCGGACGAACCTTCGCCGACGAACGACACGCTCAAAATTGTGGCGCGCTGTGAAAACGCCCAGCAAGCGCAGGTGAAGGCCGAAGCGCTGCTTCATCTGCACAACATGGTGTTCGTGGACGGGTCGATTGAAGGGCCGGGGAACACGGTGCTGGTGGCCGGCATCAATGTCCAGCTCAGCGGATGGGGTGCGCTGGATGGAACCTACCTGATCGAGATTGCGAAGCATCACCTGGCGCGGGCGACCGGATATACAACGTCGATTGCGGCGCGAAGGGTCAGCGCATGAACGACATAATCGAATATCGCGAACGATTCGCCTCGCTCAATCCGACGTTCCGCGTNGGGATCGTGCAGGCGCAGGACACGGCGCACGCAAAGGTGCGCGTGGTGTTTCCCGATTACGACGAGATGATCAGCTGGTGGNTGCCGGTTGTATTTGCGAAGACGCANGACGACAAGTTCTACTGGATTCCGGATGTCGGCGAGCAGGTCGTGTGTTTGATGGATCTGCGCGACGAGGCGGGAGCGGTGCTGGGCGCGATTTANTCGGCGGTTGACGTGCCGCCGGTGAACAGCGCCGACAGGTTCCATATCGCGTTCAAGGACGGCGCGAACTTTGATTACAATCGCGTCACGCATCTGTTCGATCTTATTTTCCAGGACACCACGCAACTGACGTATGACTCTCTGCTTCATCTGTTCGATCTGAAATTTCAGGATCAGGCGGAGCTGAAGTACGACGGCCTCGAGCACGTGTTGAGTGTGACTCTGCCGCAGGGCAGCGCGTTCAGTCTTACGGCGAACGGCGCGCAGATTGAGATCGATTCGAGCGGCAACATCATCATCAAAAGTGCGGGGCAAATACAGCTTGGCAACGGCACGCTGGCAGGCGTCGCGCGGCTCGGCGATCAAGTCCAGGTGGGCGAGCAGACCGGGACGATCGTGACGGCGAGCACCGACGTGCTGGCGGGATGACGATGCCGGCAAACCCAGTCACTTTGGCGGATATAAGGTCGGCGGACTGGTCGTTGGCTCTGGGAGCCATCGGCGAAGTAGTGCAGGGAATCGCCGATGTCGAGCAGTGTCTCGGGATAATCGTGACGACCCCGCGTGGGAGCGACCCGTTGCGGCCGACCTTTGGCGCGAACATCTGGCGGTACATCGATTTCCCGATCAGCCTGGCGTTGCCCGCGATCGTGAGCGAACTAACCTCGGCGATCACGATGTGGGAGCCGCGGGCAAAGCTCGTGTCGGTGACGGCGCAACCGGTGTTCGACGGCAGCTCGCAGTCGGGCGCGCATCTCGACGTGACGCTCAACTGGCAGCTTAACCTGGGCGCCGCGCCGGCTACCGTTCAGACCACGACCGTGACAGTGCCTGGGGCGGCGGTCTAGTGCGGGCCGCGCCGACGGCGAAAAAAGGATGAGTTGATGGGTGCAGGAATTTCGTCGCTGCCGCCGCCGGTGTTTGTCGACGATGCGGACGGGCTCGATCCGAATCTGATCCTTGCCGATATGATCGCCGAGTTCGAGGCGGCGGCGGGACGAGTGCTGTATCCGGCGCAGGTCGAGCGCCTGCTGATCAATCTGTATGCGTACCGCGAATCGCTGGTGCGCAACGCGATTCAGTATGCGGCGCAGCAGAATCTGCTGGCGTTCGCGTCGTTTCCGATGCTCGACTATCTCGGTCAACTGTTGAGCGTCACGCGGCTCGCGTCGCAGCCGGCGGTGACGACGCTTCAATTCACGCTGACGGGCGCGCTGACGGTGCCGTTCACGATCGCGGCGGGGACGCTAGTCGGTACCAACGACGGGCAATTCACTTTCGCGACCAGCGCTACGATCATCCTGGCGGCGGGCGCGACCATCTCGAGCGTCGCGGCGACGGCGACCGCTCCAGGAGCCGGTGCGAATGGATATCTGGCGGGACAGGTAAGCGTCCAGCTGAATCCGAATGCGCTGATCGCGAGCGTGACCAACACCAGCACGACCACCGGCGGTTCCGCCCCGGAAACGGACAATCATCTGCGCGCGCGTATCCAGGCCGCGCCGAACCAGTTCAGCGTCGCGGGGCCGGCTGGCGCGTACCGCTTCTTCGCGATCGGCGCCGACCCGTCGATCGCCGACGCTCAGATTGTGAGTCCCGCCCCCGGATCGGTGAACGTGTACCTGCTGACCGGACCGGTGACGCAACAACCGGCGCCGGCGCCGAACAGCGCCGGAGTCGCGAACTCCGCGCTGCTTGCGAAAGTGGCCGCGGTGCTGAACGCCGACACTATCCGTCCGCTGACGGATACGGTGAATGTCCTCGCGGTGACCGAGGTGGACTACCAGATCACGGCGACGGTGACGCTGTACTCAGATGCCGATCCGACGGCGACTATCACGGCGGCGACCACCGCCGCGCAGGAGCTCGCGCTCGAGCTCGCGGCCAAGATTCAGCGCGACATCGTGCCGAGCCAGATAATTGCAGCGCTGTCGGTAGCGGGCGTCTATGGCGTCGCGCTCAGCTCGCCGATACTGACGCCGCTTACCGCGGGGCAGTGGGCGAACTGTACGATGATCTCGCTGACCGCGGCGTTCAGCACGGAGCATAGCTGATGCCCGAGCTTTCGGCCGCGCCTTCGATCAACGATACGCGAACGCAGGCGCTGCTGGTGTTGATCGCGCGGCTTGCGACGCTCGATCTCACGACGCTGCTGGTTTACCGAATCGACTCGGTGGTGGCGGGAGCCTTACAGTTCCTGGCATGGCAATTCGACGTGCTGTCCCCCTTGTGGCAGCTGATCGCGCCGGTGGCGATCGGCGTCGATGCGCTGACCAACATCGATTTGCTGATCGACGTGGACAACCTGATCGAGTCCGGCGGCCTGGTCACGGAGATGGTGCTGACCGAGGCGGCGCAGCGCGCGCTGCTCCAGAACGCGATCGGGCTGCATCGATTTCGCGGCACGCCGTCGGCGATCAAGCAGGCGCTTGGAGCGCTCGGATGGGAACAGGTGACGCTGCTAGAGGGACAGACGAGCTGGGGCGGGGCACTGTACCCGCCGAACCAGGGATGGGCGGTGTTCCGCGTGATGGTCGAGCTCGCGGCCGGGCAGG
>JGI12635J15846_10002034_pt1 | contig 17696 bp, 10 predicted proteins | sample BlaSpr_A8_OM2_M2_FD_15846 | JGI IMG/M metagenome (IMG submission 15846) | reverse complement strand
ACGTTGCCCAACAAGAGATTGCTTCACCGGTCGACTTGAGAGGATAGCGTTTATGTGCGGAATTGCCGGCATCGTTAACGCCGGGGCAGATCACCAGGTCGACGCGGATACGATCCATCGCATGTGCCAGGCCATCGTGCATCGCGGGCCGGATGACGAGGGCGTCTTCGTCAAAGACGGCACCGGCTTGGGCATGCGCCGCCTCAGCATTATTGATTTATCGGGCGGCCATCAACCCATCTTCAATGAAGACCAATCAATTTGGATCGTGTTCAACGGCGAAATTTATAATTTCCCGGAACTGAAATCTGAGTTAGAATCTCGCGGCCACCTCTTTTCGACCCATACCGATACGGAAGTGATCGTCCATCTTTACGAAGAGATGGGCGCCGATTGCGTGCAGAAACTCCGAGGCATGTTTGCTTTTGCGCTTTATGATTCGCGCAAAGAATCGCTGCTCATCGCCCGCGACCGCCTCGGCAAGAAACCTTTGCACTACGCCCTGGTCGACGGCCGATTATATTTTGCTTCGGAGATCAAATCGATTCTGGCCGTCGCTCCCGAGCTTGCCGAAGTCGATTCGGAAGGCATCCTGCAATATCTTTACTACGGTTACATTCCTGATCCGCACACTGCCTTTCGGGAAATCAAAAAGCTCCCTCCAGGCCACTTGCTGGAATTCCGGCACGGCGAAATTAAAGTGCGGAAGTACTGGGACCTGCCCGCATTTGGAACCAGTCGTCCCGCTAGCGAAGAAAACATTCTCGACGAGTTGGAACACCGGCTCGCCGAGGCGACCCGCATTCGTTTAATCAGCGACGTGCCGCTCGGCGCATTGCTAAGTGGCGGAGTCGATTCATCCATCGTAGTTGCGCTTATGGCGCGCGCTAGTTCCAAGCCCGTAAAAACATTCTCCATCGGATTCGAGGCTGAGAAGTTCAATGAATCCCATTACGCGCGTCTCGTAGCCGAGCGCTTTGGCACCGAGCACCACGAGTTGATCGTCAACCCGGATCTGGAAGAAACCCTGAGCTACTTATCGTGCATGATGGAGGAGCCCTTTGGCGATTCCTCCATGCTGCCGACCTATTACGTCTGCCGCATGGCGCGACAGCACGTCACAGTGGCGCTTTCAGGCGATGGCGGCGATGAACTCTTCGCCGGCTACGATCGCTACATTACCAGCACGAACCGCCAGTGCTACGATGGAATTCCCCACTGGCTGGGTAATTTGTATCGCGAACATCTGCACGATCACCTGCCCGGTGGAATGTATGGACGGAACCTCGCATGGAACGCCTCGTTATCGCTTCGGGATCGTTACCTGGATGCCATGAGTTTCTTCCCAGCATTGCACCGCGAGCGCTCTTTCTTTTCCGAAAGCTTTCTTGAGACCGCTGCAGGCCTTCCCGATCCGCTACAGCAGTTTCGCGCTTACTATGACGGCGCTCCCTGTCCAGATGCAATGAGTCGGCTGCTTTATCTCGACACAAAGACTTACCTGGCGGGGGACATCCTGACCAAGGTTGATCGCATGAGCATGTTGACGTCTTTAGAAGTGCGCGTCCCCATGCTGGACCATGAATTTGTCGAGTGGGTGGCGGCGCTTCCCATCGAGTGGAAGTTGCGAGGTCAGACTCGAAAGTACTTGCTTAAGAAATTGGCCGAACGGCTGGACATTCCTTCCGAACTCTTGCATCGACCGAAGCAAGGTTTTCAAATGCCGCTTGTCGATTGGATGCGTCGCGAACTGAAGCAGGGCTTGCTGCAAATCCTCCTTGAGCCGCGGACCTTGCAACGTGGTTACTTCAAGCCGGAAGCCGTACGCACATTAGTCGACGAGCATCTCAGTGAACGCAGAAACCGGTCCGGCCTACTCTGGCGGATGCTCGTGCTCGAATTATGGCACCGCAATTTTCTTGAGGCGGGCAGATACGGCATAGGGTCTGATTCGTCATCGAACTTTGCAACAGCAGTTTCTACAGTTGCTCACTAAGAGACACGAGCTATTTATTTTTGTTCTAATCGGGGAACAAGGGGTCGGTTGGTTATGCAGAGCGCAGAAATGCCAATAGTTTCGAATAGCGTAGTGCAAAAAGATTCGGCGTGGAGAAGCAAAGCGCCGGTTTTCGTAATCGGCTGCGGCCGCTCGGGCACGACTTTGTTGTATCACATGGTATTGTCTGCCGGAAATTTTGCGGTTTACAGGACCGAATCGAATGTTATCAATCTTCTGGAGCCTCGGTTCGGCGACCTAAGCATTGCTCGCAATAAGCGCAATCTGCTCGAGGCATGGTATGACAGCCGGCTCTACACACTGTCAGGCCTTGATCGCGACGAGATTGGCAAGAAGGTCATGGCAGACGTCAACAATGGCGGCGATTTTCTGCGCGTGATTATGGAGGAGATGGCTCGCAAACAGAACGTGGAGCGCTGGGCAGAGTGCACCCCCGAGCATATTCTCCACTTGCCGCGAATCAAGGAAACGATTCCCAACGCCCTCATTATTCACATCATCCGTGATGGCCGAGATTCGGCGCTGTCCACCGAAAAGCAGGGCTACATCCGCCGCCTCCCCGGGGATCGTAAGCCTCCGGTGATGGCCTGCGGGATCTATTGGGAATGGATGGTGAACAAAGGTCAAAGAGATGGACGTTCGTTGGGCAATGATTACACCGAGGTTCATTTCGAAGAACTGGTCACAAATCCGCGAGAGACCTTGGCTAGGCTCGGGGAATTTATTCAGCACGACTTGGACTACGATCGAATCCAAAGTGTAGGAATTGGTTCCGTGTCCGAGCCGAACACGTCTTTTAAGACCGATTCCAATCAGAAATTTTCTCCCGTGGAGCGTTGGAAATCCAGCTACCAGCGAAAAGACCTGGCGATGATGGAATGTTTGATTGGAAATACTTTGCGCGACTCGGGATACAGACTGGAAACTAATCCCGACGAGGTAGAGAACCCTTCGGAACTCAAAGTCATGCGTGCGGTCTACCGCCGCTATTTCGATCTGAAGCTTTATTTAAAAGCCAAAACGCCGCTAGGACCGATGTTAGTGACCAAGAATCTATCCTGGATATAAAACTCTCCCTGACTTACTAACTCGAATCGGACCGAATTTAAATCGCATCTGACCTTCCAACCAGCTCCTGGTAAACGTTGAAAACAGCCTCGATATTCGTTTCGTCAACCGGCGCGGTAGAGCCACTTTGTTCACCTGCCGTGCTCAGCACATCTTGAATTTCATTAACGAGTGCGTCCAGATTCGAACTAGGAATCAATCGCACTCCCGCAGGCCGCATCCCATTATCGCTAGCGATCACAGGAGTCCCCAAGTAAAGAGCCTCTCGCACGGACACCGCATCGCCGTCGTAAAGCGTCGTTCGCAGCATTACGTCACTTTGCTTGATGGCCTGCAGCGTATCTTTATGTGCGACGTCGCCGCTCAGCAGAATGTGGCTGGAATACGATTGCGCGGCGATCTGGGAGCGGAGTTTCGCCTCCAGGCTTCCCGACCCAATCATTAGTAATCCTGCGTTCGGGAACTGCCGTCGCACCCGGCCGAGCACCTCAATTTGCAACAGCAGATCGTACTCCTTTTCGAGCAATCCTACAGAAATGAGCAGCGGGCTATGGCTTTTAACAAAGTCGGCGAGCGAATCGGGAAGAGCCCGCAACTCCGTCCACTCTGCCGAAAGAGAATGAGGATAGATTAGACGCCGCCGCTCGGCAGGCACGCCGAGTTTTCCAAAAAACTCCACAATCGCGGGATTCACGCCAATGAGCCGGTCGAACCTGCGGAGCACAAAGCCTGCCAGAGAATTGCGGCCTAATTTTCTGCCCTGCGGTGACGATGGATATCCACCCGAATGAAAAGTAAGAACCGATTTACTTTTCGGCATCAGGCAACATACCAGACTCAGGCCAAGCAACCGCTGAGTCAGCATTCCACCGAGATGCAAATGAACAATGTCGTACTTAAGCCGGAGAAGTAACTCCAAAAGTTCGACGCTAGACTTTGGATAATAAACATCATCAGCGTCAGCTTTGCGATGCCGGGTAATGTTGATTACGGCGCAGCGTATATTTCGCTTCAATAGAAAATTGCGAATCGCCACCAGATTGCTTTGCACGCCGCCGTGGGGCGGAGGGTAGGGCCCCAGTTGCAGCACTCTCATTGCAAAGAACCATCCAGCACCGAATCGATATCAATGGCACAACATTCGAGCGTACGGGCAGACTCCAGCATTTGCAGGCAGCCAATCGTGGCGCGCACTCCATCGCGCACGGTGACATCCGGCGTCTTGCCACTCTGCAACGCAGAGAGGAACGCGTTCATCTGAGCGGCGTGACCCTTCTGGGCAAATAAACTCGATTGTTTGCCGATGGTGCGGCCCTTGGTCACGACTCGCTTGAAATCCTCCGCATAAGCGCCCATACCGGGTGCGAATATTTCTACGCGCTCGCCCCCCGAGGTGCGGCTGCCTACGGTGCAATAAGTTAAATTTCCAACAGATCCATCTGCAAAACGGAAACTCGCCGCTATGTTGTTCTCGCCAATCGGATCTTTTTTCCCTGTGGGCAGTGAAAAGGCCGATACCGCAATCGGTTCGGCATCGAGAAGCCAATACATCAGGTCCACGAAATGGCACGCCTCGCCCAGGATAGCGCCGCCAATAGCAGGATCTGCCATCCAATACGATCCTGAAATTCCAGGCGAATTAATACGGCAGCTCACCACGGCTGGACCCGTTCGCTTGCGCAATTGTTTTTTTAATTCACCATAAGTCGGAGCACATCTGCGGTTGAATCCTACGGTAATCTGTTTTCCACTTTGCCTCGCAGCCTGGTAAACAAGCCGGCATTCCTCTTCTGTCAGCGCCATGGGCTTCTCGACGAATACATTTTTGCCCGCCTGCAGCGCCGCGATCGCCTGAGAAGCATGCTGCTGGTTGCGGCTGACGATCACGACCAGATTGATTTCCGGGTCGCGCAGAATTTCCTCGTAATCGGAGGCGCAATAATTCGCTCCAAAACGCACCGCATAATTTTTGCCGCGGAAACCGCTCGAAGAATGAATGGCCCGCAAATGCGCATGGGGCGCCTTCTTCAGGTTCGGCAGATGGACCCATCGCGCAAGATTGCCCGCTCCCACCAGCCCCACTCCAATTTGCGATAAGGCGGGAGTGTTGCTGTTAACCTCTGTTCGCCTCTTGGGATGAAAGTCCGCTAAAGGATCCGCAACCGTCGACGCCGGATATTTCAATAGCACAGCGAGGCTGTTGGACGCGGGATCCATAATCGTCTCGTACGCTTTGGGAGCCTCCTCGAGAGCGAACTCATGTGTGATCAGCGGCTGAACCTGCACGCGCCCCGTGCCCACTAATCTTAAAAACTCCTGCATGTTGCGATTTTCCGTCCAGCGCACGTAAGGCAGCGGATAATCCTGGCCCTGTTTCTCATAGAGCGGATCGTAGCTGCCAGGGCCATAGGCGCGAGCCATCAGCAGTTGAATCTCTTTGCGATACATTTCGAACCACGGGAAACTCAATTCCACCGCGCCCACGTCTACGATTCTCCCGCGATCGCGGCAGATTTCTACCGCCAGTTGGCAAGGAGCGGCCGACTTCGCAGCCGCCGCTACAATCACGCAATCGACGCCGAGTCCGTCGGTAAGAACTGCTATCTGTTCCTGAAGTTGCGATCCACCGAGGACCGATGCGTCAGCACCCAGGCGATGGGCCAACTCAACGCGATCCGCCTTCAAGTCAGTTGCGATGACATATCCGCCCTGCAAGCGCACCAGTTGCGCGATGAGTTGTCCTACAAGGCCCAGCCCTACGACGGCGACTTTCTCTCCAAGCGAGATATTGGCGACTCGAACGCCGTTCAGCGCAATGCTGCCTAGAGTCGAGAAGCATGCATGCTCAAACGGGACCTGATCCGGGACCTTGACCACCAACTTCTCCCCGACCAGCACCGACTCGCCATGTCCCGTCCCCTCGCCGCCGTATGCCACGCGGTCGCCGATTTCCAAGCCTGTAACTGTGGGATGTTTTTCCGCAATGATGCCGGCGCCGGAATATCCGAGAACCGCATACTCGGAAAACTTGGCGCGCACCTCGTTGAAAGTTTTGGTGGGACCAGAAACTTTCAGCACGTTCCAAATCTTGCCGAGATGAGATGGGTTATCCGCAACCGCTCGAACCAGGCTCTCCTGGTGGATACTGGCGGTTTCCGTGCCGCTGCTGATCAAAGAATAAAGCGGGCGAACCAGGACGTGATGCGAATTCACGACTGGGTCCGGCACTTCGTCCACGATAATTTCTTTCAATCCCCTTCGAATAACTCGCTTCATAATCCTGCTTGACCTCGGAAAACTATAGTAACCATCAAGGTAATCATGAGTTAAAAGGGGATTACTCGATCAATAATACCATTCCGCAAAAACGCGAAAAGAGTACCTAGCGATGCGCTTTTGCTCGCCAGCCTTTGCGTTCCAACAGGGCGGTGTAGAGCTCTTCGTGGCTCCGGCACATCTGTTCAATCGTAAGGTTAGCTTCGGCGTAGGCTTTCGCATCCTGCCCCAGCTTCTTCCGCAATCCTTCGTCTCGCAATAACGATTCAATGGCCGTTGCAAGTTCTGATTCGTCGCCCTCCGTAACCAACACTCCGCGACCGTCGTCGACGAGTTCGGCGTTTCCTCCCACGCGATTCGCGACGACCGGAACACCCGCCGCCATCGATTCAATAATTGAATTCGACAAGCTCTCCGAAGAAGAGGGAAGTACGGTTAGATCCAGCGAGGCGAGAACGGCTCTGACATCTCGACGATCGCCCAGAAAACGAACGTGATTGCCTAGACCAAGGCTCCGCGCCTCTTGTTCGAGTTCGCTTCGCAACGGACCGTCACCCACCAACACAAATTCCACACCCGGAAATTTTGAAACAACGCGGGCTGCAGCCTTTAATAATGCGAGATGATTCTTAGCGCGCAGGTTCATTCGCGCGATCATGCCCACCCGCAGCAGGCCCGGGATCGCCGCGAGTGCGGGAGTAGCGTCGGCGAAGGCTGAGGGTGGAAGACCATTTCTGATCACCACTAGTTTGCCTCGACGGATGCCTTGCTTAAGCAAGTGATCGGCCGCGGCCTGCGAGTTGCAAATCACGCGATCGCACAAGCGGAAAGCCATCGCCTGAGCCCGCGACTGCCCCGAGGTAAGCAGATCGCCAATCTGCCTCTGGCTGCCGAGGACCACCGGAACTCCCGCCAGCCGCGCAACCGGAATCAAAAATAGATTGGTATAGAAATCGAAAGCATGAGCGACCGCGATATTGTTTTTGCGCAGCTGCCGAGCCAGGCGGATGCGATTGCGAAACGATTTAGCGCCATAAAGGCTGCCACCAAGGCTGAAACTCGAGAACGGCCCCAAGCCATCGAGAAAGGCGCCTTTTTCCATGATGCAGCCAAGGTGCTGTACAAACAAAGACGCGTCCAGACTTCGAGTCAGCGCCGCAAACTGACGCTCGCTACCGCCCGTCTCCAGGCTGTTAATCATCAGGAAAAGCTGCGGAAGAATTTCGTTGGCGGTCGTTGATTGGAGCTGTGAATTGTCTAAGGTTTGCATCTGGCCGCTGGGCTCGGTTTCAATTCCGTAATCCATTCTCCACTATTCCATGAGCCATTTCTTTGGGGAACCGCACATAGCAATTAGGCCAAGGTCAGCTTTAAATTACGCCACTGGTAGCTTTTTCGATCGCATCCATATCTGCCCCAATGTCTTTGCCGTCCGTAGCAGCGCCGACTGCCGGGGAAACCTTCTTGCACGAGCTCTTTTCATCTTTTGCTTGGCAGAGCCGCAAACTGGCATGACCCGGACTCGAACGAGCGAGTCCCGCCGCCTGTGCATTCGCAGCGTCCAGATTGCCCTTGGGCCAGCCTTCCCGGCTTCCGATAATCAGATTGTGGGTAATTTTCGCATTAGCAAAACAATGCTGGATCACCCCGGCCACTCCTTGAGCCTGGGGCTGATGAGCGCAGTTTTGAGGGCCTCCGCCAGCCGACAACAGTGAGGGTCGCTCCGCCGCGGTAGCAAGTATGCTGTCCGTGAGGCTGAAATTAGCAATGCCGTCCTGACTCGGATGCATAATTGAAAGAAAAGGTCCGGGAACAAACACGGTCACATGGGATATCTGCACATCGTGCAAGGGGGGCGCGACTGCAAGCAACATCAGAAATAAACCAAAACCCTGATAGTCCTTGGAGTGGACGTTTTCCGCTACCAGATCATGAATGCTATAGCGCTCGCCTCCGGAACTGACTCCTCCCGCGTCCGAACGGATATTGGCGATATCTATTACCGCGCCCACATTGGTGATCCGGTTGTAGCGGATCGTGACATCGCTCACCTGGCATACGGGACAGACGTTCGTGTTATTTCGTCCAGTCTGGTTCTTAGGCGTTAGCACAATGGCGAAGCCAGTTTGCGTAAATCCGCCCCAGCTATTTTCCAGAACATTGCCCTCAAGCAACACTCGCTGGCCACTTTTTAGCTCAAAGTTATTCTTAACAATAAAGGGATGGCCATCAGGTCCACCTACAAAGCCAGGTTCGCCTCGCTTCCAGATCATGGGCTTAAAGAGATGGTTATGGCGAATCTCGATGTCGGCGGGAACCTGAGTCGCAGGGGAGCCACCGAACAATATGTTCTCGCCAGCTGCCTCTAGGAAATTGTTAACGATTTTGTAGGGTCCACCGGGAGTGCTATACCCCCCGTTCGATACGGTTTGGGAGTCGGTGCAAGTGCCCACGCCGGCTATGCAGTGAAAATCGCTGAAAAAAGAGTCCACAACAGCAACGAAGGTCATGCCTCGAAGGGCGATGCCGCGAGTGGTTTCATCCTGCGATGTACCATGCATCCACACCCGGTCGAAAATCAGGTGATTCGCCGTGTCATCACCCTTCGTATAAGCCAGTGCGGCGATTGTCGCCCCTGGATTACCGCGCGTGATCTCCAATCCGATCAGCCGATAGTGATTTGCTCCCGCTGCAAAGCGCAGCGGCCCAGTACCTTTACCATCAAACTCGATCTTGGCCATCACATTGCGAACAGAATTACAGTGAAAATCCGGACGTCCGGGAAGAGAAGGGACGCCTGCATAACACGGAGTAAGCCGCGTTCCTTCGGCCGGCAAGGACTCGTTGGCACTGGTTCGCACCACAATCCAGTGGAGATCGTCGCACTCTTTGTTGGGAAACTCGAAGTCTCCGCTAAATGTAACGCCAGCCTCCAGTTCCAGGGTATCGCCACAATGCGCCTTCTCCAGCGACTGTTGCAGGTTGTCGCCACGCTTCACCGCACGGACGTGACCGCTAGCGGGTGTGTCGGCTAAAGAAGTCTTTAGGAATATCCGCGGAAGTTCCGCTGGCCCATCAAATTGCCCCTGTTTATCCGGGCTCTGTTGGTCGGAAGAGGCGCTGATGCTCGGGCTTAGAACCGTTGCCATCGACAGCAAAAGCAAAAGCAAAAGAAAGACGGGCAAAAAAACAGACACTCGCATCCCGAGCTGCCGAATTGTCGTCATCAAATACGTCCTTGCCGCCAACTGTAGGATTCGCTCGCGTCCAGCTTAACGAACTCGCTATGGCTAAATGATAATACACAGAATCAGCGCTAGATTTCTGCTCTACTGCCGCCTGCATTCGCCGTCGCGCACCATATTAAAAAGTTTTCGATGATGCTTTGGTTTGAGCTGAAAAGTCCTATAAGGAAGTAGTGGCTCTGGCCGAGCAATTGCCTCCGGGAAATGAGAATCTCATCGAAGCCCTTGGTAGTCTTGCGAGGACATATGGAACGCGACAGAACTACAAGGAAGCGGAGAAAGCCCTCCAACGGCAGCTTACAGTCGCGGAAAAAACATTTGGCGCTGGATCCCCTCGAGTCACAGAGTCGCTCGCTTCGCTGGGAGGGCTTGCTGAATGGCTTAATGACTACGTTTCCGCTGAGAACTACTTCAACCGCGCGCTCGCGATCAACGAAAAAAACTTCGGAGAGAATAGTTTTAGGACTTCTGAAAGCCTGAGAGTGATTCAGCTTTTTTGGCGAGGCGCTTCCGCCACGGCTCCGGTGCGTTATTGCCTCGCACGTAGAGGATGGGAGTCCGCTTCATGCGCCATAATGCTCGATGGCTTTGCTCAAGAAGTTAAAGCTAAATTCCCATCATTGCGATTGCAACCGTCTGCGGTCTAACGCCAGGCTCACCAGTCGCTCAACGTCGGGTTTGATGTTGAAGGAAGGATTGCAAAAGTGGAATTCGGGAAGGGACCAAAACCCTTTCTCGTAACTGCCTCACGGCCACATTGGAAGTTGTGGGCGAGGCTGTCTCCCTTGGAATCTGTTTCCAGTGAACGGCAGCCAAGTTCTCCCAGCTGAGATTCAAGCTTCTCTAGCAGCTTTCTCTGCTTAGGAAATCCTGTCGTAACATCTGTATTGTAGATGGGCAAAAACAACCACACGGATTTTGCTTTTATGCCTGCAATTCTCGCAGCTTCTTTCTCCGCCCATGCCTGATCTGCCTGGGCTCCCCTTGATGGAGCGGACGGTGGGTTCCCCACTATCTCCTCCATTCGGTGATCGATGGCGGGAAAGTCCAGATCCACACATCCGCCCGCTGGCTCGTCGTTTCCTTCGACGTACCCCAATTGTGCCGAGCGCAGACAGGCGTATGTCAGGTCAATCCTCTGCTTCAATAATTCCCGTCGGCTCCAATCACCAGCGTAATATGCCCACTGCATGTACTTGCCGAAAACCAGGTAAACCGCGCCCTCCTGACTTCGGGCTCCTATTGTCCTGATCAAGTCGCGACTCGCTTCCCGCTGATTGAAGTGAATTGCCTGTCTCCCGGTCGCAACTGCAGTTGGCAGGGTAAGAGCGCAAGAAAGTACAACGAACGCCAGGTTCGAAAAATCCTGCGGAATCAGATCCGCGATTAGCGATATGCCCGAAGCGTAGATCAACAGCAGAATCGGGACGGAAAACATCACCAGCCGGGTCGCGATTGGATACTGCTTCAGTACAGCAGCTAACAGCACCAGACCGAACGGCCCGGCAGCGACTACGGCGATCAGCCCACCCGATTTTTTTGTGATCCCGTAAAGACCAACCAAAAATAAGCCGCTTAGAATTATCGGTCTGATATGGACAATGTGGAAAATCCCCAACGTCAGGACCAGCGAGTTGGACAGCCTGTCGCGGAAATCAGGGGAACTCAGAGTTATGAAGTTCGGCGACCAGACCGCACTCATATATGCGCTTTGCATGGTCGAGCGGTAAGAAAGCCATAACAGCAGACCGAAGATGGCCAGCCATACCGCAGCAGCGATGATGCAGCACTTGCGCCAAACACCAGAAGAGCGGAAGCGGCGATCGAGCACTGCGGCAATCCCAATGCTCGCCAGGACGAATATTACGGGCTGGGAGAAGAACATTGCCACCCCTCCCTCGGTAATTAGCTTGGGCCAAGCTTGGTTTGTAGTGCTCTTCAGAGTGATAACAGCTAACCACACCACTAGGACTGTCGCCAGAGCATCCAGTCCATATTGCTTGAGTTCCGCGGAGTAGTAGATAAGCGGTTCCGAAACTGCCATTACCGCAGCCATCAGCAAGACAACGCGAGGTTCAAATATTTTCGAAAATAAAAGCCAGGTAAGGATCAGCAGGCCGCAGCCCACGAGCAGTGAGGGCAAACGCAGAACTAGCTCGGAATATCCAAAGACACTCGCGAGGCTTTTGATAACCAGGAGAAGTCCCACCGGCATAGTTTGGTCATAGCTGAGAGGATGCAGCAACTGGGCGAACGTTCGAAATCGTAGGTTCAACGCAATCGCCACCTCGTCTCCCCAGAGGGAGCGGTTGCCGAGGTACTGTGCGACGCGAAACCCAACGCCGACTCCGATGATTAACCACGGTAATACTTTGCCAGTTCGCCAATTTCTCATGAGAATTACGGAGGCGTCGATGGACCGCTTGATAGGTCGACTAGGAGAATCTGCCTACGTGACCGGAGGAGACGGAAGTTTGTCACTGAGGACGACTAATCCGGAATTTCCTTATTGATCCAAACCGGAATCTCCTTTTTGACTTCAATAACGGCATGATTGTACGCCTATCTCGCCTCTTCGCGACATTTTGAGTTGTGCATTCGAATTTAGTTCAGTGTGGACAAACTAAGAACGCCGCGTGCTGGGCGCACGCGGCGGGTTTTTCGAGCGAATGAATAAGTGAGGGTTTAGTAAACCCCAGCGATCGCGGCCTCTATTGCTGCCATATCAGCGCCGAGCGGTTTGCCGTCAGTTCCGAGGATGTTGAACGGGCTCGAGGTTTGCAATTCATAGTTGCCACCATTTGCATTATTGAAGTTCACGAATTGAGCGGTAGCCGCGGTCGGCGCAAAATAGTTACCCACTGGCCACTTCGACGCTTGGCCCGCTTGTGCGCTGCCGATGATCGCGTTATTCGTAAAGGTGTATGTTTGGAAACACCTTCCCAGGATTGTGATGGGAACATCGCTAACAGCGCAATTGGTAATTCCGCCACCTGCCGTGCCCATCGTCAAGGTTCCTACTCCGATGATGTTGTTGGTCATAACAAAGCCCGTCATTTGGGCCTTTGTGGGCAGGTTCATTAGACCCATCACCCGGGTGTTTGGATCAGAGAAACCGGTTATGTGGTTGATGGTTACGTTGTTAAGTGCATGTGCCGACCATGCGCTTATTATCTCGAATAAGGTGCCATCTCCGCTGTATTCCTTTGCGTTAATGTCGTCCACCGTTACATCGTGAATGCTGTAGCGGCCCCCAGCCAATGCTTCTCCGCCATTTTGGGAGAGTGAGTTGGCTATGACCATTCCACCGCCGGTATGGCTCAGTGTGCTGTAGCGGATAGTGATGTCGGTCACCTGGCAGAGAGGGCAAACGCTCTGATTCTTCGCTAGGGAATACTGGTCCTTGGGCGTCAGTACTATCCCATCTCCAGCCTGGGTGAATCCGCCCCAGCTGTATTCCATGATGTTGCCTTCCAGGAGCACTCTTTGGGCGTTCTTCAATTCGAAGAGGTTCTTAACCACAAACGGCAGCCCATCCTTTCCGCCCATAAAACCCGGACGTCCGGTTTGCCAAATTACCGGTTTGTAAAAGTGGTTGCGGATGATTTCGATATCCGCTGGGGTGGTGGTTGCGGGGCCCCCTCCTAACAGAATGTTCTCGCCCGCAGCTTCCAGAAAATTGTTGGAGATCTTGTACGGACCGCCCGGCAGTGAGCCGACGCCACCAGCGATTGCCTTGGAATCGGTGCAAGCTCCTATGCGCGTTGTGCAGTGGAAATCCGTCATGGACGAATCAATTACAGCCGCGTTCGTCATGCCCATCAAGTCAACACCCGTAACTGTTTCATCCTGCGCCGTCCCGTGTAGCCAGCTACGATCGATGATGATGAACTCTGAGGCGGTGTTTTGTGTGTAAATCAGTGGGCCGACAAAGCCGGTGCCGGCCGGACGAGTGATTTCCAGGCCCAAAAGACGGTAATGATTAGCTCCGGAAGCAAGCAAGAAGGGACCGGCACCCACGCCCGGGAACGAGACCTTCGCCATGACGTTGTTTACCCCGGAACAATTGAAAGACGGACGGCCCGGCAACGAGGCAACTCCGGCATAGCAAGGTGTAAGCCGCTGTCCTTCAGCCGGCAATGCGCTGTCCGGCGAACTGGTGCGGATAATGATCCAATGATCGCTATCGCAACTTTTGGCTGGCAGAGTGAAGAGGCCTGAAAAAGTTGCGCCGGCCTGCAGTGAAATCGTATCTCCACAGTTTGCGTTGTTGAGAGCAGCTTGAACATTTCCGCCCGCTGCGACTGAATGTGTGGTGCCCGGTGCTGGCGTATTTGCCATCGCGCTCGAAACTTGCGTGCGCGGCAGTTCCGCGGGCCCATCGAAGTTGCTGCCGGCAACCACGTTGACGCTAAAATTTCCATTCGTGGCCAGGCTGTTGCTATCGGTTACCGTGACACTGAATGTGGAAGTGCCGGTTGATGTAGGAACGCCCGAAATCTCTCCATTCAAATTCAGAGAAACTCCCGGCGGCGGAGCTCCGGCTGAAATGCTCCAATGATAAGGCGTCGCGCCCCCAGTCGCCGCCATAGTCTCGGCATAGACGCTCCCTTGCTGGCCTGGGCTCAGACTTCCGGTTGTGATCTGCAACGATTGCGTGCTCGGCGGATTAATCGTGATAGAAGCGCTCGCTGACTTTGTTGAGTCCGCGGTGCTGGTTGCGGTAACCACTGCATTGGTTTTCGAAGTCACTTTCGGCGCCGTGTACAGACCGGTGCCGTCAACCAAGCCAGCGGTTGCTGACCAAATGATGCCCGTATTGGAGGTTCCACTAACCGTGGCAGTAAATTGCTCCTTCTGATTCGACGACAGCGTCGCGCTCGGCGGAGTTTGGCTTACTCTGATGGTTCCGCTCGTTCCACTCTCGACTACGAGAGAAAAAATCTGGCTTCCTTGCTCAAGGCGGGGGGAGTCGGTGACAATCACCTCGAACGAGAAAGTCCCTGTAGCCGTGGGTTGCCCCGAAAGCCTGCCGGTGGTTGGATTCAAGCTGATTCCTGGAGGCAGCGTTCCAGTTTTGACCGAGAAGTAATACGGGAAGCTTCCGCCACCGACCGCGAACACCGCATTGTAAGCTTCGTTCAGCTTACCGACGGGAAGGCGTCCATACACATTCAAGTGACTCACCGTCGCCTCCTTCTGCACTCCATTGGCTTGTGCCAGCGTGCCACAGGAAGTGGTGAGAAGAGTAACCGCCGCGAGCAGCATTACGGCGCTCAAGCGCAGCATTAGCGCTTGCGAAATCGTGGAATTAGAAGCTGAAACAGCTTCTATTGCTTCAATCCCTGCCGCTACTTTAGACATTGTGAGCCCTCGACTCTACGAATTGGGGGACAGTCGATTGTCCTCATGTCGAAGTTATCGAGGTCGTTCAGAACTTCCCAGATACCAAAGGTACATTTCAGAATAGTTGGTGCATGTCGGTGTCGCTTGTACGGATTCGCGGGAGTGACTGACCGCTAGTTTCCGAAGAATGGGCACGTGAGAACGCCTGCCAGCAGCGCAATCTCAGCAAATGAACTAACCGGTGAGCAAAAGGCAGTGTTTCTGAAAGGAATCTTTCTAGGCAGCGTAACTAAGGTAATCAAGTTTTTTGAATCGTGAAAAAATAAGCCGCCGCGGAAGCCACAGTCGCAACGCTTGCTTAATTTTTCTGAATGGCGACCGCGACGTTGGGCGTAACCACTGAGCCCGTCATAAAATAAACGGCCTTCAGAAGCAGCCATGCCGCTCGCTTGATTGGCCGATGCCGGGAGCTCAAACGCCAGTACCAAAGATCAACTCGATCTTTGACGCCTGGAATACACGGCTCTAGTAAAGTGGGCCGGCCGTTATTTCCTTTGGATACTTTCCTCAGAATGTCAGCTTCGGTTCCGCCTCGGAGTCCGCCGCGCAAATGTTCTTCCCACACTCGAGACTTGTTAATGGTGCTCCACTTCGAAAATCGAACTACTGCCTTGTGCGCTAGACGGTCGGGCAAATAATTAACCAGGGGCAAACCCGAACTGTGCAAGTCAATCGGAAAATATCGATGCGGCGTTTGATTTACGAAGAGTATCCCCCCGGGTCGCAGTACGCTCCACACCAATGGCATGGTTTCATCCCGCTCTTTCGGCAGCAGGTGTTCGTAAACGGCGCTCAATAAAATGAAATCAAAAGAACCCAAATTTTGGGGCAACTCGGTGCCGGATGGCGAGGCTTCGAAACGGACATTGCGGAGCCCATGGAATTCGATCTTCGCGTTCGCCAGCCTCAAAAGGCTCGCGTTGAGTTCGACGCCAACAATTTCAGTATCCGGAAGCAATCTGGCTAGAATTGACGAAGAGGATCCAGATCCACAGCCAAAATCGAGAAGCCGGCATCCGCGAAACTTTTCTTTGGGCACAAAACTGAACAGCCCGATTGTTAGATCTTTTTCCAGTCCAGAACCGTCTTCATCTCTGGCGATGTTGGAACACAGCCACATGAAGCCGGATACTTCCAGACTTGCAGTGATCAAGTCGTCGGAGTACGCCGTCTCCACGCTTCGTTGCGGAATGTAAGTGTCGGGCTGGGACGGCCGCAGTTCTACGCGGCGTTTATGGTCCGAAAGGGGGTGAATGTGAACTTCGCCCTCAGTGCAACGAATGATCGAAATTTTTCCGTCCGCACCGCGATCAATCGAGAGTGTCACGTTCGCTAGTAACCCGAATTCTTAAAATTGGAGAAAGTTGACTAGAATGACAACCAGTGTACACGACTCGTCCGTCCACAAGACTTTCTATCTTTTTGGAATGGTTACCTACGATCCTTGGATAATTTCGGTCCATAAGTTTCGTTTAGAATCACGAAATGTGCAATTTCTTGCGTATACTCTGCACCGGGCGGCAGGCACCCTCCGAAGTGATATTTACAAGCGCAATATAATGATAGGCTTTTGAGAAGTTGGAGCTCTAGCAAGTGCCGGTTTTTAGGTATCCCATGTGCTCTCAACTCTAAGGGAAACCCTGCGTTCAGATTTCGGAGTGCTTAAACGATGTGCCACTTTTTGTCACACGGCGATAAGAATAGCTTCGCCTATGCTCGTCCAGCCGCGGTTAAATCGCGGTTCAGGCAAGCACAAGAACTCCTTGCGCCTTCAACTCGTGGCCGCTGGGTAATAGGGTTGGTTATTGGCATTACAATGCTGACATCGGCATTCGCTCAGCAGCCGTCACCTTCGCCATTCTGGACCAACCACGGCAATAACGCCCGCGACGGGTCTAACATCAATGAGCCCTTTCTCACTCCGGCTAATGTCAACCAAAACAGCTTTGGCAAGCTGTTCTCCTTCCCGGTCGACTATGTCGTGATGGCTCAGCCGCTCTACGTTCCCAATGTCAACATTCCCGGCCAAGGCCTTCACAATGTCGTTTACGTGGTCACCCAAGCAGATTCGGTTTACGCCATTGATGCGGACAATGGCGAACAGCTCTGGCATGCCAGTATGCTTGACGGGGGCACCACCGCCACCACCGCCAGCGGCACTCTCCCTTGCGGCGCTTCGTTTGGCTACAACCAGGAGGGCATCATTGGCACTCCGGTCATCGATACCGCCACCAACACCATGTACTTGGTCGCGAAGACTGTCTTCAACGGGGTTGTCCGGCACACCCTGCATGCTCTCGACATCACGACCGGATTAGATCTAGTCCCACCGGTGGTGATTACTGCGACCAGCACAAGCACCGGTACCGTGAATCACGGAAAGGTCACGCAGTTTAACAGCCTCCACCAGAAAAACCGCCCTGGACTATTGCTGCTGAACAATACCATCTATATGGGCTTTGGCTCGAACGGCTGTAACGACAAAGCTAGTGGTTGGCTGCTTGCCTATGACGAAGGCAGCTTGTCGCAAATCGCGTCCTTTAACACCGCACCCGACAACGGACTCGCTTCCATCTGGCAGGCTGGCACCGGTATTGCCGCCGATGAGGCGGGTAACGTCTTTGTGGAGACCGCTGAATCGTGCTCTCATTGCTACAACATTCCAACCGGCGGGCAGACCTACG
>JGI12635J15846_10002030_pt1 | contig 17724 bp, 18 predicted proteins | sample BlaSpr_A8_OM2_M2_FD_15846 | JGI IMG/M metagenome (IMG submission 15846) | reverse complement strand
CGGCCTTGAAATGGATGTCGGAAGGAAAGTGAACCGCCGCTTGCCGCCGGGCCACGGGCCCGGCGGCCATTCGGTGGATTCTCCATGACGGCCTACGTCGTTTTCACCCGTATCCGCACGCGGGACCCCGCGGAACTCGCTCAATATACCGCGCAGGCGCAAGCCTTTGTGGCGGGGCACACTGTGGAGCGGCTTGCCAACTTTGGAGCATGCGCGGTGCTGGAAGGGCTCGGAGGGCAAAGTCTCCGCTACCAACCGCGGGACAACGCTTTCCACCAATCGCAAGCCCCCCGCAACGCGATAGTGGGTTTCGCGATGTAGCGAACCTCCATCACCGTGCCAAGCACTCACGCCCCATACTAAGGACAAACAGCGGTTCGTTGTGTCGGCGATTGCGTATGATTCCCTCCCTGGGCACCAGGTTGCGATATTCTGCGATGTTCTACGACATTGTACGATGCAGCTCCGGCTCGGGAGCGCAATGCCGTTCGACAACTGATTGATCGCAGCACGCTGCATTGGCGGAGCTTGGTCACTTGGCGAGGGTGTCGCAGAATGAGCCGTTATGGAACGGCCGCTTCTGGCGCGAAGCCGCCCTTCGCACCGCGGTCTAGACGCTCATGTATCGACCAACCCAGGGAAAAACACATCGTCAATGGTGAAACGCCGTTTGGTGAGGCCGTGTTCGTGGTGGTAGCGCAGCACGGCGTCGATCGCATTACGATTGGCCTCGAATTCCATAGGGCCACCAGTCGTTGCCCATCAGATCGCGGTTCTCGCTGATCAGCGTGGTCAGCCATGGATGCATCATGGTCATGTTGTTGAAGGTCATTCCATTCACATACTGCTCGGCCATGCGGTCCTTGGCCTCGCAGAAGCCTTGGTAGATGGAGGTGGCCCAATACGATCGCGCGGTCGTCTACACCATGCATCACCGCGATCCGCGAGTGCGGCCACTAAACGTCTTCTGACTATCGCATTGCGCTCGACGGCGGAAAACAAAGCTCACCCAAGCAGGACGAAGAAGCGAAGCTTGAGCATTGGGATCTAATCGCCCCGGTTTACGCCAAAATTGTGAGCCCAGACGGCCAAAGCGGCACGTCGGAGGCGCTTGTCAAATTTGCCGACGAACTCGTCTAGGCGCGGGACCGCACGTTCCGCCACACGGCGGGTGAGGACGTATCCTTTCCTCGTCGCCTCGACCAGAACAGTTCGTTTATCGGCGGTCGATGTCTTCCGTTTTACAAGAGCGCGCTTCTCCAGTTGCGTGACCACGCGCGATACCAAGGTCGAAGGCACGTCGAGGCGCTCTGCGAGTTCGCCGATCGAGCGTGCAAGATCGGGCGCGCCGCGCAACTGCACCATCAACTGATTCTCGAGGGGCTGCAGGCCAAGCGCCTTCGCCTCCTCATCAAAAATGCGGAACGCTTTGCGAATGAAAAAACGACCGTCGGCGATTGCAGCCGCCAACTCTGGCGAATCGAGATCCACGTCCAAGAGAAGCCTCCCCATCGCGGCAAAGTCGCCGATGTCATCTACTGAGCCAGTAACTCTCTTCAGGCGCAGTGGCAAGATTATTGCCGCTTCGGCGCCGCAGTCTCGGTCGAGACAAAATTGCCACTGCCGGTCGCTTCGAGAGCCGGCCAGCTTCGTTCGCTGCAATTTCGGCCGATCGCTTGCGCGAAAGCGGGTGAGTGAGAATACACCGGATCGTTGTCGCTCCCGATTGTCAAGCGAGACGACGTTCATGCAGTCGTTTCCGTCTAATTCTCGCCAGACATCGATGCAGTAGAAGATTGGTACTGCAATCAGACCTCCGAATGCAAATATGGTACCCAAGTACTCTATACCCCCTCGCACCTAAATAATTTGTTTTATTTTTCGGAACGGACTCGAATTAAAGTACTTAAGTACTATAATCGGAGCGTCGACACGGAGGCAATGAGCCGCATCGTCAGTGTCGCTCCAGAGACATGATTGGAGATTGCGATGAAGGTAGCGCCGTTCTCATACCATGATCCCGAAAACCTGCCGAAAGGTCTGGAATTGCTTGCAGGGCTGGAACACGCTCGGCTGTTAGCGGGCGGCCAGTCGTTGGTGCCTTACCTCGCCTTTCGCATGCAGCGCTGCGATCACCTTATCGATCTCAACGGTGTTTCCGCGCTGTCCGGCATCCACGAACAGGACGGAAGGCTCGTCATAGGTGCCATGACCCGCCAGCGCGAGATCGCTTCCTCCCCCCTGGTCAGTCAGCACTGTCCGATCGCGCAGGATGCACTCCACCTCATCGGTCACATCGCCACGCGGACCCGCGGAACGCTCGGGGGTAGCCTGTCCAACATGGACCCCAGTGCTGAGCTGTTCGGGGTGTCCGCGCTGCACGATGCAACATTTCATGTCCAAAGCGTCCGTGGTGGCCGCGACATCGCGGTAGCAGACTGGGCAGAGACCTTCATGAAGCCGGCAATTGCAGCCGATGAGATGCTCACCAGCGTGAGCTGGCTGCCTTGGCCCAAGGGACACGGTCACGCCTTTCTCGAGTTCTCGAAGCGTCACCATGACTATGCCATCGTCGCCGCTGGTGCGCTGATGACTGTAGACGCCGATAGGCGGATCAACCGGGCAGCAATCATGGTCATCGGGTGTGGCATTGCGCCAACTCGACTCATCGGTGCAGAGGCCTTGGTGTTGGGACAGCGTGGTTCCAGCGAACTCTTCGCCGAGGCGGCGCACGAGGTCGCGACCCTGGCTGCGTTTCCGGATTTGTTTGCGCATCAGGGTTATCCTCGACGATTTGTCTCGGCGGACTACCGCCGTCAACTCGGCCTGGTGCTGGCGCGGCGAGCGATGGAATCCGCTTACGCCCAATCAATCTCTATTCAAAAGAGGCATTAGTCATGGACCAGTTCGTCATGGAATCGGACCCACCTGCGAAGCGTGAGACCATACCGGATTTGCGGCGGACCTTTCCTCTCAAGGTCAACGGCGAGCCGCGCGTCGTTACGGTCGAGCCGCGCGTCACCCTCGCCGACGTACTTCGTGATCACCTCGGGCTTACCGGCACCCACATCGGCTGCGCTCATGGCGTATGTGGCGCGTGCACGGTTTTAATGAACGGGCAGGCGGTGCGTAGCTGCCTGATGTTCGCAGTTCAGGCGCGAGGGGCGGAGATTACCACGGTTGAGGGGTTGGTGAAGGATGAAGCGCTCCACCCGTTGCAGGAGGCTTTTCGCGCCCATCATGCGCTGCAGTGCGGCTTCTGTACACCAGGTTTCCTGATGACCCTGATCGACTTTTTGGGCAGCAACCCGGATCCGACCGAGGAGGAAATTCGGCAAGGCTTGACCGGAAGCCTTTGTCGCTGCACCGGCTACCAGAACATCATCAGGGCCACCTTGGCTGCGGCTAAAGTAATGCGTAGCGAAACGATGGAGGTCGCTCATGACTAAGTATTTCGGCGCCCGTGTCGAGAGGGTTGAGGACGAGGCCCTGATTACGGGGCACGGACGTTACACCGGGGATATCTCGCTGCCTCGAATGTTGGCCGCACACTTCCTCAGAAGCGTGCACGCTCATGCGCGGATCAAGGGCATCGATGTCTCAAAGGCCCGCAAAATGCCCGGTGTGCACGCCGTCTATACCTTCGCCGACTTGCCGCAAGTCCTTCGCGAGAAGCCGTTTCCTCTATTCGTGAATAGCCCCGTGATAAAGCAGGGGCGCACCTGGCATGCTCTGGTCGAGAGCGAGGCCTGCTACGTCGGTGAGCCACTGGCCGTAATCGTCGCAGATACTCGTTACATAGCCGAAGACGCCGCCGAGTTGATCGTCGTCGATTACGATCCATTGCCGACTGCGAGCGACTGCCGCAAGGCAGTGCTGGACGGCGCAACCCTCGCCCACACCGACGCACCCGACAACCTCGCGTCGGTGTTTACGATCGAGACCGGCGACGCCGATGGCGCCATCAAGACCGCGCCTCATGTCCATCACGAAAGCCTGTGGCAGCATCGGGGATGTGGGCATGCGATGGAGGGAAGGGCTGTCACGGCCGTCTACGACCCGAACGACGACCTCCTCACGTCGTGGTCCGCCACTCAGGGTCCTTATCTCGTCAAGACCGTTATCGGCATGATGTTGGGGCTCGACGACACTAAGATTCGCGTCGTTGCGCCCGACGTCGGCGGCGGTTTTGGTCCAAAAGGTATCGTCTACCAGGAAGACATTGTAGTGCCATGGCTGGCGCGTGAGCTTGGCCGCCCCATCGGCTGGGTGGAAGACCGCTATGAGCAGTCGGTCGCCACCACCCAGGAACGCGATGAGTACGCGGAAGCGGACGTCGCATACGACGACCAAGGCAAGTTGATAGCTATACGTGTGAGCGTAATCCACGACACCGGGGCCTATTTGCCCTGGGGAGTCATCACACCAATGATCGGCGCGACGACGTTGCCCGGGCCATATGTTTTGCCGAACTACAAGATGGTCGTGACGGTCGCACTGACCAACAAGGTCGCGACGTCGCCCCTGCGTGGCACCGGGCGTCCCCAGGCGGTTTTCACCATGGAGCGCTTGCTCGACCGCATCGCCCAGGCGCTCGATCTCGATCCTGTAGTCGTGCGCGAGCGCAACATGATTAGGCCCGACCAGCTTCCCTATGAAGTCGGCATCGTGGGACGCGACGGCAGCCCCGTCACCTACGATAGCGGCGACTATCCCAAGTGTCAGAGGATGGCGTTAGACAAGATTGATTATGCCGGCTTCTCGGCGCGCCAGCGGACGGCTTTGGAAAAAGGACGCTACATTGGGATTGGCATCGCCAATCTCGTAGAGGCGACTGGCCTTGGGCCTTACGAAGGCGCCTCCGTCCGTGTTTTGACTTCAGGCAAGATCGGCGTGTTCACTAGCGCTGCATCGCAGGGGCAAAGCCACAAGACCGTCTTCTCCCAAATCGCCGCCGATCGCTTCGGCACCGAATTGCAGGAGATCGAGGTGACGACGGCCGATACGTCCAAGTTTCCGATCGGGGTCGGCACCTTCGCCAGTCGCGTTGCCGTCAACACCGGCTCGTCGGTCCACGAGGCGGCGACTAAATTGCGCGGACGTGTGCTCAAGCTTGCCGCAAAGGAGCTCGGGGTCCGTGAGGAAGATCTGGACATCGTTCCCCGCAAGGTTGTTCTGAAAGATGGGGTGAAGCCCACCAGAAACAGGCCGCGTGAGATCGCACTGACGCGGCTGCTGACCCTCTCCGCCGGCGTGCCCGGTTTCACGTCCGAAGATAAGGGCGAGCCGGGACTGACTGAAACCGCCTTCTTCAGCCCGCCCCAGTCCACCTATTCCAATGCCACCCACGTCGTGGAGGTGGAGGTCGATCCCGAGATCGGAAACGTGGAGATCCTTCGCTACGTCGTTGGTCACGATTGCGGAAAGGTGATCAATCCAATGGTCGTGGACGGCCAGATCCAGGGTGGCGTCGCCCACGGCATTGGCAACGCCTTCTACGAATTCATGGATTACGACGAGAATGGTCAGCCGCAGACCCACACGCTGGAGGAGTACCTGCTGCCGGGGATTCTCGACGTTCCGGAGGTCGAGATCGTCCAGATGGAAAGTCCGTCGCCCCTGAATCCCATTGGCGTGAAGGGGGCGGGGGAAGCGGGCACGATCCCTGCGGCGGCGGCCATCATCGCAGCGGTCGAGAATGCGCTTGGACCTTTCGGCGTTCGGATTGCGCAGCAGCCGATCTCTGCCCAGCAAGTCCTCGGCTTCATCGCCGACGCCAAGAAGGCCGGAGGCCCCGGAAGGGCGCCGGTTGTCCACGAACCAATGGAGATGTGAGATGTCCCTTTTAATCAAGACTACCGGACCGGTTGTCCGTATCGACCTGGCTCGTCCCGACGAGGGCAACGCCATGACGCTGGACATGATGCGCGAGCTTGCCAAAACCGTCCGGGAGTATGGGGCGAATCCCGATACCCGTGTCATCGCCATCGCTCCCCGGGGCGAGCAGTTCTGCCGTGGCCGCGATGTCGGTGGAGCTCCATCGGGCGGCGCGAAGCCCTCGGCCTACCACCTCCGTACGGTTGTCATGGCGGCCGTGCTCGGGGTCTACGACGCCTTCGCCGCCTGTCCGGTGCCGACGGTCGCTTGCGTTCAAGGTGATGCGCTTGGCTTCGGCGCAGCTATGGCCGCCGCCGCCGACATCACCCTGGTATCGGATCATGCTTTGCTCGGCTTTACCGAGATCGAGCACAACATTCCGCCGGCGCTGGCGATGGCGGCGGTGCTTGGCAAGGTGCCGTCCAAACTGTTGACCTGGCTGACCTACTCTGCCGAGAAGGTCAGAGCGGAACAGGCGGTCAGCTTCGGTCTAGCCAGCAAGGTGCTGCCGCGCGAGCGCTTTGAACAAGAGTCGAAGGCATTTCTGGAAACTCTGGCAGGGCGGCCGCGGCTCGTGCTCGAGACGATCAAACGCTACCAAACCAATGCGTCCGCGCTGAGCCCAGAAATGGCTTCGGAGTATGCGGGCACTTTGCTCGCCCTGGTAAGTACGGCGGAGTGAGCCGGCAGCTCCGTCGCGCAAATGTGCGCGATGGGCGGCCAATTTAGGAGCGCAAGGCTCGACGCATCGTGTCGAAACCTACCTTCGCCTCAACGAAACGGTCTGAGTTTTCGGTCGATTGGGTCCGAAGGGACACCAATCGGCCCATGGAGGCCTTACCGGTCATTCAACTCATAAACAGGAGAGACTCATGCAAAACTCCGGATTGATGATGGGGACGTTCAAATACTTGCGCGCCCCCGTGCTGGCTAACGTACGCGCCGGCATGAAAGTACAGGTCTTGACCGACACTGCCCATGATCCCCGTGTGTGGCAAGTCGTCATGAGCACGCTGACGGAAATTGGGGCCGATGCCGTTCTCTCGCTCTTTGATCCGCGGCCGGCCGACTATTATGACCCTCCTCAAGCGGTGTGCGAGGCGATGACCAAGGTGGACTTGAACATCCTTCTCACATCCACGGGAATGCTGCACTGCCAGGCTAATCACCATGCGATGAAAGCTGGCGTGCCGGTGATTTGCATGGACGGCGGGATGACGCTGGAGATGTTCCAATCCGGAGCGGCGACCGAAGATCTGCGGCAGCTGGAGGTAAGGCAACATTATGTTGCCACCAGGATCTTTGGCAAAGACGCGAGGGTCTGCAGGGTGACCTCCAAGTTCGGTTCCGATTTAACCTATCGGGTCGACGGGCGCATCTTTGTACCCAAGCTGCCGGGCGAAGATTTCGTGCCGTATAAAATCCAGCGTATTGACCGGAACAAAGAGTTCCCTCTTCTCATGTGCCTTTACCCTGGCGGCGAGCTCAACGTACCGCCGGTGGAGGGTTCAGCCAATGGGAAACTGGTAGTCGACCTGTGCATGCACCAACTGGGACGTTTGAACAGTCCTATCGAGCTGACCATCGAGAATGGCCGCATCCGCAAGATCGAGGGAGGTGCGGACGCCTACACATTGCGTACCTACCTGGCCCGGTACGGGGATGAGAACGCTCTAATGTTTCCGGCGGAGCCTCGGTAGGCATCAACTCGAAGGCCCTGATCCGAGGAGTTCAACGTGAGGACAAGAACATCCTTGGCACCATGCATTTCGGACTGGGTACGAACGTCGATGTTGGCGGTTCGATCTTGTCGAACATCCACATGGACGGGGTGATACTAGAGTCGACGCTTTATGTCGACGACGAGATGCGCATAGAGGATGGACGTTTCCTCCGGCAGGTAGAAGGAGCGGATTGAGCCCATGAAAGGTACGATCCGTCAGGCAATTGCGCGGCACGAGGCCGCTACGCTCGCCCCACAATTGCTGGACGCACTCGGGCATCTCGGTGATCAGAACCCTCAACTCGCCCGCTTCATCCTTGATGACGGTGTTGGCGAGGTGATGGGAAATACTGTGCTTGGTTATCGCGACTGGGCAATGTTCACCTTGGCGGTGCTGGTTGCAATAGGCGATGCGAGCGATCAACTCGACGTTTACGTCCAGGCCGCGTTGCGGCACGGGGCCACCGAGGACGAGGTGTTAGACGTGGTCAATCTCGCCTGCGGCTACATCGGGGCCCCCCGCGCTGTAAACGCGGCCCGAAAGCTCGCCAACCGCCTCTCAGCCAATCGGGGAAGCTTGCCTTTTCGGGGTGAGGCGATCGTTGATGCAAGCGATCACGAGACCATGGTCCTAGACACCGGCGGAGAGGGTGTTCCCATGCTGCTGATCCACGTCTTGGGACTCGATCATCGATTCTGGCGCGCTATAATCCCTGAGTTGGCGCAGCACGGTCGCATCATCGCTTATGATCTTCGAGGACACGGTCGTGCACGCGGCGCGCCCTTGACCACATCTCTCGAACAGCTTGCCAAGGACGCGCAAAATATCCTCGACGGGCTTGGTGTGAAAGTCGCCGACGTCTACGGTTCCTCCTACGGAGGGGCGATCGCCCAGCATCTTGCGCTCGCCCACCCGGATCGAGTGCGCTCGTTGGCCCTGATCGGGACCGCGGCGCGCTCGCCGCGCGAGCCTCTCGAAGCCCGGGCGGCTGCGGCGGAGGCGCAAGGGATGGATGCCCAGGTCGCGCCCTCGCTGACCCGTTGGTTCTTGCCGGAGACGATTGCCGAAGATCGTTGGCCCGTGCGATATGCGCGGACCTGCGTTCGGCGTTCGCAGGTGGCGGAATGGTCCGCCGCTTGGCGTGCGATGTCCAAGTTAGACATCCTCGATCGACTTCGCGAACTGGATACGCCGACGCTTGTACTCTCCGGCGTGCAGGACTTGTCCACGCCGCCCGAGGTCATGCGGCCTATCGCCGAGACATTGCCGCACGCACGGTTTGTGTCGATCAATCCCGGCTCCCACCTTATGGCGCTCGAACAGCCCGGCGCTGTTGCGGAGGCGTTAACTGGCTTCCGCGTCCGTATTTAGACCCGATGTTATGGGGACTTTGTGCGAGCGCTTTGAAGGCGACGCAATCACGAAATCATCGAGGGACGGAACAGATGACAGCCATCCAGGAGACCGCCATCGCGCCTGCGCGGCCGGATATTACGCGAGCGCAATGGTTGGTGTTGGGATCCGGGTTTCTGGGCTGGCTGTTCGACTCGATGGACCTCAATTTATTCACGCTCGTCCTGTTTCCGAGCGCGGCAGGGCTCATTAAATCTTCCAATCCAGCCGAGGTCACGCAAATCGGCGGCTACATCCTTGCCATAAAACTGTTTTGCTGGGGGCTTGGCGGCATTGCGTTCGGCGTCGTCGCCGATCGCATCGGCCGCACCCGGACCATGGTGATTACTATCATCATCTATGCGCTTTTCACAGGCTTGAGCGGCCTCGCGCAATCATGGCAGCAGCTTGCGGTCATGCAGGCGATCGCGGGATTCGGCATCGGCGGTGAATGGTCCGCGGGCGCGGCCTTGATCGCGGAAAGCTGGCCGGAAAAAAGCCGGGCGCGGGCCATGCAGGTGATGCAGATGGCATTCGCCTTCGGATTCTTTGTCGCCGCCCTCGACAATCTAATACTTGGGCCGATCAGCTGGCGATGGGTGCTCGCCGCCGGAGCGCTGCCGGCGATCATCGCACTTTGCATTCGCTGGTTCGTGCCGGAATCGGAACGCTGGCAGCGGGCCCGCAGTAAGGAGAAGGCCGCAGGCACCACGCTGCTGCGGACATTCACCACCATGTTTGAGCCAGCGCTGAGGCGCCGGACCATCGTCGGCGTTCTAGTGTCGTCAGCCATGATGATCGGAAGCTGGGGCGGTCTCACCCTGTTGCCGAGCTGGATTCAGCAGCTCAGTCGCGCGGCCGGCGCGCCGCCCGTCGTCGCGGTGCAGACCATCAGTTACGCCTTCATGCTGATGATGATCGGCGCGATCCTCGGCTACCTCACGTTGATGTTCCTGACCGATAGCATCGGCCGGCGCGCCTGCTACTTCCTGTTCTGCCTGGGCAGCCTGATCTCGTCGTTGTTCCTTTTCCTGACTGTCAAGGACCTCAATGCGGTGATGTGGTTCATGCCCGTGCTGGGTTATTTCGTCATCGGCGGATTTGGGACCTTCGCCGCCTATCTTCCCGAGCTGTTCCCGACGCGCGTGCGCGCATCCGCTCAGGGCTTCTGCTGGAATGCGGCGCGAAGTGCGACCGCGATCGGCCCGCTGGTGGCAGGCACGCTGGTCGGTACCATCGGATCGGTCCCTGCGGCGGCGGCCTCGACATCCGCTTTTTTTGTCTTTGGCCTGGTTGCGATCTGGTTCGGCCCCGAAACCAAAGGCGTGCCGCTGACCGATTGAGCGGGAGCCGTTCTGGTCACGATGCGCTGGCTGGCGCAAGAATCAGCTTGTGTATCGAAAACACTAAACCTGGACATCGTGGTGATAGAGTCCGCCGAGTGACGGTAGCCAGCAGCGGGAAAGGCGAGGCAAGCTGGCGGGCGAAGTGATGGACTCGAAAAAATAGGCTCCGTCCGCGCCCAATTCCTCGGCGGCGACGGCGAGGTCAATGGATTGCTCTTCGTAGCATCCATCAAGGCCCGTTGCGACCACGGCATGCCCCAGCGCGCCATAGCGAGCTCACGTCCACCGCTGCTGTTGCGCACGATCGGCGCCGGATAGTCGGGATAGATGCCGGGCAGCGGCGGCATGTTGCCGGTGCGATCTTGCTCCGGATCGACCTTGAACAGCCGCCGGATCGCGTCGACGTTACGGGTCATCGAGTAGAGATTGCACATCGGGCGTAAATCACCATTTTTCCAGCAAAGCCACCGCGTACCTTGATGGGAGTGTCCAGCGATGTCGAATGCAATCGTCGGCCTAAAAGCTGACTTTTTGTCAGACTGGGTCTTCGACCTGCGCAAGCAGCTAACGGAGTGCTGGGGAACTGACGAAGTCGAATCGATAGATGACATGGACATTCCCTATGCCTTCTTCGACACGCTTCCTCGCAAGCTCAAAATAAGACCGCGATCGGCGAAGCTATCCGCTGAGTTTCAATGCCCTCCAGCCTTGGAAATCCAATGGCAGGCTCTCAAGAACAAAATCGAAAACGGTGGCGACCTCAATCCCCACCTCAGCACGCGGCACACTTCGATATCAAATCCAGACGGTATGTTGGCCGAATGGGACGTCCACCACTTCCATCTCGGGACCCAGCCTCACCCAAAGAATCCATCGTTTGTCAAAAGAACCGGTCCGTTGGTGTTTGCCCGCATCGATGACGAAGCGGCATACGTCATAGGCATCTACGATCACAATGGTAACTTTGAGAATACCGGTATTCTTGAGATCCTCCATCAGAACTCGCCCGATACGATCAGCCGATATCGGGTTTTCGGCGTTACCGGATCGCCGCTTGAGAAAGCAGAACGGCGGGTATTGCGAAGCAAGAACGGCAACGTCTTGATAGCAACCCGCGACGGCGCCGTTTACATGCCGATCAGTAGTGGCGTTGTGTCGTCGGGAAAACGAATTTCTTCCATGGTTCAGGCCGACGGTAAAATCTTCGAAATCAGAGGACTTCAGACGTTCGCCTCCCAGGTCTTGGCCGACATTCTTCCGACCCTCGCTACATGCGGCTACGCTGGTGAACCGGAAATAGAAGCAAGACTTCTGGCGACCGAGGCCGGTTTCGCCGTCTTCTTCCCCAAGTTTGAGATCAAACTAACACCGACGTCATCCGGCCAGGTTCAACTGGAGACGTTTCGGCTTCCGATAGAGCAGTAGCCAGTCACGCTGGAGAGGCGTCAAGGGTATCGTGACAATCGGCCCACTAAGCCGCTAGGATGATGCCGCCCAATAGAATCGCGAGGAAACGGCAGAACCAATGACCGGCTCCCAGTCCAGATTGTTGAACGTCGGCGCCCGCGTTTGCTGGCGCGACGACAAGAACGACCTCGGCACCGTCACCGAAAAGAATTGGGCAGGCGTCACCGTCAAATGGGACAACCGCAGCCTGCAATCCGTATTGCATAACGATATGGCCTGCGTCGGCATGGTATCGAAGAAATGACCGCCTTGAACAAATTAAAATCGGAAGACGCGTCGACCGAACTCAAATGCTCCGCCTGCAACGGCACCGGATTCCCCAAGGTCGCCCAGCCGGCCCAGCCGGGACGCAAGATCTACCCGCCGCCCTGCAAATGGTGTCTCGGCAAGGGCCGAGTAAGGTCCGCCTAAAAGGCCGGTAATGCGCTTAACGCACTCGACGCTCAGACGTTGGTGTTTGTCGACGACAACCCTGGTTGCGGCATGGGCGATGTTGCCCGCTATCTCAATGTTGCCATGACGACCATGTCCTCGGCCATCGACCGGCTTGGAAAGCGTTGGTCGAGCGTCGCCGGCCCGAGGACAATCGCCGGGCAGTGGCGCTAACCGCGACCGATCAAGGACGGCAGGTCGTCGAAGGTCACATTGCCAGCTATCGCGATGCATGTCGCGTGATGCTCCGTTCGCTGGAACCCGCGGAACAAAGCGAGCTGACCCGGCTTACAGAGTGTGCCCAGGCTTCACTTTGAGGTCAGGCGAAGAGCGGAGCCGCCCATGGCAATCGTCATCAACGGAATGGAATATCCTTTGCCAGACGACTTTCGGGTCTCGTTGCTCGACCTGCTGCGAGAGCGGCTTGGTCTGACCGGCACGAAGCTGGGCTGCAATCAGGGCGCTTGCGGAGCTTGCACCGTCATCGTCGACGGGGCGCGGGTGTTGTCCTGCCTGACGCTGGCTGTCCAAGCGGAGGGGCGCGAGGTGCGGACGATCGAAGGTCTGGCCTCGGAAGATGGGCGACTTCACCGGTTGCAACATGCCTTCATCGAACATGACGGTTTGCAGTGCGGCTACTGCACACCCGGCCAGATCTGCTCCGCCCTCGCGATGGTCGAAGAGTTGCGAAGGGGGGAACCCAGTTACGTAACCGCCGATCTCGCCGAAGGACCAAAGGGCGCGACGCGCCAGGAAATCCGCGAACGCATGAGCGGCAACCTGTGCCGGTGCGGCGCTCATAACGGAATTGTCGAAGCAATCGAGGAAATGCTGGCCGGAGAAGCAGTATGAGGTCGTTCGAATATCGGCGCGCAGCTGACCGGACCGAAGCACTGTCCATCGCCGCAGCGGAGCGGGCTCGCTATCTAGGCGGCGGCACGAATCTAGTGGACCTGATGAGGCAGAACATCGAAGCGCCTGCTGCGCTGGTGGACGTTTCTCGCTTGCCAGGCACCATCGAGAACACGCCAAATGGTGGCCTATTGATCGGCGCGGCCGTCCGCAACAGTGTGGTCGCCACGCATCCTGTCGTGCGGACGCGTTATCCGATGCTGTCGCGGGCGCTGCTGGCGGGCGCCTCGGCGCAGATCCGCAACATGGCGACCGTCGGAGGCAACATCCTCCAGCGGACGCGCTGCGCCTATTTCTACGACGTCGCCGGATCGCGCTGTAACAAGCGCGAACTCGGTGCCGGCTGCGACGCTATTGGCGGTTTCAACCGACATCACGCCATTTTCGGCACGTCCGAGCACTGCATTGCGACGCATCCGTCGGACATGTGCGTGGCGCTCGCCGCGCTCGATGCGATGGTGCATCTCGCCGGCGCCGACGGGGAACGCAGCGTGCCGATGATCGATTTCCATCGATTGCCTGGTGTGAATCCTCAGATCGAGACCGTCCTGCGCCCGGGAGAGCTCATCACTGCGATCGAACTCACTCCGAGCGCTGCTGCGGCCAATTCCGCGTATCGCAAGGTCCGCGACCGTTCGAGCTACGCGTTCGCGCTGGTTTCAGTCGCCGCGGGGCTGGAAGTCGTCGCCGGAAAGATCGAAGACGTGCGGATCGCCCTGGGTGGCGTCGCTGCGAAGCCGTGGCGCGCTGCGCGAGCCGAGGAAGTTCTGCGTGGCCAGGTTCCGAACAGAGAGCGCTTCCGCGAGGCAGCGGACGCCGAACTCTCCGCCGCCAAATCCTTCGACGGCAACGGCTTCAAGACCGAGCTGGCGAAAAGAACCATAGTCGCGGTGCTCGGCGAACTGAATGGAGCCGTCGCATGAGCAAGCTGCAGAATGCCATCGTCGGCGGTGTCCGCGCCGCAATGGGCTACGTCCCCTCCAGCTGGCTGCCTGGCGGCACGCCCGACCCGCTAATCCACCGGCGCGTGACCCTCGGCACGCAGCAGTCGCGAATCGATGGTCCCGACAAGGTGCGGGGCGCCGCACGTTTCGCCGCCGAGGTGCCGATGGAGGGGCTCCTCTATGCCGCTTGTGTTCATTCCACGATCGCGCGCGGTAGAATCACGGAGCTTGAGATTTCTGCCGCCGAGGCGGCGCCCGGCGTCGTGCTAGTAATGACGCATCGCAACGCGCCGAAGATGGCGTTGCCGCCACCGATCGGCCTGACCAACCCCAGGGCCGCGGGAAACAACATCCTGCCGGTGATGCAGGATCCGGAAATCCGCTGGAACGGGCAGGCTGTCGCGGTCGTGGTCGCCGAAACGCAGGAGCAGGCCGACCATGCCGCGTCGCTGATCGAGGTCCGCTATGAAGCGATCGACGCGCGCACGCGGTTCGAGGAAGCGAAGGCCCTTGCGCGCACGCCCGACTCGCTCATGATCGAGAAGAACCGGCTGAAAATAGGCGACGTGAAAGCAGCATTCCAGGCGGCGGCACGCAGCGTCGATGCTGTGTACCGCACGCCCTGGCACAACCACAATCCGATCGAGCCCAACGCCGCGACGATTTGCTGGGACGGCGACCGGTTGGTTGTGCATGACGCAACACAGATGCTGAACGGCACGGCCAGTTCGCTCGCCAAGGTCTTCAGCATCAAGGAATCGCAGGTGCTCGTCAGTTCGCCGTTCGTGGGCGGGGCCTTCGGCGGGAAAGGGTTGTGGGATCACCAGATACTGGGTGCCGCCGCGGCCAAGCTCGCCGGCCGACCGGTGCGGATCGCCCTGTCTCGGGCCGGCATGCATCGCCTGATCGGCGGCCGGTCGCAGACTGAACAACGCATAGCTCTCGCTGCCGACGCCGACGGAAAACTCAAGGGACTGCTTCACCACGGCTTCTCGGTAAAGCCGCCGCACAGTGTCTGCGACGAGACATTCACTCTGACGAGCCGTTCGCTCTATGCATCGGAAAGCTTCGACGTCGTGCAGCACACTCTCGACCTCGACGTACTGGCGAACACCTTCATGCGTGCTCCCGGAGAGGCGGTCGGCACTTTCGCGATCGAGTGTGCGATGGACGAACTGGCACACGAACTTGGGATGGATCCCGTCGAGCTCAGGCGCCGGAACGCCCCAGACCGCAATCCGGTGTCCGGTGCGCCGCATTCCCAGAGCGACATGATGCTGGCCTATGACCTGGGCGCGGAACGGTTCGGCTGGAAGCGCCGCGCGGCAAAACCGCGATCACGCGGGGAGGGCGAGTGGCTTGTCGGCATGGGTTGTGCGACCGGCTCCTTTCCGTACCTCCGTATGCCCGGCATGTCTGCTCGGATCACGATCGACGGCGACGGTCATGCGACGGTGTCGAGCGCCGCGCAGGAGATGGGCATGGGTACCACAACGGTGCAGCGGCAGCACGCGGCAGATCGACTCGGCCTGGCGCTGGAGAGTGTCACAGTAAGGATCGGCGATACCAGTCTGCCCTTCGCGAGCATCGCCGGCGGTTCGTCGCAGACTGCTTCGCTCGGGGCGGCGATCAGCGCGGCCAGCGTGAAATTAGCCGGTGAACTGCTTCGGCTGGCCGGCAACGACACGCCTCTCGCCGGTCTCAAGACGGGCGAGGTCGAATTCGCCGACGGCGGCCTGCGGAAGATTAACGAGCCGTCCCAGCACGAAAGCTTCGTGTCGATCCTCGGCCGCGCGGCGCGCAGCGAGATCAGCGTCACGGGTGAGAGCAGCGCCCCTCTCGAAATGCTCAAGTTCTCGATGCACAGTAGATCGGCAATCTTTTGCGAGCTTCGTGTGAGCGAAGTGACCGGGGAAGTCCGCCTGGAGCGTCTTGTCGGCTCCTTCGATTGCGGTCGCATTCTCAATCCCAAGACCGCCGCAAGCCAGTTTCGGGGCGGCATGATCATGGGAATCGGCATGGCGTTGACCGAAGAGACCCTTTTCGACGAGCGCAGCGGGCGGATCATGAGCGCCTCGATGGCCGACTATCATGTACCGGTACATCTCGACGTGCCTGAGATCGATGTCCTCTGGACCGACATTCCCGATCCCCGCTCACCCATGGGCGCGCGCGGCATCGGCGAAATCGGCATCACCGGAGTCGCTGCCGCCATCGCCAATGCTGTGTTCAATGCTACTGGAAAACGTGTCCGCGACCTGCCGCTGACGCTGGACAAGCTCCTTTCGGTCTGAGCAACTCATCCGCGTCACCCTCGCCAACGTTCTGCCTGCTGAGCGGACTCGGTGCAGGTCGAACAACGGACTCGGACCTCTCCCAAAGCAGCGAAGGTTCGCCCCCATCAGGATCTGTCATATCCGTTGTGAAGCGTTCGAGGGCTTGTGGGAAATTCCACATGTCTAAATCGCGGACACGCAACGGCCGATTCTTGCGACGTTAGCGCGCGCATCCCGCCAAGATCGCACGGCGCGAATGCGGATGGAGCGTGTAGTTTTTCTCAAGAACCCGAAAAGCGGCGGCAATCGTCGCTTGATCATTTTAGCTGATGCCTCAAGCGGCGAGTCAGTCAACCCAAAAAACTTCGCAATGTAGGGCGCTGATCCCGGTGCCGGCCGCACTGCGATGGCAGGCAACACCGATGCCGCGAACGGGATTTCGCGTATTTCGGTGAGTGCTGCTGGTCAATATTGAACACAATTCAGAGATTGAGATTTTGATATGCGGCCAACAATTCTGGCGTCGAGAATCAAACGGGAACAAGTTGCGCGCTGTTCCGTTTGTTCTACTTCGGCCGGTTCGCAGTGGCGGAATGGAGCGAGGCGGCATGAGTTCTGCTGATCCCACAGAGGTAGGTCCGTCAAACTTAGCGTCAGGGGATACCTTGCGCAGGGGCCGCTCATCCGAGAAAAGGCCCACAAATACGTCCGATCCTGCCTTGCAAGAAGATAGCGACGTCAGGTCCGAGAAACCTCAGGCAAATCCGGAGGATCGAAAAACCGACCGCAAGCCGCCGGAAACCGATCCAACCCAGGAGCAGGGTCCCAAGGGAGTCCGGGGCGCATTCCAAAAGCACCCGATCGCAATGGTCGTATGCCTTGGTTTGATCGTGGTTGGCGTCATCGCAGGCATCGCGTGGTATCTTCACGCCCGTCACTACGAGAGTACAGACGATGCCTTTATCGATGGCCGGTCTGTGCTGGTCAGCCCGCAAGTCACGGGCAGCATTATCAGCGTCAATGTCACCGACAACCAGATCGTGAAAAAAGGAGATCTGCTCGCGACCATCGACGCACGAAACTATAAAGCCGCGGTCGATCAGGCCGACGCGCAAATCCGTCAAAACGAAGCGACCGAAAAAAACTTCGAAGCCCAGATCGCAGGCCAGAAAGCCCAGGTCGACCAAGCCACCCAGCAGGTGACACAGGCGGAGGCGGCACTCAAATTCGCAACCGACGAAAACACCCGCTACCAGGACCTCGTGCAGAAGGGCGCCGGGACCGTTCAGCGCGCGCAGCAGGCCTCATCCGACTTCAATGGCAAGCAGGCCGCCCTTGACGCAGCCAACGCGGC
>JGI12635J15846_10002028_pt1 | contig 17734 bp, 15 predicted proteins | sample BlaSpr_A8_OM2_M2_FD_15846 | JGI IMG/M metagenome (IMG submission 15846) | reverse complement strand
CAACGCGTCGAAGGCGGCGATCATCTCGCTGACCAAGTCGATGGCCGTGGAACTTGCCCCGCTCGGCATCCTGGTCAACGCGGTGGCACCGGGCTGGGTGCTGACTCCGCTGAGCGAGCCGTTCGTCGCCACGCTCGGCGAGGAGGCGCTCGGCCGGATCAGCCCGCTGCGGCGCGTGGGCACCGCGGCGGAGGTCGCCGGCGCGGTGTCGTTCCTGTGCGGGCCCGACGCCGGCTACATCACCGGCTCCACGGTCAACGTCGACGGCGGCCTGATCGCGATGCACCCCGCGGTGTAGCCAACGCGTGTAGCCGGCGCCATGACCGACCGGGCGAAGCCGGGGCCGGCCTGCTATCGCGTAACGGCCGGCATTGGGTAGTACGTCTCGTACACGGCTTGCGCCTCGCGCCGTGCGTCCTCGAAGGACCAGTTCCGCGGCACGAACCGGTCTGGGCTCAGGGACCGCACGTATGGCGACGGATCGCCGGTGAGGCTCTCGACCAGGTGCATCGCCAGGCCGGCCGAGCCCGACACGCCGTGGGCGTTGCAGCCGGCGGCCAGCGCCAGACCACGGACCGAGCTCACCGGGCCCACGATGAAGCGCCCGTCGGGGCTGAACGCGGGCCAGCCCTGGAACGTCGCGGCGACGCCCGCGCTGGCCAGCGCCGGGGCGAACTCGCTCAGGCTGCCGGCGAAGCCGCCGAGCACGTCCCAGTCCGGCCTGGCGGTCAGCCGTGATGCGACGCCGACCTCGCGGGGATCAATGCTGGTGCCGTGGTTCTCAAAGCCGCCGCAGAGCACCCGGCCGCTCTCGCCGCGGGCGTAGACCTGCACCTCCGGGATGCGCAGGCAGGGCAGGTCACCGTGCCAGCCGGGCACCGGCTCGGTGACGAAGTACTCGTGCAGCACCGGGACGATCGGCAGCTCGAGCCCAGCCAGCCGGGCCAGCGCCGACGACCACGGGCCCGCGGCGATGATCAGCTGGTCGGTGCGGTAGCTGCCGTCCTCGGTGGCGACCGAGCGGACCGCGCCGTTGGCCACCTCGATCCCGGTGACCGTGCTCTGGGTCGCGACCGTGACCCCGAGGTCCCTGGCCGCCTGCACGTAGGCGCTGACCAGGCTGTTCGGCTGAAGGTAGCCGTCCGTTGGGGACCACAGGGCCGCCTTGACCGAGTCGGTCCGCTCCAGCACCGGGTAGATCTCGCGCAGCCGCGCCGGGCTCAGGAACTCGACCGGCAGGCCGGTCACCGCGGCCGTCTCCGCGATCTGCTGCAGTTCCCGAACCGACGTCTCCGACAGGGCCAGCCGGACCGCGCCGCACTCCTTGTAGTCCATGGTGTGGCCGGTGTCCCGCTCGAACGTGCGGTAGACCTCGGTGGCGGCCATCGTCAGCCGGGCGCGCTCGGCCGTGGGCCGCGCCTGGCCGACGAAGCCGGCAGCCTGGCTGCTGGTGGCCTCGCACAGCCCGCGCCGTTCCAGCAGCTGGACGTCGCGCCGGCCCTCGCGGGCCAGGAAGTACGCCACGGCGGCGCCGATCGCGCCGCCGCCGACGATGGTGATCTCCGCATCTCGCGGGCTGGACATGACCGGCCACCTCCAGACCCGCCGGCACCGGGCCGGGCTATTGGTACGCCCAAAGGATAGAAGACGGCCAGCCCGGCCGCCAGGGCCGGGTCGTGCCGCCGGGCCGTGCCGCCAGGGCCGGGCCGCGCCCCGGCCGGCGGTTCAGCCGAAGCGGCTCAGGTACGGCTCGGCGAGCGCGCAGGTCTCGGCCGAGTATCCATCCGTCCTCATCTGCTCGGCCAGCACGGTGTCTGGCCGCAGCCCGGCGTACGCGCTGAGCATCATCCGCCGCAGCATGAGGAAGGTGTCTATCTCCTCCTCGTCCGCCCTGGACAGCGGCTGCACCTCCCGGTACCCGGCCACCCAGGCCTCGATCAGCTCCCGGACGTCCGGGCGGCCCTCGTTGAAGGTGAGCGCGCAGGCCAGGTCGTAGAGGTACCAGCTGAAGCCGCAGTCCTCGAAGTCGATGACCGTGATCCGCTCTCCGTCCACCAGCAGGTTCGCCAGCCGCAGGTCGGCGTGGACCAGGCCGAAACGCGACGGCCCGTCGCCGAACTCCGACAGGCGCTTGATGACGACGTCGGCGAGCCGGCCGGTCTGCCGGCGTTCCTCGGCGTCAGTGACGCTTGCCTGCCAGGATCCCCAGTGCGGCCGGTCGCCCAGCGTGGTGGCCAGATCCCAGCGCGGCCGGGCAAACCAGGCCGGGACCGGCCAGCCGCGCGCGTGCCGGTGCAGCCGGGCCGTGATCGCGCCAAGCCGCGGGAACCACGCGGCAAGCTGGTCACCTTCCGGCTCGCTCCCGGGCGCGCAGCTGAACAGCACGCAGTAGCACCGGTCGAGCGGCTCGCGCACAACTTCCAGCACCGCTGCGCCGCTTGGCGCCGGGATGACGTCGGGCAGCAGCGCGGGTGAGTCCTGCTGCAGGGCGCTCATCCAGGCCAGCTCGGACTGGATCTCCACCGTCGAGCGGCCGCCCGGGCGGTAGATGCGGAGCACGACCGGAGGCGCGGCATCCGGCTCGATGCGGAAGGTCCAGTTCTCGGTCAGCGGGTACTGATGCAGGCCGAAGCCGGGGGAGATGCCGTAACGTCCGGCCGCCAGGCGGGCTACTTCGGTCATGTCGTCTACGCCGCGAGCGTCGACGCTGTCGGCGACGCCCAGCCCAGCCTCGCTCACGACATCCCTGCCCGTCGAAGCCCTGCCATCGGCCACCTCACGTTGTCCGTCGCGCCTGGGTGCGCTCAGGTACGCCCTCGTGGCCATACAGGCTAAATGGGTGAACCTTTGAAACGCAATGGTGACGCCGTCGCGGCCACCACGCCAGCACGGCCCCGCCGTTTTGTCGGTATGACGCGAGAGGCTTGCGGCATGTCAGCAAGTCCCTTATTCCAGGCGATCGATGCGGTCACCATCCCAGTTCCAGATCTTGACGCGGGCCTGCCTTTTTATCGTGATTCCCTCGGCCATGAGCTGCGGTGGCGCAACGATGACATCGGCCAGGCCGGCCTGGCTTTGGCCGGCAGCGACACCGAGATCGTCCTCACAACCCGGCAGCGTTATGAAGCGGACTGGCTTGTCGCTTCCGCCGACGAGGCAGCCGCCGCGGTCCGGGCGGCTGGCGGCCAGGTGGTGACCGAGCCGTTCGACATCCCGGTTGGCAGGCTGGCCGTCGTGGCCGACCCGTTCGGCAACACCCTCGTGGTGCTCGACCTGTCCAACGGGCATTACGTCACCGACGCCGCGGGCAACGTGACCGCCGTAACGCGCTAGCTGGCTGTAGCCGGCCCGGTGCCTGACTCGTTCATACCGCTGTTCGCTGGGGCAGGGTCAGGCTGACCGGGATCCGGCTGCGCGGGTGTGCTGGGCACGGCCGAGGAATTGGCGGTTCGGAGTTCATGCCATGCTCGGCGCCACCGGCCGTGCGGCCGCTGAAACCCTGCGACGTAATCACGCTGCGGCACGGGAGTCAGGCGGGCGGCCACGACGCCGTCGATCTGTGCGCCCCACAGCGGCCGGACGAGATCGAGAGACAGGTGCTCGAGCGATCCAGCCGCGCTGCGCCATGTGATGCCCAGGCCGCCGGCGATTGTCCCCAGGCCGGCGAGTACCTGGGCGGTGCTGTGGTTGGCGATGATCAGCCAGATACCGATGCCGATCAAAACTCCTGCCACAGCCAGGGGCATCCAGAGCCGCAACGCCAGCGCCCGGGCGATCTCGGCCGCACGGGCCAGTGTGCCGCGGGCGGCGGTCACGTAGTCGCTGACCTCCAGCAGGTCGGTGGCCATCTTCTCGCCGGAAAGGACCGCCCGCCACGTCTGGCCGCAACGGTGCAGCACACGCGTGGTGCTGTTGACCGTGGCGGGATCAGCCGTTGCCAGGCCGGCTGATCCCGCCCAGCGTTCCCAGCGCTGCAGCGAGTCGGCGGCGCCCTGGCTGGCGTGCGCCGGGAACACGGTCTTTAGATCGTCGAGCCACGCGAGGAGCACCAGCGCACGGTGCGGCTCCAGGTGATGCTGCAGCGCCTGCCGACGTTCGGTCTCATCGCCATGTGCCGACGCGCATGTGTCCGCCATCGCCCTGCCCAGGCCGTACGCCTTGCCCAGCCGGTAGTCGGCAGCCATTAGCTGGACCAGAACCGCGATGTGCAAGTCGAGGATCGCCTTGCGGACCGCATCGCGGTCTGGGGGAGACTTTGCCGCCTCCTCCCGCACTGCGTCCGTGGTCGGAAGCGGCGCATCCCCGAGGAATGTCTTGAGCCGGCTTAGTGCCATGTCTGCCTGCGCGAGCCCCAGTTTCACCAGCTGAGCTGCTGGCAGGTCGCTAAGGCCCGGCAGGTCTTCCTTGAGCTGAGGTTCTGCAGCCGAACTCATCGGACCGGTGTAGAGCCTTGCCATCTGCCAGCCGAATGCGAAAGACGTCGTGACCGCGGAGGTAACGGCCGTCGCGTCTGGCGTGCCCGGAGCCTGCTCCGACCCTGTCATGGGCCATGAGGCTACGCCTCACCTGCCGATAAGACCGGATTTCACATGCGTTGCGGCCTCGCCCGTCAGTCGGCCTGCTCCACCAGCTCAACGATGCCGACTGGGTCGCCCCGCTTTGACGATCAGGCTGTCCGTCAAAGCGGGTCAGGCTCACGACGTGTTCCATCCGTTGGACCGTCACGTGCTCGATCGTAAGGAACCCGGAATCGCGCCCCATCCGGGATACCGTCTCGGGACGGGCCAAAGCCGGAGGTGAGCGTGCGGGTCGTGGTGGTTGGGGCGGGCTTCGCCGGGCTGATGGCGGCGTGGCGGCTCACTCAGGGCGGCTGCGAGGTCGTGGTGCTCGAGGCACGTGACCGGGTGGGCGGCCGGGTGTGGTCGCAGGAACTCATCCCCGGTGATCGGCGGACCGTCGTCGAGAGAGGTGCCGAGTTCGTGCTGGATGGCTACGACCTGCTGCGCGAGGTGCTGGACGGGCTTGGCCTGGAACTTGCGGGCACGACGATGTCCTACTACCAGCGGGAGCCACGCGGTGGCGGGCTGGTCGCCGCGTCGGAGGTGGACGAGTGTGCTGGCTGGGTCGCGGCGGCGGCGGGAGCCGCTGCCCGGGGCACCTCGCTCGCCGAGGTGGCGGCCGGCTGGGCAGGCCAGCCCGCCGCCTTGGCTGCCTACATGTCACGGATGGAGACCACGTCGGGGATGAGTGCCGGCCGGCTCACCGCCGCCGTTGCCCACGACGCGACCGCGGGGTTCGGCTGGCGGCCAAGCTGGCGGGTGGCTGGCGGCAACCAGCAGCTGGCCACGTGCCTGTCCCGGCGGCTGGGCTCGGCGGTGCGGCTGGACAGCCCGGTCCGCGCTGTGGCACAGGACCACTCCGGGGTCCATCTGGGCACTCCGGGCGGAACCGTGAGCGGGGACGCCGCGGTCATTGCGGTCCCGATGGCGATGCTGCGCCGGCTGCCCGTAACGCCGGACGTCCCCGGCCGTCAGCGGGCGGCATGGGAGCGCAGCGGGCTGGCCCACAATGCCAAGCTGCACATGCCGCTGAACCGGGTGCCCGCGGCGTCTGCGGTGCAGAGTGTGCCAGGCCGGTTCTGGACCTGGACGGCCACCGACATGACGGCTCGGGTCCAGCCGATACTGCACGCCTTCGCCGGTACCGACCAGGGCCTGTCGGCCCTGGCGGTAGCCGACGGGCCGGCCACCTGGGCGGCGCGGGTCGTGGCGCTGCGCCCGGAACTGGACACCGATCCGGCCAGGGCGGTCCTGACCACCTGGAACGACGACCCTTGGGCGGGTGAGTCCTACACGGCGGACACGCTCACCGCAGCGCCCGGCGACCCGGACCTCCTGGCCGCCCCGGCCGGCCGCATCCACTTCGCCGGTGAGCACACCGCCGGCCAGTGGGCCGGCCTGATGGAAGGCGCCCTGCGATCCGGGCAACGCGCTGCCAGCGAGGTACTCGCCAGCCTGCACACTGCCTGACGACGCTGACACGGCCGCGCGTGAGAGTTGAATGGCGTCAGCCGCGTTGCCATGATGACCTGAACCGTCACGGAGGTGTGCCATGCCCGCTGCGGGGACTTCGCCTCATCCTGGGGTCTCGGCCGCCACCGGGCAGGATGGCCGGCAGAGCCCGCCCACTGCGGAACTGCATGTTCACGTGGAAGGAACGCTGGAACCAGCCGCCGTCATCGTCATGGCGGCGCGCAACGGGGTGTCGATCCCGGTGACCGATCCGGTGGAGTTGCTCGCCCGGTACTCCTTCTCCGATCTGCAGTCCTTCCTCGACCTGCACTACGCCAACCTGTCGGTGCTGCGCACCGGTCGGGACTTCTTCGACCTCGCGACCAGCTATCTCGACCAGGCCCGCCGGTGCAACGTGCGGCGCGCTGAGATCTTCTTCGACCCGCAGACCCACGTCTCGAACGGGGTGCCGCTGGAGGCTGTGATGGAGGGCCTGACTGCGGCCATCCGGGACAGCGAACGTACCCATGGAGTTTCCAGCGACCTCATCATGTGCTTCCTGCGCGACCGGGGCGCCGAGGCCGCGGCCCAGACGCTGACCGCGATCTTGCCGTTCCGCGGGGACATCATCGGTGTGGGTCTGGACTCAACAGAGATCGGCTACCCGCCGGAGCTTTTCGCGGACGTCTACGCCCGGGCGGCAGCCGAGGATCTGCACCTGGTGGCGCATGCCGGCGAGGAGGGCGGGCCCGAGACCGTCGCGGCCGCGCTCGACGTCCTGCACGTGGAGCGCGTAGACCATGGCATCCGGGCCATGGAGGATCCCGCGCTGGTGCAGCGGCTTCGTGACGAGCGCGTGCCGCTGACCGTGTGCCCGCTTTCAAACGTGTGCTTGCGGGCGGTCGACACGCTGGCCGAGCACCCTCTTCCGGTGATGCTGGAGGAAGGGCTCCTGGTCACTGTTAACAGCGACGACCCGCCCTACTTTGGCGGATATGTAGACGCCAACTACGCCGCGATCCGCGAGCAATGCGACGTGACGCCGGGCCAGCTCGAAACCCTCGCCCTCAACTCGTTCGACGCAGCGTTCATCGACGACTCACGTCGGCAGGCCTGGAAACAAGAGGTGCGCGAAGCCTTCGCAAGGTGACGACACAATGCCTGGCTTTTCAGGTTTAGATCTTTACATCCTGGAGGCATCGTCGTTGACGATTTCTTGCAGATGCAGCATTATTAGTTAACCCCCGTTTCCTGAAAACGCTTATCGGGACGGGGGACGCGATGGCGGATATTCCGAAGGGCATGGAGTCCGGCGACGGTTCTGCCGAAACCGGGGGCTATCAGCAGGAACTCAAGCGAACGCTTGGCTCCTTTCAGGTGTTCGCAATCTCATTCGCGTTCATCTCAGTGGCAGTCGGCATCTTTGGGACATACGACGTCGTGCTGCAGCGCGGGGGACCGGTCGGGATCTGGCTCTGGGTTCTCGTGGCGGTCGGGCAGGTCCTTGTGGCGCTGGTGTACGCGCAATTCGCGGCCCGTATCCCGCTCAGCGGCTCCTCCTACCAATGGGCCTCACGGCTGGCCAGCCCGAAGATCGGTTTGGGGTTCGGCTGGCTGACTGCCTGTTATCTGGCGATCGCCGTCGTGGCGGTCGACAATGCGCTTGCGCAGACGGCATTAATGCCGCTCTTCGGCATCCAGCCGAATGAGCATACCGCGCGCCTGATCACGGTCGTGGTGTTGCTTATTCAGGTCGTGGTCGTTGTGGTCTCGGCCCGACTTGCCAGCATGATTAACTCGAGTGCGGTAGGGATCGAACTGGCGCTCGTCGCCGTGCTGTCAATCGTGCTGATCGTCGCTGTGGTTGTCACGGGCCGCGGTTCACTGGGGAACCTGGTGTCTCGGGGTGTCACAGAGAAATCGTCCGACTATTTCACCGTCGGTGGCGGATTGACGGACGCGATGATCATGGGCCTCGCCACCCTCGTCGGCTTCGACTCCGCGGCGAACCGTGCCGAGGAGGCCAAGGACCCTTACCGCAGCATCCCTCGCGCAATCGTGGGATCGGTGGTAGCGGCCGGGGCGCTGGGACTGGTGTTCCTGATCACGGTGACGATCGCGATCGACTCTATCCCGAAAGTCACCGACAGCGATTCGCCAATCGCGGCGATAATTCACGATCAGCTTGGTTCGGTGACGGAAAGGGTATTCTTGGCCGGGATTACGCTGGCGTTCTTTGGCGCCGGGACAGCGGTCATGACGGCATGCTCACGGCTCGTTTTCGCGATGTCGCGCGACTCGCGCTTCCCTGCCCACCAACTGATGCGACGGGTCAATCCGCGTACGCATACGCCGATACCGGCGACGCTCATGACCTTCGTCGTGGGGGTCGTCCTGATGGTCGCGCTGCCGGGAAGTGCGTTGCTGAAGCTGATCGTCGCGTCGACGATCCTCCCGGCGATCATCTACAGCTCGACAATCATCCTCTACCTGGTGGTACGCAAACAACTCGGTCGCAAGGAGGGCGCGTTCAACCTGGGACGGCTCGAACTGCCGGTCGCTATCAGCGCGCTGGTGTGGGTGGTGTGCGCCTTGTTTGTGCTCACAGTGCCCAGGGATGCACTCGTCCCCGACCTGATTGTGGTCGGCTTGATCGTTGCGGGCGGGCTGTTCTTCCTCGGCCTGCTCATATTCCACCCCGAGGCGCTCGAGACCGAGCCCGTCAGCCAAGCCCTCGATCCACCCGGTGAATAGGCTCGCGTCTGACCTGGCCCTGATAACAGGGCCGCGGCAAAGTCGTCAGCATTTCATGATCGCCTGTAGAGGGCGGCCTGGCTGCCGGGCGTGGTGGCGCAGGGCGGCGGCTCCGGTCAGGCGCAGGATGGCCAGGTTGTGCAGGCTGGCCATGACGCGGGGTCCCCTTCTCGTCATGGCCGCCTGTGCTGGCCCTGGTGGCGCGCGCAGCTCACCGGTAGAGGTACGTGGCATAGTCTTCTGATGTCTCGATTGCCAGCATGTCTTCGTTCGGGCTGAACGCGACCGAGGAGACTGGGTATCCGCCTGGGGTGTCCAGGGTGGCGACCAGGCGCGCTGTGGCGACGCTCCACAGGTAGGTGCTGCCATTACTGTTACCGGCGGCCAGCGTCTTGGCGTCCGGGCTGAACGCGAGCGCCGCGACGCTGTGGCTGATGGGGTCGCTCAGGATGGCGGAGTCGCTCAGGGTGGCGATCAGGTGTCTGGTGGCGACGTTCCACAGGTAGGCGGTGCCGTCTTGGTCGCCGGTGGCCAGTGTCTTGCCGTCCGGGCTGAACGCGACCGATTCCAGGCTCGGGGTGCCCGGGTGGGTCAGGGCGGCGATGCGGCTTACGGTGGCGACACTCCAGAGGTAGGTGGTGCCGTTGCTGTCGGCGGTGGCCAGGGTCTTTCCGTCCGGGCTGAACGCGACCGACATCACCCCTGCCCCGCCTGGGATGGTCAGGGTGGCGATCAGGTGCCTGGTGGCGACGTTCCACAGGCGGGCGTTGTCATTGCCGTCGCTGGTGGCCAGCGTCTCGCCGTCCGGGCTGAACGCGGCCGACGGGGGGCCTCCGGGTTCGCCTGGGCTGCTGAAGGTGGCAATCTGGTGCCCCGTGGGGAGATGCAACAGGTAGGTACTGCCCGCAAAGTCCACGACGGCCAGGGTGGTGCGGTCGGGACTCCACGCGAGCGAAAACACGCCGGTGCCGGGGTCGGTCACAGCGGCGATGCGGCGGCTGGTGGCAACATCCCACAGGTAGACGCTGGTATCACCGGAGCTTTCGGCCAGCGTCTTGCCATCCGGGCTGAACGCAACCGCGCCCGAGGCGTCCAGGTTCAGGGCATAGCCGTCGATGGGGTTGGCCAGGGTGGCGATCAGGCTTATGGATGACCTGTGAGCCGAAGCAGATCCCTGGATCAGTGCGATGGCGCCTGCCGTGCCAAGGATCACGGCCAGGTGCGCGGCGATCGTGACGTGATGCGGCGACGTCGCGAGTGGCGGGGCGGCTCGGCCAGAACAGGCGGCAGCCCTAAACGGTCCTTGCTCAACAGGCATCCCTCGCGATCGCCGGTTTGCATGACTTTATATGCCAATGTGCCTGCTGCAGATCCGGAATGGCTGTGCAGATCCTGAGCAGGAACCCGGCACCGCCGCGGTGATAGGTTCCCGAGCGTGATCACTCGGCTCTACGCGGCTGGACTGCGGGGGAAAGTCGCCAAGGCCCCTGGCCCTGATAACAGCCACAGATGAGCTGGTGGTCAAGCGGCGTCGACCCACCGTCCTCTGAAAATGATGGTTGCCCGCGATACTGTGCACGGTGGAGAGTGATCGTTTCCCGCCGGGGAGGCTATCGTGGCCCAGCGACCGCCATTGCCGCCGTTCGATGAGGAAACGGCCCGCCAGAAAGTGCAGGCCGCCGAGGATGCCTGGAATAGCCGGGACCCGGAACGGGTCGCCGGCGCCTACACGGAGGACTCGGTCTGGCGAAACCGGGATGAGTTCATCACTGGCCGGGCTGAGATCATCGGGTTCCTGCGCCGTAAGTGGAGCCGCGAACTGGACTATGGGCTGCGAAAGGACCTCTGGTCATTCCGCGGCCGCCGGATCGCTGTCCGCTTCCAGTACGAGTGCCGCGACGCCGCGGGTCAGTGGTACCGCAGCTATGGCAACGAACTGTGGGAGTTCGACGACGACGGGTACATGCGGCGGCGGGAGGCCAGCATCAACGACGTGCCCATCGATGAGTCCGAGCGGCGGATCTTCGGCGCTCGCCCGCGGGCCGAGCAGGGACAGAGCTTCCCATTGCACTGAGCGGACCGCTGGCTCGCCGCGAATTTGCGACGCGCGATTTTTCTCCAGAGGTGCAGGGCTCAATGCATCCACTATGCCGCGCGGAGCACCGCGGAAGGGGCGGAGTTACAGGAGGGCGAACGGCGGCTGGGCTGCCTCCTGCTCGCTGAGCTGCAGCGGAAGCTCCACCCGGCCGGTGCGCGCGGCCCGGTACGCCGCGTAGATCAGCTCGAGGACCGCCCGGCCGTCTGCGCCGGTCTCCTGAGGCGTCGCCGTGTTGAGGACGCAGCTGACGAAGTGATCCATCTCCTGCGGAATGCCGGAATGCCACAGCTCGTCGAAGATAGTGAACGTCCAGCCGCGGGTATCGGGCGCTTTCTCACCGGCATACCCGTAGCCGACATCGCTGTACGTAGACAGGGATGAGCCGCGCATCAGGTCGGCATAGGTGATTCCCTGGCTCCCCGCGATCTCGGCCCGGTCGTCCATGCCGCCCGGCTTAGCCCAGCTCGCCTCGACCAGGCCCATCCGGTTGCCCTCAAAGCGGATCGTCACGATCGCGTGGTCCTCCAGCTGCGTCCGGCTGCCGTGCACGAACGTGCCCACCTCCGCCGTCACCGTCCGGGCAGCGGGCTTGCCCAGCACCCACCGCGCGAACTCGATGCCATGGCATCCCATGTCCATCAGGACGCCGCCACCGGATCGCTCCGGGTCCCAGAACCAGTCCGAGTGGGGGCCGTAGTGCTGCTCGGTCTGCCGGACCAGGTACACCTCCCCGAGCGCGCCCTCGTCAGCGAGTTCCTTCGCCCGGACGTACTTCGGCGCGAAGCAGATTTCCTCCGCGTACATCAGCAGCACCCCGGCTGCGGCGCACGCGCTGATCATCTCGTCGGCCTCGCGCAGCGTCCGGGCGAGCGGCTTCTCGCAGATGACATGCTTGCCTGCCTGGGCCGCAGCGACCGTGATGTCTCGGTGCAGCGCGTTCGGGGCCGCTACGCACACGACGTCGACGTCGGGTCGGTCAGCTAGCTCCCGGAAATCGGTGAGCCAGGCCGCAATCCCCCAGCGCGCGGCGAACTCCGCTGCCCGCTCCGCTGAGCGCGAGGCCACAGCGCGCACCGTGGCCCGCGGCAGCCGGGAGAAAGCCTCCGCATGCGCAGCGGCGATGAAACCGCTGCCCACGATCCCGATTCCGACATGATCCGACGCCATGATCTGCCTCCGCCTGCCAGCAACCCGCCCACCGCACCGGACACAGCGCCGAGCGGCCGATCTGCCGACCGTAGCGGACAAAGTGGCCTGTAGGCCCAGCCGTCGGCGAGGGTGCGGTGGAACCTCTCGGCCGGGTCGTCGCTGGCCAGCGTGAACGCGGCAGGCGACACGGGCCATCTTGGCAATTCTTCTGTTCACCGTTGCCGTTCTGGCTGGCTGGATTTGTCGCTCGTAAGTTCCCGGGGCGCTACTAACCTTGTCCTCCAGCCTGCCAGCGCGGTGCTGACAGTCACAGCTATAGCGATTTTCGTTACGTGCGCGGAAAGCCGCTCAGCGGTGAAAGCGAAACCCCAGAGCAGACGCACTTATATGGCGCACACCGGGAATGCCTGCTTGTTCGCCCGGCGCTAATCGGGCAGATAAGCCTCGATGGGCTCGTCGGTCCAGAGCTGGACTTCTATATAGGCCTCCGCGGGCCAGGTGTTCCACATCTGGTACTGGCCATTCCAGCGCGGCTCCGGGATGCCGAACTGCTCAACGAGCCAGGGCAGTTCGTCGAGGAGGAACACCCGCCCGTGGTAGGGCCGTGGCTCCTGGCCGATCCCAGGCTGGGTACCCGATCCGACGGCGGTGAAGCTGTCCGGGTAGGTGATGCTGGTCTGGGCGGGCGGCAGCGCGGACAGCGGAAGGCAGACGTGTTCCATATTTTCGGCCAGGCCTTGGTACCACGATGAGTCGCCGAGAACGAAGTAGTGCGGCGCCGGCCGTTCGGGCCGTCCGCCCGCCGCGACGAACAGCTCGCGGAGCCGGGTTTCGGTGCGCCGGCGTAGCTCCATATACCGTGGGCCGAACGGCCGGTGCTGCTTCCCGGCCTGGCGCAGCGCGCGCAGGTCAGCCAGAACTGCTGCCAGCTGTACATCGTCGAGTTCAGACAGCGACAGAAACGGTCGTCGTCCCGCCAGATGGTAATGAGTTACGAATCCTGGCGGCTCAGATCGAGCACCCACTCGCTCAGAATGCACGATTCTGCGTGATGCAGACAGGCCGCATCACCGGAGAGGCCGGCGGCAGGCAGGTCCAGCTCGCAATCACGAAGAAGTCGGGGCTACTGGGAATCTGGCAGGCGCTTGCTGGAACCGGCGCAGCGCAGGCAACTCGATAGCTCGATCGATCTCGCCGGTAGAGCGGGGTCGGCGCCCTCAATGGCAGCGAATTTCCAGCCTTCCTTCTAAGTGGGCATTGCGAGACGTCTGTTATGCGTCGCCAGCGACAGATCTGATTCCTTGACGGACGGCCGGTTCCGGAGTACCTCCGCGCGGGTCGTTATGCCGCTGAGCTGACGAGCAACCGCCGATCCTGTGGGCACTCCTGTGGGTCGGCACGTGTGGTCTCTTCCGCGCGTCTCTGGCGACGGTGTAGCTAGCCGGATGATGCAGGAGGGCAGACACGATGGCTGTTACCCAGATCTGGAGAGCCTCCCGGGTACGCGCGGACGATGGCCAGGGGTCGACGGCGGGTAACGGACGTAGCCGTGGCCATCGGGCACGGTCTCGGCTGTGGGTCTTGCTGAACGCGCAGGCTCTGCTGAACGGGAGAGCCGGGACCCCGGGCGGCGTCGACCTTATCGAGGACGACCGTCGGCGCATGGCCGCGCGGCGGGTGAACTAACCGAAGGATGCGCCATGGCCGAGCTTCGTGCTTGTCAGAGGCTCTGGAGGGCATCCCGCACGCTCTGTGCGTCGGGTGCCCCGATCTTCTGATAGACCTCCAGGGCTTCCCGCAGGTGCGCGGCAGCTTCAGCGGGATCGCCGCGAAGAAGGCTGCGGCCTATGCCTTCCAGCGCCCGTGCTTGTTCGCCCGGTGTGCCAAGCTCGCGGGCGATAGCGAGCGCCTTAGCGTGGTGGCTGCGGGACTGTTCGGCAGCGGACGTTCGCAGCGATAGCTCGCCGAGGCTGTTCAGCGCCTTGGCCAGGCCGTGCCGGTCGCCCAGGTCGCGGAACAACTCGATCGCCTCGGCCAAGCAGGCGGCGGCGGCCGGATAGTCGCCGGTTAGCTGATGTATCCGGCCGAGTTCGTCAAGGGCCCACCCCTGGCCGAGTCGGTCGCCGAGGTGATGAAACAGGTCCAGGGCCTGGCGCTCGCAAGTAATGGCGCCCGGGTAGTCTCCTGTCAGCCGCCGCACGGCGCCGAGTTCACACAGCGCATCGGCCTCGTCGAAGGCCGACCCCACGCTCCGTGCCAGGGGCAGCGCCTGTTCGTAGCAGGCGGTGGCGGCCGGGTAGTCGCCGGTCATCTGCTGCACCATGCCCAAATCAATGAGGGACACGGCCTCTGCGAGCTGATCGCCCGCGTTTTGGGCCAGCTCCAGCGCCTGCCGGTGGCTCGCGGCCGCTGCCCGGTAATCCGCCACGTCTACCTGCACCAGGCCCAGGTGGTTGAGGGCATACGCCTGACCGGGAAGGTCGCCAAGGTCCCGGAACAGCCCAATCGCCTCGGCCAGGGTGGCGGTGGCGGCCGGGTAATCGCTGGTCAGCTGCTGCAGGAGACCCAGCTCGTCAAGTACACCGGCCTGGCCGGGGAGGTCCCCGGCCTCGCGTGCCGCCATCAGAGCCGTCTGGTATTGCTCTGCGGCCTGGTCCCAGTGGCCGCGAGACCGCAGGAAGCCGCCCATCGCGGCAGCGATGGCGATGGCATGCAGAGGCATCTTCTTGGCTGCGGCGTAGTTGACGGCCTTGTGCAGGTTGGGGCGCTCAGCTTCGAGCCAGGCCGCCGCCTCGCTGGATGTGGCCAGCTGCGGGGCGCTGGCCGGCGGACTGGTCGGCGGCAGGCGTCCGCCTGCGGTAGTCCACGTGGCGATGTGCCGGCTGGCGGCGGCGGCGACGTGGGCGTAGTAGTTCAGCAGCCGGCCGGCCGCGGAGTGAACCTCCGCGTCGTCGTCGTCGGCGGCGAGCGCGCGGGCATATTCGCGCAACAGGTCGTGCAGCACGTAGCGGCCGGGCGCCGGCTCGGTAATCAGATGATGGTCGTAGAGCTCATCAAGCTGACTGCGGGCCTTCTCCAGGCTGGTGTCGTCAAGGGCCGCCACGGCGTACGCGTCGATGTCCGCGCCAGAGGTCAGGCCGAGTCGGCGGAACAGCCGCTGCTGGGCCTCGCTGAGGTCGCTGTAGGACAAATCGAACGCGGCCGCGACCGACAGGTTCTCCGCGCGCATGACCGCCAGCCGGTCGCGAGCGGCCGCGAGGTCGGCGGCGAGTTCCGCACCGTTCCGGGCAGGATGATGCCGTAGCTGCCGGGCGAGCATCCCGATCGCGAGCGGCAGGTATCCGCACAGCCGGGCAATTTCCCCGGCCGGGCCCGTTTCGGAGCCGAGGTCGGAACGGTCGGCAAGCCGGGCCAGCAGCGTCACCGCCTCAGCGGGGGACAGGGTGCCGAGACTGAGCACTGCGGAGTCCTCTAGCGCTGTCAGCCGTCGGCGGCTGGTGACCAGGACCAAGCTGCCAGGGGTGCCCGGCAGCAGCGGCCGAACCTGCTCGTGCCCGGCCGCGTCATCCAGCAGCAAGAGGATCTTCTTGCCTGCAATGTGGTCACGCCACCGGCCGGCGCGAGCCTCCGTCCCGGGCGGGATCTGCGGCACGGCGACGCCGGCCGTCAGGAGCAAGCTGGCGAGCGCGTCAGCCGGGCTGACCGGCCGCTGGCCGGGGGTGTGGGCATGCAGCGAGAGGAAGAACTGCCCATCGGGAAAGCTCCCGGTCAATCGGTGCGCGGCGTGCACTGCCAGGGTTGTCTTGCCGACGCCGGCCATCCCGTCAATCAGGCAGATCTCCGGCGGCTTGCCGTCCGCGGTCACGTTGGCCAGCGTTCCCAGGAGCTGCGCCAGCTCGGGCTCGCGGCCGGTGAAGCTGCCGATATCACGCGGCAGGCTCCGCGTAACTACTGCCGCAGAGCCATCGGCCGCACTGTCAAGCCTGGCTGCAAGCACCTCCGCGGCCGGCGCCCGCCCACGCGCCGCCGCGACGAACAGCACCCGTACCTGCCCGTTCAGGCTGAGTGCATCAGCCAGCATTACGGCGGTGTCCTTGCGGGCGGTGCGGTTGATGCCTCGCTCGAGATCACTGACCGACCGAGGGCTCAGGCCCGCAGCCTCGGCCAGTTCCTCCTGCGTCAGCCGGACGTCGCTCCGAAACTGCCGCAGCAACCCGGCGAAACTCAGTGGGGGCTCCGTCACGGCATCGATCGTCCCCTCACAAGACCACGGTGGCCATGCAGCGCATCTCCCGAGCTTAGGAGCTCATCTGGGCAGCCTGCCAACCTGGCCGCCGCTTGGCGAACCAATGAACCAGCACCGAACCGGACGATCTGCGAGCAGCCGCTTGGGATTCAGGTGAGCGCCAGGACCGCATAGGCGGCCAGCCAGTGTTCGACCATGTAGTCGTCGCCGATCACATGCGGCAGCGCTGCGTCCAGGTGGGTGCGGGCGGCAGCCAGCGTCGGCCCGATCCTCGCGTCGCCGGCCGGCAGGCTCTCTGCAATCCGTCGCCAGCAGTAGGCCCGGCTCGCGTTGAGGCCATGCAGGTGGGCGATCTGCCCGTCGCTGGCGTCGGAGACGACGGCGGGAGTGAACAGCGTGACTGGTTCACCGTCGGCGATGCCTGGCAGGAACTCTGCCAGCCAGTCGGCGAACTCCGGCTGCGCGAGCAGCCTGCTCATCAGTTCTGCCTCCGTCAGCGCGGGAGACAGAAAGTCGTGGCCTGACGGTTCGTAGCTGCCGGGATAGTCGGTGTCGCCTGCGAACCAGCCGAGTGCCTTAGTCTCGATCGCTGCGGCCAAGTCCGGCCGGCCTGCTTGCGCCTCCCGGGCCGCGAATGGCAAAGCGACGGAAAGGCCGAATGCGCTGTTGGAGTGCACGCCGTGCCGGACCGGATAGGTGGCCTTAGGCAGCCAGTCCAGAAAGCCCTTGACCAGCACGTCGGCGAGCGGTGTGATCGCGGTCAGCCAGCGGCCCGCCTGGGCATCGCCGAGGCTGGCGATCTCGTGTACCAGCGCGAGCGCCCAGGCCCAGCCGTACGGCCGCTCGCGCCGCCCGTCGATGCTGGCCGCGAAGCCGGCCTCCACCGCCAGCTTGTCCGTGGTGAACTGGGCGTCCAGCAGTTCCCTTATCTGGGCGGCCGGCACCACGCTGCTTGCCAGCCGCAGCAACCGGACCAGCAGCCAGTGCATCTCGACGCACGAGTGCCAGTCCAGGCTGCCGTAGAAGACAGGCGTCCGATCGGCGGGCCGGGCAGGGACGTCCCCTGCCTTCGACATCAGGTGGATCAGCAGTGAAGGAAACTCTCTGCCGATGTTGGCCATCGCCACCTGCGCGTAGGCGGCCGCCTGCTCCTGCAGAATGCCCAGACACTCCGTCGCCACCGCACCGGCCGGACCAATCTGACTGTCACCCACCGCAGCAGCCTACGCGCTCCGATACACGCACCGCCCCGTCCTCTCCGGCGCGCGCCAGTCTCGGGCGGTTGGTAGATTCCGGGAACTCAGCGCGCTTTCCGGGAGGCCTCGTGCAGTGGCTGAACGAACCGGCCCAGTGGTCTGACTGGCTGCGGCCAATGAGCCACTCGCGGCATGACCGAACGCTTCGACACCGCAGCGATCGCCGAGAAGCCGCTGGAGCCGGCGCCGCGCGGTCGCCGGCTGCACCGGCGACAGGCAG
>JGI12635J15846_10002024_pt1 | contig 17755 bp, 14 predicted proteins | sample BlaSpr_A8_OM2_M2_FD_15846 | JGI IMG/M metagenome (IMG submission 15846) | reverse complement strand
TCTTGGATGATGACTTCAGCCACTTTTTTAATTCACCCCCAATCCGGTTCGGATTGGTATCTTGCGGCGCCTCTCGCCGGCCAACCTGCGGCCGGCTGTCTACTGCTGCGGGCACCGCCCCTGGTACTGATTATCGCATGCATTGTCTGCTTCGCAGGTGCACCCAGAAAGGTAGCTGGCCTCTTCTAATCAATTCCCGCCATGCAAGTCAAGGAATCTTTGCATTTTCTAACCGGCTACCGTGGTACTGAACCTACCCCATAACCACCTGTATACTCTATTGACGCAAGGATAAACTGAAGGCGTAGGCAGCAAATTTGGATCGGGATGCTCCTCCCGGAGCCTTCTTCGCCCACCAGTTACCCCTTCCGGCTTCGAAGTGTCCTCGCTTGTCTTTTTCCCTCCTTCTGTTGTTAGAATGAGCCGCTTCTCAATCCGCGCCGCCGGGGGCGACCAATGTCCGATATGCGGGATGCCATCGTAGTACTCCTTGCCGGGGGCCAGGGTGAACGCCTCTGGCCGCTCACTCGCGACCGCGCCAAGCCTGCTGTGCCTTTCGGCGCACTCTACCGCATCATCGACATCACCCTCTCGAACTGCATCAATTCGAATCTCCGCCGCGTTTTCATCCTCACCCAGTACAAGGCCCTTAGCTTGAACCGCCACATCCGCGCCGGCTGGTCGCCCCTCGCCGGCCTCGGCGATTACATCGAGGTCCTCCCGCCGCAGATGCGCGTCTCGCAGCAGTGGTATCAAGGCACCGCCGACGCCGTCTACCAGAACATCTACTCCATCGGCAGCGAGCGTTCGAAATTCGTCTTCATCCTCTCCGGCGATCACATCTACAAGATGAACTACAGCCGCATGCTCAAGCAGCACGGCGACTCCGGGGCCGACGTCACCGTCGCAACCATCGAAATACCCGCCACCCGGGCCGCCAAGCAGTTCGGTGTGATTGAGACCGACAAGGATTGGCGCATCATCGGCTTCGAGGAAAAGCCGGCCGTCCCGAAAGAGTCGCCGCACCACGCGGGCCACTGCAATGCCTCGATGGGAATTTACATCTTCAATACGCACCTGCTGATTCCCATCCTTCTCGCGGACTCCGAGGATCCCAAGTCCAGTCACGACTTCGGCAAGGACATTCTTCCGCGCATCATTTCGAAGCACCGCGTCTTTGCCTATAACTTTGTCGATGAAAACGCCAAGGACGCCCTCTACTGGCGCGACGTCGGCACCCTCGACGCCTACTACGAAGCCAACATGGACCTCGTCAGTGTCTCTCCGGTCTTCAATCTTTATGACGAGCACTGGCCGCTCCGTACCTGGCAGCACCAGTATCCGCCGGCCAAGTTTGTTTTTGCCGATCCCGAGCGCATGGGCGTGGCTCTCGATTCCATCGTCGCCGGAGGCTCCGTCATCTCCGGCGGCCGCGTTCAAAAATCCGTCATCGGCAACAACGTCCGCGTCAACAGTTACTGCGATGTCTTGGATTCCATCATCTACAACCACGTGAACGTCGGCCGCCACTCGCGGATCCGCCGCGCCATCATTGACCGCCACGTCAGCCTTCCCGAGCGCACCGAAATCGGCTACGACCTCGAAGCCGACAAGCGCCGCTTCCACGTCACCGATTCCGGTATCGTCATCGTCGTCCGCCAGGAATCCCTGATCGAAGAACCGGAGTCAGCGTAGGAACAGCCCCACGGAGGTAACCGGAGCCATTAGAGGATCCTGGCACCTTCGGGACACACCTTACGGACGGCTGTAGTCGGTGCTGGAAGAGGGCACGTAATCCTGCCCGTATTTGTTCTTGTGAGCCAGTGTGAAGTTCGGATTCTCGGTCACGCGGACTGGGCCGAGCGTGCGTTCGGAACTCGAGATGTTCACCGTGCGCTCCAGACCCTTCAATTCGTCCGGCAAACTGCGAGCCCACCAAACATGCAGGACATAAGCTCCGTCCGGCACGCCAGGAATCACGACACGGCCCGTCCGGTCGGATAGACCGAAATAAGGCGTATCCACCGCGACCACCGTCGCACTCATTTCCGGGTGAATATTGCAAAACAAGAAGCTGATCCCCAAGTGGTCAAAGCGCACCGAGCGGCTGGAACCGGCCTCGTAAAATCCGAGGTCGAAACGCTTGCCGTCGTGTAGCGAGAAAACGTTGTGAAAGAAATGATCTTTATTCGGAAACTCCACCACCGTGCCAACCTGCACCACGACGAGCTGTGGCTCAAACTGTTTATTGCGCTGGATCAATTGCGGAGGGAGTTCAAGCTTTCCTGCCGCCACCGGATGGGTGCTTTCCCGAGGCGTCAGCCAAATCACAACGCCCGAGGGTTCGGTTCGACTGGCGGAAGAAGCCTTCTTGCCGATCTTGGCTGCCCGGCTCGGCACGATCTCGACCTGAGCCGTCACCTGGGCTTCCTCCCCCTCGGCGGTGAGCCCAGAAGCTAGCAAACAAACCGCTACGGCCGCCAAACGCGCGCGAAGCGAAAATGCAGCCGCAGGGGATCGCATTAGAAAATGTACCCCAGAGAGAGATTGAGGTGGTTTGCCACATTTGCTCCGGGATTCAGCTCATGTGTCTTCAGGCGCCGGAATTCCACAGACATCACGACGTCGGATCGAGGCTTATAGATGAAGTTGGCCAACCAACTGCGATTCCGCGCAAGAGCTTCGTCATAAGCGGAAGAGACCACGGGATAAAGCCGAAGTTCGCTGGCAAAGGGATTATCCTGGCCCAAGGCTGCGTTCACCTGGAAATTAGTCCGAGGCTTGAACTTTACCTGGGCCCAGCCACCCACGGAGTCGAGCCCATGCGCCGATGTTGCCGGATCGGTGAGTGCCCCGGAGAGCAAGACGCTCTGGCCGATGCCCCCACCGAGTCCCCCGACAGCTCGGCCCCGATAAAATTCCCCGCTCAACTCAAAGAGTCTTGTGACCGGCAGCGTGAGATCAATCGTGCCGGCCCACGCGTCCACCTTCCGGCCAAATCCCCAATCCTCACGGGAGTAGTATCCTCCCGCTCCTAGCGTCCAGTTATCCACGGACGCGGACTGCCTCCACGCCACGCGAGCGGCAACCGCCGGCTGGCCGGATTGTTCACCCCGGGTAGGTGAGCGTTCATAGCTCTCGATCGGCACGCCTCCTGAAAGAGGGTCGAGAATTCCGGCCTGAAATAGAAGCTGAGAGTGCTTCGAAATGGAGAGGCGGTGGTCGACGCGAACCTGGGGAGTCCAGCCCCACAAATCTCCGGAGTAGGAGAGCGCGGGCACGGCAAGTGTGGCAATGGAGGTGGGCGCGAGAGGCACGAAAAAAAGTGTGTCCTGTCCAGCAACGACCGAGGTGTCGGCCCAATCCATTCGGAACGTGCCGGTGCGCAAGCGAACAAGGCCCATGACCGCGCCGTTTGGGTTTTGTGGAGACCCGCCGGCGAAGTCAAACTTAACACTAGCGCTGGTGTGCGCTCCAGCGAGGTCCGGACCAAATCCTTCGAGACTGATTTGAGACTGGCGCAGAGAGCCGCCGAGCGCGCTGTTGCTGAGGAGCGGCTCCGGTCCCGTCGCGAACTCCGGAAAATCTTCGTTGTCCACCCGGCCACGATTGCTGAAGAGATTCAGCAAGGCGATGCCGGAAAGCCTTAAGCGGTACTTAGAACCGCTTTCAATCTTAGTCTGATACTGATCGTTGACCTTGGAGTCGATGAATTGCTGATTCTCGTCGAGAAGGGCGAGCCGCTGCTCCACGGTCAGGTCTCCCGGAGTTTCCTGGATAGAAGTGGGGCCGGACCCACCCAAGGCAATTGGTGTGCCCGATGAAATCGAAGTGTAGCCCACCGTCGGGTCGGGAGGGAGTAGAACAACTGGAGTGCCGGCCGCGGGACGGACAGGAGACACTTGTGCGGTGGCACGTTGGAGTTGCAGGCGCAATTCGCCGATCTCCTTGCTCGAGTGTTGTTGCTCCGCCTGCATCTGGATGACTTGCGCGTTCAGCGATTCCAGTTGCATCTTCAAATCGCGGACTGAGCCAGACAATTTCCTCACGGCCTCCGCCATGTCGCCGCGCTTATCCGTCGACGCTTCGGAACTTTGTGCTTCCTGAGCCCGCGTGGTCTGACTCAGCAAACACCAGAACGCGGCAACGGGAATGAGAACAACCATCATTCGCCAATCATTTCGTGCCATAGCGGTCTCCTGTTCGCAAAATCTTGCCCGGCCGCGGTATCTCCGCGGCCTTGTCGGCGCGCGAACCGCCCTGGGGTCAGTCTGGTTCGTTTGTCGGTCTTGATTGCCCGACAAGCTGAGGGCTTAATGCCTCACGCACTTTGCCGACCAGGGAGGCCAAGGAAAAAGGTTTGCCGAGTCGAAGGAACGAGCTATCTGTTTGCCGAAATTCCGCGCCATTGTACTCCGAGTAGCCCGACATCAGGATGAACTTCATATCCTCCTTGCGCGCTGCTCTCAACCGATGCATCAGCTCTTGGCCGCTCATCCGGGGCATGACCATGTCGCTCAACAAGAGGTGAATGGGACCCGGGTGCCTCGCAGCAATTTCCAGAGCTTGGACGCCATCCGCGGCTTCGAGCACGGAATAGCCGCTGCCGCGCAGGAACTGGCTAGCAAGTTCGCGAACCCCCGGTTCATCTTCGACAAGCAGAATTGTTTCCGTGCCCCGCGATTCGATGCGTGGAGCCGACTCGGGGCTGGCCTCGGATGCTTTACCGGACGCTTGCGGAAAGTAAATCTCAAAGGTCGCTCCTTTCCCGGGAGCACTTTCGACCCAAATAAAGCCGCCACTTTGTTTGACAATGCCGTACACCGTCGCGAGGCCGAGGCCAGTGCCCTTGCCAATTTCCTTGGTGGTAAAGAAAGGCTCGAAAATTCGCGCCTTTGTCTGCTCGTTCATGCCCTGTCCGGTGTCCGAGACAGAGATCAGTACGTACTCTCCCGGGGACATGGCGGGCCGCTTGACAGCTTCGGCGGGGCTCAGGGAGATGCTGCTCGTCCGCACAACCAGCTTTCCTCCGTCCGGCATGGCGTCGCGGGCGTTGACGGCAAGATTCATGAGCACTTGTTCCACCTGCCCGGGGTCGGCCTTTACCGTGGCAAGCTTGGGATCGGGAATGAAAGTGAATTCGATATGCTCTCCAATCAACCGGGGAAGCATCTTGCCCATTTCCAAAATGACGGAATTCAGGTCCAGAATGCTTGGCTGCAAGACTTGCATGCGGCTGAAGGCGAGTAGTTGCCGCGTCATGGCCACGGCGCGATTTGAAGCTCTCTGAATTTGCTCCAGACTGCGTTTTTGAGAATCGTCCACGCCGTTGCGGTCAGCGAGCAGGTCGGTGTGGCCGCGAATGATAGTCAGTAAGTTGTTGAAGTCGTGTGCTACGCCGCCCGCGAGCCGCCCGACGGCTTCCATTTTGTGGGCTTGGCGCAAGCGTTCCTCCAACTTCACCCGTTCCCGCTGGCCCTTCTGTAAGCTCTCGCGGAGGCGAGTGAATGCCGCGGTGACCACTCCGACTTCGTCTCCGCTGCTGTTTTCCAGCGGATGATCGTAGTCGCCTGCTTCCAGAGCCTTGACGCCGCCGACGAGCTTCGCCAGCGGACGGGTGAAATTGTCGGCGGTCAGGAAGCCCAGCAGGCTGCCGGCGCCCACGGTCAAGAGTCCAAGTAAAACAAGGGTACGATTCAAGCTGCTCAGGAAGGCCGTGGCCTTGTCGAAGGACTTCAGCACACTCAGTGAGACGGCAACGCTGGTATTGCCCGCAAGGCTCACGGTGCTGACCAGATAGCGCTCCGCGCCGAGTTGGATTTCTTGCGGCAGATCACCGGGATATACCGAATTTCTGGTAACCTCTTGAGAAAACTCACGCTCCTGTCCCGGGTCGAGGCTGCTCGCGACGATGTTCTCGCCACAGCGGAAGACCACTTCACTCTCCGCAATTTCCCCGAATGCTTCCGCAAACTGCGTGCCGACGTCGTGCCCCACGACCAGGAAACCGATCGTCGTGTTATGAGGCAGAGCGCCGAACTCGATGGGCTGCATCAGGACTTCGTAAAGATGACCGCCGGTAAACCACCAGTCTCTCGATTCGCCGCGCTCCAAGGAACGCAACAGCATGGCCTGCACCTGCGGGCCGTTCGCGTGCTGGTTCTCTGGTTGCAATGCCGAAACTTTGCCGGTCGGGTCGGCTAACAGCATGAGGTCCGCCCCGCTCAGCTTAAGAATCTCCGTCGAAGCGTCCTGAATGGTTGCCAGATCGCGCGTAGTCATCAGCGCCCGAACGTTTGGGAGGTTGGCGATCAGCTGCGCAGAGCGCAGCAAGGATTCGGTGCGCTGGGCTTCAAATTTTTCATACGCTTTTGCCGAAGTTCGTAGATCCTGGCCAAGCGACTCACGGACTTTGGCTTGGACTCGGAGGCGAACGGCGAGGAGCGTGGCAGTCGTCAAACCAACGGAAACGGCCAGGAGGGCAAATAGAAACTTGGTGCGCAGGCGGATGTTTCGCACGACTTGCCTCTGCCTTCTTGCGGCAATTAGATGCGGAGCGACGGCCGGACAATCGAGAGGACGCAACACACCCTCTGATAAATGTAACATCCGCTGGCGGCACGAGCCATTTCTGTGCCGGTTTGCGTGTCGAATCATGCATGCTTCCAACACCTGCCATTTCCAAAAGAAAACTTGTGTCCGCAATTTTCAGTTTCCGCGCCCTTTCGGACCGCAGACCGCTCTCGCTGATCTGTTACAATTTTCTATTCAGCCAGGAGATCCGCTAGACATGTCTACGAAAATCGCCCGCGTTCATGCCCGGCAGGTCATTGATTCCCGCGGCAATCCCACCGTCGAGGCCGACGTCATCCTCGATGGCGGAGCGCTTGGCCGCGCCGCCGTCCCTTCCGGCGCTTCCACCGGCGAACACGAAGCCCTCGAGCTCCGTGACGGCGACAAAACAAAATATCTCGGCAAGGGCGTGCTCAAGGCCGTCGCCAACGCCAACAACGAAATCGCCAAATCGATCGCCGGTCTTGACGCCGCCGACCAGCGCGCCCTCGATCACAAAATGATCGCCCTCGATGGCACGCCCTCCAAGGCCCGCCTCGGTGCCAACGCCATCCTCGCCGTCTCCATGGCCGCCGCCCGCGCCGCCGCCGTGGCTTCCAAACAGCCGCTCTACAAATATCTTTCGCGCTATTCCACGGATCCGTCCGCGAATCTCCTCCCCTGCCCGATGATGAACATTCTCAACGGCGGCGCGCATGCCGATAGTTCGGTGGACTTTCAGGAATTCATGGTTATGCCCGTGGGCGCGCCGAGTTTTTCGGAAGCGTTACGCTGGGGAGTGGAAATCTTCCATGCGCTGAAGACCGCGCTGAAGAAGCATGGTTACTCGACAGCCGTCGGCGACGAAGGCGGCTTTGCGCCGAGCTGCAGATCGAACGAAGAAGCCATTCAGATCGTTCTGGAAGCCATCACTGCGGCCGGCTACAGGCCCGGCGAGCAAGTGAGCATCGCGCTCGACCCCGCTTCCAGCGAGTTCTACGACAAGGCCACCGGCAACTACGTTTTCAAGAAATCGGACAAGTCCACGCACACTTCCACGCAAATGGCCGCCTACTGGACGGACTGGGTGAAGAAATATCCGATCGTTTCCATCGAAGACGGCATGGCGGAAGATGATTGGGGGGGCTGGAAGTCCCTGACGCAGAGCATCGGCAGCAAGTCATCCAAAAAGAAAATCCAGCTCGTCGGCGACGACCTCTTCGTCACCAACACCGCGCGTCTCTCCCGCGGCATCAACGAAGGCATCGCCAACGCCATTCTCATCAAGCTGAACCAGATTGGCAGCGTCACGGAAACAATCGACGCCATCGAACTCGCCCGCAAGGCCGGCTACAACTCCATCATTTCCCACCGCTCCGGCGAAACCGAAGACACCTTCATTGCCGATCTTGCCGTCGCCACTGCCGCCGGGCAGATCAAGACCGGCTCCGCGAGCCGCACCGACCGCATCGCCAAGTACAACCAGCTTCTTCGCATTGAAGAGGATCTCGGCTCCGCCGCCCGCTTCCATGGCCGATCGGCTTTGGGAAATTAGCAGGAGCCCGGAACCATGGCCCGGTTGGTTTAACGGCCGCTCGCGGGCGATCTTTGATCCACCACAATTTCAACATGTGGCACATTCCCGCCCAGGTCCCAGGTGACCAGGTCGCCCGGCGCGTAATCCTCCACGCGCTTCGTAATCGCCAGCGTTTCTCCGTTGCGGGTGAAAAACACCATCTGGTTTGGCACGCGCCGGTGATCGATATTTGCGTCCGGATGACCCTAGAGCCATCGCCACTTCCGTGGATACGCGGAAAATTCTGCTCCATGTCTTCGTGTACTTCTTTTTGCAGATCGACTCTCACCGCGCGATACCCGGATTACCTCGTCGGTGCGAACGCCGGTATCCGCTGGAACGTCGCCTCCCCGATGCGGAATTCGCACATACGCCGGATCGTAGCGTACCGTGTGGTGCGTTCGTTCCACCGCCGCTACGACCGGCTTCAGCAATAACTTCTGCCGCGGCGCAGTTTCGGCTGGTCTCACTTGCACCCTCGAGGTCCGTGAGGCCAAGACAAGCGCCGCTGCAACGGACAAGCGCAAGACGAGCCATCCTTTCATAGGTGCGAAAGTCCGCATGGCTAAATCTTAACCCCGCTCTCAAATCACGAAATGGATTAAGGAATTTTGCCTGGGTGGAAGGCCGTCCCGGGAGCACGACTGACCGGCAATCCCAGTTACGTAAGTCGCGGCCGCTCGGGTTAGAATGAAGTTGCGCATGGGCGAAGCTGCCAAATCATTCTCCCAAACAGATTCCTTAGGCTTCCGCAGCGCGGATCTGGTCGATGTTGAAGCCCTCGTCCGGCTGATCAACACCGCTTTCGATGTCGAGCAGCCCTTCATCGAAGGCGACCGCATCGACGCCGACGGCGTTCGCTCCTACATGGCAAAGGGGAAATTCCTCCTCGCTGAAGATTCGACTGGCCTGGCTGGTTGCGTCTACGTTCAGATGGACGGCGACTGCGGCTACCTGGGCTTGCTCGGCGTGGATCCTTCGCGGCAAGGAACAGGACTAGGCCGCAAAATGATGGATGCCGCAGAAAATTACTTTCGCGAAGCGGGTTGCCGGGCCGTCAATCTTCGTGTCCTCAGCGCGCGCACGCCGCTTCCTGCCTTTTATCGCCATCTTGGCTTCGCGGAAACCGGCACCGCCCCTTTCGCTACCGATGTGCCCGTCAAGGTTGCCTGCCATTACATCCTCATGTCCAAATTCCTCGCCTGAAAATGTTACAAGGCGGGGTGTTATGGTTAACCTGAATTCCCTTATTTTTAATTTTTCTGCTTTCAGGCAAAATACCACCCTCATTCTGGGGGAACCATGAAACGCACCGCCGCAATCGCATCCATTCTCTTTGTGGGCATCTCGCTCGCTCCCGTCGGCAATCATGTCGCCGCCGACGAGCAGCCCCTTTTCGGCTACTCCGCCGAGTCTTCTCGGGTCGAGCGCCAGTGGGAAGAGAAGCTGCGCGCCATACCCAGCCCGGACAATCTCCGCGCTTACATGCAAAAACTCTCGGCGCGCCCGCACCACGTCGGCTCACCCGCCGACAAGGACAACGCCGAATGGATCGCCGCAAAATTCAAGGAGTTCGGTCTCGATACGCACATCGAGCAGTTTGACGTTCTCTTTCCCACGCCCAAAGAACGCGTCGTTGAACTTGTCGAAGGCGGCCCGAAGTTTGTCGCCAAACTCCAGGAACCGGCGCTTCCGCAGGACCCCACCTCGAACCAGCAATCCGAACAGCTTCCGACCTATAACGCATACTCGATCGACGGCGACGTGACCGCTCCTCTCGTCTACGTCAACTACGGAATCCCGGAGGACTACGAGCAACTGGAGCGCTTGGGCATTTCCGTGAAGGGGAAGATCGTCATCGCGCGCTACTACCGCTCGTGGCGCGGTATCAAGCCCAAGGTTGCAGCCGAACACGGCGCTATTGGCTGCCTGATTTACTCCGATCCCCATGAGGACGGATTTGTCCAAGGCGAGACATTCCCTGCCGGGGCCTATCGCCCGCCGGATGGAGTGCAGCGCGGCAGCGTCGCGGACATGCCCTTCTATCCGGGGGATCCCCTCACGCCGGGAGTTGGAGCCACGAAAGACGCCAAGCGACTGAAAGTGGAGGAAGCTCCCACGATCACCAAGATTCCTGTGTTGCCCATATCCTATGCCGACGCGCAGCCACTGCTTGCTGCGCTGGCTGGCCGAGTGGCTCCGGAAGAATGGCGCGGCGGCCTCGGCATCACCTATCACGTCGGCCCCGGCCCCGCGAAAGTTCACCTCAAAGTGAAGTCGAATTGGGAGATCAAGCCTGTTTACGATGTGATCGGAAGAATTCAAGGCGCAACGTTTCCCGATGAATGGGTGATTCGCGGCAACCATCACGACGGGTGGGTGAACGGCGCGGAGGATCCCATCTCAGGACAGGTTGCCATCCTGGAAGAAGCGCGGGCTCTCGGCGAGCTGGTCAAGTCCGGCTGGAAGCCCAAGCGCACCATCATTTATTGTGCGTGGGACGGAGAAGAGCCCGGACTGCTGGGCTCGACCGAATGGGCCGAGCAGCACTATGCCGAATTGCGCGCGCACGGCGTCGCGTACATCAATTCTGACGGCAATGGCCGCGGTTACCTTGGCATCGAGGGGTCGCACACGCTTGAAAAATTCAGCAACGATATCGCGCGCGAAATATCGGACCCGGAAACGAAACTCACGGCGTGGAAGCGCCAGCAACTCCGGGAAATTTCCAATGCCAAAACCCCGGAGCAGCGCGAAGAAATTCGCAAGCGCGCCGATCTGAGAATTCCTGCGCTCGGTTCCGGGTCGGACTTCACCGTTTTCCTGCAGCACAACGGCGTCGCCGCACTCAACATCGGGTTCGGTGGCGAAGACGGCGGCGGCATCTACCATTCCATCTACGATGATTTCTACTGGTACACACATTTCAGCGACACGGACTTCGTATATGGCCGCGCGCTGGCGCAGACCGGCGGCACGGCCATGATGCGCCTAGCGGATGCGGAATTACTTCCTTTCGAGTTCGGAAATTTTGCCGACACCGTGCAGACCTACCTGAAGGAACTGAAAACTCTTTCGCAAAAAATGCAGGATGACATTCGCGAACGCAACCGCGAGATTGACGAAGGTGTCTTCAAGGCTACCAACGACCCGCGGCGGCCGCTCGTTCCGCCTCCAGTGGAGGCCGTTCCGCCGCACCTGAATTTCGCGCCCTTCGAGAACGCCGTGGACGCGCTCACGCGCAGTGCCGCGGAATACTGCAAGGCCCTCGACCAGGCGAATGCGAACAGCGGCGCGGCTCTGGCTTCCGCGTCGCTTGCCGAAGTCAATAAGATGCTTATCGATAGCGAGCGCAAACTCACCACCGCCGAAGGCCTTCCGAATCGCCCCTGGTTCAAACACCAGCTCTACGCCCCGGGTTTCTATACCGGCTATGCGGCGAAGACCGTGCCCGCCGTTCGCGAAGCCATCGAACAAAAACAATGGAAGCAGGCTGACGAGGGAATTGTTGTTGTCGCACGTGTCTTGCAGGATGAGGCCGCGCTCATCTCGTCCGCCGCTTCAAGATTGACGGCAGTAACGGCTCACTGATTCGGAGAGGGCGGGGCCATCCCTTCTTATAACCTCGCGATCGTTGGTTTTGGCAACGTCGGCCGTGCGTTTCTGCGCTTGCTCATTGCCAAGGAAACCGAGTTGCACCGCCGCTATGACGTGCGCTGGCGGCTGACAGGTGTGGCCACGCGCCGCGCCGGCTGGGTGGCCGACTCCGATGGCCTAAGCCCCCTCGCCATCCTCAATGGCCACTGGCCGGCCCCCTCGCCCCGGCCGTGCCGGGACGTTCGCGAGTGGCTGGAAAAATCGCGCGCCGATGTTTTGTTGGAGACCAGTTCGCTCGATGCGCAAACCGGCCAGCCCGCGGTCGAGCACCTGAAGGCCGCGCTCGAGCTCGGCGCGCACGCCATCACCGCGAACAAGGGGCCGATCGTGCATGCGTTTGGCGAACTCACGGCGCTCGCTCGCGAAAAAAAGAAAAAGTTTTTTTACGAAGCGACGGTCATGGATGGCGTTCCGATTTTTTCGATGTTTCCACTCGGCTTGCCCGCCACGTTTCTGCAGGGATTCTCCGGCGTGCTCAATTCCACGACCAATGTGGTGCTCACGGAAATTGAAAAAGGCTGCTCGTTTGACGAAGCGGTGAAACGCGCGCAGGCCATGGGCGTGGCGGAAACGGATCCGGCGGCGGACCTCGACGCCTGGGACGCGGCAGTGAAAGTCGCGGCGCTGGCAATTGTCCTGATGGGCGTGCCCGTGAAACTGGAGCAAGTGCAGCGCACCGGCATCCGCGATCTCAGCGCAGAAAAAATCCGTTCCGTGCGCGCCGGGGGGATGCGCTACAAACTCGTATGCCGCGCGGAACGCCGCGGTGATGGCGTGCTTTGCTCCGTGCAACCCGAACTGCTGCTCGCTTCCGATCCACTTGCGAATCTGGAAGGCACGAGTTCGGCGATTCGATTTGACCTGGATGTAATGAGTTTTTCGATCATCGAACACAATCCGGGAGTCGAAGCGACCGCGTATGGTCTGCTCGCCGATTTCTTACGCGCCGTGCAGGGATAGTTTTCATCCCGCGCGCGTGCCGTTCGGTACGGGGCACTCGGGAACGGAGAGAACCGGCGTGACGCCGTCGGCGTAGCCGATATCGAATAGCATGCCTTCGGAAATTTCAGCGGCCATTCTGCGTGGCTCCAGATTTACAGCGAATAGCGCCTGGCGTCCTTCAATCTCAAGCGGATTCTCGCGCTCCTTCTTGATGCCGGCGATAATCGTTCGCGAATGGTCGCCGAAATTCACGGTCAGCTTCATGAGCTTGTCTGATCGCGCAATTTCCTCGACACGCTCGATAGTGCCGACGCGAATATCCAACGCTTCGATTGCGACACTTGGTTTGATCGGTGCGGGAGTGAAGTCCGCCATGATTCACCGCTTGTAATGCGACGCATAGCGGGGCGCCGGAATCGAAGGGTCGCACCGCTCGTCGCGGATCGGCGCGCCCGGTGTGAAGGAAACTGGAATAATCCCGGCCCAGACCGGCAGCGCATAGTCCGGGGCGTCGTCTTCTACGGGGCCGCTCCGAATCTTGGCGGAAACTTCCGTGAGCGGCAGACGAAGCATGCTCGTGGCTTTTAATTCTTTTTCATTCGGTTGGCGAGCATCGTTCCAGCGGCCAGGAATTATTTTCTCGGTAAAAGTACGCAACGCTTCGAGTTTTTCTTCCGGCGCGTCGACGAGGGTAGCTTTGCCGAGTGCCACGACGGAGCGGTAGTTCATGGAGTGATTGAAGACGGAGCGAGCGAGCACGAACCCGTCGGTGAGAGTCACCGTGATGCAAACAGGAATGCCATCGCTTACATTGCGCAACATGCGGCTGGCGGCGGAGCCGTGGAAATAAATTGCGTCGCCGATGCGCGCGAAAAGTGTGGGAATAACGAAAGGCTGGCCGTCGACTGCGAATCCAACGTGACAGACGTAACCTTCGTCGAGAATCTTGTCGATGGTTTCGCGATCGTATGCGCCGCGGTGCGATTCGCGCACGACGCGCGTGCGCTCGGTCGGCGAAGTTATGTCAGGCACGATTTACCTCAATATGAAACATGGCGCGAAGCCGGCCATCATAGGGCCGCTCATTTGATTTATAGCCGGCGCCAAAGCGGCATGAGTGAGGAGCGACTATAGACATGCTAACACGCCGTTTGGAAGCAGAGCGTGCTGCGGGCCGGCGGATCGTAAAGAAGTTGGTTCCAAATTGGATGATGAAGGGCTTTAACGAATGAGAATTGCGAGGGGGTTCCAATCTCGCCAGCAGGCGTCACGTGTGAGAAACTAGCGGACCTGAGTTCGTAACCATTCGCAGTTGGGGAAGAGACCATGAGCACACCAGCGATGCACACTTCCGAGTCAAGACTATTTGATATTGCTTGGGTGAGGGAACAATTTCCTTCGCTGAGTTTGCAGTTCCACCGCCACGGCTCCGCATTTCTGGATGGGCCGGCGGGCACGCAAGTCCCCAAGCAGGTGATGGACGCGGTGCAATATTATTTCCTGGGTGCCAACGCGAATACTTACGGCGCGTTTCTCACCAGCCGGCGAACCAACGAAATGATTGTGTCTGCCCGCGCCGCGATGGCCGATTTTTTCAATTGTGATCCGAATGAGGTGGTCTTTGGTCAGAACATGACGACCATCACGTTTGCGCTCGCTCGCGCGATTGGGCGAGAACTAAAACCCGGAGATGAAATTGTTGTCACCACGTTGGACCACGATGCCAACGTGGCGCCGTGGCGCGCGCTCGAAGAAAAAGGCTTAGTGATCCAGCAGGTCGATATTCGCGAAGCGGATTGCACACTGGATATGGACGATTTGAAGCGAAAGATTTCGGCAAAGACAAAGCTGGTGGCAGTCGGATACGCCTCGAACATGGTGGGCACGATCAATCCTATTGCCGAAATCAGCAAACTTGCGCACGCGGCGGGCGCTCTAATGATTGTGGATGCCGTGCATTACGCGCCTCACGGCCTGATCGATGTGAAGGCTTTGGATTGCGATTTTCTGGTTTGCTCACCGTACAAATTCTTCGGGCCGCACATGGGGACGCTTTACGGGAAGCGTGAGCACCTGGAGAAGTTCAAACCGTACAAAGTTCGGCCGGCGACGAACACGTCACCGGAATGCTGGGAGACCGGGACGCAGGTGCAGGAGCTAATCGCGGGGATTGGCGCGGCCGTGGATTACATTGCCGAGCTAGGACGGCACTGTGACCCGAGTGTAAAGAGCCGCCGCGACGCTTTGCAAGCAGCGTACCGCGCGACGCGTGTGTATGAAACCGGCCTGCTCACGCGGCTGATCGCCGGGTTGCAGGCGATTCCGGGGATGCGCATCTTCGGCATTACTGACGCAAAACGATTTGACGAGCGCTGCTCGACTTTATCGTTCCGGCTGGGCGACCACAATCCGACGAAGATTGCGGCATTCCTGGGAGACCGCGGGATTTTCACCTGGGACGGGAATTTCTACGCGTTGAATCTGTCCGAGCGCCTGGGAGTGGAACAGCACGGCGGCGTGCTTCGAGTCGGGTTGGTCCATTACAACACGATGGAAGAAGTAGAGCGGCTGATTTCTGCATTGCGCGAATTCACGCGCGCCTAGCCAGCATGCATTCTTAAGAGGCCGGAGAGGCGGGATGAAGGCAGTCAAACGGCGCAAGAAATACGCGTTTCGAACCCCGGTCCCACCCCACTCGATTGTGCGGGTAAAAACTTCGCCATCCAGGTCGTGGTGGAAAAACGTCGGTTGGCGGTTCCGGATAGGCTACTACAGCTGGAGAGACGGGCTGGATTGTATCTGGCTTGTCAATGAAGAAGGAAAGTACGAGCAGACGATTGACCACGATTTCTTGCAAAAGCATTTCGAGATCGAAACTGTTTTCAAGGAGCGCAGCCTATACGGCCAAAACCGCCCGCAGTTTCGTCCCCTCCATGCTTGATCGCGCGTGTTCTCGGCGGCACAGCTTAGTTTGCGAGGATTCAGGATTGCAGAACAAGCTGCCGCTTGCGCTTGGCCTGGCACACGAGATAACTGATCCCGAAGGCCAGGGTACTGTAGGGAAACCAACCCAGGGTCGATCGGCCAAGCAGATGCGCGGGGACATAGGTGATGAGCATCACCCAGACGTACGATTGCGCTTCGCCGACGAAACCCAGAATGATTCCCGCCAAAGCGTAACAGGCCGCAATCACCAGCGTGGACGGGCTGATGCCTATGGCCGGGGATGGACCGAGCCTCTCTGCAATTGCCGGCGCAAGCTTCAATATGCCGAACAGCGGCAGCAGCGCGCCGATTAGCACGGAGAAAAGAACATTCGTGAGCGAGATGCGCTGGGCGAAGGGATTGAAGAAGTTGCGAATCCCGCGGTTGAAAGCTTTGTCGGTGACAAGGTACGCATCTCCCAGCGGATTCAGCCGCAGGATCCCGCGCTGCACCTGGTAAGCAGAAAAGCGCTCATGGTCCATCTGGCCTTCCGCAAAGAGACTCTCGACGTCGCGCGGCGGTGAAACCGGAGTTCCCATGGAAGCGGAGCGTGCGTCATGCTTTTTCTTCAATTGCGCGAGATCCGTGACGTGCGGGCACTCCTGAACGATGCGGTAGTCTGGAGTGTCCATTACGGTCTTGAGCTCCATGTTGCGAGTGGTGAGCCACTTTCCGCCTGAAAAGCGCGTCGTGAAATTGACCACGTGGCTGTTTTTCACACCCTTGACACCATTGATGTTGGTTTGTACCTCCACGATCGTCAGCGTGCAGCTAGCGGCGTCGGCCGGATTGGAATACTCACGAATCAAATTCGCTCCGTAATTCGTCACTCGGTAGGTGCACATGGGTCGGTAATTCAACGCTTCGAGTTGCGAATCCAATGGCACAAGATATTTTTTCTGTGCTTCGGACAAGGACGATTCGGCGACCACTTCCCTTTGGTAGCGGAGGGGAATGGGGCGCGTATTCTTTCGCAACTGGGGCTTGCTTCCAACAACCACTTTTGCGGTGGTCCAGAGAAAACCGAGGAGATCACAATCGATGGGAAGAGTCATGGGCACCTCCGCCGATAGTTCCATTATAGGCGCGGCAAATTTCACCGCTGTTTGCCCAAGGCGCGTGGCGATGAATGACTTAACTGGACCAAAGGACAGGTGGGACGATGCTCATCCCGGGGAGCGCTGACCGCCGAAGCCGGGTAGGGGGAGAATCGGGAAGCCAAGTCCTTCCAAATCTCTGCGAAATTGCACGACGGATTCAAAGAGAATCCCACAGATGCCCAGGGCGCGGGCGGCCTGAATATTTTCCTCTCGGTCGTCCACAAAGAGCACTTCGGTCTGCAGAACATCCAATTGGGCAAGAGTATGCTGATAGATGGCCGGGTCGGGCTTGATGGAACGCACTTCACACGAGAAGACCTGATGGTCAATGTAGCGCAGCCAATCGAACTTACTCCTGGCGTGGGCCGCCATATCCGTTTGCATGTTGGAAAGAATGGCTGTTCGAAAGCCACCCGAGTGGATGCGCGCGAGCCATTCGGTCATTTCCTGATTGATGTTGCTCCACATCTGCACATCCAATCGGCGGAGTCTTTCAATGTCCTGGGAATCGATGGTGCCGCCCGCCCGGCGTGCAAACTCGGCCCAATAGGCATCTGCACTGAGATCGCCTCGATCGTAAGGATTGCGCGAGGAACGATAGATGGCCAGAAACTTTTCCGCGTCAATGCCGAACATACCCGCCATGCCGGCGAGAGCGTCAGGGGAAGGGCGGGAGCAGAGGACTTCTCCGTAGTCGAGGACGACGGCGCCAATCCGCCGGGCACACGCGAGATGTGGGTCGCTCTTGTCGGCCATAGAACACACCATCGGCTATCGTGACGGAAACCAAGTGATTCGTCCAATAAATCCATGTATTCTGACGCGCTATGAAAAAACGACCGAAACCAATGGTGCTGACGGTGCTGGATGGATGGGGATACCGCGCGGAGACGAAGGGAAACGCGATCGCGCTGGCGCGGAAGCCGGCGTATGACCAGCTGAT
>JGI12635J15846_10002022_pt1 | contig 17765 bp, 15 predicted proteins | sample BlaSpr_A8_OM2_M2_FD_15846 | JGI IMG/M metagenome (IMG submission 15846) | reverse complement strand
TGCTGCCGGTTCTCGGCGGATTGCTGTTGCTCGCCTCGTGGGCTGGCGTCTATCGGCTCGCGCGTCGCGGAACCGTGGCTTCCAACCCAACGTTCCACGAAATCACCTTTCGCAACGGCATCATCTGGGACGCTCGCTTCGCTCCCGATGGCCAGACCATCGTCTACGGCGCCGCTTGGGATGGCCGCCCGCAGGAAATCTTCTCCACTCGTTTCGACAGCTCCGATTCCCGCTCGCTTGGCCTGCCGCCCGCACAAGTCCTTTCCATCTCCTCCAAGGGCGAGATGGCGGTCGCTTTGCACCCGGTGAATTCCGGGCCCTTCAGCCAAGCGGGCACTCTGGCGCGCGTCCCGCTTGCCGGAGGCGCGCCGCGCGAAGTCTTCGATAACGTTACCTGGGCAGACTGGACGCCCGACGGCCAGTCTCTGGCGGTGATCCGTCCCAGCACCGTCGGAGTCTTCCATCTGGAATTTCCCGCCGGCAACGTGATCTATGAGCCCAAAGGATGGGTCAGCCATGTGCGCTTTTCCCCTAGTGGGGAGTTCCTCGCCGTCGCTGATCACGTTCCTGGCGGCGACGATGGCCGGGTTGTCATCCTCGATTCGCACGGAAATCCCAAGGCCAGATCTTCTTATTACTCGAGCGTGGAAGGCCTGGCCTGGTCTCCAAACGGCAAAGAAGTCTGGTTCTCCGCCGTTCCCTCCGGCTCCGCACGCTCTATCTACGGGTTGGATTTCTCCGGCAGGGAGCGTCTCATCTATCGTTCGCCGGGCGGGTTAACGATCCACGACATCAGCCGCACTGGGCTTGTACTTCTTACGGCGGACAAAGCTCGCCTGGGTATCTCCGCGCTCCCGCCCGGTGAGACCCGCGAACGCAGCCTTTCCTGGTTTGACTGGTCTCTGCTTGCGGATATGTCTGCCGACGGCAAGAACATCGTGTTCTCCGAGACAGGCGAAGCCGCAGCCGGCAACTACAGCATGTTTCTCCGCAAGACGGATGGTTCTCCTGCCGTTCGGCTCGGCGAAGGCGCGTTTGGCCCACTCTCTCCCGACGGTCAATGGGTGGTCTCAACCGTTGGTTCGCCAGCTAAACTGATGCTGCTTCCTACCGGCGTCGGAGAACCCAGGCAACTCACCGACGATAAAACCGACCACTACAACGTCGCCTGGCTGCCGGACAGCAAGTCGATCCTATTCTCCTCCGCCGAGGCCGGTCACGGGCCTCGGAGTTACCTGCTCGACATCCAGGGCGGGAACCAGCGAGCCATTACTCCTGAGGGCACCGTTGGAGGCGTTGTTTCTCCCGACGGCAAACTCCTGCTCGCGATTGACCGCAACCGTCAGCGGTGGCTCTATGCAATCGCCGGCGGAGAGGCACAAAAATTCAACATCGTCCCGAACCCCAACGAACGCATCCTGGGATTCCTTCCCGACGGCAAGAGCCTGCTCCTGCGCTCCCTCTCCGTTCCTGTTGAAATTACTCGCGTGGATATCGCCACCGGCCATCGCGAACTCTGGAAGGAGATCGCCCCTGCGGACCTTGCCGGCGTGCAGAGCATCCCGGTGGTCAAGTTCAGCGCCGACGGAAAATCCTATGCCTACTCCGTCGGTCACCTCCTCTCCGATCTTTACGTGGTCGATGGCCTGAAGTAAACCGTTCGCGATCACCCTACCTCGACCAGCCCGTACGTACGCTGCCAGCGTGTACGCAGCGCCACCAGCGCTCGACTGAGTTCCGCCTGCGTTACTTCCGAATTCGGCCCCTCCATTACCGCCGCGGCTTCGCGTTTGGCCAGCTCCAGCAGCTGCCGGTCGCGAATCAGATGGGCCACGCGAAAGCTCGGCATCCCGGCCTGCCGGGTGCCAAAGAACTCTCCCGGACCGCGCAGCTCCAGATCGAGCTCGGCAATCTCGAAGCCGTCGTTGGTGCGCACCATCGCGTCAAGGCGGCGCTCGCCTTCTTCCGTCACTTTGCCGCCGGTCATCAGCACACAAAAAGATTTAGCCGCGCCGCGTCCAATTCGTCCGCGCAACTGGTGGAGCTGGGCCAGGCCAAAGCGCTCCGCGTGCTCGATTACCATCACGGTTGCGTTCGGCACGTCCACGCCAACCTCAATCACCGTGGTCGCCACCAGAATCTGCAACTCACCCTTCTCGAACATGCGCATGACCTGATCTTTCAAATCGGCGTCCAGACGCCCATGCAGCAATCCAACCTTCAGATCAGCAAAAATTTTCCCGCTCAGTTCGCGGTACATCTTGATCGCAGCCTTCAGTTCCGTCTCTTCACTTTCCGCGATCACTGGGTAAACCACATATACCTGATGTCCCTTCGCCACTTGCTTGCGCACGAAGTCCCATACCTCCGATGAGCGGTCGTCGCTGATTCTTCGCGTAACGATGGGCGTTCGCCCGGGTGGAAGTTCGTCGAGCACACTGAGATCGAGGTCGCCATAGAGCGTAAGCGCCAGCGTGCGCGGAATCGGCGTGGCCGTCATCACCAGAACGTCAGGCTCGGCGAACCTCTTGTCCGCTGTATTTGCGTGCGAATCCGCCCCGCCAGGCGAATGAACTTCGTTGCCTTCGCCCGATTTTCTCATCAACTTCAGCCGCTGTAAAACGCCAAAGCGATGCTGCTCGTCCACAATCACCAACCCCGGCTTCGCGAACTCCACTTTTTCCTCCAGCAGGGCGTGCGTGCCAATGACGAGCTGAGCATTCCCCTGCGCGATGTGGCGGCGGATTTCGCGCTTGCGGTCCGCTTCCAGCGAGCCGGTTAGCAAGACGATCCGGTAGCCGGCATCCTCCAGAATTCGGCGCGCGGAAAAATAATGCTGCTGCGCAAGAATCTCGGTCGGCGCCATAAGCGCCACTTGATATCCATTTTCGATGGCGATGATCGCCGCCTGAAAACCTACAATGGTTTTACCCGAGCCTACATCACCCTGCAGCAAACGCCGCATGGGATAAGGCTTTTGCATGTCATCGACGATCTCTTTCAGCACCCGCTTCTGCGCGGCCGTGGGATGAAAAGGCAGAATCTTCTTGATCGCCTGGCGCACTTGATCCTCCAGTCGAAAGGCGATTCCAGTCTCCGCTTTTTGCTGGCGTCGTTTTAGCTCCAGTCCAAGCTCGAGGAAGAATAATTCTTCAAAAATCAGCCGGATGTGCGCCGGCGTGCGGGATGATTGCAAATCCGCCAGGCTCTCGCCAGCCTCGGGCCAGTGCACCTTCCACAACGCCTCTCGCGGCGAAACCAGCGCCAGGCGCTTGCGCACGGCTGCGGGAATTGCTTCGGCGAGGTCGGGAGTCAGATCGTCCAGAGCTTTGCGGATGACTCGCCGGAACCAGCGCGCCGTCACCCGGCCTTGCCCGGCCGATTCGTAAATCGGCACAATGCGCCCCACCTCCAGCGACGTTGCAGCCTTGTCGTCCGCGTCTTCCGCGCTGACATCGCCCAGCATCTCAAACTGCGGCTGAATAATCTGTAGTTCGCCGCTCTTCGGATCCTGCTCCACCTTCCCATAAAGAGCGACCAACTCGCCGGGCTGGAATTTATCTTGCAGATAGGTGGCGTTGAACCAGAGACATCGCAGACGAGATCGCCCCTGGCCAACCGTCAGCTGAAAAATAGGCATGCGGCGGGTGCGAAACAGTCCTGAGTTCCGCACCTCGCCAATCACGGTGGCCATTTCGCCCGCCCGCAACTCCGCGATCCCGCGCGGATTCATCCGGTCTTCATATCGAAAAGGCAAATAACTCAGCAGATCGCCCACCGTGGCAATGCCCTTGGTGGCGAGAATCTCAGCCAGCTTCGGACCGATTCCCTTGACGTATTGCACCGGCGTGGTCAGTTCAACCATGGCAGAGGTTTCCTAGGAATGTTAGCAGCAACTCACTTCGCCGACCGGGCGCCGTTCGATAGCGGGACTGGCGGTTTCGTATCCATTCGTCCACACATCACAAATCCGCACAGCCCAAAACTGGCGTCTAAACAAATTGTGCTGGTGAATTTCCTTCAGGCTTTATTCGCCGTGGTTCTGGGAAATGTGGCGTACTTCCTTCTCGGTCCATCTCTGCACCTGCCGCGCCACCGGCCATTTCAGCCGGATTGGGGCCTCATTGTAGACTTCTGGTTTTGCGTCGTGGCTTACGGATTGATCCGCACCGCCAGAAAATGGAAGTAGCACAGGCTCCATTGCTTTGGAATTCATAGTTACTTTGGGAACCTGTGTAACCGTCATCCCTTCGTTACCATATCCCCTCAGGTATGAATAAAATTGCAGTCCTATACGATGCTGGACAGGCGGTGCTTTCTACCTTCGATTCGGACGAAGTGTTGCAACGCATCCTGACCATCGCCCATGATTATTTCCATCTCCGGAATGTGGCGATTTTGCTGATCGATAAGCAGTCGCAGGAGTTATACGTTCGCTCCCAGATTGGCTGGGACAGAGGGCAGGACAAAATTCGCTGCTCTCCGGGCCAGGGGATCACGGGCGCCGCAGCAAGCAAGAAACAGCCCGTCTACGCGCCCGACGTCACCAAAGACCCCCGCTATTACTGCTCCGCAAAGTCCACGCAGTCTGAGCTCGCCATCCCCTTGATGGTGTGCGACCAAGTGGTGGGCGTGCTCGATTGCCAGAGCGATAACATTGACCATTTCGATTCTGAAACCATTGACTTGCTCACCTTGTTTTCCACCCAGGCGTCGATCGCACTGCAGAACGCACATCTGTACTCGCTGGAGCAGCAGCGCGCCCGTCAACTGCAGGCCATCAATGCCATCGCTCAACAAACCACCGCGGTCCTCGACCTGGAGGAATTATTGGGCAGAGTTTGCGGCCTGATTCAAGACGCATTCCGTGTATCGCATGTCTCGCTCTTCCTGCGGGAGGATCATGATCTTCTATTGCGCGCGCATCACGGAACCTTGACCCCCTGCATACCTGAGGGTGGCCGTTTCCCGGCCAGCACAGAGCCTTGGGCGAGCATTCTCGCCACCAGTCGTACAAGCACGGAAAGCGATCTTTCCCGAGCTACGGCCGGCGCGAAATTCTTCGCAGAAACGGCCTCGCGCATGTGCATCCCTCTGGTGTCGTTCGGACAGACCCTGGGAGTGCTCGCGCTCGACAGCGCCAAGGCCGATGCCTTCCGGGACGGCGATCAACAATCCCTGGAATCGGTAGCCGATATTTGCGCCACCGCCATCCAAAACGCACACTATGTCGATCGCGTGAAGCAGCTCGCCTATCTGGACGGCCTCACCGGCATTTTCAATCGCAGGTTTTTCGAGATGCGCATCATAGAAGAGATTGAACGCGCCCAGCGTTACAGAACCGGTATGGCCGTGATCATGGCCGACATCGATCAGTTCAAAAAGTTGAATGACGAGTTCGGACACGTGCTCGGAGATGAAGTACTGCGTCAAACTTCCTCTTTGTTCAATCAGCAAGTGCGCAAGATCGACGTGGTCTGCCGTTACGGAGGCGAGGAATTCGGGATTCTATTGACTCAGGCCAACGCCCAGCAAGCTATGGCCGTGGCGGAAAAATTGCGGAAGATGGTGGAGCGTTGGCAGTTTCCGGGTGTGCCTCGGACGGTCACCATCAGTGTTGGCGCTGCCGCTATGCCGGAACACGGTTCTACGCGCGACGACCTGGTAAGGGCTGCGGACTCCGCTCTCTACGCTGCTAAACTGGCGGGACGCAACGCCGCGCGCCTTGCCCCACTCGCTCGCGGCAGCTCCGCCAGCTAGATCTCCAGCCACTCTCCCTGCATCTGATGGCGCAGTTGCTCTATCTTGCGCTGCAATTTCTGGCTGTTCTTCTCGAGTTCTTTCTCGACCTCGGGCTTTATTCCTCGCTTCACCTTTTCTGCTTGCTCCGTCATCTGTTTCTGGCGGTCGCACATAGATTTGCGCATCTCCTCCGCTGCCTTGCGGGATTCTTTCCGTGCCAGTTCCAGCTGGGGCCGCAGCTTGGCAATTTCATCCTGCACTTCGAATATCGCGGCCTGAGTTTCCGCATCCAGCTCGGGCTCTTGCTTGCTTTCCTCGATCATCTCGCCGGAATCCTTGCGCTCGGGCAGAGTGATGGTGAGAGTCTGTTCTTTTCTGTCGCGGATTACGCCCACGGTCACCGATCCGGAGCCGTGAGCATGCAGCGCATGGGTAAAGTCGCCGGTGTCATGGATCGCCTGCTCGCCGACGCGAACGATCACGTCGCCCGCCCGCATGCCGGCACTTGCAGCGCGACTGCCTTTTTCCACGGAGCGCACCAGCACTCCATTTCCGTTCTTCGCGCCAAAAAACTCGCCCAGCTGCGGCGTCAGATTTTCCACCATCAGTCCGCTTCGCATCGACGAGTGCACGTAAACCACGGCAATATTCGGAACATCGAAATCCGGCATGTTCGGAATCGGCGGAATCTGGATATGCAAGTCTTTATCCATCGGAGCCATGTGCCCGAATTCCTTGCTCCGGTCGGCCAACTGCACTTTGATGGTCATCGGCTGTCCGTTGCGGCTTAATTCCAGCGCAACCACGCGTCCCGCCGGAGTTTCGTGAATCATCCGCTGCAACTGAACTTTGCTTTCGATAACGGTTCCGTTCATGTTCAAAATAACGTCGTGTTCCCGGAGTCCGGCTTTGCCCGCGGGAGCGTCCTGATCCACCATGGTCACTTCCACACCTTTTTCTTCCTTCAGTTTCAGTGCGCCAAGCCGGTCGGCAGTAATATCTGCGATGTCGACCCCGAGATAGGAACTTGTTCCCGAATCTTCGCTGGGAATGCCGTAGGGCTGCGAGGAATCGATCGTCCACTTCTGTGAAGCCCGCGACCAGCTGAGAAGCAAAGGCACGATCGCGATCACGATCAGGATTTGTTTGCGCATGGCCAACCTCCGGAGAGTTGCATCGGAACTCTCTTAACTGCCGTCTCTAACCCAGATTGTTTCGACCCACAATCTCGCCCGCTAATTCGCCCGCCGGAAGCAGATATCACCCGTGGTGGTCCGAACCTTCAGCACCGGACCGCCGCCGTTCAACTTACCCTCTGCATTCAGCGATCTAGGCCCCCACTGATCACCCTCGCTGGCAACGTGGATATCAGGAAATTCGGAGGTAATGTGATGCCCGTTGCCCAGATCGACGCTGGCGCGCACCGAGAGCGCGACATCCGGCGCAATGTAAACGGTAATATCTCCCGCGGAAGTTTCCAGCTTGGAGTCGCTGGCTGGAGCCCCGGTCTTTACGAACTTTACGATGATCCCTCCCGCGCCGGTTTCGACGCGTGCTGAGGGTACTCCGTAGAGTTCGATCCCGCCGCCGCCGGTCTCCGCGTGTACGTGGCCTTTGGCGGACGAAAGATGAATGCTGCCTCCGCCGGTCTCAATTTCCGCCGGACCGCCAATGTCTCCCAGTTCAATGTTTCCGCCGCCGGTTTCCGCCTTCACTTTGCCGCTGCACTGGTGAACCTCGATCCCTCCGCCACCCGTCTGTATGCTTGCACCTTGCGAGGCGGACATGATTTCGACGCTGCCGCCGCCGGTTTCCGCCGTGATCGTCCCATTGGCGTGATGCACCTGGATGGCTCCGCCGCCGGTATGCAGACCAATATCCCCGCTGACGGTTCCCACAACGATGGCTCCGCCGCCGGTCTCGGCGTGCGCCCCACCCCCAATGTCATCGAGATGCATATTGCCGCCGCCACTATCCGCTTCCACCCGGCCCGCCAGTCCGCTGGCGTCAATATTTCCACCCTCGGTTTCGATCTTCACCAGGGCGATCTCGCGCGGCACGCTGATTGCGAACTCGCCCGAAAACTTGCGCTCCGAACCCATATCAATCGAAAGCCGCGCCCCGCCCACACGCACCCGATGCACCCCCTGCCACTCCCCCACGATCCAGGCCGTATCGCCTTTCACCCACGCATTCACTTTATAAGCCTGGAACTGGCGCCGCGCATCCTCCTCGGAGGACGCGTGAGAATGCATGCGAAGCGTATAGTCGACACCCGCTTGCTGCCCGCCTCGTACCGCCACCGAGCCCATGTCCAACTTCACTCGCAGATTCTTTACTCCGGCCAAAGACCCCGTGAGGACCTGGCTCCAGGCCCCGCCGTCGCGGGATATCTGTGCTTCCTGCGCCAGCGCTAGGGGCGCGAGAATGGCCAGCATCCCCAGCAGACCGACGAATTGTGGCGAACGCTTCAAATCAACACCTCATCCTCTATCTCGAACCATCAATCTTCCATGATCGATTTCACTAATCGATTTCCGGCAGCTGGGCCAGCATAATGCGGGCCTGCGACTTGATGTACGGGCTCTGATCCTTGGCCGCCAGCGCCAGCAACACTCCCCGCACGCTGCCATCGGCCTTCACCGGCTCGATCAGATGCAAAGCCTCGGTGCGCACCCCCGGGTTCGAATCGTTCACCAGAGCTTCCAGCACCACATCGCGGACGTGCACATCATCCTTCACAAATCCGCCCAGCCCATCCAGAGCCTTCAGTCGAACTCCAGGATTGGTATCGTAGCGCAGCGCATAAATCAGCGCATCGCGCACCTGCAAAACATTTGGCTTCTTGGTCAGCAAATCCACCGAATCCATGCGCACGCCCGAGTTGTAGTTATTGCGCGCGGCAAACAGCAACAGTTGCTGGATGCGCTGATCGTTCAGCGATCCCTCCGTCTGCAGCGTCGATACCGTGTTGTACTTGATGTTGATCTGATTCGTGCCCGGCTCTTGCGTGATCGACTGGATGCCGGTAATCGAAGACTCGACTGGAGCGGCCGCCACCGTCGGCGAACCTGTTGGCGGGTGAACAAACACCTTGTAAGTCGTGCCCACTCCGCCTGCGAAACCAAGAATTAAAATCGCCGACGCCAGCGCCGGCGAGAAGCTCACTTGCCGGAGCCAGTTCGTCGGATCGAAGGCTAGCCTCTGCCAGAATCCGCCCTGCTCGGCCGTCTCCAGCGCTTCCTGCAACCGCATACGCGATGCAGCCAGCAGATTCGGTTCCGGTTCGGCCGCCCGCTCCAGCGAGAGCAGCGCATGAAACTCCTGCTCCGTCTTCAATTCCGCCGCACAGTCGGCACAGCGCGCCACATGCTGCTCCAGCTCATGGCGAGCATCATCCGCCAGCTCCCCATAAACCTGCAGCGTTATATTTTCTCGAACCCATTCACAGTTCATAATTGTGTTCCTTCTCGCAACTCAATCTCGAGCCGGGTGCCCCAGGTCTCGCCCTTTGCGAGATATGGGACTGTCCACACCTAAGGCCTTCGTCTACCGCATATCCGCCAACTGCCCCCGCAATTTCTGCGTGGCCCGGAAGAGCGTATTCTTGGCGGTCTCTTCCGTGGTATGCAAAATCTCGCCTACGGTACGCAGCTTCAATCCGTGGTAATGCTTCAGCTCAAACACCATGCGCTCCCGCGGCGTCAATTTTTCCAGCGCTCCGGAGATCCTTGCTCCCAGCTGCCGGCGCATCAAATCCCGCTCCGGATTCGCTCCCGCCCGCCCATCCGGCACCTGATCGAGCAGGTCATATTCCCCGCCCGACGCGTCCTTCACCACCGGTGCATCCTCTTTGCGCACCGTTTTCTTACGCAAATGATCAAGACAAAGATTGGTCACGATGCGGTAAATCCAGGTATAGAACGAACACTCGAAACGAAAACTTCCGATGTTCTTATACGCCTTGAGAAAGGCGTCCTGATACACATCCTGTGCGTCCTGCTCGGTCCCGGTGAGATGCAGGGCCAGCCGCAAAACCGCCTGGTCGTAGTGACGCACCAGTTCCTCGAAGGCGCCACGGTTGCCCCGTTGCGCCTCGCGGATGAGGATCGTATCGTCTATGCGGCGTTCTTGCCCAGCCATGCGGCCCAACGTGGGGTCCCGGTTTTCACCGACTATGCAACCGCTGACTTTCTCCACTCTCTCGCGCTCTGTTCTCGAGTGGGCCCGTGTACCAACCGCAAGCGTTAATGCCCAAACATCGGCCGGCATGTTCTTGTCGTTTCCTATGCTGCCCGGTGTCAATGCCGTACCCGGGCTTGCACAGGAATAGACGGACAGTCAGTGGAACCGTGAGCAGAAATTATAGGCTGGATGGGATTTTTGTGCGCCCTAGGTGATTCTTTCGTAATGGGTTAGAGGGAAACCGAACCAGTCGAAAGAGGGGAGGACCGGCGATTTGGCACGGGAAATGCCTTGACTTGTGCAAACCACTGGCGTGGCCGCGAGCTCCTTAGTAACGAGCTTAGTTCGAGACGACTGTAGTCGCCGCGAAAAAAAGCTGGAAGCCGCGACATGCCGCCACTTCCGGTGTTTCTCAAATAAGGTAAAATGTTGGCGCTCTGCGACAGGCTCTGCCCCCGGCCGGTCCGACCGTTGAAAGCCAAACTCTTAGGATGGTTATGTTCGTCCGCGCTCCATTCGTATCATTTGCGTTGCTAGCCAGCTTCTTCCAACTCTCGACCGGAGCCGTTGCCCAAGCTCTCCATCCGCTCTGTCATCCGACGATTACCGGTCCGATCATCGTCGATTCTCATGACCAGATCGTCGAAGGTGGACTAAAGGCTCAACCGCCGCTCAGCAACACTGGCGGCTTCGGCTTTGCCTGGCCCGACACGCAAATGGGCGTCATCAAGACGTCGAGCGGCTACGAGTTTTTTGCCAGTGAAGGCGGGCTGCATCCTGGGCATGAGTGGGAAGGTCATGGGGTCGGTAACAACAAATACGGAGGCGTGGTCACCACCGTGGGCACGCTTGACAATCCGCTCGGCTCAGGCGATCCGCAGGACGTCAGCATCTCTCCCAATCCTGATCCTGGCGTAAACCCGAATTATTCCAGCTACAGTTACATGGGCGGAGGCTCGGTCTATCAGGTCCCCGCAGGCATGACCGGGGCAGGCAGCCTTTTGGTGACCTACCACGCTGAGCTTCCAAACTATTCACTCCTCGGGCTGGCTGCATCCTCGGACAACGGGTTGCGCTGGACGGACCTCGGCGAGATCATTCGCCTCAACCAGGCCTACATGCCTGATCTTGTCTTCCATGAAATCGGCGATGGACGCCTCGTGCTCTCGCCGGACGGCAAGTATTTCTATTTGTATTTTCCGGACTTGCCCGCCACCACCACGACCACCACCCATGTGTCGGTTGCTCGCGCGCTGGCTGCCTCCTTACTGGACGCGGCGTTTGGATCGCACCCGCACTCCGTCGCTTTCCAAAAGTTCTACCATGGCAACTGGCGTTTGCAACCCGGACTCGGCGGAGCCTCCACCGACCTCAATCCAAAAGCTTCGCCCGAACAAGAAGGGTATCTCGACATCCGCTACAATAGCGCGCTGCAACGCTATGTGATGATCGTCGACAGTGACACGACGTTCTACTACGCCGAATCTGTCGATGGCCTTACCTGGACGCTCCCCCTACCACTCGGTACCTACGCTGACGGCGTGAAAACGCTCGCGCCCTATGCCACCTCCGTGGGTCTCGGGGATGACCCGAACACGCTGGGGAAGAGTTTTTTCGTCTATTACACGTTCTTGCACCAGGAAGATGGTGGTTTGCCAAGGGAGGGCGATTCGCTGCGGCGGCTCACGCTCACCTGCCAGTGATCCGGGTGGTCATGCCGTCCATCTCTTCGTCCGAATCCAATTCGAGGCTATCTCATGTTCATCCGACCGTTCGCTTCTGCAATTTTGCTCGCCGGTTTCTTGCCTCTTTCCTCAGCAGCCAGCGCAGCCCAGGCTCTCGCTCCTCTCTGCAATCCCTCGGTAACTTCGCCGGTCACAGTTGCCTCTCCGGCGCAGCGCCTCGCGGCTGGTGCAAAAGCTGAACCTCCGCTCACCGACACCTTCGACTGGCCAGACACACCGCTCGGCATCATCAAGACGGCCGACGGCTATGGATTCTTCGGCAGCGATGGCGGCGCGCACTACCGGCAGATGTGGGAAGGGCATTGGGTCGGCAACGATAAGTCCGGGTCATTCACCACCACCGTGGGAACGCTCGACAACCCGCTCGGCTCGGGCGATCCGCAGGATGTCAGCGTCTCCCCGAATCCCAATCCCTCGGTCAATCCCATCTATCCCAGCTACGGCTACATGGGCGGAGGGCCCGTCTATCAAGTTCCCGGGGGCATGACTGGTTCCGGCAACCTGCTCGCCACCTATCACGCCGAACTTCCCAACGATGCCCTCTACGCCGCTCTCGGGCTGGTTGCATCCACCGATAATGGCCTGCACTGGACCGACCTCGGTGAGATCATTCGCCTGAACCAGGCCTACGAAGTCGGCCTCGATGGCTTTGAAATCGGCGACGGACCGCTCGTGCTCTCACCCGACGGCAAATATTTCTATCTCTATTTTCCCGACTGGATCGCCAACGGCTCTCTCCACACAACGAACGCCCAGGGAGACTCGACCACTACCAACGTCTCGGTTGCGCGGGCGTTAGCAGCCGATGTGCTGAACGCCGCATTCGGCCCGGCGCCGCACCACTCCATCGCTTTTCAGAAATTTTATAAAGGCAGTTGGGATCTGCAACCCGCGATCGGCGGAGCCTCCACCGACCTTATTCCCCACGCCCCATATTCCGGCTATCTCGATATCCACTACAACAGCGTGCTGCAGCGCTATGTCATGATCGTTTCCGACGATACGAATTTCTCCTTCGCGGAATCCACCAACGGCCTCGACTGGACGCCACCCATCTCCCTCGGCACCTTCGGCCCGATCGCAGCCTATCCCACCGCAGTCGGCCTGGGAGACGATCCGCACACGCTCGGCAAGACATTCTATGTCTACTTCACCCACTTGCCCACCGACGGCGGCTGGACCTACGGCTCCCTGCGCAGACTAACGCTCACTTGCCATTGATCGAAGCGGGGACCGAACGCAGAACGAGATAAAGCCCGGGCAGAGCGCCGGCTTGATTCCATCACGACTACTCCGCGACCACTTCCTTCTCAATCACCACTTTCAAATGCGCGGTCACGTCCTTGTGCAGCTTCACCGGCACGGTGAACTCGCCCAGGGTCTTCAGGGGCTCGTGCAGCTGAATCTGGCGCCGATCCAAGGTGATTCCTTTTTTCGCAGTGGCGTCGGCAATGTCACCGGAAGTGACCGAGCCGAACAAATGATCGTGCTCGCCCGACCGCCGCTGGAACGAAACCGACACGCCCTCAAACTGCTTGGCAAGTGCCTCGGCCTGCGTCTTCTCCTTGGCCGATCGCCGCACCGAGGCAGCCTTCATCTGCGCGATGACGGCTTTGTTGCCCGCGTTGGCCTGAATGGCCAGCTTGCGCGGCAGCAGAAAGTTGCGCCCATATCCCTCGGCAACCTTCACTACGTCGCCGCGCGCGCCCAATTTATTTACATCTTCTTTGAGAATGACTTCCATGATGGCTCCAATGTGTAAGCTTCTAGCTGCTAGCCTCTAGCCAACCAAAACCTCCGCCCAGTTTCAGTGCGGGCTAGAAGCCAGGAGCTAGGAGCGGTTTTCCTACGATGCTCTTCCGGCAAACGGCAGCAACGCGATATTACGAGCCTGCTTGATGGCCGAGGCCAGCCGGTGCTGGTGAGGCGAGCAAACGCCGGTCAAACGGCGCGGGACGATCTTGCCGCTCTCTGCCACGAACTGCCCAAGCAGCCGGTAATCCTTATAGTTGATGTCCGCAATCTTTTCCGTGCAGAACTTGCAAACTTTCTTGCGCCGGAAAAACTTCCGTCCACCTTCGCGTGGCGGACCTCCGGGCCCGGATCGGCCACCACCGCCGCCCCCGCCAAATCGCGGACGGTCTCCGCCGCCTGAACGCTCACCGAAAGGCCGCGAGGGCCGGTCGGTTGCCGCTGGTGCTTTGGTCTCGTCAGTCATAACGCTCCTTCATATCTCTCGTCAGATCTCAGTTCTCGGTTCTCAGAAGAGCCTAGACCGCCGCCGCGGGAACATCCGCCGCCGGTGTGTCTGCTGCCGCTGCCGGCGCCTCTTCCGCGCTTGCCGCGGGCTGCGCGCTCACTTTCTTCTTCGCGTCGCGCAGAGCCTTGATCTTCGCCAACCGCTTATGGTCCTCGTCAACCCGCACGGTGAGGAACTTGATCACCTGCTCAGTGACGCGCAGGCGCCGCTCCAATTCGTGGATCACCGTTCCCGTGCCTTCAATCGTCATCAAAATGTAAATGCCCTCGCGGAATTTGCGAACGGTATAGGCCAGGCGCCGCTTGCCCATGCGGTCTATCGCCTTCACAGTTCCGGCGGCTGAAGTCACGGTGGTTTCCAAATGCGAAACCAGTTTGTCCAAATCTTCGTCCGCCATATCCGGCCGGACAATAAACATCAACTCATACGTACGATTCATTTGCAGTCTCCAAATTCTTCATTCTTCCGGCTCCGCCTTGCGGTTGAAGCGGTTCATCGCCGCCGCCGGACCGTCCTTCAAAATCGCTTTCACCGCTTCGTCGACGCTATCGAGCACTCCGTCGATCACCGCCCGATCCGGCCTGCGAAGCGGCGCCAGCAAATACCGCTGCCCATCCTCCAGTTTGTGCTCCGGAGCGACTCCGATCCGGATGCGCCAAAAATCCTGACTGCCCAGTGCGCCAATGATCGACTCGATCCCATTGTGCCCCGCCGAACTCCGCCGGGTATGAATCTTTAGCGTGCCTAGCGGAAAATCTAGCTCGTCCTGAATCACAATCAAATCCGATTCCGGCTTTGCCTCGAACTCCGCCACCAACTCCCGTACCGACATGCCGCTTAAGTTCATGTAGGTCTCAGGCTTGGCCAGCAGAACGGTCTCGCCGCCAATCACCGCCCGCGCCGTCAATGCCCGGCACTGCCGGTTTCTAACTTCCACGCCCAGATTCGTGGCGATGCGATCCACCGCGAGAAACCCAACGTTATGCGGTGAAAACTGATACTCGTCACCAGGATTGCCAAGCCCCACGATCAGCTTCACGCCCTATCCATCCCCTCGCTATCGGCGATGTAATTGCCATCCCGAGCAAGCGTTCTTTGCGCAGCGAGGGATCTGGGCGAGTCGCGCGACGCGTGGCGCACTTTTTGCGGCGCAATAATGCGTGTCTGGCTCGTTTCCTTGGCTATTTCTTCTCCTTCTTCTCAGCCTTCTTTTCCGGCTTCTCGGCGGCAGCCTCGCCCTCTTCTTCAGTCTCCACCTTGCCCTTCTTGATGACCTCAGGTTCGGCCGGCGCAGCACCCGCTTCCGCCGCAACCGCTTCCGGCGCAGCCACCACTTCTTCCTTCACGCTGGTCACGTGAGCCACCGGCTGGTTCGCGTCCGAAAGGAACTTAAGCTTTTCGTTGTGTGGCAAATCCTCCACGCGCAGCACCTTGCCAAAAGTCAGTTCGCTCACATCGACATCGATGTGGCCCGGAATATCCCCGGGCAAGCACTCAATCTCAACCTCGCGCAGCATCTGCTCCAGAATTCCGCCTTCCGTCTTCACGCCGACGGGCACGCCCTGCAGCATGATGGGCACGCTCACTCGCAGCGCCTTATCCATCGCAATCCGCTTCAGATCGATGTGCAGTAAATGTCCTTTGATCGGCTCATATTGCCAGTCCACAATCATGGCCTTGGCGGTTTCGGCCTTGGTTTTCTCGCCGCCGCTGAGGGCGAGATCGAAAATGCTGTTATGGCCGCTCTCCGACCGCAGAATGCGCAATACGTGCCGTGGGTCGACACTCACGGCCATCGCGTCCTTGCCCGCGCCATACACCACGGCGGGAATCTTGCCCTCGCGCCGCACTCGGCGGGCCTGATTCTTGGTCCCAGCCTCCCGCGGATTCGCTTCCAGAACGTTTTGCTGCAATGCATTCGCCATAATTTCAATTCCTGCCTTTAAGTATTGTCGTCCCGAGCAAGCGTTCTTTGGGCTGCGAGGGATCTGGGCGAGTTGCGTGAAGCGTCGCGTTTTTTGGCGACGCCTAAATCGCGCGTCTGGCTCGCTTCCTTATTCGAACCGCCACCACTTCCTTCTACATGAACAATTTGCTGACTGAAGTCTCTTCGTGAATCGACTGAATCGCCCGCCCAATCAATCCCGCGATCGAAAGCACCATAATCTTGGACTCGCATCCCGCTTCCGCGGTCAGCGGGATCGTGTTGGTTACAACCACATGCTCAATGTCGGAGTTGTGAATGTTCTCCACCGCCGGATGGGAGAGCACCGCATGCGAGGCGCAGGCGTATACCGACGTCGCCCCATTTTGCAGCAGCGCCGCTGCCGTCTTCACCGTCGTTCCCGCCGTATCGATCAGATCGTCAATGATCAGGCAGGAGCGCCCCTTCACGTCGCCGATCACGTTCATGACCTCGGCCACGTTCATCTCCACCCGGCGTTTGTCCACAATGGCCAGTGCCGCGTCCACTTTCTTTGCGAAAAACCGCGCCCGCTCCACGCCGCCCGCGTCCGGCGAAACCACCGTCAGGTTCGGCAAGTTCAACTTCTTGAAATGGTCCACCAGCACCGGCGAAGCAAATAGATGGTCCACCGGAATGTTGAAAAATCCTTGTATTTGCGGCGTGTGCGGATCAACGATCAGCGCCCGGTGAGCTCCCGCCGTGGTCAGCAAATCCGCCACCAGCTTGGCCGAGATCGGCACCCGTGGCTTATCCTTACGATCCTGCCGCGCATACCCGAAGTAAGGCATCACCGCCGTGATGCGCCTTGCCGACGCGCGCTTGAACGCGTCGATCATCAACAACAACTCCATCAGGTTCTCATCCACAGGGCGGCAGGTCGGCTGCATCACAAACACATCGCAGCCGCGCACGTTCTCCTGGATCTGGACGTAAACCTCGCCGTCTGCAAAACGCTTCAGCATGGCTTGGCCCCGAGGCATGCCGAGAAAATTACAAACCTCATCGGCAAGCGGAGCGTTCGCGGTGCCGCTGAAAATCTTGAACTTTTCGTCCACCCGAGCCCGCGGCTTGCGTTCCGGTTTCTCCTCAGGCATGGGCGGGACTTGCTTCTCGGCTTTCTCCGTTTTTTCCGACGGCGTGACTAGAGTGGCCATAAGAAGTTCTCAGTCCTTGAGCTCTCAGTCTTTGCCCCTCAGTTCTGAGAACTGAGAACTGGCAACTGGGAACTTTTTTCTGGCTGGGCCGCTAGGATTCGAACCTAGACAAAGTGCTCCAAAGGCACTTGACCTACCATTAGTCGACGGCCCAGTACGTGGTTTCTAGTTTCCGGCTGGCAGTTTCAAAAACTGAAAACCGGCATCGGTGGAAGTGATATCTCTATTAAACAACTAGAAACTAGAAACTGGAAACAAGAAATTTTTCCAGTACTCCCGCCGCGTCAGCGTTACCGTTGCCTGCGCCGTCCACCCCTGGCCGCGCAACTTTGTCACCGCCGCGTGCGCCGCCTGCTTCGAAGCGAACAGCCCGTACAGCGTTGACCCGGAGCCCGACAGCGACGCATACTTCGCCCCCGCGCGCTCCAGCGCACCTTTACCTCTACTCAGCTCGGGATACTCAGGAAAGACGACCTGTTCAAAGTCGTTCTTGATCCCGGCCCGGACAAGCGCGAGAAGCGGATTCTCGGCCCGGCCCCTTCTAAAAGGAGCACCGGAGTAACCTTCGCTCAACCATGCAGAAAATCCACAGCCAAGCCCAACCATTCTATCGGACGACGCGCGCATCGTCAATTTCGCCCCTGTTCCAGCTTGCGTGGGGACAGCCGCCCCCGGTTGTCCGGCCGGGCGAAGCCCGGCCGCTCTCGCGTTCA
>JGI12635J15846_10002021_pt1 | contig 17779 bp, 19 predicted proteins | sample BlaSpr_A8_OM2_M2_FD_15846 | JGI IMG/M metagenome (IMG submission 15846) | reverse complement strand
CGGCTCGCGCCAATAGCATAGCCGAATTCCCAGGGATTGCCGCCGGTGAGGTTCTTGGTGGCGAGTGTGTTTTCCGCAACGTTCCAGCCGCTGGAGGTTTTTGAAAGCAATATTTTCCATTCGAGCTCGTGATCGTGCTCTTTACGGGCGATCGCGTTGGGGACGGCGTAATCGGCTTCGACGTCGTGGCCTTCCACTTCCTTCAGAATTTTATCCGCGCCGCTGGTTTGTTCGTACTCGACATAAAGAACCGGGTTGACGAAGTGCTCCAGCTGCAGCAGGCGAAATCGGTTTTCAAAACGAAAGCCGGTGAAGATGGTGCTCTCATTAAATGTTGTTTGGGCGTCGAGATAGACTTCAGTGGTCCACCATGCAGTGGCGCCGTACTCGAACTCCCCCCAGAAGGCATGGAAGTCGTTGCCGCCGCGCTGCGTTCCGAAAGTTGAAAAGTATTCCACCTCAAGGCTTCCGGGCTCTTCCAGATAGTGGTCGTAGGTGACGATGTACGGACTTTCTTGCGCCAGGCCGCGTGAGGCGCATGCGGCAATGGCTAGCGCCAGAAGGTAGCAACGCAAGCGAACCGACGCGTTGGACCGCCGCCCGAAGACCGGTCTCCGACGATTTTCCCTGTACTGCGGAGATAGAAAGCTGATCACGGTGAGCGCGCCCCTTCTAGTTGCAACCCAGTCGCATCTGAACTATATTCAGGATGTTGCCGGATTTTTCCCGACGCCGTCAAGCGCCGGCAGAAGATTCAGTCGCATTATGATTGCGACCAGTTGCGACAGGTAAACAGGAGCGAGCCCGATGCCACTGCCCCAAACAGAGATGCCAGGGCGGCTGCAAGCGCACTTTGCGGATCGCGGAATCCGCATGACCCAACAGCGCCGGGCGATTTTGCGCGTGATGGAAACCGCCAACAAACACCTGGACGCGGCCCAGCTTTTGCGCAAGGCTCAACGGCTCGATGCCAGCGTGGATCGCAGCACGGTCTACCGCACCTTGCAACTCCTCAAACGCCACGGGCTGATCGACGAACTCGACTTGATGCATATCCACGGCGAGGGTCACTACTACGAGCGCAAACTGAATCGCGACCACATCCACATGGCGTGCCTGCGTTGTGGCAAGATCATGGAATTTGTCAGCGATATATTCGAAAGCCTCAAAGGTCAGGTGGAAAAAGATTGCCGCTTCCGTATTGTGGTTTCACGACTGGAGATCGGCGGATACTGCGCCACCTGCCGTAGCGCGAAGTAGTTGGCCGCGTGGATATGGAAATCCGATTTCTTGCCGGAGACGATGCGACTCTCTACCGGGGCATTCGCCTGGAGGCACTCGAGTCTGAGCCTGAGGCATTCGGTTCGTCAGTCGATGAGTTCAGCACGTTGACCCTGGACGACATCGCCACACGTTTATCCGCCGATTCGCTAAATAATTTCGTCGTAGGCGCCTTTGACGGCGCTCGATTGCTCGGCACTGCGGGGTTTTTCCGCGACAAAGCATTGAAGGAACGGCACAAGGGGCACATCTGGGGCGTCTACGTAACTCGCGAAGCCCGGGGTAAACGTGCCGGCCACGAGATGTTGCGGGCGTTGTTGGAGCGGGCCGCAAAAATTGAAGGGATCGAGCAGATCATGCTGTCGGTCGCGACCACCCAAACCGCTGCGGTTCGGTTATACCGCTCGTTCGGTTTCGAATCCTATGGCTGTGAGCGGCGGGCGTTGAAGGTCGGGGATCGCTACGTGGATGAGGAACACATGGTTCTTTATCTCGATCATCTGATCCCTCGGCTGCGAGGCGAAGTCGATCGCGGCCAATAAAAAAAGCGCCCGTGACTTTTCAGTCAAGGACGCCTCGGCAGCCCTCCCCCAGAACTGCCAACCACGAAATGGATACTAAGGAACTCCTCATTTTGTGTAAACGTCACTTTGGTAATGGAGATTTGCTAGCGAGTAGACCGGTGGAAGGAAGTCGAAGAGTAGAAACCCGTGCGGGAGAATTATTGCCTATGCCAGGTTTGGCCGTCGTCGCCGGTGAGCCAGACTTCGCCGGTAGATGTGGCAATCCGGCCATGTTGTGCGTCGGAGAACTCTACTCCGACTATGTCGCCGCTGAGCGGCGCGCTGGCCTCCGAGGGCACAACTCGTGTCCAATTGTTTCCTGAGTCGAGCGAATGATAGAGCATCGCACCGGAACCCCCGGCCCAAACTTCCGCACCTAGAGCCGCAACGGCGCGGAATACTGGGCCAGAATTCGCCGGCTCTTTTTTGCTCATCTTCACTTTCATGTTCTGATTCTTGTAATCGTTTGCACTCACGCTCACGTCCTGCCACGTCGTGCCGCCGTCAAACGACCGCTGGAGACCTCCGCTCGAAGTGACTTCCCATCGCGGCGATGAGCGCAACGCCTTTTGCAAAGAAAGGTCCGAGCTCGTAACGGCGCTGGCGAGCACCCCATTGGATTGGGCCTGCTGCTGCGGCTCAGAATCCTTTGCCTTCACAACGTCTAAATTTCGTTGCGGCTCTGGCGAGNGTAGTGCCGTTCGACCATGAATCGCCTCTGCCTGAATCTGATCTGGCCGACTTGTCTGGGTTGTCCCCGACTGTACCTCCACCATGGGTGAACTTGGCGGAAGATCAGCCTGCTGAGCCATCACAGCGGTTGCATTCGGCGCAGCCGGACTCTGGGCTGCAACCGGCGCCGCCTCTGCTGAAGCAGGCACAGACGCGAGACTGCCGCCTCGCGGTGCTCGACGAAAGACCCCGCCCCCTATTCCGCCTCCCGTAGCTCCTCGGTTCATCGGCTGCTGAGCAGGGAAGAGTGCGTTCGCCGAAGTAGAGGGCCGATCTGTTGCTTGCCGGGATTGGCTGCGAGCCAACTCCGGCGTCGCACTATCGCTTGTTCGTTCCCGAGCTTGGTGTGGTGCTGGCGCATTCGTTACCGGGAGAGGATTTTCGGCTTGCGATGCGGTGATCTTCTCTCCCACGCGCGTAGGGGTGGAGACCAACGCCACTTTCTGTTCTGTGTGCTGCTTGTATTCCAGGACCCCCACCGACGTCACCAGCACAGTTCCCGCCGCGACTACGCCCCAGCGCAGAACCGGCCAGCTCAACCACCTACCGCCGCGGTGAACGGGAACCGGCGCGGATTGCGCTTCCGTTGCGGGCAGGGCGAGCGCGACAACTTCGCGGCAATCGCCGCAGTGGGCAAGGTGCTCCATCACTTGCCCTCGCTCAGATTCGACGAGCGATTGCTCGGCGAAAGCCGTGAGCAAATCAGCGTCCGGGTGAGCACCCACTGTGCCCGGCACTGCCCGCGGCAACCGCACTCGCACGATTTTTGGAACGTCTTGCATGGATAGTTTCTAGTCGCCCGATTCTAACTTTTCGCCCTTGGCGCAGCTTTTTGTGGAAAGCGCAGTGGCTCCTTTTCTGAGAACGCCGCCGCCGCCGATTCTTGCGCCAGGCTGCGACGAATATTCACCTGCAGATCGCGCACGTCCACTTCCATAGCTTCTTCCGCCTGGCGCCGGGTCATCCCTTGCTGCATCATGCCAGCCAGGATTTTCTTACGCAACGCCTTGGCCAGTTTGTCCACCTTCCGGCTGATCGTGGATTCGTGCACGCCCAACATGCGCGCAACTTCGGCCAGCGTGCGCCCGTCGAGATAATACGCCGCCAACACCAGGCGGTCCTCGCCCGGCAAAGCCGCCAAAGCGGAATCGGTGGCAGACTCCAATCGCGAGTCCGCCGACGGCGCCTCCTCGGCTTCCGGCGCGGCGAACTGATTGCCTTCGTCGCTCTCTTCGTCGAGGCTCACCAGGCGCTTGGTGCGGCGGTAGCGATTTACGAACTCCTGCGCCAGCACGGTCCGCAACCAGCCTTCGAGTGAACCCCGGCCGGTGAAGGACGACAATTTCGAAACGCGTACTCCCTCGCGACTGCTGGTTCCGTAGAGCTCGGCATAGAGGCTGTCGGCAAGATCTCGCGCAGCCGAGTCCTCGCGCGCAATGCGCAACGCAGACTGATAAAGCTTTTCCCGATAGCGAATCAGAAAGAGTTCCCAGGCCGTGTTGTTTCCGGCAGCGCAGGCTCGGGCCAGCGCAAGTTCTTCGACGCGCAGCGCGAGTAGAAAACTTCGAGCTTCCTCTTGAGTCGTGCCGCTCGAAAGATATTTCGCCGCTACCTCGCACAGAACCGCGGCAAAAGATTCTGCCGTGAGTCCCACGCTTTCGCAGCCGCTCTTGGCGTGCAGTTCAGCTTGCAGGTCGGCGACCGCCGATTGCACTACAGCTGGGACTGGATTTGATTCACGCATGTGGAGAAGTTGACGGCCTAGTTCTTGATGCTACCAATTATTAGACGCTTGCAACGTTAATTTTGTTCGCAAGGGCCTACTCTCTTCGCGTTCTTCCCGCGGTGTTGAGAAGAGCGGCAAAACACTTCGAAGTTACGGCGGTAACCGCCACTGCGGCCCCGCTGCAGCTCAAGACGATTCAGCCGCACTCCGGAGGAAAACTATGCGTACGAGATTATCTGTGGCAGTGACAGTTGCAATGGTCGTGGCCGGAATGGTCTTTGTGGGCAGGGCTCCGGTTCACGCCGGAGAGCAGTCTGCGCTCTCCAACTATAAGGTACTGGACCCGATTCGGCATGGAAGTCTAACCGTATTTCCCGTGGTCGCTTCAAAGTCTTATGCTACGGCGGAGTTCCTCACATTAGACGAAGGGTTGCGCACTGGAGAGGTCGTCGTCACCGAGTACGGCAGTGTCAGCGGCCTCCTGCGTCGTCGCGGGACGCCCGCCATACGGCACGATAGCGCTGAAGTCAACCGCCTTGTGCTGGTGAATAACTCAAAGCGTCCTCTGTTGCTTCTTGCTGGAGAGATTGTTACCGGCGGCAAGCAGGATCGGGTGATTGGCATGGATCGAATAGTTCCGGCGGAAAGCGATCCGGTGGATTTGAGTGTCTTCTGCGTGGAACCGGGCCGCTGGGTCGCGACCAGCGACCGGTTCGGAGCCTCCGGCACGACTTACGTACCCGGCACCGGTGGGGGAGTCGGCGGGGGATCTGCCGGGACGATGATGGCGCAGCCGTCGGTGCGCGCCAAGGCGATGGGCGACAAAGATCAGAACCAGGTGTGGGCGGAAGTCAGAAAGCAGCAATCGTCAATGGCAGTCGAAGTATTGCCCACCGCCCCCACGGCAAGCACAGAGATCCGCTCCACCAGTTCCTATGCCCGCGTAATGGAAAACAAAAAGGTGAAAGAGAAGGTTGACGAAGTTGCCAGACCCATCGAAAAGAATTACCAGAGCCTGATCAAACAACTGCGCGATCGCAAAGCGGTGGGAATTGTGGTTGCGGTGAACGGGCGCATCATCTGGTCCGATGTGTTTGCCAGCACCGAACTGCTGGAAAAATATTGGCCCAAACTGGTGCGCTCCTACGCATCGGAAGCGGTGGTGACGCGCGCCAAAGGCGAAGAGGCGAGCCTGACTCAAGCAGAAAAGTTTCTAGCAGAGACGGACGGCCGGAAAGAAACCATCGAGAGCGAACCCGGAATCTACCGCCATACTGAGGTCTATGGCGAGGGATTCAAAGTGTTCGCCCTGACGTCGCTGCTGCCAAAGACAGGTTTTGATGTACACGTGGCAAAAATGTCAGATTAAAAAAATGGCCAGTGGTCAGGTCTCAATGGCCAGAGAGGCTACCGTAGCCGAACTGGCCACTGATCTCTTCATACCGATCACTGCCCACTGGCCCCTGAATTCTGATACCAATTCCGCCACGCTGCCGAATCGTTCGGCAAGTGCTGCTTCGTAATATCGTGCAGCGCCTGAAAAGCCCAAGCGTGAGTTTGCGCATCCAGAGCAGGGTCCTCGGAGTAGTTGATCAGCTGCGGCACCGCCGTGAGCCTCTGTTCATGGGAAAGCATGCCCGATTCTGCCAAGCTGCAAGCGGCTCGTTCGCGCACCAGCGGCGATGGATCGTTGTGCATGGAGTCAAGCAGGGGCGCGATGGTTGCGCTGGTCCCTACTAATGCCAATCCTTCGATCGCCCAACGGCGCGAGTCCTCCGAATCTTTGCCGGAATCTTTTAGATGTCCAACTAACGCCTGCACCACCCGATCGGTCGCAACTCCGCGGTTTCCCAGCAACCCAAGAGCCCACAAAGCCCAAATCTTTCGTGCGTGGTCAGAGGAATTCGCTTCCAGCAGCAGATGCTCTGCTGTTGAATCACTCTTACTCAATCCATAAGCGGCCAGTTGCACTTCAATCCCGGAAGTCCGCACATCTTGATCGTTGGAATTAAGAGCGACGGTGGTGAGTTGGCTGAGTTGCGGGTTCCAGTTGAGCCTTCCGCGCCAGCCCTCGACGTGCGCCTGGATCTCGGCGTTCGCTCCACCCGAACGACTGACGGCGCGGCCCAGCAATATCTCAGCCTGTTTCTGCGGCTTCTCGCGCTCCAGTTCGCGCTCCGAGAATCTCGCAGAAGAAACGGCGGGGTTCTTCTTTGGCGCGGAAGTGCTTCCAATGTTTTTCCAAACAGCGCGTCCGCTCGATGCAAAAAGTGCGGCCACGATTCCGCCTGCCACCGCGAGCAAGCGAAGTAAGCGAAGGTTCGCGGATGCCACCGGCCGGCGGTCAGTAGGAGTGGCGATCTTGGATGTTGGCGACACGGTCGGGAGACCGCCGGACGACTTCGCAAAATCGGAGTCAGGCCCGAGCGTGCCGTAGTCGGGCGTAGGCGCAAGCCGCGAATCCAGCGGTTGTTCAGCCACACCCACGGCTTGTTCCGGCCCTTTTTTTACGAACACATCCATAGGCACGAGTTTAGGGAAGCCCGAGGATAGGGTAAAGTTACTTCTGGGCTCCACCTGAACCATATTAGATGCAGGCTTCCGGCTACCCGTAGCATGAAACTGGCATCGGAATACAGCGCGGAGGCTTGGAGGGCTGTCGAAGAATTCATGTCCATCAAGAAAACGCCTGCCAAAACAACCAAGTCTGCCGAGGGAAAATTCATGCGCTATGGATTGTCTTCGCTCATTCTGCTCGTCGCGGCCGCAGCGCTGGCCGCAGCTGGCCCAGGATATAAAGTGGTGAACACGTACAAAGTTGGAGGCGATGGCGGTTGGGATTATTTGACCGCCGATGTCGCCGCTCGCCGTCTTTACATTTCTCGCGCCACTCACGTCATCGTTCTTGATCTTGATTCCGGAAAATCAATAGGCGACATCGGCGACACGCCGGGCGTTCATGGCATCGCCCTCGCTCCTGAGCTTGGACGCGGTTTTATCAGCAATGGGCGCGAAGGCACGGTCAGCATTTTCGATATGAAGACGCTGGCGACCAGCGGCAAAGTAAAGGTGGGCGATAATCCTGATGCGATTCTCTACGACTCCCCTACCAAACGCGTCTTCACATTCAATGGAAAAAGTCAGGATTCGACCGCTATCGATGCCGAAACGGGTACGGTGCTCGGAACCATCAAACTGGATGGCAAGCCCGAATTTGCGGCCAGCGACGGCAAAGGCGGAGTCTGGGTCAACATTGAAGACAAAAGCGAATTGGTGTCGATTGACCCCAACAAACTCGAAGTCAAATCGAAGTGGCCGCTCGCCCCTTGCACCGAACCCAGCGGACTTTCGCTCGACAAGAAAAACCGCCGCCTGTTTGTCGGTTGCGACAATAAAATGATGGCGGTTGTCGATGCCGATACCGGTAAAGTTCTGGCAACGCCCCCCATCGGCGAAGGCGTTGATGCAACCGCATTTGACGATGGAACCGGGCTGGCTTTCGCCTCCTGCGGCGGCGATGGCGTGCTCACGGTCGTAAGAGAAGATTCTCCAGAGAAATTCAGCGTCGCGGAAAACATTCCCACACAGGCCGGCGCTCGCACTTTGGCGCTCGACTCGAAAACCCACAAAGTGTTCGTCGTGACGGCGAAGTTTGGTCCGCCGCCGGCCGCCACAGCGGATAATCCTCATCCTCGCCGCAGCATCCTTCCCGATTCATTTGTTGTTCTCGTCCTCAGCAAATGATGAAGAGCATGCTCAACTCGTGGCGCATTGCGATTTGGCTTGGGCTGGCGGTTGTCCTGCTGTCCGGTTGTCTGGTGCAGACCTGCGCCGCTTACTCCGTGCTTACGCACGAAGAAGTGGTCGATCTGGTTTGGAAGGACAACCTGCTGCCCATACTGAAGCAGCGCTTCCCGAACGCTACCGATGATGATTTGAAAAAAGCCCACGCCTTTGCCTACGGCGGCTCGCTGATTCAGGACATGGGTTATTACCCATTCGGCAGCAAATATTTTAGCGATCTTACGCACTACGTCCGTACCGGCGATTTTATCGTCAACATGATCAACGAATCGTCTGATCTCAACGAGTACGCGTTCGCCCTGGGCGCTCTGGCCCATTACCCTGCCGACAATTGCGGACACCCCACCATTAATAAGGCAGTAGCCATCGAGTTTCCCAAGCTTCGAAAAAAGTATGGCGACGTAGTAACCTACGAAGACAATCCAAAAGCGCACATCCGCACCGAATTCGGCTTCGACGTAACTCAAGTTGCCAAAAACCGCTACACCTCGGACCGCTATCACGACTTCATCGGATTCGAGGTCGCCAAACCAGTGTTGGAGCGCGCTTTTCAAGATACCTATAACGTTCCCCTGAACGATGTTCTCACCAAAGAAGATCTGGCCTTCGGCACTTTTCGCCGCGCCATCAGCCAGGTGATCCCCGAAATGACGCGCGTGGCGCTGATCTCGCGGCACAGTGAAATCGTCAAAGAAACCCCCAACGTCAAAGCGCGCCAGTTCCGTTACTACCTGTCGCGCACCAGTTATCAAAAGGAATGGGGCAAGGGCTATCGTCGCCCCGGCTTCGGAACGCGCGTGCTCGCATTCTTTCTTCGGTTCGTGCCGAAGGTCGGCCCATTCAAGGCGCTCGACTTCAAAATTCCTTCTCACCAAACCGAAGATCTCTACATCGCCAGCGTGGTTCTCACAATCCAGGATTACAAGAAGCTCCTCACTGAAACTTCAGAGGGAAAGTTGAAGCTCGTCAATACCGACTTCGACACCGGCCACGACACACTTGCTGGCGAGTATGCCCTGACCGATAAGACCTACGCCCATCTGCTGGACCAGCTGGCGAGCCGCAACTTCACTGGCATCACTCTCGAAATGCGAAACAACCTGTTGGCTTTCTATTCCAACCCTGCGGCTCCCATTGCCACCAAGAAAAAAGACAAAGCATGGCAGAAGACGCAAGCGGAATTGGAAAAGCTTCACGCCCTGCCGGAGCCTCCGCCATTGGAGCCCAAAATGATTTCGCTGATCGATCTGCGACTGGACCAAGCGCTCGAATTATCTGAAGCGCTCGACGAATTATCAATCGATACCGCCGGTCCACAGAATTAATGCATCTCGAACGACCGTTCGGTTGTCAAATCGAGTTGCCCCGGTTATTATTTCGAATACTTTTTCGATTTGAACTCTGCCGGATTCGCCTACAGGGCGTTCTGATTTCATAAGACTCGTGAGGTTTTTGATAAATGGCAACTTCGGACGACAAGTTTTATCATGCGCGGGTTACCCGGCGCGTTGACTTCGCCCCCGACCTTTGGATGTTCCGCATTCAATCGGGCGAGCGATTCAACTTTCTTCCCGGACAGTACGCGACCCTTGGTGTCGAAGAAAACGGCAAGCGCATCGAGCGACCTTATTCGATTGCGTCCTCGCCTTCCGAAGATGAGGTCGAGTTCTTCTTCGAACTGGTGCCCGATGGAGCGCTCACGCCCAAGCTCTACAAACTGCAACCGGGCGACGAACTGCTGATGCGCAAAGCTCCGAAGGGACGGTTCGTGCTCGAAACAACAAACGGCCGCACCAATCATTTATTAGTATCCACCGTTACGGGGGTAGCTCCCTTTGTCAGCTTCGTTCGCACCTTGTCGAAGGATTGGAAAGAAGGCCGCTTCGACGGCGCTCACAAACTTTATCTGCTGAACGGCGCCAGCCGCCCGTGGGAGTTTGGCTATAAAGATGAACTCATCCGCTTCGCCGAAGAGTTGCCGTTTCTTAAATATGTTCCCACCGTGAGCCGTCCGTGGGATCACGCCGACTGGCCGGGAGAGATCGGCCGCGCCGACGACATCCTGCGCAAATACGCAGACTCGTGGGGACTCGACGCCAGCAACACTCACGCCTACCTGTGCGGCCATCCCGACATGATCGCCAACAGCAAAGCCATCCTGAAGCGCCGCGGATTTCTCGACAAAACCGCCATCAAGGAAGAAATCTACTGGATCCCGCCCAAATAGCGGCTCATGTAGAGACAGCCGCCTCGGCTGTCACGCCGTGGCGAAGCCCGGCGAAACTTCGCGTACATCGGATCGCGAGCTCAAATCAGGACTCCGCCGGCGCAAACACCACCAGCACCGTCAATTCTTCTGTGATGTCGTAAAATCGATGTCCCACTTCCGCCCCTACAAAAATCACGCTGCCCGCCGAAACCTCCACGTCTTCAGACCCCGCCTTGAACCGCGCGCGGCCGCGCACCACGTAGTAGATCTCATCCTCGCGATGCGGCCTCTGCCGGTCCGTCGCCCCGGCTGCCAGCACGTAAAGTCCCGCGCTCATCGCCGGCACTCGCAGAAATTCGCGATAGGGACGCCCGCTCTCGGCGCGCTGCTCCTCGATCTCGGCCAGCCGGGCAAGGAGCGTCTTCACGCGAAGATGCCTCCGAAAATCAGATCGGTAAATTGCGGGATCAGATTCTGCGCCTGCAGTTCTCCCTCCGGCTTGTACCACTGATAAATCCAATTGATCATTCCCAGCAACGCAAACGCCGCAGCGCGCGGGCTGACCTTCGCCCTGGTCTGATGCCGGTTTTTCTCTTGCACTTCCGCCATCAGCTTTTCCAAAAAATGAATGTAATCCTTCTTACGAGAGTTGATCCGCTTCCGCAACCCCGGCGGCAGCGGATGGTTCTCATGCAGCATCACCGTAATCTCTCGGTCCCGTGGGCTCAGCACAACTTCAATATGCAGCCGGATCAGCGCCCGCAACCGCTCTTCCGGATCGGCAATCCCCCGCACCGGATCCAGTACGCGCTCCTGCGTGATCTGCATAGCGTGGTCCATGATCTCGAACAAAATTTCGTCCTTGCTCTGAAAGTGATGATAGAGCCCGCCTTTGCTGAGCTTGAGCGCCGCCGCCACGTCGTTCATGGAAGTGGCGTCATACCCGCGCTGCTGAAACAGCCGCGCCGCCGTGCGCAAAATCTCCTGCCGGGGATCGACCACCGTCTCGCGAGTCATCGGCTGACATGGTAAACACTCCGCCGCCGGATTGCCAACGCCAGGCCATCCAGCCCAGGCTACTGCGGCTGTGATTTCGCATTAGCGACCCGCATCGGCCTTCTGTGTATTTTTTTGCTTCGACAGCCTAAGTCAGCAATGTCGCATCTACTATTCGAGTCGAATAAGGAGGCCTATGGCTGACGCTCCGCGAATTACAGCCGAAGAGCTGAAACGAAGAATGGACGCTGGCGAAAACTTCACGATTATCGACGTCCGCAATCCCAAGGCTTGGGCGGAAGCCGACACGGTGTTACCAGGCGCGATTCGGGTGGAGATGGATCAACTCGATCAGCACCTGGCGAAAATCCCAAACATCAAGCCTGTTGTCGCGTACTGCACTTGACCAAATGAAGGATCAAGCGCCAGTTTGGCGCAGAAACTTCAGGAACGCGGGTACAAAGACGTGTGGGCTCTGAAGGGAGGACTGCAAGCCTGGCAGAGTGCCGGATTCCCATTGGATCGCAAACGGTCGGCGGCTTAGCGGAAGTCGACACCCATTAGTCGAGCGAGTAACCACACTGAGCTTCAATCCCCGAATTGTGGCGCCGGTCTGCTTGCCGCGGGTGCGGCGGCTACTGCCGGAAGCTTTCTAGCGAAAATCTGAGCAGTCAGCAACATGCCCGATAAGGCCATGATGATCAGTGCCGCTTCCTGCCAGCCGTTCACCATGGGAGCGTCGCCCATGATGGCAAGTCCGATAAAGCAGAACAACAAGTGCGCACAGAAGACTTGTAAAGAAGCCTGGCCCATCATGACAAGCGGCCGGATCGCCAGTGGCTTGATTAGCATTTGGAAGTGAATCAGCAAGGCTGCGACCGCAGCGAAATTGATCAGCCGGACAACCCCAAGATGCCACTTGTCGAAAGAGACTTCGAACCTTCCCAGTTCGACGCCGTGTCCCACAGAGTGCCGCAACACGAACAGCACCGGCACGATTACAAGGGCCGGAAGCAATATTCGTCGGGCCCACTGTTCGACCGGCAAACCGTTTTTCGCCCAGCGGGATCCACAATATAAGCCCACGAGCCACATAAATTGCCAGGCAAACAAGTCGAACGAGCCGGTGGCGTTCAGAGGAATACGGAGGCCAAACACTTGAGTACTGAAATCATAAGCCGCTTGCCGCAGTCCAAACTGTGCCGATAACCAGAGTGTGAACCCTGCCGCGAGGATCACCTTCCACCCGATCTTTTTCGCCAGCGCCAAGGCCAGCGGCGTCAGCAGTAGAAAGGTGATGTACATCGGCAGGATATCCAACAGCGGCGGCCGGTAAATCAATAGCGTGGCATCCATGAGAGCTTGCCTGGGGGCCGCGAAGGAGAAATCCAGCAGGTTGTGAAGCCCGGGCCGGGTGTCTCCAGTCGCAAGTTTGGTCGCCAGCAAGAAGGCCAGCGCCAGCAACGTGACATGGTAGATGTAGAGTCGAAGGGTGCGCGTCCACAACTGGCTGGTCATGGCTCGATCGCCCTGGCTCTGTGCCATCAGAAAGTAAATGCGGCCGGTAAACAGCGCCGAGAGAAAGATAAAGCCTTCTGCGCCCGACACAAATCCGAAGGGCTGGTTGACGTACGTACTCACCACAGTCGGCAGATGGGTAAGAGTCATCCAGACCAGCATCAAGCCCCGTACCGCATCGACCTCGACTCGCCTTTGCATGCCTATCTATTGAGATGACATCCCGCCGATGAGGTTGTAGCCTAATGCCAGCATTTACCTTTCTAGACGGAATCTTTACAACCTGGCGCGTGCCAGGGTGTAGGGTGCGGAAGAGACGGCTGGGGATTAGATCTCCCGCCGAAACGGAAGTTAGACGTCGCTGCGAATCCTATTTAGCTCGTCACAACTTGTTGAGCGGCAATGACGGGTTTCAGTTCCGGCTCCGCTGAAATCATGATCCACGCCAGCAGATACGTGACCATGCCCGGACAGACTCCTGTCGCGAGCGTGATGAAGATGCACAGGATGCGCACCAGCGTCACATCAAGATCGAAATACTGAGCCAGCCCGGCACAGACTCCCGCAATCCTTTTGTCGGCGCGTAACCGCGCCAGTTTCCTCGGCATAGGCGGAATCCCCACCACATTACCGCAGTGGGAACAGAAGCGGCCGTCCTCAGCGATGGTCTTGCCACAAGGGTTGCAGTACATGAGCGTATCTCCTTAGCTTCGCGTTAGAGGATACGATGATTGCCGGCAGGATGTTCCAGAGGTCGGGACCTCCTTTTCTCTCAAGTCGCGGCCGCAAAGGTTGGATGTCACTGACGGCCAGTGGAATAAAGACTTATCGTGAACCGACGGTCGACTGACTACTGGTTTCCCGTACTATTGTGAAACTGGAATTTGAGTGGCACAAAGCCAAGGCCGAAGCCAACTTTCGCCGACGTGGCGTAAGCTCCGATTTGGCGAAGACCGTATTTAAAGACCCGTTTGCCATCGAGCTTCTCGATCACCGCCATGAGTACGGCGAAGAGCGGTTTGTGATGATCGGCATGGCCGAGGGCAAAGTTCTGTTGTTTGTTGCCTATACCGAGCGCGAGGAGCACATTCGCATTGTTTCGGCCCGAAGGGCGACGCAATATGAGCAAGACGACGACTACTTCCAACAAAACGCCTAAGCCCATGACGGTGGCAGCCATCGAGGCGGCCGCCCGAGCCGACAGCGACGCGCAGCCGCTGACAGCCGGCCATCTCAAGCGGATGAGGCGAACCCCGCAGGCAAAAGTCATTCGCCGCGCCCTAGCATTGACGCAGGAGGAATTCGCCGTTCGCTACCACATCCCCCTCGGCACGCTCCGCGACTGGGAGCAAGGCCGCGCGCAGCCAGACCGGCCAACGCAGGCCTATTTGAAGATCATTGCATGCGAACCGGAGCGCGTCGAGCGTCTGTTGAATCAGAGGGCGTAGAGCGGGACAACGTGCCCCATCGTTTCCTGCTCCCACGGGCGTGGGTCCAAAAACTTCTTCCTTGACACCCTAAATGCCCTTCGGTAACATCATTAAACCGACCGACCGGTCGGTTTGCACTTAAAGGAGCTTCCCCAGTGGCCACAATCTTCTACGAGCACGACGCTAACCCCAACGCCCTCAAGGGCAAAACCATCGCCATCCTGGGCTATGGCAGCCAGGGACACGCCCAGGCCCAGAATCTCCGCGATAGCGGCAATAAGGTCATTGTCGGCCTTGAGCCCAATCGCCCCAGCGCTCAGCAGGCTCGGGCCGATGGCATGGTAGTGGTCGCACTCGATGAGGCCGCCAAGCGCGCCGACTGGATCCACGTGCTCACTCCTGATGAAACTCAGGCTGCCGTCTACGAGCAATACATCAAGCCCTATCTGCATCCCGGCAAAGTTCTCGGCTTCTCGCACGGCTTCAGCATTCATTTCAAGACGATCGTCCCACCCTCCGATGTCGACGTCGTCATGATCGCTCCCAAGAGCCCCGGTCATCTTCTTCGCCGGGTTTACGCCGAAGGCCGCGGTGTTCCTTCGCTCATCGCCATCAGCCAGGATGCGAGCAAGCGCGCTCACGAATACGCGCTGGCCTACGCGCACGGCATCGGCTCAACCCGCGCCGGCGTGTTGCAGACCACATTCAAAGAGGAAACCGAAAGCGATCTCTTCGGCGAGCAGGCTGTTTTGTGCGGCGGTTTGACGTCGCTGATCAAGAAGGGATTCGAAACCCTTGTCGAAGCCGGCTACGCCCCCGAAATCGCCTACTTCGAGTGCCTGCATGAGATGAAGCTGATCGTCGACCTCATCTACGAAGGCGGCCTCTCCCGCATGCGCTACTCGATCTCAAACACCGCCGAATACGGCGACCTGACCCGCGGCGAAAAAGTTGTTGGCGATGCCACACGCGCCGCCATGAAGAAGACTCTCTCCGACATTCAGGATGGAACCTTCGCCCGCGAGTGGATCAAGGAAAACAAAGACGGCGGCTACCACTTCAACGAACTCCGGCAAAAAGAGCAGCAGCATCCCATTGAAATCATTGGCTCGCAGTTGCGCGGCATGATGAGCTGGCTGCCGGGCAGGGAAGCGAAGAAGCCTGCCGAGGCCAAGAAGCCCGAGCCGGAACAGGTTGTGAATGCTTAAGGGAGCCGAAATCGTTTTGCAGTGCATTCGTGCCGAAGGGGTCGACCTTGTATTCGGCTACCCCGGCGGCGCGATCATGCCCCTGTACGACGCACTCGAAGGCAGCGGCGTGCGCCATGTTCTCACGCGGCATGAGCAAGGCGCGGTCTTCGCTGCAGAAGGCTTTGCGCGCGTCACCGGAAAAGTTGGCGTGGCCATGGCCACCAGCGGCCCCGGCGCGACGAATCTCGTCACCGGCATCGCCGACGCCAAAATGGATTCCGTCCCTTTAGTCTGCATCACCGGCCAGGTTCGCACTGCTGTGATCGGCACCGACGCTTTTCAGGAAACCGATGTCTTCGGTGTAACGCTTTCTCTCACCAAATGGAGCCGATTGGTTCGCACGATCGATGAAATCCCAGAAGTCATTGCCGAAGGTTTTCACTGGGCGCGTAGCGGAAGGCCTGGCCCGGTGGTCATCGATATTCCCACGGACATATTGAAGGCCAAGAAAGATTTTTCCGGCCCCGCGAAATTTACCCCGCATGCCCGGCCCGCCGATGCCAATGCCGAAGGCGCATTCAGCGATACGGTAGTTGCCCTGCTGCAGCGCTCCACCCGGCCCGTAGCGTTGGTCGGCGCAGGCGCCAAACTTTCCGGTGCGGTTTCCGAACTCCGCCGCTTGCTCGATGAGTTAAATATTCCCACGTTCGCCACGGTCCACGGGCTCGGCGCCGTTCCGCCGCAGTCGCCGTATTACCTGGGCATGGTGGGGATGCACGGCACACGCGCCGCCAACACCGCTCTGCATGAGACGGATCTGCTGCTGGTTTTCGGAGCGCGGCTCGATGATCGCGTCACCGGAGAACCTACGCGCTTCGCGCCCCACGCGAAGATTGTCCACTTCGAAATTGATCCGGCCCAGCTTGATCGCGTCCGCGCCTGCGAGTTGCCGGTGATCGGCAATCTTGCGGATACGATTCCAGCATTGCGCACGGAACTGCGCCGTCACTCCCTGCCTGACTGGAGCGCGTGGCGTACCGTCGCCTGCGGCCCTGATCGCGCCGAACTAGATCCGCGCGGCCTGGCCCAACCCACCATTCGTTTTCTCGACGAACTTTTCAGCCGCCTGCCAAAAGACAATGTGGTGATCGCCGATGTCGGCCAGCACCAGATGTGGGCGGCGCAGCGTTATCGTTCGTCGTCCCCGCGTGGCTTCATCACCTCTGGCGGCCTGGGCGCAATGGGCTTCGCTTTGCCCGCAGCGGTTGGCGTTCAGCTCGCCAAGCCTGACACTTGTGTGCTCTGCGTCTCTGGCGATGGCGGCTTCCAGATGAACATTCAGGAATTAGCCACCGTTCACCGCCTCGGGCTGCCCATAAAAATGGTGATTGTCGACAACAAGTATCTGGGCATGGTGCGGCAGTGGCAGCAGCTTTTCTACTCGCGCAACTATGCCGAAACCGATTTGAGCGACAACCCGGATTTCATCGAGATCGCCAAGGCCTACAAGATTCACGGATGGCGCTTGAATGAGGCTGCCATGACGGAGTTTCCCGTGTTGGCCGAGACCGCGGATCTCATTGAAAATTTTCTGCGCTCGCCGAACCCCGAGTTGCTGGTGTTCGATTGTCATCCTGAAGCAAATGTCTACCCCATGGTTCCGGCGGGTGCGGCGCTTTCGGAGATGGTTTTCGAAGACGAGTAGAGAAATTGAGTGATCGAGCGATCGGGTGATTTTGTGATTGAAAACCAAAACAAGGTTTGGCTGGTTTTTCAATGGCCCGATGACTCAATCGCTCAATCACTCAATCCGGTTTAAGGGGAACGACCATGCAAGTCTTTCACATTCGCTATCGCAACTCGCAAGGATCGCTGATGCGCATCCTCAACGCTGTCTCTCGACGTGGGCTTGATCTAACGTCTGTGCACGCCGAGGCCGACGGCCACGACTACGGAGTCACGATGCTGCTTGACGTCAACCACAAGCAGATCGGCCAGCTCTATCGCGAGTGGTACGGCATTGTGGATGTCACAGACGTGCGGTCCAGCCCGGCTTTTCGCGATCACGAAACAGCGGCATGGGCGCCGCATCCGCCAACTTCACAAACGGTCGCGCAGCAGTCGGCACGTGCCGCGCTCGCTTAATTCCAAATCTCGCTTCGGGCAAGTGTCTGTACTCATGACGCTCCTGGGTAAGCGTCATGTCATTTGGAAACCTGCAGTTGGACATGCTTCTCCTGGCATAGTCCGATCCGCAGGTTTCCGTTTTTATCGCAATAATAACGTTATCATCCCGAGTGCAGCGAGGGATCTTGGTTTGCCCTCGCCAA
>JGI12635J15846_10002016_pt1 | contig 17792 bp, 12 predicted proteins | sample BlaSpr_A8_OM2_M2_FD_15846 | JGI IMG/M metagenome (IMG submission 15846) | reverse complement strand
GTTTCTCGCCGCGCAGCCTGGGATCGAGTCCGGCCTGATGATGGCGCAAGTGACTGCGGCTGCTTTAGTGGCGGAGATGCGCGTGCTTGCAACGCCCGCATCGGCTTGTTCTATTCCTACCAGCGGAAACCAGGAGGACTTTGTCAGCATGGGCATGACGGCGGCGCTGAAGCTGATGCAGTCAGCCGGACATTGCCGCATGGTGCTTGCCATCGAATGGATGACGGCCACGCGAGCGCTGGACATTCGTGGAGATGATTTTGTCTCGCCCGCGCTCGATGCGGCCCGGGCTGCGTTTCGCATCCAGTGCCCGGCGTGGAAGCAGGATCGCATTCTGTCGACCGCCATGAACGAAGCGGACCACTTCCTGGCCACGGCAAACTGGGATGCTGTTCTGACACCGCAGGAGGCGTTGCAGATATGAGCAGCTACACGCCGATCAGAGCGCCTCGCGGAAATGTGCGCACTGCGCCCGGCTGGATCCAGGAAGCAGCGAAACGGATGCTGATGAACAACCTTGACCCCGAGGTTGCCGAGAAGCCCGAGGAGCTGATCGTCTATGGAGGCCGCGGCAAGGCAGCGCGCAACTGGGAGTGTTATCACACACTAATCGCCACGCTGGAAAGACTGAAGAACCACGAGACGCTGCTGGTGCAATCAGGCAAGGCGGTTGCCGTGCTGGAGACACATCCGCTGGCGCCGCGGGTGCTGATTGCAAACTCCAACCTCGTCCCGCACTGGGCCACGTGGGAGGAGTTCGATCGGCTGGATCGCGCAGGCCTGATGATGTACGGCCAGATGACCGCCGGCTCGTGGATCTACATAGGTACGCAGGGAATTCTGCAAGGGACCTACGAAACGTTTTTGGGAGCGGCCCAGAAGCACTTCGGCGGATCGCTGAAGGGAACGGTCACGGTAACCGCGGGCCTGGGTGGAATGGGCGGAGCCCAGCCGCTGGCCGTAAAGCTGGCGGGAGGTGTGAGCATTTGCATCGAGGTGGACGAGAGCCGAATTCAGCGGCGCATCGCGACCCGTTATCTCGATGAAGCGACGACATCGTTGCAACAGGCGGTGCAGCTTGCCGAGACAGCTCGCAAGGAAGACCGCGCGCTTTCCATTGGTTTGCAGGGAAATGTAGCAACGATTCTTCCGCAGATGGTCAGCAGTGGATTCGTTCCCGACATCGTTACAGATCAAACGAGCGCGCATGATCCTCTCTACGGATACTGGCCAATAGCCACAGAAGATGAAGATCTCTCGGCACAACGTGGCAAAGATCCAGAGCGCTATCTCGAACGCGTGCGCGCAGACATGGGAACACATGTCGAAGCGATTCTAGAATTGCAGCGCCGCGGCTCGATTGCGTTCGACTACGGCAACAACCTGCGCGCACAGGCTAAGATCGCTGGTGTGGCAAATGCATTCGATTATCCCGGATTTGTTCCCGCGTTCATTCGCGATTCCTTCTGCGAGGGTCGAGGACCGTTTCGTTGGGTAGCGCTGTCGGGCGATCCGGCGGATATTGCCGCCACTGACAGAGCTCTTCTCGACCTGTTTCCAGAGGATGCGCGGTTGACGAAATGGCTCAACTGGGCCGGCGACAACATTGCATTTCAGGGGTTGCCAGCGCGGATCTGCTGGCTCGGCTATCGCGAGCGGGATCGCGCGGGTCTGCTCTTCAATCAAATGGTGCGCGATGGACGATTGAAGGCGCCGATTGTGATTGGCCGCGACCACCTTGATGCAGGCTCGGTAGCAAGTCCCTATCGCGAGACCGAAGCAATGCTCGACGGCTCGGATGCAGTTTCCGATTGGGCGCTGCTGAACTTCGCGACCGGCATCGCGAGTGGGGCCGCGTGGATGAGCTTTCATCACGGCGGCGGTGTAGGCATGGGCTATAGTCAGCACGCAGGACTGGTGGCCGTCGCCGATGGCAGCGAAGAGGCCGACCAGCGCTTGCGCCTTTGTCTGACGAACGATCCGGCAACGGGTGTGATCCGCCACGCCGACGCCGGGTACGAAAAAGCTCGCGAGGTCGCCGCAACGCGCGGTGTAGACATGCCCAGCGAGCAACGGAACGGGCCGCGATGACCGATCTGCTGCTGACCGGGATCTCGCAACTGGTAACCGCACCCGGTCCGGGCCCTAGACGCGGCTCGGCGATGGGAATCCTAAACATCACACGCGACGCGGCCATTGCGATCAATGCGGGAACAATCGCGTGGCTCGGCCCTCGCAGCGAATGGAGTGGACAGGTGAAGGAGACCATCGACCTTGGTGGATGCGCTGTGCTGCCTGGGCTGGTCGATCCGCACACTCACGCAGTCTGGGCAGGCGATCGGCTTGCCGACTTTGAAGCGCACAGCGCCGGCGTCGCCTACGAAGAGATCCTGTCTGCAGGCGGCGGCATCTGGCACACCATCCGTCAAACCGCCGACAAAACATCCGAAGAGACGGCCGCTCTCGCGCTTCCGCGCATCGAGGCGCTCATTCGATCCGGCGCCACGACAATCGAAGTGAAGTCAGGTTATGGGTACACACCCGAAGCAGAGCTGCGCATGCTGGAGGCAATCAAGCTTCTGGCAGCTCGAACACGGGCCAGACTCGTCCCGACACTCTTGATTCACATCTGCCCGGAAGAACGAAGGGCACGTGAAGAGTATCGCGATCGCATCTGCAGCGAGCTGATACCCGAAGCAGCACGGCGTGAGCTAGCTGTAGCTGTCGACATCTTTGTGGAGCATCATGCGTGGAACGCGGAGGACGCAGCTATTATCCTCGGCTGCGCCCGGTCGCATGGACTCGACATCAAGCTCCACACCGAACAATTTCAGCGGATCGGTGGTCTTGAGCTTGGCCTACGGCTGGGCGCGCTAAGCATCGACCACCTCGAGGTGTGCTCGCCCGAGCAGTGTCGTGCGGTCGCCGCCTCATCTACCATCGCGGTCATTCTTCCAGGAGTCAGCCTGCATCTGGGACTCGCTGCCGCCCCCGGCCGCGCATTGATCGATGCTGGAGCTGCCGTCGCTGTCGGCACCGACTTGAACCCCGGCTCGAGTCCCGTCTTCGCCACCGCAGTCGCGATGGCGCTTTCGGTACGGCTAAATGGATTGACCGCTCAGGAGGCGCTGACCGCTGCTACTGTCAATGCAGCCGCTGCGTTGGGCCGTCCGGAAGCTGGCCGGCTGGAGATCGGATTGCCTGCCGACCTGATAGTTCTTGAAGGTCCCGATTGGCGCGATCTTCCTTATACGCTCGGGAAAAATATGGTGAGAGAAGTGTGGCTCGCAGGTCGAAGGCAGAACGTATGAGCATCTTTTATCAGCCCGATCTGATGTTGGTTGATGGCAGTTTTCATCATGACCGTGTCCTTGAAGTAGGCGACGACGGAAAGATGATCTCCATCAACGGTGTCTCCGAAATGAACTCTGAAGCTGGCGTCTATAGATTGTCGGGATGCGCCTTGCTGCCTGGCATGATCGACGTCCACTCCCATTCCTTCCAACGTGCTCTGCGCGGTAAAGCGGAGTCGCGGCGCAGAAGTGGCCCTGACTTCTGGTCATGGCGCAACAGCATGTATCGCTGTGCCCTTGCGCTGACGCCGGAAGACATCTACGACGTGGCACGCATGGCTTTTCTGGAGATGATGCTAGCTGGCATCACCACGGTGGGCGAGTTTCATTATCTGCATCGCACCCCCGATGGAGCAGCCTATGACGATCCGAATCTGCTTGCGAAGCAGGTGATTCGCGCCGCCGAGAGTGTCGGCATCCGCATCGTGCTGCTGCGCTGCGCCTATGTCCGCGCGGGTTTTGGTTTGCCGTCCGATCCTGGGCAAGTTCGCTTCCTCGAACCGCAAGCAGAAACATTTATACGGAATGCGGAGGACCTGCGAAGCGACATCGCCCGCATGTCTTCGACCGTCAGCTTCGGCATCGCCCCCCACAGCATCCGCGCTGTGCCGCGCGATTACTTGCAGACCATCGCTGCATGGGCTCACTCATACGAACTGCCGCTGCACATGCACGTCGCAGAGCAGCCGGCGGAGATCGAAGCTTCCATCGCTGAATATGGGTTCGCCCCGTTTCAGTTTCTCGACGAAGTTGGCCTGCTGACACAGGATTTTACCGCGATCCACGCCATCCATTTAAGCACCGGAGATATAGAACGAATGGCTCGTGGCAGGATCACCGTGGGCGCATGTCCTACGACCGAACGCAACCTCGGCGACGGAATTCTCAGCGTCGACCAGTTGATCGATGCGGGCGTGTCCATAGCGTTGGGGACAGACAGCCACACGCAGACCGACGCGCTTGAGAACGCCAGAGAGCTGGAGTCGAATCTGCGGTTACGTTATCTGCAGCGAGCCGTGCTCGATGGCAGGCAAGGTCGCCCACTCGCTTCCCTGCTCTTCGACTCCGCTACCAGAGCCGGCGCTCGCTCGCTGCATCTCGGGACCGGAACGCTCGAACCAGGCAAGCCTGCTGACTTTTTCACAGTCGACCTTGCCGATCCGTCCATCGCCGGGAGCCTGCCGGAGGAGTTGCTGACCAACATCGTGTTCAGCATGTCGCGGAGCGCGATCCGCCATGTTGCCGTCGATGGGAAGATGAAAATCGACCACAGTCGGCACGCGCTCCACGATGAGATCATCGAAGCTTTCTGCCGCGTCCAACAGCGGCTGGGACCAGAGCTTTGACATCGCCTGCAACACTATTGCGAGAACTCGTCGCGATCCCGACGGTCTCCAGCCAAAGCAACGGCACACTTGTGCAATGGCTGCAGCGATACTTCGAGCCACTCGGCTGGCATCAGCGCGTCCTCACTTACACAGACGCAGAGGGCGAGCAAAAACTGAATCTCATCGTTTCGCCGGAGCCTCTGGAAGAGGGCATCATTCAAGCGGAGCTCGCCATCGTCTGCCATACCGATACCGTCCCCTATGCAGTTGCGTGGCAGGAGGCGACAACGTTGCGTGAAGAAAACGGGATGTTTTACGGATGCGGCACCTGCGATGTAAAGGGATTTCTGGCCTGCATGCTGGCGGCGGCGGCCACAGTGGACCGCTCACGGTTGGCGAAGCGGCTGTGTCTGATCTTTACCTCGGACGAAGAAATCGGCTGCGGGGGGGCGCGGTTTCTCCTGGAGCAGAAGGCCATCCGCGCTAGATACGCCATCGTTGGCGAGCCTACATCGCTCATTCCAGCACGCGCTGGCAAAGGATATTGCCTGGCGAAGATTGACGTCTTCGGCAAGTCGGCGCACAGCGCTTTCCCTGAGGCAGGCACCTCCGCCATCTTTGCTGCAGCTCTGCTGCTTCGAAAAATCGAAGCTCTCGCGCAGGAACTCACCGAGCATCCCAACGAAGCATTCTCTCCGCCGTGGACCACGCTCAATGTTGGAGAAATCCATGGTGGAACAGCGAAGAACATCGTTCCGTCACAATGTTCGATGCTGCTGGAATGGCGACCGGTCCCAGATCAGGAGCCATCATTTGTCCTTAAGCGCGTGCGCGACATCATCGACAATCTCGCTGCGGAAGATCGTCGATTCTCCGCCAGTATCGAAGTCCTGAGAATGGAAGAAGGCTTCGAAACCTCCAACGCGAGCGCCGTGGTGCATGCAGTTCTTCAGCGATCTAACGCCGATGTTCAGAACATCTCATTTGGGACTGAAGCTCCATGGATGGCGAAGATGGGTGCGGAGGCTGTTGTGATCGGACCTGGATCGATGCTCACCGCACACAGCCCGCGCGAGTGTGTTCCTATCGTCGAACTTGATGAGTGCGTCGAAATGCTGCTCGCGGCCTTCACGCGACTGTGTGGTTGATTTCGAGCAAGTTGCCAAAGGTTTGGCGATAACTGACGTACTCTATTTCAACAGCCGTACGCTCTGTAGCAGATAATCCTACTTGAAAGTTTGCAAAGTTAATTCGGCAGTGGCAGCCGCAGCTCCGCTTTGCATCCGCTCTGTCCGTCCGTGCGATTGGCAAGCTGTACCGATCCTCGATGTGCTTGCGCAATCTGCTGCGCCAGCACCAGCCCGATCCCAGTACCTCCTGGCTTGGTCGTATAGAACGGGACAAAAAGATTTCCCGCATTCGTCAGCCCCGGTCCACTGTCGTAGATCGAGATGATCACCTCGGCAGAGGCGCGTTCCCAGTCGATCTTGACCCGCGGAACACCGCTGTTTTTCGCATCAGGACTCAGTGACGCCTCCGCCGCGTTGCGCAGCAGATTAATCAACGCCTGTTCGATATGATCTGCGTCGACCTGAAGTGTTACATCGACTGCGCTTCCAACATCTACAGCCACGCGCGTTTCCAAATGTACGACGTGCTCGACCAACGCCGCCAGGGATACCGATGCCAGCTTCGGCGCGGGCAGTCCCATCAACTGGCGATAAGCCTGCAAGAAACGGTTCAGCGATTCCGAACGATTCTCGATTACCTCAAGGCCACGTTTGAAGTCGCAGCTCTCCCCCGATAAGTCGGGGAGGGCGTCAAGTCGTCCACGCAGACTACTTGCGATCGACTTGATAGGTGTCAGCGAATTATTGATCTCATGCCCAAGCACGCGGATCAACCTCTCCCACGCGAGTCGTTCCTCTTCACGCAAGGCAGCGCTCACATCGGAGAGCACAAACAACGAATGCGGAACGCCCTGCAACCGGAAGCTCGTTCGCTTTACGACCCACCGAACGGACTGCTGCGCGCTGCCGAGAGAGATCACATCGTCATCTGCCACATCAATCAGCTGATGCAGATTCAATTCTGCGGCAGACCGGCCCAGCGCCGTCCGTGTCCGCAGACCGAACGCGGACTCAGCCGCAGCGTTCAACAACTTGAGTTCGCCCCGGGGATCGAACGCCAATACCGGCGACTGCATCGACCGCATGACGCGCTCCACAAGCGCCATCGCCTCGAGCGCTCCTGCACGTTGGCCCTGCAACATGCCCGCCAGCGCGTTGATTTCAAGCGCAAGATCGCCCAGAGCGTCGTTTCTTCGACCACCGCGAGCGCGGAACGAATAGTCGTCTTCCCGCAAAGCGGCGACCACATTCGCAAGCGTCTGCAATGGTCGCGTGACCTGCTCGGTCAATAGTGAAACCACAAATGCCCATCCAGCAGCCACGGCCAGTAGAGTCATCGCCTGCGCCAGCGGCTCAACGGATCGCTGCTGCAATAGTACCCAGCACAGCACAAGAGGTGGCAAGCCCAGCAGGTAGAACCAGAGGCGCAAACGCCGCTCGAAACTTAGCCGGCGTCCCGATCGGGAAAGCGGCACATGGGTTAGTTGTGCCCTGCCGCTGGAGTCTGTGCCCGAGGATTCTTCAGAGGCCATATTTTTCGATGCGCCGATAGAGCGCTCCGCGGCTAAGTCCAAGCGCGTCGGCGGCATGACTCACATTACCATTGGCACGCGCCAGCGCTTTACGAATCAGGATCGTCTCCACAGCTTCGAGACTCATCTCGTCGAGACCTTGTGCCGTACCCCTTTGCGCGTGCAGGCCCAAATCAGCGGACTCTATTCGCACCCCCCGCGCCATCAGAATGGCGCGCTCAATCGTGTGGTCGAGCTCGCGGACATTGCCGGGCCAGCCATAATTCAGCATTAGTTGCAGCGCCGCCGAGTCCAGGCCCTGCACCTGCCTCCGGTATCGTACAGCATATCGCGCCAGAAAATGTCCTGCCAGGGCCGGGATGTCTTCGCGCCGTTCGCGCAACGGAGGCAGGCAAATCTCCACAGTATTCAAACGGAAGAGCAGGTCTTCGCGAAAACGCCCTGCCGCGCACTCCGCTCGCAGATCGGCGTTCGTAGCAGAGAGCATGCGTACGTCCATCGTTTGCGTCTTCGAGGAGCCGACGCGTTCCAACTCGCCACTCTCCAGAACACGCAGCAACTTCGCCTGTTGCCGCACTGGAATATTCGCGATCTCGTCGAGAAAAAGTGTGCCACGATTGGCCAGTTCGAAACGGCCGATGCGGTCCGCACGCGCATCGGTAAAAGCTCCCTTGACGTGGCCAAAGAGTTCGCTCTCGAACGTGCCTTCAGGCAACGCCCCAGTATTCACCGCCACCAGTGTGTGGTTCACACGCGACGACAACCGATGCAGCGTCTGCGCAACAACTTCTTTGCCCGTCCCATGTTCCCCCGTAATGAGTACGTTCGCGTCCGAAGGTCCCACACGCGCCATCGTCTCCAGCACCGTCCGCATCGACGGAGCAGAGGCGATGAAATCCGGCGCACCGGGAGCGCGCAGGATGCGATTCTCCGCCTCCAGCCATCGCATTCTCATCTGGCTGCGGTGCAGCTCCATCTGGGTACGCAGGATACTCAGCAGCCGAGCATTCTCCCAGGGCTTCTGGATAAAATCTCCCGCGCCGCGACGCATTGCCTCCACCGCTAGGTTAATATTGCCCCAGGCCGTCATCACGACCACGGGCACCTCTGCGTCCATCTCTTTCACTCGCGCGACCAGGTCCAATCCCTCCTGGCCCGAGGTCGTATCCCGAGTGTAGTTGAGATCGATCAGCACCCCATCGAAGCTCTCATGCGCCAATGCTTCCAGCACTAACGCGGGCGTCCGCACCATCTCCAACTGATAGCCTTCCGGCTTCAGCAGCAGATGCAATGCCTCCAGAATATGGGGCTGGTCATCGGCAACCAGAAGTTTGCACGGCAACTCCTTCGCGTTCGTCGCCTGCTCGTCTTTCCCCATTCGCTCGACCAACATGTCAACCTGCTTCCGCGCCTACTGGTCCGCCGGGGCAATACCGGTCTTTGCTGATTCTATAGAAATGTGATTTGCATCCAGTGTCGAGCCCACGGAACGATCCAATTCAATCTTCGCCTTCTGGTAGGCCGTCATGGCCGCAACCAGCGTGGACTCACTCACCGCCAGATCACGCCGTGCTGTAAGGGTTTGATAGTTCGAGCCAGCCCCAAGCTCCTGTTCTTTCGCTGTAATGTCAAAGGTCTTCTGCGCCAGGTCGCGACCCTTTCGTGCCGAAACCACACGCGCCTCACTCTGCTCCAGAGTGTATTGCGCATTGCGTACCTCGATGCGGATTTGCTTCTTCAACTGCTGCAACTGCAGCTCCGACTGCCTCGTCTCCAACTCCGCACGGTACTGGTCCGACTTCGCCACCCTGTTTCGTATCGGAATATTAACCGACAGTCCTACATAGTAATCCGGCGCGCTGTTGTTGAACTCCGTCCGCACGGCTCCTCCAAAGTCCAACGGAGAAGTAGATAGCGTGCCCGACGCGGGATTCTGCAGACCAGCCAATCCAGAGCCGCCATAATACCCGACCAGCGCCACTGAGGGGAGCACGGCATTCCGCGCTGCATCGTGGCTGATGCGGCTATTCTGAAGGTTGATATCCAACTCACCCAACTCCAGCCGGTTCTTCAGCGCCTGCGCAATCATGTCTTCTGTGGGACCCTGCGACGTTGCATCTATCATCGAACTCTCATCGGTCGGATGCACTGGCATCGCCTCCAGAATCGGATCGTCCAGATTCTTCGTCAATGCATTCTTCATCAACAGCTGTTGAAACTGCAGGGTAGTCTTCGCAATCGTAAGGTCCTGCTCACGACTGGTCTCCTCCGCCTCATCTTTCATCACATCCATCGCAGGAATCGCCTGCAACGCAAGCTGTTTGCGCCCGCTTTCGAGGGCTTGACGCGCAAAATCGAGCGATCGGCTCTTCACCCCTTCGTCTTCATACGCGGCGACCAGGTCCCAATACATGTTTGCGATCTGCGTTACGGTGGTCGCTACCTGCAGTTTGAACGCCGCATCCGAAATGCGCTGATTGTTCTTAGCGATGCGCAGAAACCTCAGGTTAGGGCCGAGGCCGAAGCCCGCCAAAAGCTGCTGCTGAAATTCGACGTGATAATACGTGTTCAACGCTGGCGTCAGAAAGCTAAACGGGCTATTGGAAGTAGCACGATTATTGTCGAAGATCGCCGTAAGAGTGGTGCCCGTCGCGAATGCCTGCGTGTAGCCGACATTTCCCGTAATCGTATTCTGGCGGAGTGTCGGCACTCCATAGATGGAGATGTTCGACAGCGGTTCGGTGTAGTGTTCGACATTGAAAGCGCCCACGACCGTCGGATCATACGAGGAGACAGTCGTTCCTGTGCCCAGTGTGGACGACACCAGACCCGATGCTCCTGAACCCGCTCCGCCTGCGCCGCCCGAGGTTCCTCCAGCCCCCGCGCCGCTCGCCGCCGTGCCAAAGCCGCCCACCCCACCGCCCGGTGTATTCTGCACCACACCTGTATTCACACCGCGAAACGATCCTCCCGCCTGCGTACGAAGAACGTCCGCCGCCGCGATCGGAAGATTGTATCGAGCGATCGCGATGTCGAGATTGTTTTCCAGTGCCAGCGCAATCGCATCCTTAAGACTCAGCTCAAGAACTCCATCTTTCACCAACGNNTCGATGCGCGGTGAATTTGCCAGGTTTGGCTGTGGCACGAGCGAGGGCCGGTAGGCATTCACAGGGTTGTAGGAGTGCGGTATATCAAGACGCAGGGCTGGCTGCGCCGGCGTTGGAGCCGCGGGGGTCACAACCGCCTGCTGTACCTGTGCCAGCGCAGACAATTCCATCAACATCACCACACTGAAACAGCGAAGCATCGAAGCTTTTAATTTCACGCCTGCACCCCCGCCGCGGCCGCTTCAAGTCCCGCCGTATCACGATATAACCAGCCATCCCGCAGCTCGATGGTCCGTGTGCCATACTCCGCGTTCACCTCTGAGTGCGTTACCTGCACCACGGTAGTGCCCTGTTCATTCAAAGTCCGAAACAATTCCATAATCTCCTTTGCCTGATCCGAGTGCAGATTCCCTGTAGGCTCATCCGCCAGCAGCAACGCCGGCTTGTGAATGACGGCTCGTGCAATCCCCACCAACTGTTGCTGCCCCCCGGAGAGCTGATTGGGAAACAAATCCTTTTTGCCCACGATGTTGAACCGATCCAGAGTGTCGGCCACTAATGCCTGCCGCTCCGGCTTCGGAATATCTTTGTAGGAAAGCGGTAGATCGATATTCTCCGCCACCGTCAAATCATCGAGCAGGTGATAACTCTGGAAGACCATCCCGATCTGCCGTCGCGCCAGCTCCGCTCTCTGCTTGCGGTTCATGGCATGGACCGCCTCGTCGGAAAAATAGAACTCGCCCTTCCACTGATCGTCGAGCATCGCCAGCACATTCAGCAGCGAAGACTTGCCAGCGCCCGATGGACCCATCACAGTTACAAATTCGCCTTCGCGAATTGTCAGATTAATCCGACGCAGCACCCAGGTCTCCATATGGCCCGTCTTGTAACTGCGCTCCAGCTTTTTGAGTTCAATCATTGTCCCCGCTCCGTCCTTGAATCGTTCACTGTTTCCATATCTGTCCCCAATCACTCCGCCCGCAAAGCCTTCGTCGGCTCCATTCGTTGCTCGCTCTTCATGCCGTCGAATCCCATTACTCTGCCCTCAGCGCTTCCGTCGGTTCAATCGCTGAAGCCCGCCGCGCCGGCAGATAACTCGCCATCACCGCAGCCAACAACATCCCACCCGCTGCCCAAAGAAGTGCTGTTGCGCTATTCGACAGCCGCGTCCCGATCGCACCTCCGCCGGTATAAACCACACCGGACAGCACGCTTGCAACCAGCCGCGGGACCGCCAGACTCGCGACCGTTCCCAGCGCCACGCCCGACCCCGTCAGTGGCGCCAGCAGCACCCCCTGCACCACGCGATACATCGCCGTCGTCGCACCAATCCCCAGCGCCAGCGGCACCACCGCGGTCATCGCAAACCCCGGGGCCTTGCGCAACTGTCGCAGCGCGTACCGCACATCCTGCATCCATCCAGTCATCGCTCGCCCCTATCCATTCCGTAGCGCCCGCTACTCTTCCCGCAACAGCATCGAAGGCTCAACCGCAAGCGCCCGCCGCGCCGGAATCCACGCGGCCACAAGTCCAATCAACGACATGCTCACCAGCACGCCAAGCAGCACCAACGGATCGCGCGGCGTAGCCTGATAAACAATTGAAGCCAGCACCTTGCCCGACAAACCACCCACCAGCAATCCGCCCAGCGAACCCAGCACAAGCAGCAGCATCGGCCGCCCCAGCGCCGCCCGGAGAACCTGCGTCCTCTGCGCGCCAAGCGCCATCCGTATTCCCAGCTCCCGCAAGCGCCGACTCACCGAGTACGACGCCATCCCAAAAATTCCCGTCACCGCGAGCATCGCCGCCAGCAGCCCCATAATTCCCAGCGCAAACGTAGCCGCTACTGCCGGAAACTGCGCCACTCCCAACGCCTGCTCCCAGCTACTCATCGTGAACGGCAGCGCAACATCCATGCCCGTCAGTAGTCGCTGCACCGCCCCCGCCGTCTGCGCCTCATCCGCCCGCGAGCGCACCAGCAATACCGTATCGCTGTCCGGATTCTGCGTCACGGGAAAGAACATCGCCGCAGTAGGGTCTTCCGTGATCTTGCGATACTTCCCATCCTCCACAACCCCGATCACCTCGAATCGAGTCTCCCCCCTCAGAAAATAATGGCCAACTCCTTGCGCCGTACCAAACACCTGCTTCGCAAATGTCTCGTTCACAATCGCAACCTTCGGTGCATGGTCGTCGTCGTGCCAGTTAAAATCTCGTCCCTCAAGCAGCCGAGTCTGCGCGGCTCCCAAGTATCCGGGCGACACGTGGAAAAAGTTCGCATCCGCGGCCATCTTCGAAGGATGAAAATCCGTTGTCCCATCGCGGAAGACATAGGAGTCGGAAGAGTCCAGCGACAGCGGTGTCGTATTCGCAAATCCCACCGCCGTCACCCCGGAGATTTCTTTCGCAGCCTCGACGAGGCGATGCTGAAACTGCGTCGACTGTTGATCGCTATATCCAGCCATCTTTAAATCGAAACTCGCCATCGTCACTCCCTCCGGCTGAAAGCCGTACGACGATGTATTGAAGCTACGCGTCAGCCCGCGTATCGCCACCAGCGACGACGTCACCAGCACCGAACACAACACAATCTGCACCATCAGCAATGCATCGCGCAGCGTCCAGCGGCGCCTTCCTACCCCGCCGTTCTGCCCCGCCTTGATCGCCTGATACGCATTGCTCCGCCACACCTGCGTGGCAGGGACTAGCCCAAAGAACACCCCGCACACCACGGCCAACCCAAGCGCAAGCAGAAAGGTCCGCGAGTCGGCAGTCACATTCAGTTGAACCGGAAAATCCGCTGAAGGATGCCAGCGGCTCAAGCTCCGCAACATAGCGCTGCCCACCGCAACACCGAGAGTTCCGCCCAGCAACGACAGCAGCAAAGCCTCCGTCACCAGTTGTCGCAAGATATGTCCCCGCGTAGAACCCAGCGCCATCCGCAGGGCCAGCTCTCGCGCACGGTCCGCCGCCCTCGCCGCAAAAAGGCTTCCCAAATTAGCGCTCGCCGCCAGCAGCACCAATCCCGCCAGCAGCATGACGCCAAACAGAAACTTCCGCACCGGCCCACCCAGCATGTCCCCGAGAAAACCCGGTCGCGACAAGCTGTACGTCAACCCATCATCCTCGGTGTATTGTTTCCTCAGTTGTTCCGCAATCGCATTCAAATTCGCATCGGCTGCCCCTGCAGTCACTCCAGGCTTCAGCCTCCCAACCAGCCATATTCCGTGGTCGCCCCGCGATTCCAGGTAGTTATATCCCTCCAGCTGCGCTTCGTTCACCATCGGAACCCATAGGTCAGGCCGAAAGAAAAGCTCCGTTCCCTGAAATCCCTTCGGCGCTACGCCCAGCACCGTATAAGGGTGTTTGTTCAGGTTGATCACCTTGCCCACGATCCCCGCATCGCCATTCAAATGCGTCTGCCAGAAGTCGTAACTCAGCACCACGTACGGGCTCGAATTCGGTCCATGGTCGTCGGCGTCATGGAAGAAGCGCCCCAGCACCGGCTTCACTCCAAGCACGTCGAAATAATTCTCCGAAGCCTCATACATCCAAGACTTCGTAGCCGTTCCATCATGCTCCACGCCAACCCGGTTCACCCGGCTCGCAGCCACTCCCGAAAAGACAACATTCCTGTCCCGCACATCGCGGTAGTCCGGATAGGATTGCGACGGCGACGTGTCATTCGCATTCGCGTGCCGGTCGATAAATACCAGACGGTCGAAGCCAGGCAGATCCAACGGCTTCAACACCAGCGCATTCAGTACGCTGAAGACGATAACATTCGCTCCCACACCCAGGGCCATTGTAAGAATCACCGTCGCCGAAAACCCAGGCGAGCGCCGTATCTGACGCAGTCCATATCGAATGTTATTAATCAGCGTAGTCATCATGATCGTCTCCATCTCTCTTCGTTCTTCTTCATACCGAAGCTGGCGGTCGGCCATATCGCCGCCGCGTTCTCGTCGCGTCTACTCATCGTGCAGCGCCTGCATCGGGTCAATCGTCGCCGCCCTCCGTGCCGGTGCAACACTCACCAGGACGCCCACCGCCATCAATCCCGCAGTCACTCCCGCCAGCAGCACAGCGTCGTGGCTGGCATGCATCTCCACCACCGAGGCCAGCACCTTCTTCAGCGCCAGCGTCAGCGCCCATCCAATCCCGACGCCGACCACCATCAAAATCGCAACCCGCCTCACCACCTCTCTCATCACCAGTCCGCGCGTTGAACCCAGCGCCATGCGTATTCCGATCTCCCGCCTCCGCAACTCCACCTCGTGATTAGCCAGCCCATACAGCCCGATCACGGCCAGCAGCAGCGCAATCGCCGCAAAGATTCCGAACAGCCAACTCTCCATCCGTTGAAAGACCAGCGTCTCGCTTACCACCTCAGTCATCGTCTCGGGCACCTTGAACGGCACAGTCGGATCGATCTCATGCATCGCATTACGCAGCGACCGGACGAGCGCCTGCAAGTCCCCGCTCGAACGCACCACCAGCGTCATGTTCGCAAGGTTGTCGAGTCGGTCCTTCGGGGTAATTTCATCGATCAGCCAGTCCATCTCCGCCAGCGGCGGCTGTTGCAGATCCTGCCGAACATCGGTCACCACTCCAACAATTCCCGTCTTCAACTCAGCCTTGTCGTTGTCATCCATGTGCGCGCCCACCGGGTCTCCTCCACCCGAGAAGAACTTCCGTCGAAACGCCTCATTCACCACCACAGCACTAGCAGGCCGGTCCGGCGTATCCAACGGCTGCGACAACATCCGTCCCCGCACCAGCTTGATCCCCATCGCGTCGAAGTATCCTGCGGACACCAGCCTTTCCTCCGCGAGCATTTCCTCATTCGGCGGATACGGCGGCTGACCTGAGATATGGACGTCGCCGTTACTGCCCCAGTTCTGCACCGGTAAGATATTGATCAACCCCGACCCCTGCACGCCCGGAAGATGCGACACCCGCTCCAGCAGCGGCCGATAGAACGCCACCAAAGGGTCACGTCCTTCGTAATTACCAGGCGACAGATTTATCGAAGCCGTCAAAATTGTTTTGGCATCGAAGCCGAGATTCGTTTTCAGCAGCCCGTGCAGATTCCTCAGCAGCAACCCCGAGGCTACCAGCAGCACCAGCGACAAAGCCACCTGCGTCACCACAAACAGCGACCGCAGCCGATGTTGTCCTGGCCCCGTACCCGCCCCCCCGCCCGCACGCAGCGCCCGGTTCGGGTCTGTGCCCGAAAGCCGCACCGCCGGCGCCAGCGACGCTACCACGCTCGTCACCGCAGAGGACACGAGCGCGACAACCAGCACCGCCCAGTTCATGCGAACGTCCGTTCCCCGCGCCAGCGCATCCACCAGAAACGTCCGCATCGCCGCCAGCAGCAGCCAGCTCACCACTATCCCGCCGACCAGCCCCGCAACCGACAACACCAGGCTCTCCGTCAACATTTGCTGCATCAGCCGCATCCGGCCCGCTCCCACCGCCGCCCGCAGCGCAATCTCGCGTTCCCGCTTCACCCCTCGCGCCAACAGCAACCCGGCGACATTCACGCACGCAATCGCCAACAAAGCCAGGACCGCCAGTATCAGCGTCTTCAGTGGACCATCCGCCTTGCCAGTCACCTGTGCATGCAGTGGAACGATGCTCACCGCCCGCCCCGCATCCGTATCGGGATACGCCCGCCCAAGATCNGCCAGCGCCCGTGCAAAATCCGCCTGCGCCTGTCCCCGGCTCACACCCGCCTTCAGCAGACCCACCACGCGCATCCAGTGTGACCTGCGATTGTTTTTCCACTCCGAATCCGGATTCAACGGCTTATAGATCGCATTCCGCGCCGACAGCGGAAACCGAAACCTTGCCGGCATCACGCCGATCACCGTATACGGCGCGCCATCCAGCCGCACCACCTGACCTACCGCATTCGCTTGACCGCCAAACTGCGTCTGCCATACCTCGTAACTGAGCACAACGACATTGTCCCTGCCCGGCTGGTCCTCTCCAGGCAAATAGGTCCGCCCCAAAATCGGCTTCACGCCAAATACATTAAAAAAGTTGTCCGTCCCCCTCACCGAGTTCAAAGACACTGGCCCGGACGGTCCCTCCAGATTGATCTTGAGGAAGTCCGTGTATCCCGCCAGAGCATCGAAGGTCTTCAACTGTGCCCGCGCATCCACATAGCTCGGGTACGACCAGGGCTGCGCATATCCCGCACGCGCGATCGTATCGGGAAACACCAGCCGCTCCTGATGCGCGAACGGCAGCGGTCGCAGGAGCACCGCATCGATCACACTGAACACCGCCGCCGCCGCTCCAATCCCCAGCGAAAGCGTCAACACTACGATCACCGCAAAGCCCGGAGACCGCCGAAGCTGCCGCAATGAGTAGCGTAAATCCTGCATTATCGAAGCTCCCCTTGCGTTCATCTCTCATCTCCTCAACCTGCCGCGCACGCCAAAGCCGTCAGCGCCGCAGGCGCAGCGCATGCGTCAAATCCCGGATCTACTATTCACCGCTGTCTCTTGGCGCGAAGCCCGTTCAAATCGCCCGTAATGTCTCTCGTGCGCCAGCGGAGTAGCTGCGGCTGCTGCAATGGGCAGCAAACGCCTTCCTTTGCGCGCCAGCAGCATGGCCCGAGCGACTCGCAGTACGGCATCTCATCTTTTCCGCCAGTTGGCTCGACGTCCATTGCTTCGCCGATCGCAGCCCTCTCTCTCGGCTTTCAATCTGCCGCAGCACGCACGTCGTCACCGCCTGCACCCTTCTGGCCTCTGCCCGAGCCACGCTCACCAGCCGCGTCTTGCCTCGCATTGGATGGACCCGATCCACAATGCCTAATGCGATCACGTTCAGTGCAATCCCAAGTATCAGCAAAGGCACAACCGTCGCCGCTGTATTTGCCGACCCGCCGAGTCCGATCGTCTGCAATAGTTCCTGCAGCGCCAGCCGCACTTCATCCATCAACGTCGTCATGCCTCTACCTCCGCCAATAGTTGGTTAAGCTCGCCCTCCGCTACCACCTTGCCGTCGAACAGATGCACCTGTCGCTCCGCATGCGCCGCAAACCGCGGATCGTGCGTCACCATGCAGATCGTCGCGCCCTCTTGATGCAGTTCCTGCAGCAGCTTCATCACTGCCTCGCCATTCTTCGAATCCAGGTTTCCCGTCGGTTCGTCCGCCAGCAGAATCGACGGCGACCCCGCCAGCGCTCGCGCCACTGCAACCCTCTGCTGCTGACCGCCCGAAAGTTGCGCCGGATAGTGCCGCATCCGGTGCGCCATGTTCACCCGTTCCAGCGACTCCTGCACCCGCTTCTTGCGCTCCGCCGCCGGCATCCCCGAGCGAT
>JGI12635J15846_10002015_pt1 | contig 17793 bp, 18 predicted proteins | sample BlaSpr_A8_OM2_M2_FD_15846 | JGI IMG/M metagenome (IMG submission 15846) | reverse complement strand
AGAGGCGCGGCCGAAAAGGCCGTCGACGGATCTTCGGCGCCCATGCGGCCCATCTCCGGGTTCAGCTCCTGCGCTGCTCGCTCGCGCATGCACGATGCGCTCGCTGCGCTGCTCGTCGCTTCACCCGGATCTGGGCCACCTGGATCGCCGAATATCTCGTCGAGGTTTTCGGCCGCGCCTCTAGCGCTGATCGCCGGCGGCGGCCCGGCCGGTGACGCTGTCGCCGCCGGACTTCGAGATGCGGGTTTCGACGGCGAGATCGTCCTGGTGGGCGCCGAGCCTGAGCCGCCCTACGAGCGACCCCACCTGTCCAAGGGCTACTTGATCAGGACGGTGGCCCGCGAGAAGCTGGGACTGCGCCCGGCTCAGCAGTACCGCGAGCTGGGCGTCGAGCTCCGCCTGGGTGAGCGGGCTGCCGACCTGGGCGTCGAGCGGCGTGCCGCCGAGCTCGACTCCGGGAAGAAGGTTTCGTGGGACATCGTGTGCATCGCAACTGGATCGTCCGCCCGGCGCCTGCAGGGATTCGAGGACGGGTTTTACCTGCGTGAGCTGGCTGACGCGGATGCGCTTCGCGCGGTGCTCGAGCGCGGCGAGCCGCTGGACGTGATCGGTGCGGGATTCATCGGCTGCGAGGTGGCGGCGGCGGCCCGGGCCTGGGGCTGCGCGGTAAATGTCTACGAGGCGCTCGCCCAGCCGCTGGTCCGCGTACTGGGTCCCAAGCTTGGGGACTACCTGGCCGATGTGCACCGCTCGCACGGCGTCGAGATGCATCTCGGCATCGATAAGCTTCCGCGCCTGCCGTCGCCGGTCGTAGGCGTGGGGTCTACGCCGCGCACTGAGCTTGCTGAGCGCGCGGGCCTCGCGCTCGACCGAGGCATCGTTGTCGATGAGCTCGGCCGCACATCCGCGCCCGGGGTGTTCGCCGCGGGTGACGTGACGCGATTCTGGAGTCCGCACTACGAGGCGCCGATTCGCGTCGAGCACTTCCAGACCGCGCAGCGGCAGGGCTTTGCGGTCGGCCGAGCAATGGCAGGCGCGGTTGACGCGTACGCGGAGGTGCCGTGGTTCTGGTCCGACCAGTACGACCTCAACCTGCAGTACGCCGGCGCCGGCCTTCCGTGGGATGAGATCGTGGTGCGCGGAGCTTTCGGCGAGCCGCCGTTTTCGGTCCTCTATCTACAGGCCGGCACGCTCATCGCGGTTGCGGGCGTCAACGACCACCACACGGTCGCTCGCGCGCGCCGGGTGATGCAGGAGCGCGCGCCGGTCACTCGGGACCAGCTGGCGGATCCCCGGTTTGACCTGCGGCGAGCGCTTCCCTGAGCTTCGGCGCGAGGCCGGCGACGATGCGCTCGGTCAGGCCCCATACGACGCTCTCCTCGTGCGCAAGGTAGCGAAAGCGCCACGGATCGTCGGACTCGAGCCAGGCGGTGTCATCGAGCAGCCGGTCGAGCGGGATCGCGAGGACGCCGTCGAGCTCCCGCTCGTCATGAACGAAGGGCAGGACCGGCTCCGGGAGGTAGGCCACGAACGGCACCACCGAGAAGTTGGACACGGAGGCATAGATCGGGTCCCCGGCGCCGAGCGGCGCCAGGCTGCCGACAGGGACGCCAATCTCCTCCTGCACCTCCCGCTGGGCCGCCTCCCAGGCGGATTCTCCGGTCTGCACCCCGCCGCCGGGCATTGCGACCTGCCCAGGGTGGTCCCTCAGGTCGGCTCGCCGCCTCACGAACGGGACCGTCCAGCGGCCCTCCTGGCGGTACAGGACGAACACGACCGCGGCCGGCCGCGCGCCCTTTCTGAACTCGCCCCAGGAGTCGACCGGGCGGAACAACTGTTCGAGCCGAGTTACAAAATCGCTCAAATCGCCTCTTTGTGAACTCGCGGGAGGGGCTAAGCTAAGAAAGGTAGCTGAGCATGATCGACCGCACGAGCACCCGAATCGAGCAGCAGGAGACCCTGCTGCGCCGCCAGATGCGGCGCCGGTACGCCTTCCAGCGCATGCTGGAGGCCACCGACCGCGTGCTCTGGCGCCTCGAGGAGATGAACCGCGACGGGGTCAAGACGGTGCCCCAGCCGGTGCGAGCCGAGATCCGCGATGTGGTCCTGACGATGCCGCACCACGTGCGTGAGCCGCTGCGCGACGGCGGCCAGGTCCAGGACACGCTGGACAGCCTGTTCGAGATCCAGGAGCGCCTGTTCCGCTGGCGATACCCGGACTGGCAGGACATCGAGCCCGACGGGGACGGAACGCCCGACTTCGACTACGCCAGCTAGTTTCTTGGCCAGGTAGTTTCCTGGCCAGCTAGGCGCCGCTGGTCGCTGTAAGAAACAGGTCGGTGGCGTAGGCGGTCAGGAAGCCCAGCAGCAGTCCCCACGCGAAGGCGGGCGGGGAGTTGAGCTTGCGGCCGAGATTGAAGAGCTCGTTCAGCACATAGAGAATCGCGCCCGCCGCCACGGCCAGGAAGGCGACTGAGAAGTAGGGCGAGCTCGCCAGGTAGCCGATCCAGGTCCCGACGAAGGTGGGTCCGCCGCCGATCAAGCCGACGAGTCCGAGAAAGCGCCACGACGGCTGTTTGGTTTCGGTGGTCATCGGCGCCGCGATCCCAAAGCCCTCCGTGACGTTGTGCAGCGCGAAACCCACCGCGAGCACGCCTGTGAACGCGATCGCGCCGACATGGGCGGACTCGCCGATCGCGAGCCCCTCCGACAGGTTGTGCAGCCCGAGCCCGGTCGCGATGGCAAGCGACAGCGACCTTGCGCTCGGGTTCGCGGCGCCCGACCTGAGGTGGCTGAAGACGCTGCGGTTGAAGTAGACGAGGCCCAGGAGTCCAGCCCCGATCCCCAGGGCGAAAATCAGCGCCATCGCAGCGAACGTGCCCCGCTGGCTATGCTCGAGGGCGGCGGTGACCGGCCCGCCGGCGTGGGCGAGGATGTCCCAGAGGAGGAAGACGAGGATGCCGGTCGCGAAAGCGTTCAAGAATCCCTGGAGAGACTTGGGCAGGCCTCTCATACGCGCCACCGGGAGGCCGAGGAAAACGGTGGCCCCGGCAATCGCGCCCAACCCGATGGCGGCGGCTTGGTTCATAGTGAGTTAGTACGTGCGAAAGCCACGATTAGTAGAGTCTAACGAACCCGCACGCGGCCCCTCGGAGGTGGTCTCCCACTACCTCGAGGCGATCTTTTACATCTGGAACGAGGGCGAGGCGGTGCGCAGCGCGCGCCTGGCAGACTGGCTGAGCGTGAGCCGGCCGACCGTCACGGTCGCCGTGCGGCGCATGTCGCGCGACGGCCTGGTCCGGCTGAACGCCCGCAAGGAGATCGAGCTCACCCCAAAGGGCAAACGCATGGCGGAGTCCATCGTGCGGCGGCACAGGATCATGGAGCGGTGGCTCACCGATGGACTCGGCCTCGACTGGGTGACCGCGGACGAAGAAGCAGCCCGTCTCGAGCACGCGGTGTCCGACGTCGTTGAGAAGCGCCTCTACGAGGTGCTGGGGCGTCCGGCCACGTGCCCTCACGGCAACCCGATCCCGGGGCACTCGGAAGCAGCTCCCGACGAGGTGCGGCTGACGAGGGTTCCGGCGGGCGCGCTGGCGTCGGTCACCCGTGTGTCGGAGGTTGCGGAGCGGGAGGCGCCGCTGCTGCTCGCCTACCTCCACCAGCGCAAGCTCACGCCCGGGCGGGAGATCAAAGTCGTCGAGATCGACGAGGTCGCCAAGACGGTTCGGGTCCAGGTCGCGGACCGCGAGGTGACGCTGAGCCACGAGACCGCCGCGAAGCTGTGGGCGGTGCCTGTGAATCGGGATGCGCCGCGCGCCACCCTCCCCCCGGGGGGAGGGTGACATCCTGACTTAGGCGACTGGCTGCGGCGAGGTGCAGAACGCGCAGCGCCGGGCGCCGATCGGGATCTCGCTCTCGCACTCGGTGCACTTCTTTGTCGTGGGGTCGGCCGGCGGCTCCTTGCGCGCGCGCGCCAGCGCCGCTGTGTATGGCACGACGACAAAGAAGTAGATGACGGCGGCGACGATGATGAACGACACCACCGAGTTGATGAAATCCCCGTAGAGGAACTTGCTGTTGTTGATGGTGAAGGTCAGAGCCCCAAAGTCCGGCTTGCCGAACAGCGCGGCGATAAGAGGAGTCACCAGGTCTTTGACGAAAGCTGCAATTACCAGGCCGAACGCGACTGCGACCACGACCGCGACCGCGAGCTCTACGACGTTGCCCCGCAGCAGGAATGCCTTGAAGCCTTTCATGACCGGATCATCTCCTCAACTAACGTCCGAAACCGACAGCACGACCTTCCCGAACTGCTCCGACGAATCGAGATGCGTAAGGGCGGCCTTCACGTCCGACAACGGATAGGTGCTGTCGACTACTGGCCTGAGACCTCCGTCGATCGCCTTGAGCACGGCTTCGAACTCGTCCGCGTTGCCCATTGTCGATCCGAGGAGGCCGGCGTGCCGGAAGAAAAGTCGCGGCATGCTGATCTCGGCCCTGACCCCGGACGTGGAGCCGCAGCTCACGACGCGGCCGCCCAGCGCGAGCGAGCGCATCGATTCCTCGAGCGTGGCCGGGCCGACGTGTTCGAAAACGACGTCGACCCCGTCGCCGGTGGCCCGCCGCACCGCATGGCTGAAATCAACCGAGTCGAAGACGGCCTCAGCGCCGAGCTCCAGCGCCCGCTTGCGCTTCGCTCCTGAGCGGCTCGTGGCGAGCACTCGTGCACCCAGGTGTTTCGCGATGCTGATCGCGGCTACCGCCACGCCCGCTCCTGCGCCCACCACGAGCACCGTCTCGTCCGCGCGCAGCTGTGCGCGCGTCGTCAGCATCCGCCACGCGGTGAGAAACGTGAGCGGAAACGCCGCGGCCTCGGGCCAGGACAGGGCGGCCGGCTTATGAAAGATGTTGCGCGCGTCGATGTGGATCAGCTCGCAGGCGGTGCCGTCGGAATGCTCGCCGAGGACGCCAAAGTGCGGGCACCTCACGTTCTCGCCCGCGCGGCACCACTCGCACTCCCAGCAGCAGAGGGTCGGGAAGATCACGACCTCGTCACCGGACTTCCAGGCTGGGTCGCCGCTGGACTGCACCACGCCCGCGCCATCGGCGGCGATGACGCGGGGGGGTGTGATGCGCTGGGCGCCATGGGCCAGCCAGAGATCGAGGTGGTTGATCGAGGCGGCCTTGATCGCAACGGCCACGGTGCCGGGCGCCGCCTCGGTCCTGGGGCGTTCTCGAATCCGGACGCCCTCCGGCCCGACCGGCTCCTCGTACACGGCCGCCCGCCCCTGGCTCAGAATGGTGCCGCTCGAAGCTGGGCCGGGGGTCATTTGCGAAACTTAACCAAATCCGCGCCGGGGCGCACGCGACCGCAACCTAAACTTGGGATCTCCGTTTCAAGGGCTATGCGGGTATTGGTTTTTGCGGCCAGCTTCCTCTCTCTATTCCTGTGGGGCGTTCCCGTGCAGGCTTCTGGAGCGCAGACTCCGGGCCACCAGGCCGGGAAGTACGTGCGCTGGTACTACCCGGGCCAGCTGAGCTACGGCCCGGTCGAGGACGGCACCGGGAACCTGGGTGTCGCGCCCGCCGCAGGAGCTTTTCTGACCCTACCGTTCATGGGCCCGCACATCGTGACCTCCCTCTTCGATCACTGCTACCCCGACTACGGGACAAGTGGGGCGGTGTGTCGCTACGACGGCGTCAAGGCCACAGCGGCGGTCGGTGGCCCGGATCCGTCATTTACCGCGGGCTACGCGCAGACGCCGGGCGGGCACGACTATCTCTATTACGACGGGCACGACGGTTACGACTACGCGCTGACCTACGAGCCGGTGGCGGCCGCCGCTCCGGGCGTCGTCATTCTCGCGAACTGGCTCGACCCCAACTGCCATTCGTGCCTGAGCGGCCAGACGATCGAGATCAACCACGGCAACGGCCTGCTCACCTTTTACGGACACCTCTCGAAGATCAACGTGACCAAGGGCCAGTACGTCGCGCGCGGGCAGGTGATCGGAATCTCCGGGATGACGGGTACGGCGACAGGTCCTCACCTGCATTTCGGCGTCTACAACATCCACCGCAGCCAGACACCGGTCGATCCGTACGGGTGGTCCGGGTCGTATCCCGATCCATATTCGTGGGACCAGGGCGACCTCTGGCTCACGGGCTCACCGCGCTATGCGTCGATCCCGATGCCCAAGGTCAGCGTGAGCGCGGCGACGGTTTCGGACGACCCGGCGGCCATCACCGTCGCGTGGTCCAGCCCCGGGGCCGGCGACCGCTTCAACACTTACGTCGTCTTCCAGGATGGTTCGATGAAGCCGTGGATCCAGAATTCGGGCGCAGGGTCGGCGGTCTTCCACGGCAAGGCGGGCCAGAGGTACTGGTTCTGGGCGTCTGTGACGACCAACCTCGGATGGACGGACGAGGGTGGTTCGGATGTGATTGCGGTGCCGGGCCTCAACCACGGCCAGGTGGTGTCGTAGCCGGGAGCTCTACCGGCTGATACATCGAGCTTGGACCACCCCCCTCCGGACCTCCCCCTGCGGGGGAGGGCATAATTGCGGTCTTGATCGCCGAGGCCTTGAAGGGCAAGACCATCCTGGTCACCGGCAGCACCGGCTTCCTTGGCAAGTCGATCGTCGAGAAGTGCCTGCGCTCGATCCCTGAGGTCGGGCGGATCAACCTCGCGATCCGCTCCAGCGCCCGCCGCCCGGCTTCCGAGCGGCTCGAACGCGAGGTGCTCTCGAGCCCCGCGTTCAAGCGCCTGAAGGACGAGCGGGGCGAGGCGGAGTTCGCGAAGCTCGTCAAGGACAAGCTGTCGGTCGTCGAGATCGACCTGGGGCGTGACGGGCTTGGGCTGAGCGACCAGGGCCGCGAGCAGCTGCGGGCGTGCGAGATCGTGATTCACTCGGCCGCCGCCGTCGAGTTCGACAACCCCGCCGACCTGTCGGCGCAGACCAACCTGCTGGGCGCCGCACGGATGGTCGAGGCGTTGAAGGCGGCGGGGTCGCGGCCGCACCTGGTCCATGTGTCGACCGCGTACGTGGGCGGAATGCTGCGCGGGCTGGTGCGGGAAGAGGCGCCGCACGACCCCGGCCTCAACTGGCGGCATGAGGCTGCGGTGCTCGCGAACCTGAGGGGGCCCGTCGAAGAGGAGTCGCGCCAGCCGGAGATCCTCAAGAAGCTCGGGCGGGAGGCGCGCTCGCGCATGGGCCCGGCCGGCACACCGGCCGTCGCGCGGACCACCGAGCGCCTACGCGATCGGTGGGTGAAGGACCGGCTGATCGAGCGTGGCCGAGTGCACGCGAACGCGATGGGCTTCGCCGACATCTACTCTTTTACGAAGGCGATGGCGGAGCACGCCGTCGTCGAGCTGCATGGCGACATCCCGCTTTCGATCGTGCGGCCGTCCATTATCGAAAGCGCGTTGGCGGAGCCGTTTCCGGGGTGGCTCGAAGGCTTTCGCATGGCGGAGCCGCTCATCCTTGCTTTCGGGCGCGGCATCCTTCGCGATTTTTCGGGGCTCCCCGATTCGGTGCTCGACATCATCCCGGCCGACTTTGTCGTCAACACTGTGCTCGCGGTCGCCGCCAGCCCGCCCCCCGACACAAAGCCTCGCGTGTACCACGCGGCGTCGGGGAGCCGCAACCCGCTTCGCTTCAGGGGCATGGAGGAATCCGCGGAGCGGTACTTCACCAAGCATCCGCTGCGCGACCGCTACGGCCAGGCGATCGGCACGCCGAGGTGGACCTATCCCACGCGCGAGGAGCTCGCCACTCGCGCTCGCACCGCGCTGCGCTTCGTGGAGGCTGCTCAGTGGGTGGTCGAGCGACTGCCGCTCGGCGCAAGCGTCGCCGACCTGTCCGACGACTTGAACGCTGAGCGCGAGCGCCTGGATCGCGGGCTGAACCTGATCCAGCTCTACGGCGTTTACACCGAGGTCGACTGCGTGTTCGACACGCGCAACCTGATGTCGGTGTGGGAAAAGGTGCCGGAGGCGGAGCGAAAGATATTCCCGTTCGACGCCGCGCTGTACAGCTGGGAGCACTACTTCCAGGACGTCCACTTTCCGACGGTCGTGCGTATGTCGCGCGCGGAGACGGTGGCGCGCAAAGGCAAGCAGCCGACCGGGAGCACCGCGGTCAAATCCGAGTCGAGCTCCGTGCGTGCGGCGATCGATCGGCGCAAGGATCGGAGCGACGTCCTCGCCGTGTTCGACGTCGACGGCACGCTCGTCGAGACCAACGTCGTCGAGTACTTCTTATGGATGCGCCTGCGCGCGCAGCCCGTCGACGAGTGGCCCGCGTTCATGGCGCAGATGCTGCGCGAGGCTCCGCGGTGGCTCTATCTCGAGCGGCGGTCGCGCGCCGAGTTTCAGCGCAGCTTCTATCGCGAATACGACGGACTGGACTACGAGGTGATGAAGAAGCTCGGGCGTGAGGCGTTGGACGCGGTCACGCTGCGCCGCATCTATCCGGAAGGGATGCGCCGCATCCGCGAGCACAAGCGGGCGGGGCATCGCGTGCTGCTGCTTACGGGCGCGCTGGACGTGGTTGTCGAGCCGCTCGCGGAGCTGCTGGACGTGGAGGTCGACTGCGCTCATCTTCTCGTCAAGGAGGGGCGGCTCACGGGCGACCTTCAAGCGCCTCCACCGGCGGGCGAGGCGCGCGCCACGCTGCTCGAGGAGTACGCGGCGCGAAACGGGATCGTCCTGTCGGAGAGCTTCGCGTACGCGGATTCGCTGTCGGACCTCGGGATGCTGGAGCTCGTCGGCACACCGGTCGCCGTGAACCCGGATGCGCGGTTGTCGCAGGTGGCGGGACAGCGGGGGTGGCGGGTGGAGCGGTGGAAGATGGCGCCGGGAAACTGGCGGCTCCCAATGCCGGACCCGCGGTCGCCTGAATACCGGGAGGCCGTGAGACGCTAGCCCTCCAGTACGTGCGCTCGATTCCCTCTTATGCGATCGTTCGCGCGTCCGGGGGCCGCCCCGACGTCGCGACGAGCGCGCTGTCGATGCTGCACCTGGGTGACGTGCCCGAGCCCGAGCTGCCGGCGCGCAACTGGGTGCGGGTCATGCCGACGCTGAGCGGGATCTGCGGGTCTGACCTCGCCGCCATCGGCGGCCACGCATCTCTGTATCTCGACCCCCTGACGAGCTATCCGTTCGTTCCCGGCCACGAGGTCGTCGGCACCCTGGAGGATGGGTCGCGTGTCGTCATCGAGCCGGCGCTCGGCTGCGTGGTGCGCGGGATTGAACCGCCCTGCGCGCGGTGCGCCGAAGGGCGGCCTGGACTTTGCTACAACGTGACCGAGGGCCCGATCGAGGTCGGGCTGCAGACGGGGTACTGCGCCGACACAGGTGGGGGATGGGGCGAGGTGCTGGTGGCGCATCCTTCGCAGCTGCACGCGGTGCCCGAAAGCCTGTCGGACGAAGCGGCGGTGCTCATCGAGCCGTTCGCCTGCTGCGTGCATGCGGCTTTGCGCGGAGGCGCGGGAAAAAACGACATTGTCGTGGTGACCGGTGCGGGCACGATCGGGCTGCTCACGGTGGCGGCGATCAAGCGGTTCACGCCTCCACGTCGCCTCATCGCGATCGCGAAGCACCCGACGCAGCGCGATCTTGCGCTGAAGCTGGGCGCGGACCAGGTCATCTCGCCTTCTGAGGTCTTTCAGCGAGTCCGGTTCGCCACCGGCGCGCGGCGGCTCGACGGAATGAATCGTTCGCTTCTGCTTGGTGGCGCCGACATCACCTTCGAGTGCGTCGGACGCGCCGACAGCCTCAACGAGGCAGTGCGGTTCACGCGCGCGGGCGGGACCGTGGTGGTGGTCGGGATGCCAGGCGAAGAGAAGGTCGACTGGGCGCCGATCTGGCAGCGAGAGCTGACCGTGATGGGCGCGTACGCCTATGGCGCAGAGCCCAAGAAGAAGGGAAAGCGCACGTTTGAGCTGGCGCTGGAGGCGGCCCCTGAGGTGCACCTGGAGACGCTGACCGGGCCATTGTTCGGCCTTGGCGAGTATCGCGACGCGATCGCTTATGCGATGAGCGCCGGCAAGCTCGGCGCCGTGAAGGTCGCATTCGATCTGCGAGGATTGAAAATCTAGATGTCTCGCCCCGGCGCCGTTATCGAAGTCGATCGGAACACTCCACCAGTGCTCTTTCACTACGGAGAGGGGGTGCGGCTCGAGAAGCTGCCGCTCGGCGCGCGGATCGTCTACCCGCCGGATCCACTCGACGCGATCGCGCATCCCGAGCGTGCGATCAAGCGCGCGCTCGCCAAGCCGCTCGATGACGACCCGCTGAAGTCGCTGCTGCGCAGCGGGATGAAGCTGACGATCGCCTTCGACGACCTGTCTCTCCCACTGCCGCCGATGGCCGCGCCCGACGTGCGGCAGCTGGTGATGGAGGAGGTCATCGACATGGCCGCCGAGGCGGGCGTCGAGGACATCCACCTGATCGCGGCGCTCGGACTGCACCGCCGCATGACCGAGGACGAGATCCGCCACATCGTCGGAGAGCGAATTTTCAGCACATTCTGGCCGGACCGCCTGTACCAGCACGACGGCGAGGATCCCGAGCTGAACGTGTACATCGGAAAAACCGCCGAGGGGGAGGAGGTCACGCTGCACAAGCGGGCTGCCGAATCCGACCTGGTCGTGTATGTAAACCTGACCCTGGTCCCGATGGACGGCGGGCACAAATCGATGTCCACAGGCCTGGCGTCTTACCGCGGCATCCGGGCCCATCACAACGTCAAGACGCTGCTCGCGTCACGCTCGTACATGAACCCGCCGGACTCCGCGCTGCATCACTCCTGCATCCGGCAGGGGCAGCTGATCGAGGACACGGTGCGCGTCTTCCACATTGAGACGACCGTCAACAACCACGCGTTTCCCGCGATCGCAAACTTCATGCAGAAGCGCGAGACGGATTGGTCGGGCCAGGACCAGGCGATGTTTCTCGCGATGAAGCAGATGACCGACCTCGCGCCACCAGCGTTCAAGCGCAGCGTCTTTCATGCGATGCGCGCCCCATATGGAATGACGAGCGTGCAGGCGGGCCAGGTGGACGCGGTGCACGACAAGACTATGGAGGCGGTGCGCAACCAGCTCAGCGTGCGCGTCGAGGGCCAGACAGACATCGTCACGATGGGCGTGCCGTACCTCGGACCTTACAACGTGAACGCTCCCATGAATCCCCTGCTCGTGGCCTGCATGGGCGTCGGCTACATGTTCAACTTCTATCGCGGCAAGCCGGTGCTCAGGAAGGGTGGAGTGCTCATCCTCACGCACCCGTGCCGCTATGAGTTCGACGCGGTGCAACACCCGAGCTATATCGACTACTACGACGAGGTGCTAGCCGACACGCGCGACCCATTCGAGATCGAGAAAAAGTACGAGCAGCGGTTCGCGGAAGACCCGTGGTTCCGGCAGCTCTACCGCAAGTCACACGCCTACCACGGCATCCACCCTCACTACGCGTGGATCTGGGCAGCGCACGGGATCGACCACGCCGGCGAAATCATCATCGTCGGTGGGGAGAGGGATGTCGTGCACCGGCTCGGGTTCAAGGCCGCGACCACTCTCGAGGATGCCTTCGAGATGGCGGAGCAGACAGTCGGAAGCCACCCGAGCATCACTCACATGCGCATGCCGCCGATCATGCTCGCGGATGTCGAATGAGCAGAAGGCGCGCGTTGCACTGAGTAGATGGCACGCATCCTCGTAGGTCTGGTGGCGGTGTTGGCACTGGCGGGATGCGCGCCGGCGGCTCATGCGAAGCCCGCATCGGCCCAGAGCATCGCGCTCCAGCCGGGTGACGTTGCCGGTCTGCACAGGTGCGACGCAGGCGGAGACATGCAGACGGTGCTCACCAAGGAAAAGTCCATCGACAAGTTCTTGTACGACCAGAACGCCACCGAATGGCAGCAATGGAAGACCCAGGGCGCGACGGAGGCTTATTTCGCTGTGTACGGCCGCACGGCCGCTGACTGCCAGGTGTTCTCGGCGACGGGCAATGGCGCGCCGCATGGCGGGCTGATGGCCGGGTTGGTCGTCAAGTTCAAAGACACTTCTGCCTCAGCCCGAAACTATCGACTCGCCTCCACGCTGCTCGGCTTCGGGCCCAGGGACATCACTTTCATCAAGCTGGTGGGCGGCGTCATCACCACCGGAACCGATACGGGCCTCGGGCCGCAATCGGTGATCGGCACCGCCTCGGCGGTCGGCTCGACCTACTATTTCGCGTTCTGGCAGAACAGGGCATTTGATTCGTTTTTCATCGCCTACGACCTGCCCGCGTTCGAAGCACAGGGCGCGGCCGAGAATGTCAACCAGAGAATGATCTGACCGTGCCGTGGTACTCGGGTGAGGGTGGACTGAGCGGGCTGGCCCGCACCATCGGCGGCATTGCGCATGACGTGACGCGTGTGCGCCGGGCGTGGCACTGGGACACGCCGCGCCCGCACACCTGGCCCGAGCAGGGCGCGGTCGTGCCGGCGCCCGCAAGCGACCTCGGTTGGGCGCGCCAGGAGCCGGTACGTTCCATCCGCTACCTGATCCAGCGCGGCCTTCTGCTGCCTTTCACCGAGGCGATGGCCCACCCTAAGGTCGAGGGTCGGGAATGGGTCCGCGAGCTGGAGCGGCCTGTCATCTTCGCCGCCAACCACTCGAGCCACGCCGACACCTCGCTGATCCTTCACGCGCTCACGGATCGCGCGCGCGACCGGACCGTGGTGGCCGCCGCCGCCGACTACTGGTTCAAGCGCCCGCTGCTCGGCAACATCGTGAGCCTCTTCCTCAACACCTTCCCGTTCTCGCGGACGGGCGGCGCCCAGGCCCAGCTGCACAGCTCCAGCCAGCTGCTCAAATCAGGATGGAACCTGGTCCTGTTTCCCGAGGGCAGCCGGTCGCCGGACGGCCGGATCCAGGAGTTCAAGCCGGGGGTCGGGCATCTCGCCCGAGAAACCGGCACGCCGGTCGTCCCGATGCACATCCGCGGCGCGTACCAGATCATGCCGAAAGGTCAGAAGCTGCCCTTGCCGGGCCCGGTGCGAGTCCGGATCGGAAAGCCGATGTCGCTCGAGCCCAAGGAGGGTTCGCGAGAGTTCACCGTGAGAGTCGAGAAGGCCGTTCGCGCGCTCGCGACCGAGCTACGCCAGCCTGAGCTCCAGGGTTCGTGGATCGAGCGCTGGAACGCGTCGAAGCCGCGCGTGCTTCGCTACGAGGATTAGCCGAGCCGAAAAACGGGATGGTCCGGAGCGATCCGGCTTAGATCTTCGTCTGGCGAGTCCGCCTTGACACCTTTGAAAAACATCCCGACCTCAAAGCTGAATCGCTTCAAGTAAGCGCGCACGATCGGCGCCTTTTCATCGTCAGGAATCTCCACCGCCGTGAAGGCCTGCACCTTGCTGCCGAGCACCAGCTCGCCTCCGCCGGTCACGCGGATGTTGCGAACCCACTGCGTATGCCCTCGCGGCGAGACGAGATACTGCTTGCCTTCAAAGGTCAGCAGGTTGACAGGATTGCTTCGCCATTCCCCCGACTTGCGACCCCGCACCCGCAGGATGCGCGAGCCCCAGACGCTGATCCCGATCCGCGTCATCAGCGCGACGGCTGGATTGAAAACGTTCTTGTTGAACCAATCGGGTTTCAGGTAGTAGGCCATCGCGACTTACGATAAGGCCCCGTGACTTACTCCATTGTTGCCCGCGACAAGAAGACCGGTGAGTTCGGAGTCGCCGTGCAGTCCCACTACTTCCAGGTCAGCCCGGCCGTGCCATGGGCCCTGGCCGGAGTGGGCGCGGTCGCAACTCAATCCCGCGTCAACCTCAGCTACGGCAAGCTCGGGCTCGAGCTGCTGCAGGCTGGATACACGGCCGAGCAGGCGCTCGCGGCACTGACAGCCGGGGACCCGCAGGCCCAAGTGCGCCAGTGCGCCATCGTTGACGCCGCGGGCCACGTCGCCGCGCACACCGGCGCCAAGTGCATCCCGGCCGCCGGCCACACGCTCGGCGATGGTTTCAGCTGCCAGGCGAACCTCATGGAAAAAGACACTGTCTGGGATGCCATGGCCAGGGCGTTCACGTCGACCGACGCCCCGCTCGCGGAGCGCATGATGGCTGCTCTCGAAGCCGCCGAGGCCGAGGGCGGCGACATCCGCGGCAAGCAGTCGGCGGCGATGGTGGTGGTGGCCGCGAGCGGCACCGGCCGCCCCTGGAACGACCGGATCATCGACCTTCGCGTCGAGGACGCCGCTGAGCCGCTGCCGGAGCTTCGCCGCCTGCTCCGCATCAAACGCGCATACATGACGGCCGGGGACGCCGACGCCCTGGAGGAGAGTGGCGACATCAAGGGCGCGATCGCCAAGCTGCACGAAGCGCTGGCCATCGCGCCGGAGATGACCGAGCTTCGTGTCATGACCGGCGTCACCATGGCCGGCGCGGGCGACCTCGACGGCGGGTGCGCCTTGATCGCGGAGGCCGCGCGAAAGAATCCTCGCTGGGTGGAGACGCTTCACCGCCTCGCGGCGGTCGACATCGTGAAACCCGAGGTCGTGGCCGCCATCGAGGCGCGCCTCGCCTCCACGACCCGGCCCCACTAGACTTCACGAGTCTTGGGGAAGTTCAAGAGTCAACGCAGGGGTCCGCGGCGCCCGCCGAAGGCGGCCAAGCCTGAGAAGGACGATGGCGGCCAGAAAGAGCAGGCTGTCGTCATGGACGCGGTCGTTGCGCAGGCGCTGCCCAACGCGATGTTCGAGGTCGAGCTCGAAGGCGGCCACAAGCTCATCGCTTATGCCGCCGGCCGCATGCGCCGCTACTTCATCCGCATCACGCCGGGCGATCGCATCCGCGTCGAGCTGTCGCCTTACGACCTGACGCGCGGCCGCATCGTCTACCGCTATCGCGAGTAGTGCCGGAACTCCTCGAGGCTCTAGGCTCCGCTCGCGCGCCTTCGCACCCGGCCCACCTGCCCGGATTCAATTACTTCCTGCACCGCCACCATGCGCGCGGCGCGGGTGAGGCGCGGACGGGAGCCTCCGGCATCGTCGTCATGCCGGAGCATTCGGGTACTCACATCGACGCGCTGGCGCACCAGGCGGAGAACCTCACCCTGCACGGCGGCGTGCATGTCGATGAGGGAGTCCAGACCTCCGTCGGATTTCGCGTGCTGGGCATCGACACGATGGCGCCGCTGGTGACGCGCGGGGTGCTGCTCGACGTGGCGGGGGCCAAGCGCCTTGATCCCGAGCACGCGATCACGGTCGACGAGCTGGAGCGCGCCGCCAAGGCCGCCCACGTCGAAATCCGTGAGGGCGACGTCGTGCTCGTGCGCACTGGCTATGGGGCGCTGTGGTCGGAACCGGCCGAATACCTGCGCGCCGCGGGAGTCAGCGCCGCCGGGTCGAGCTGGCTCATCGACAAGAAGGTCGGCGCGGTGGGTGCCGACAACATGGCCTGGGACGTCATGGGCCCCAAGGATCCCGAGCTCGGCGTGACGCTGCCGGGCCACATCCTGCTGCTCGTCCGCGCGGGCATCCCGATCATCGAGAACCTGAACCTCGAGGAGCTCGCGGCCGCCAAGGTCCACGAGTTCGCCTTCGTCTGCCTGCCGCTGAAGATGCGCGGCGCCACAGGCTCGCCCGTCCGCCCAATCGCCCTGGCGTAGCCGACCGGCGCGTCCGCGCGTTTATCTGGTTGATGGCCAATCGCACGGCGGTCGGGTTGGTGGTTGTTGCCCTGCTGCTCGCAAGCTGCGTACCCGGTGCCGCGCGTGCTGCCGCTCCGCCCAGCCCGAGTCCAGCCACCGCCTCGCCCCAGGCAAGTCCGATCCCGCAGCCATCCCCTTCGCCTCGTCCGACCGAGCGTGTGCTCGACATCAAGATCCACTACCAGGAGCACAACCTCACCTGCGAGGCAGCCGCGCTGAAGATGGCGCTTGCTTACGAGGGCATCAACGTGGACGAGATGACCCTGATCAGCTACATGACCAGGGATCCGAGCCCGGCCAGGTTCGATGCCAACGGCCACCTCGCGAACTGGGGTGATCCGGAGCAAGGCTTCGTCGGCAACCCGGACGGGCACATCGAGCGCTACACCGGGTACGGCGTGTATGACCGGCCGGTCGCGTTCGCGGCCCTGCTTGCCGGCGCCAACGTGGTCGCCGCCGGAGGCGGCCTGTACGGCTCGCCAATCGCCCCGTCACAGGTCTACGACGCGGTGCTGGACGGCCACCCGGTCGTGGCCTGGATCAGCAACACCTACCGCACTGTGGGCCTGAAGCAGTACACCGCCTACGACGGGGCCACCGTTTCGTACACCCTCACGGAACATGCCGTCACGGTGATCGGCGTCCGGCCTGATGCCGTCCTGATCAACGATCCGTGGTTCGGCCAGCACTGGCACTCGAAAGCGCAGTTCGAGGCGGCCTACGCGACCTTCGAGCAGATGGCGGTGATCGTCACCGCATAAAAAAGAGGGAACCGAAGCGATTCCCTCCCCTTCCTACCTGGAGGGTCGTCCCTAGCGGCGACCCGCCGTCTGAAAGCAATCAAGACAATAAACAGGCCTCGCGCCCGTCGGCACGAAAGGCACCTGTGTCTGCTTGCCACAGTTCGAGCAGATCACGTCGTGCATGACCCGCGACCGACCGTTGCCCTCAGACGTCCTGCGGGCTGCCCGGCATTCCGGACAGCGCCTCGGCTCGTTCTGGAGCCCGCGTGATTGATAGAACTCCTGCTCCCCAGCCGTGAACAGAAATTCCCGCCCGCAGTCGCGACACGTCAAGGTCCGATCCACGAAACTCACCGTCTGGCCTCCCCATGTGATCTCGCTTGAGGCCCGGACGGAAAAGGCCGGTCTACCCCTCCAGCGTTTCGGTGGCGATTGTAATGCGCCAGAACCGAGTTTGGAGAAGGGGCTTCCGAAGCTAGGCGGTGACCGGGGCCGCCTCCCGCTCGTCCTCGTCCACGATCACCGGCGTTTCGTCGTAGCCCTTTTCGGCCTTGTCCCCGCTCAAAGGCACCTCTTTGAGGAACACCGTCGAGATCAGAGCGATCACAAGGATGGCCCCGGCGAAGAAGTAGATGTCGTGCAGGGTGTCCGAAAGGGCCAGGCGGATGGCGTGGACGAACGCGGGTGGCAGCTTGGCGAGCAGCGCGGGGTCGAGGATCGAGTTCGCGCTGCCGCCCTTGGGCAGGCTGTTGGTCACCTGCGTCGGCAGGTTGAGCGCGGCGACTCGCGTTGTCAGGTAGGAGGGGAGGCGGTTGGCCAGCACGGCGCCGAGGATGGCGCTGCCCACGGTGCCGCCGAGGTTCCGCCAGAACTGGATCTGGCTCGAGGCGACGCCCAGGTATTGGCGCGGCAGCGCGACCTGCACCGCGGTGAGGTACAGCGGGAACGTGGTACCGATGCCGAGCCCGACCACGATCAGGTCGGCGACGACGTTCCACTCAGCCGAGACGGGCGTGATCTGCGAGAGCAGCCACATTCCGAAGATCATCACGGCCACGCCGATCGTGCCGAGGAACCGGTAGTACCTGATGCGCCGCATCACGAAACCAGTCAGCGTGCTCGCGCCGATCAGGCCGAACATCATCGGGGTGATCAGGGCTCCGGAGTTGGTGGCGCTGATACCGAGCACGCCCTGGAACACGAGGGGCGTGAACAGGATCGAGCCGAACATGCCGAACGCGGTCAGGAATCCGACCAGCATGCTGACCGAGAAGGTCGAGTTCTTGAACAGCTGAAGCGGGACGATCGGCTGCCCGACCCGCGACTCGACGAACACGAA
>JGI12635J15846_10002011_pt1 | contig 17815 bp, 12 predicted proteins | sample BlaSpr_A8_OM2_M2_FD_15846 | JGI IMG/M metagenome (IMG submission 15846) | reverse complement strand
CGCCGAAAAGGCCAGCTCCTCTTGTTCCGGCCGGTTTTTCTGCCGCTGTCCGCTCCTGAGTCGCACCGCTTACTTGCCCTTTCCTTTACTCCCCTTGCGAGGTACCGTTCGGGCCTTCGATCATCGTTCCCGGCTCAGCCTATCCGTGCTCCGCCTTTCGGCATTGGAGTGCCTCAATAGCTTTGCCGACTGCATCATCTACTACGCCCTTTGCTGACTTCTACGCCATGGTCAGGATGAATCGCTTCATCCTCAGTCACGATTCCGTGACATGCCGCAGATCTCCCAAGGTAAGTTCGACCGCCTTCAACGCACAACCGCCGGATTTACCACCAGTGAGCTTGATGGATATGGGCTTCGCAATCGCTTGCTTGCTCGCCCCCCACCGTAGGCCTCATATCCGGTTCTTGTTCATCGGCTCGCGTCTTTGCTCCACGCTTCTTTCAGGCCCCGCCTCGCGGCGAGTGTTGTTCGCCCTTGCGCTTCGCTATGACTTCACTTCCATCAAGTTGTCAAAGGGACTTTCACCCTCAAGCTGTCGAACATGCTCGGCACACAAGCGAAAGGGCGGCATGCGCCGCCCTTTTCATTCGATCAAATGGACAACTGACAGCTGAGAGTGGTCTATGTGCCTTCGTTCCAGCTGGCCAGGTATTCTTCCTGCTCGGAGGTCAGGCGGTCGATTTTGATGCCTAGCGACTCGAGTTTGAGCTTGGCTACCCGTTTGTCGAGGTCGACGGGAACGGTGTAAACCTTCTTTTCTAACGATGCATGGTTCTTCACCATGAAATCGCACGACAGCGCCTGATCAGCGAAGCTCATATCCATCACCGATGCGGGATGGCCTTCGGCAGCGGCCAGGTTGATGAGGCGGCCTTCGCCGAGCAGGTTGATGCGGCGGCCGTCTTTCAGCGAGTATTCGTCGACGAAATTGCGCGTGGTGCGCTTCGAGGACGACAGCTTTTCGAGCGCCGGGATATCGATCTCGACGTTAAAGTGACCCGAATTCGAGATGATGGCGCCGTCTTTCATGGCCTCGAAGTGCTGCTTGGCGAGGACGTTCTTGTTGCCGGTGACGGTGCAGAAAACGTCACCAATCTTGGCGGCTTCTTCCATGCTCATCACGCGGTATCCGTCCATCACCGCTTCGAGCGCTTTGGTTGGATCGATTTCGGTGACGATGACTTCCGCGCCTGCGCCGCGAGCGCGCGAAGCGAGACCGCGCCCGCACCAGCCATAGCCGGCGACGACGAACTTCGAACCGGCGAGGAGGAAATTCGTGGCCCGAATGATGCCGTCGATGGTCGACTGTCCGGTGCCGTAGCGATTGTCGAACAAGTGCTTGGTGTCGGCGTCGTTGACGGCGATGATCGGATAGGGCAGCACGCCTTCTTTTGCCATGGCGCGGAGACGAATGACACCGGTGGTCGTTTCTTCGGTGCCTCCGATCACGTTCGCCAGTTCCGTCTTGCGCTTGGTGTGAAGGATGGAGACGAGGTCGGCGCCGTCATCCATGGTGAACTGTGGTTTGTGGTCGATCGCGGCCATGATGTGTGAATAGTAGGAGTCGTTGTCCTCGCCCTTGATGGCGAAGGTTGGGATGTTGTAGTCGCGGACCAGGCTCGCGGCCACGTCATCCTGCGTGGACAGCGGGTTCGAAGCGCACAAGGCCACGTCGGCTCCGCCATCGCGCAGGGCGATCATTAAGTTAGCGGTCTCGGCGGTGACGTGTAGACAGGCTGAAACGCGGACGCCCTTGAGCGGCTGGTTCTTGATGAATTCTTTGCGGATGATCTGGAGAACCTTCATCGACTGGTTGGCCCACTCGATGCGTTTCTTGCCCAGATCGGCCAGTTCAAGTCCTTTTATGTCGCTAGCGATAGATGTGGTAGCCATTTTTCTCCTAATCCCCGGATGAAAGGTCAGAGGTTAGAGGTCAGATTGCAGAGGTTGCGTCTGACCTCTATCTCATTCCTTGCTTGATCTCTATTTTTTCGTTGATTCGTTAATGCTTTATGCGGTTCGGGTTTTCACATCTGACCTCCGACCCGAACCTCTGACCTTCATTTCCTGGCTCCGACTGGCTCATTTTTTTTCAAACCGGCGTCAGAGGCTAATTTGGCGGCTTTGTCGGTTGCTTCCCAGGTGAAATCCGGGTCGGTGCGGCCGAAATGTCCATAGGCTGCGGTCTTCCGATAAATGGGACGGCGCAGGTTGAGCGTCTCGATAATCTCGCGCGGCTTGAGCTTGAAATTTGCCCTCACCAGATCTGGAATCAGACTCGCGTCGACCTTCTCTGTTCCGAAAGTATCCACCAGGACGCTGACCGGATCGGCAACTCCGATGGCATAGGCGAGCTGGACTTCGCAGCGATCGGCGAGACCGGCGGCCACAATATTCTTGGCGATGTAGCGCGCCATGTAGGCGGCGGAGCGATCGACCTTGGTGGGATCTTTGCCGCTGAATGCGCCGCCGCCGTGACGGCCCATGCCGCCATAGGTATCGACGATGATCTTGCGGCCGGTCAGGCCGGAATCGCCCATGGGGCCGCCGATGACGAAGCGGCCGGTAGGATTGATATGGTATTTGGTGTCCTCGTCGAGGAGGTCGGCGGGAATAACGCTTTGGATTACAAACTTCAAAATGTCGGCGCGGAGTTCGTCGTTGCCGACGCTCTCGGAATGCTGAGTGGAGACGACCACGGCGTCGACGCGCTTCACTTTCTTGTTAGCGTCGTATTCGACCGTGACCTGCGATTTTCCATCGGGGCGCAGGTAAGGGCAGGTGCCATTCTTGCGAACCTCTGAAAGCTTTTGCGTGAGCTTGTGCGCGAGTGAAATCGGAAGGGGCATCAGTTCAGGGGTCTCGTTGCAGGCAAAGCCGAACATCATGCCCTGGTCTCCGGCCCCGCCGGTATCGACTCCCATGGCGATATCGCCGGATTGCTTGTTGATGCTCGAAATGACGGCACAGGTGTTCGAGTCGAAACCATACACCGCATTGTCGTAGCCGATGGACTGAATCACGCCGCGTACGAGGTTCTGGAAGTCGACGTAGGCTTTAGTGGTGATTTCGCCGGCGATGACGACCAGACCGGTGCAGGTCAGCGTTTCGCAGGCGACACGGCTGGTGGGGTCTTCACGAAGGCAGGCGTCAAGGATGGCATCGGAAATCTGGTCGGCAATCTTATCCGGATGCCCCTCGGTTACAGATTCCGAGGTAAACAGAAAACGATTCTTTGCTGGCAAGCTGTATCTCCTTCAAAGGTAACTTCTAGCCGTCACGTCCGATTGGGGAGGCTTACGGAGTCATGGGCTTTGAGTCGGGGGTCTCGATCAACTTTACCTTAAAACGGTACCAGAGACGAGCGGTGGAAAGCAATGGAATTGGCGGTAGCGAGGGGAGCCAACATTGAAGGGGAGTCAGCCCGCATTGAATGGCAAAAATGGATGGCAAATGGAAGAAAAGAAAGCGGCAAACTTAGGGCTGCGGAGTTGGCGGCGGAGGGTTCCGTGACATTCCGCCAGGACCGAAGGTAACTGTCCTAACCTCGCCGTAGTCGGCCTGGAGATCGACCTTCTTTCCGTTAAACTGAAAGTCGACGCCACCGGCGTTTCCAGCTTTTATGACGACCTCTTTCTGACCGCGGACCGTGCGCTCGGCGCCAGCCGCCAAAAGCTCGGAAGACAGCGTTTTGCCATCGGCGGTGATGGAGATCCAGCAGTCTTCGCGGGCCCGAATGACGACGGTGAACTCGCCCGGCGCGGGGGCGGCCGTCGGTTGCTGCGAGATCTGCGGAGTTTTCGACGCGGCAGACGTGGCGCGCACTCCGCTGGGTGAGCCGGAAATCGTCGAGGAGGCACTGGGCCTCTCTGGGGCGGGTGTGGCGGCGGGCGCTACTGCGGATGCAGATGACTGTGACGGCGTCGTGTTTGAGGGATGAAGCGAACGCTTTTCGTGCTCCTCGTGACGACGAGTCCACAGAGCGAGTGCCAGCGCGACCAGCAGCAGGACCGCGGCGAATAAGCCCCACGGCAACTGGCGCGAGGGGGCCGCGGCGCTGCTTTCTAGATGGAGCAGGGTTTCCAGAGTTTTTTTCTGAGCTCCGTCGCGAACCCGGTCCTGAGCATTGTCGCGAACTCGTGTCCGTTCTTTGTCTCGAGTCTTTTCTGGACCTTTTTCTGTAGCTCTGGGCGCGTCGCTCTCCCGGACGCCGGGCTCGGTTCGCGGGAGGTCGCCGGAGGCTTGCAGGTAGTCGGCAACTATTTGATCTTCGTCGAGGCCGACGCAGCGGGAGTAAGCGCGCACGAAACCCTTATTAAAGATGCCTCCCGGCAGCTGATTGAATTTATCCTCTTCCAGCGCCTGCAGCATGCGGGTGCCAATTTTGGTGGAGGCGGAAATCTGCTCCAGCGTGATGTTGCGCTTTTCGCGCTCCTGTTTCAGTTTTTCACCAAAGGAAGGCAACCGAGTCTCTCGCTTTCGTTGGGAGAACGGAATTTTACTCTGAGGAGAAGCAAGATCATAGAAAATTGGTGATTTGTACGTTGTGACTGTGATCTGAATGCAGCTAGGGGTTATAGCCCGTTCCTGGCGCCTTTGCTGAGGAAACGATGTTGCGCTGATAAGGGAGGAATTTGTAGACTGAGAGGAATGCGTCTCCCTGACTCGTACTGGTTACCTCCGTTCGTTGCCCGCGCGATGCAACAAAACCTATAATTTCTTATCCACCACCCGAACGAGGAGTACATGCCGGAGGCAGCGGGCACATCCCCAATTCGCCTGTCGCAAGAGCTATCCATCTTTCACGATGTCGCCAAGGCGCTGACATCGTCGCTCAACCTCGATTCGATCCTGCAAACCATCATGGAAAAAATGGCGGAATACTTTCGCCCCGACACCTGGTCTTTGCTGATGGTGGATGAAGAAAAAGATGAGCTTTATTTCGCCATCGCGGTAGGAGCGGCGGCGGAGGTGCTGTCGAAGGCGCGTCTGAAGATGGGCGAAGGCATTGCCGGCTGGGTGGCGCGGCAGGGGCAGGTGCTAATCGTGCCTGACGTGCAGAGCGATCGGCGTTTTTCCTCGCGGCTCGACGAGATGACGCAGGTGCAGACTCGATCGGTGATCTGCGTGCCCTTGCGCTCCAAACACCGCGTCCTGGGTGTGATTCAGTTGATCAACGCCAATGTGGGACTGAGCGAACAGGAGCTGTTTTTCCTCCAGGCCTTGTGCGACTACGCGGCGATTTCAATCGAGAATGCGCGGTCGGTTGAAAAAATTCAGGAATTGACCATCACCGACGATTGCACCGGCCTCTTCAATGCGCGCCACCTGCACAAGACGCTCGAGACCGAGGTCTATCGTTCGGCGCGCTTCGGCTATCAGTTCAGCGTGATTTTTATCGACCTCGACCATTTCAAGCAGGTCAACGACACACACGGACATCTTGTGGGGAGCCGGTTGCTGGCCGAGGTCGGGTACCTGATCAAAGCGCAGCTACGTCTGATCGACTTTGCCTTTCGCTATGGCGGAGACGAGTTTGTGGTGTTGCTGCCGCAAACCGGCAAAGATCAGGCGGTGGTGGTCGCGAAACGCTTGCAGGATTCGCTGCGCACGGGAACCTTTTGCATCGAGCAGGGATTGAATCTCAATGTGCGCGCCAGCATGGGGCTGGCGACTTTCCCGAACGACGCACAGACTCCGCATGACATCATCCGCCAGGCCGATGAAATGATGTATGTGGTGAAGAACACCAGCCGCGACAATATCGGCATCGCCTCGCGCGGTGTGATGGAAATCTAGGTAGAGGTTTCGCGGTACGAAATCTCAATCCACCTGAGGTGAGTCAGGGTTCGTCGAGGCGCTCTCGGGGATTTACCGTAGTCAGATTCAGCCTAAAATTGTTCGAACATTAATCCGCAACCGTTACCCCGCAACTCCCGCCAATCGCGGCAACTAGCCTGTGCAGCGCAGCATCCCACTGACGCTCGTTTGATTGTCGATATTCTCGTCGAGGGTTGTATGTCTCGCAGTATCGCGTTCAGCTGTCTCGCTCTCATCATGACCTTTGCCAGCGCAGTGCTGGCATCCGCACAGGTCGCGCCTTCACAAACTGACATCGCCGATACAGCTCAAACCAAGGCGCCGGTTGCGTATGTTTACGTAACCAGCAGCCCCAGCAGCGGTGTAAACCAGATCAATGCATACGCCGTGGCTTCGAACGGGGCTCTAACCCCATTGTCTGGGTCGCCCTTCTCGACCAGCGGTGTGTATGACATCGCCCTGAATGGAGGGTGGCTCTTTGGAACCGATGGAAACAACATTTATTCGTTTTCGATTGCGGCAAACGGATCGCTGACGCAGGTCGACGAGTTATCGGTGGTATCGGGTGGCGGACTTGGTTCGCTCTTTCTCGATCACACCGGAACATCGTTGTATGCCGATTACTACACGACCAATAACGAATATATGGCCTATAGCATCGATAACTCGAACGGCCAGCTCACCTACGTTGACAACATTATGGGAGGGCCGTCGATTGGGAGCATAGCAAGTTTTATTGGGAACAATGAATATGCCTACTCCTCGAGTTGCTATCACTTCACCCAGGAAATCTATGGGCTGCAGCGCAGCAGCGACGGGGCGATCACACTCTTGAACAACAACCCGCCGTTTCCGGCGGTGCCGGGGGGTGGGTTTTATTGTCCGTTGTCCGCCGCGGCCGATCCGACCAATCACGTCGCGATCGCAATGCAGCCATTGGACTCAAACTGGTCCCCGATCGGCCCGTATCAACTGGCTACTTACACCGCGGATGGTTCGGGAAATTTGACCACTTCGAGCACTTACTCGAACATGCCTAGCGTCTCGGTTGGCGACTACATCCTCGATTATTGGATGTCTCCTACGGGCAAGTTCCTTGCTGTCGGAGGGCAATCGGGTTTGCAGATATTTCATTTCAACGGCGCCCATCCGATCACGGACTACACTGGACTGATCACGACCAACCAAGTGGACCAGGTGTTCTGGGATAACAACCACCATTTGTATGCGCTCAGCGGTTCGGCTGGACTGCTCTATGTATTCACGGTAACCGAAAAGAGCGTGACCCAGGCTCCAGGTTCTCCTTACAGCATCACCACTCCGGAGAACATGATGGTGTTGCCGAAAAGCTAACGACGAAGGCTGGCAACGTGAGTGGGGCGTACGGTCTAGGTGCGCCCTGTTTCACGATCGCGGAACACTGCCGTTGGCTGAGTCGCAGCTTATTGCTTTTCTCGCTTCTGTAGATCGGCGGGCGGATCGTTTTTTTTCGGCTGCGCATCGCTCAGGTCTGGCTTCCAGGTAAAGGCATTTGCAGGCGCGGAGGGATTCACGCCGAAATCCCACACGTACAGGTTCATTCCTTCGGTGCCAAGCATCTCGGCTACGGCGTATTCGCCCGGCGCAAGGGGCTCGGTGGGCGCGATCTTGATCCAGCCTCCCGTCATAGTTGTGGAGGTGGCTGCGACAAACCTTTCGTCGGCTTTCATCTTTCCGTTGACCGCAATCTTGACGGCTCCGGCAAAACGCTTGCCGTTCTTTACGTCGATGCGAATAATTTTAAAGCGGTCGTTACTACTGACCGGGGCGCTCGCCGGGCTGCCGCCCGACGCAGATGCGGTGCCGGCGGCGGGCGGCGTGTTCGCAGTTACAGGCGCGCTCTGATCGGGATCGACATTGATGTAGAGCGAAGGCACGGTGGTATGTGATTGAATCTTGGCGTGCGGCCCGGGGAGTTCGACGTTTTGTTTCGCGCCAGCCAGGGGATTGATCACCGCGCGCAGAATATTCGTTTTGCTGGTCTTCTCCACGTCGCCGCCGGATTGATGCAACTCGGCCAACTGCGGCTGATTCTCGAAGGTATCGAGGAGAAAAATTCCACCTTCGTCGGGCAAGCGCAGGCCGGGGGCTACCTGGGGCGAACGGGCTTGCTCGACTTTGCGTTCGGCCTCCAGTTCTTTGTCGAGTTCGACGGCTTCCGGAGCAAGTTTGCCGTCTTGGCGGCCCTGCTCAAACTTGTTGGTTGCATCCCAGTCGATCAGGGATTTCGGAACCTCCTCCCACTCGCCGCGCTCCGCGCTGTAATAGCGGACGCGGTCGCCGTGAATCTCGTACTTGGTGACGGATTGATAAGAGCCGTCTTTGAGGATGAGGCGTTGGGCTTGATTTTGGGCGAAAGCCTGCGGCAGACAAAAGAAGGCCAGTATCGCGGCTGTTGCCGCGAGAAGCACTGCGCTGCCAGAGAATAATTTCATGCCGCGGAACATTATCGGACTTTTCTTGCCCTTCCGAAAGGATTAGATGCAAAGGAAGCGGCTGGCCGGCTGACTAGAACTAACCCGTGCAAGGCGCAACTATCCCGTGTTGTGCAATCCGGCGGCGATGCCATTCATCGTGGCACCCAAGGCGTAGTCGAGAGCGGGGTCGACAACCGAATCTGCCGCTCGTTTCCGGCGCAGCAGGTCAACCTGGATCAGGCTGAGCGGGTCAACATACGGGTTGCGCAGGCGTATGGAGCGTGAGAGAACGGTATTTTTCTCCAGCAGAGCGCGTTGGCCCGTGATGGCTAAAATTACGCGGGCGGTGCGTTCGAATTCCTGGCGCAGCATTTCGAAGACGCGATCGCGGAGGACTGCGTCGCTTACCAGATCGGCGTAACGACGGGCGATGCCGAAGTCGGCCTTGGCCATGGCGATTTCCACGCTACTGATGAGGCTCGCAAACAGCGGGAATCCGCGCATCATTCCGCGCAATAGGTCTGCATTTGCGGGCGCGCGCGCCGCAAAGCGATCGAGGGCGTAGCCGACTCCGAACCAGGCGGGCACGGCGTGTCGGCTTTGCATCCAACCGAAGACCCACGGGATGGCGCGCAGATCGTCTAGATTCAGATCATCGAGGCTGCGAGTTGCGGCGCGGCGCGCAGGACGGGAGCCGATGCGGGCATACTCTAGTTCGTTGACGGGCGTGGCTTGCTCGAAATATTCCAGCACTTCGGGACTCTCGGCGATGTGTTTGCGATAGAAAGTGAAAGCGTCTTTCGACATCATCTCCATTGCGTCGTGCCAGCGCTGTGTGGCTTCGGGTGACGCGTGACTGGGCATGGCGATTGCTTCGAGGCAAGCAGCGATCATGGTTTCGAGATTCCACTCGGCGAGCACCGGGTCGGAATATTTCCAGCTTAGAACCTCGCCCTGCTCGGTGATGCGAATCTCACCTGTGAAATCGCCGGCCGGTTGGGCCAGGATGGCGGCGTGGGTGGGGCCTCCACCGCGGCCTACGGTGCCGCCGCGGCCGTGGAACAGGCGTAGATTGACTCCGCACTCGCGTGCAACCTCATGCAAATTGTGCTGCGCCTGATGCAATTCCCACGTGCTGGTGAGCATGCCCCCATCTTTATTTGAGTCGGAGTAGCCGAGCATGACTTCGTGGGTGCGTCCCCAGGAATCGAGAAGCGAATTGAACTCGGCAGATTTCCAGACGCGGCGCATGATTTCTGGCGAAGAGCGAAGCGCGTCGATCGATTCGAACAGAGGCACGGGCATCAGGCCCGGATCGCCATCGTAGGCGGCGGCGGAAACGCCGCCTAGCGCGGCGAGACGGAACACGGCAAAGATGTCGTGCTCGGATTGGGTGTTGCTGATTACGAAATTGCGAATAGCTTTCGGGGAGTGTGTCTTTTTTAATTTGGCGATAGTGCGGAAGGTTTGTAGAAGTTCGACCGACGCGGGAGAAAGCTCGGGTGGGAAGTGAGCGGATCGCGCGGGCATTTTTTCCGCCGCCTCCACCTCAGAGAGCGCCTGAGAATGCACGCGGGCGTGCTGGCGAATGTCGAGCGCGTGCAGGTGGAAGCCGAAGGTTCCGACCTTGCGCAGCAGAGGCGAGACTAGTTCCGCCAAGCGTTGGCCGCGGTTTGCGTCAAGACTGTCGCGGATGAGGAGGAGATCCTCTTCAAACTGTTGCGAGGATTTGTAGGCGTGCTCGTGCCTGGAGGATTTCCGGCTGAAGCGCAGACGGGCAATCAGAAATTCCAGAAAGTGACGATAGAGTTCGGCGGCGGTGATCTGCTTCCACCGCGAATACTTTTTGCCAAGCCTTTCGTCATATTCGCGAACCCGTTTTGCGAGTGCCGCCGAGACGCCGATGCGGCGCGTGGACATGCTCAGTTGGCCGATCAGGCGCGTGGTTTCGGCGACGTAGTGATCGATGATCGTGCTACGCGCCATCTCCAGCGCATCGACGGTGGAAGCAGCGGTGACGAAGGGATTGCCGTCGCGATCGCCGCCGATCCATGAACCGAAACACAAGGACCCGAAAGACAAGGATCCAAAGGAAACCGGTTCGGGAAGTTGGTCACCGCCGTAAACATCGCGCAGGGATTCTTCGAGTTCGGCGAAGAGGCGGGGCAGAGTTTCGAACAGAACCATGGGAAAGTAATCGAGGCCCATGTGAATTTCGTCGCGGACGGTCGGTTTGTTGAGGCGGACTTCGTCGGTCTGCCAGAGGGCTGTGATCTCGGAGAGGATCAGCGATTCATATTCGCGCGCCTCAGAATCAGGAAGCGGCAACCGGTCGAGGTGCTCGAGATGGGACGCGATGCGGCGGCGCTTCAGACGAATTGTGTGGCGAGTGATTTCGGTGGGGTGGGCGGTAAAGACTGGGATCACTTTGACCTTGCGCAGGGACGCGAGCACGGCGGCGGCGCTAATTCCCGCGGTACGCATGCGGGTGAGTGTGCCGCGGAATGAGCCATCGAGAGGCGTTTGTTTTGACGACATGCGCGCGGCGCGGCGGCGGCGTTTGCGGTGGTTGGTTTCGGCCAGATTGGTGAGTTCGAAGTAAATGGCGAAGGCTTTGGTGACGCGATAGGCGTCTTCGACGGACAGGCCGCTGATAATTTCGCGGGCGCGCGCCACCAGGCCGCGGTCGAGTTCGGATTCGCCGCTATCTGAAGATTGTTCGCGGTGCTGGATGAGCAGGTGACGCAACTGCTCGACCATGTCGAAGAAGGCTTCGCCTTCTTGCTCGACGAGGACGCGGCCAAGCAGAATTCCGAGTGAGCGCACGTCGCGGCGGAGCGGAATTTCTTTCGCGGGATCGGCAGTGTCGGCCGTGAACTCGGCGAGACGGTCGGCTTGAGCGCCTTCGCTCCAGAGGGGAATGTCGGGCATGGGATATTTTAGCGGAAACAAGAATTGAATTTTTTTTCGAGATAAGTGGAAGCTGATGTGCCGCCGGCATCAGAATGCAGTCGAAAATTCCGCGCCCCCCGTTTCGAAAACCGCGAAACGTGAGCACCCTCGTTTATCCGCTGTCGGAATGGGCTCGAACCGGAAGCTGCCGGCTGATATCTGACCGCCCGTTTTTTCCACATTCCCATCCCGAGAAACATCTGTATAATTGATCGTGCACCCCAGCCCGCACAATTTTCCAAACAAAATTAAAGCGAGGAAGCGATGTCGGCCAAGTACATCTTTGTAACTGGCGGTGTGGTCTCATCATTGGGAAAAGGTCTGGCGGCGGCTTCGATTGGCTGCTTGCTCGAAAGCCGCGGCCTCAAAGTCAACCTGATGAAGTTCGATCCGTACCTCAACGTCGATCCGGGGACGATGTCGCCGTTTCAGCACGGCGAAGTTTTTGTGACCGACGACGGCGCCGAGACCGATCTCGATCTCGGCCACTACGAGCGCTTCACCCACGCCAAACTTTCTCGCGATAACAACTGGACTACCGGACGCCTCTACGAGCAGATCATCGCCAAAGAACGCCGCGGTGATTATCTGGGCAAAACGGTGCAGGTGATTCCGCATGTCACTAATGAAATCAAGGCGGCGGCTAAGAAAGTCGCGCAGGATGTCGACGTGGCGCTGATCGAAATCGGCGGCACGGTCGGCGATATCGAATCGCTGCCCTTCATTGAAGCGATCCGCCAGATGCGCCAGGAATTGGGACGCGATAACACTTTGTTTGTGCACGTGACGCTGGTGCCGTTTATTGCCGCGGCTCAGGAGTTGAAGACCAAGCCTACGCAGCACTCGGTTAAAGAATTGCTCAGCGTGGGAATTCAGCCGGATATCCTGCTCTGCCGCACAGATCGCTTTCTTTCCAAAGAAATCAAATCGAAGATTGCTTTATTCTGCAACGTTGAGGAAGAAGCAGTCATCACGGCCAAGGACGTTGCGTCCATCTACGAAGTGCCAGTTGTTTTCGCGCACGAAGAAGTGGACACGCTGGTGCTGCGCCGCCTACACCTGGAAGCGAAAGATCGCGATCTCTCGAAGTGGAATGATCTGGTGCATCGGGTTTATAACCCGAAAGATGTGGTTCGTATCGGCATTGTCGGAAAGTATGTGGAGTACGAAGACAGCTATAAATCGCTGAAAGAGGCGCTGGTGCACGGCGCGCTGGCGCACAACCTCAAGCTGGAAGTGAACTGGATCGAAGCCGAGGGCCTGGAAAGCGCCGACAAAACTGACAAGAGTTACGAGGCGCAGTTGGAAGGCTACGACGGATTGCTGGTGCCCGGCGGATTCGGCAAGCGCGGCATCGAAGGCATGCTGCGAGCGATTCAGTATGCGCGCGAAAAACATGTCCCCTATTTTGGAATCTGTCTCGGGATGCAGACGGCGTGCATTGAATATGCGCGCAACGTCTGCGGATTAGCGGACGCTAATTCGAGTGAATTCGATCCGGCGACTCCGCATCGCGTGATTTATAAGTTGCGGGAATTGCGCGGCGTGGAAGACCTCGGCGGAACGATGCGGCTGGGCGCTTGGCCGTGCAAGATAGAGCCGGGAACGCTGGCGTACAAAGTGTATGGCCAGACCGAGATCAGCGAGCGGCATCGGCATCGTTACGAATTCAATCGCGAGTATGAGGAGCCGATGGTCGCGGCCGGGCTGAGAATCTCAGGCTCGACTCCGGACGGCACTTACGTGGAGATGGTCGAGGTTCCGGGCCATCCATTTTTTATCGGGTGCCAGTTTCATCCGGAGTTTAAATCGAAGCCGCTGGAGCCGCATCCTCTTTTTAAATCGTTCGTGGGCGCTGCCTATGAACATGGGCAGAAAAAGAAAGAGATGAAAGATGCGGCGGTAGTAGATATGTTTTTGCGGCCGGAAAAAGTGGGACGGAGATAATCACCGCCGAGACACGGAGGCCGCAGCGAGAACCGGGACCTGGAGATCCCTCGCTGCGCTCGGGATCACAAAACCACGACAGCGAATTTCTCGGCGTCTCGGCGGTAACAGATTTTGACCTTATCCTTCCAAATCGATAACCTGCGCATCGGTGCCGGCGACCTCTTCCTCATCGCCGGACCTTGTGTGATCGAGAGCGAAGAGCACGCCCTGCGCATGGCGGAGATCATCAAAGGTGTGGTGCGTTCGCTGAATTTTCCTTTCATTTTTAAAGCTTCTTACGACAAGGCAAATCGCACTTCCGTCCGGAGTTATCGCGGGCCGGGCATCAAAGAGGGTCTGCGCATTCTGAAAAAAGTTAAAGATGAAGTGCACATTCCGGTGCTGACCGATGTGCATCAAGCGGCTGACGTGGCGGCGGTAGCGGAAGTGGTGGACGTGTTGCAGATTCCCGCATTTCTCTGCCGGCAGACTGATCTGGTCGTGGCGGCGGCGCTGAGCGGACGTCCGGTGAATATCAAGAAGGGACAATTCGTTTCACCCTGGGACATGAAGCACGCCGTCGAGAAATGCCGCGAAGCCGGCAATAGCCAGGTGTTCGTGACCGAGCGCGGGTCGAGTTTCGGCTATAACAATCTGGTCGTCGACATGCGTTCGCTGGCGATCATGCGCAAGTTCGCGCCGGTCGTGTTTGACGCGACGCATTCGGTGCAGTTGCCATCGGCATCGCCCGGAAATGAAGAGCAAGCCCCAGCAAGCGGCGGGCAGCCGGAGTTTATTCCAGTCTTGTCGCGCGCGGCGGTGGCGGCGGGCGTGGATGGCGTGTTTATGGAAGTCCACGACAATCCGAAGGAGGCGAAGAGCGACGGGGCGAATGCGCTCGATTCGCGCAATCTTCGCGGCGTGCTGAAAGAATTGCAGGCGGTCAAGAAGGCGCTGGACGTGGCGCATAGCACGCCCTAGCATCAACGTCTCTTCTGAATCTGCTACTATTCCCGCATCATCTGAAATCTCATCCTTATGCATTGGTGGGCATCGATCGTTGGCTTTGCTCTCATTTTCGCCATCCTCATGGATGCGTTTGAGACTGTGGTTTTGCCGCGGCGCATTCGGCGGAATATTTTTCGTATCTCCGAGCGGTTCTATAAGAAAACCTGGCGGTTGTGGACCAGAGTGGGGCTACGCATTAAATCGCCGAACCGCCGCGAAGGCTTCCTCGCGTACTATGGGCCGCTATCGCTGTTTCCCCTGCTCGGGTTTTGGGCGCTCGGGCTGATTTTTGGATTCGCCTGCGTGCAATACGGGCTGGGCGAACATGTGACGCTGGCGAACGAAAAAATTACTTTTGGGAAAGTTGTCTACCTTAGCGGCGAAACTTTTTTCACGCTGGGCTATGGAGACATTACTCCCAACAATTCGGCGGCGCGTGCGCTGGCCGTGCTGGAAGCGGGAATGGGCTTCGCTTTTCTCGGAGTTGTAATCGGATATTTGCCGGTTGTCTACAATTCGTTTGCCGAACGCGAGATTGAAATTTCGCTGCTCGATGCGCGCGGTGGATCGCCGCCGACGGCAGCAGAGTTTCTGGGCCGGCTGGGGTGCTGTCCCGAACAAACCGTGCTCGACGAAATTTTTCGCGATTGGGAGCGCTGGTGCGCCAATCTGCTGTCGAGTCATATCTCCTATCCGGTGCTGGTTTTTTTTCGGTCGCAGCATTCGAATCAATCCTGGGTGGCGGCGCTGACGTCGATGCTCGATGTCACTTCGCTGATCATGACGGGTGTTGGCGGTATCCATCCCGACCAGGCGAAGCTCACGTTTGCCATGGCGCGCCACGCCGCCGTCGATCTCTCGCAAGTCGTGAATGCGCAATATAGTCCGAACGATGCTGAGCGGCTCACGGACGAGAATCTGGCCAGTTTGCGAAATGACCTCGCCCGACATGGAGTAGCGCTTTCTCTAGGCACGGACGCGTCGGAGCGGTTGGCCGAACTTCGGCTTCTCTACGAACCTTATCTCCTGGCGCTCAGCCGGCGGCTGTTGATGCCGTTGCCACCATGGGTGCACACGGATTACAAGAAGGATAATTGGCAAGCCAGTCCATGGGACGGCGCGATCCAGGCGCGGGCGCTGGAACATCCGGGACATGCGGTCGACGACCATTTTTAGAACGCTGGTTTCTACATCGCAGCTCATGCTCAAAAGGCGCGGCCGATTGGCTGCGCCTTAGTTTTTCGCCAACCGCCGCAATGTTGCGGCCGCGACGTTAAAGTCACGCTTGCAATTAAGCCAGAACGTCGAGACGGATCCATTAGACGAAATATTGATCGATTATTCCACGAATCCCGCGTCAAACTATCTCCCCCTGAAGTCGCACCCCTTCGATGACCCAACGAGATTCGATGATCAAACAAGAGATGACGCGCCTGTCCTCCGTCGTGTTTCCCGTCCGAGCGGCGCGCTAGCATATCCGGCGCACTCATGATGGCAGGTACACTGCCAGCCTGACGGGCTCAGTAGCGTTCAGCCTGCTCTTCGGACTTTGAATTTTCATTCCGACGTTCATTCCGACGAGAGGCCGCAGGCGGCGGACGAGATTTGGCCTACTGGTTTTCCTCCTGACCCTCGCTGGCGCTTTCGTCGCCTGCGGCAGCAGTGAAGGCGGTGGCGGCGCCCCCGGCCATCCCGGCACCACTCCGGGTGCCTACACCGTGACTGTGACCGGCACTTCAGGCAACACTACGGCCATGAGCACCGTCACTCTCCTAGGCATTGTTCGGACGTGAGTACGCGCTTGCACCCGATTTCGTCAGTTAGCGATCCGTAGTCCGTCAATTTACTGCGGAATGATGGCCTTGCTCCTGACCGGCGCGTCGCCCGCGGCTACGGTCTGAAACGTTCCGATGCCGCTGACCGCTTCGCCAGATGCATTGAGCACGCGAAAGTAATATCGAGTATTGGGCGTTAAGCCATCGATTCGTACATGATGATTGCGCCCGTCATTGCTCTCCACAGCCTCTTTCGTTTGCATCATCTTGTTGGAAGGATCGGTGCCGTACCGCAGAGTCATGGCCCCGGGTACACGGGTTGACCATCCGATCGTGCAGTTCGAATCGGAGACATACTCAGCCACGGGCCCATTGTTGATCTGCTGTTCCTGAGGGGACGGATTCTGCGCTGCCGCAAAACAAAAGGCAAAAACGCTAATGAACAGGAATGCTAGCGATAGCTTCATCTCAAAATTCCTCCATTGGGGCTGTGAGACGCCAAACACAGCTACATATGGATGCGCGAACAGGAGGTAAAGTTGGAAGCGCGCGAACTAAAGTCCGCGTAGTTGAGCACTACTTGCGTGCAACCACCGTTATCGAAGGACGGCGCAGACCTTGTTGATAGAGCTTTTCTCTGCCCAAACTCTGACCATGGGCCCCTCACAAGACCGAACCGCTCCTCACAGGGTGCAAACGCAGAGTTGAGTGCAACTCCGGCGTGCAAAACGAATGGGTTGGGGCTCAAAATCCGCCGGGCATCAGCCGGAGTCGGTTTCGACGGCAAACGCGAGCCGATTTGGGTGCGCGCTAAACTGATGATCGTCGATGACGAATGGTTCACGGTTGGCTCATGCAACCTTCACCGCGCCTCACTTTTTGGAAATGCCGAGCTGAATGCCGCGTGCTGACATCCAGATACGGCGCGAGCCCTTCGGGGATTGAGCTGCTACGGGAACACCGGGATCACGATAAGGTTCGATACCGGAGAAGACGCATGGCAGAGTTTGGCATTCAGCTTGGTGTGTGTTGGTGAAACACATATACGGGGTGGCCAGTCTTCGTCGGGATCATCTCTGCGTCAACATGGAAAACCTCCTGAATCGTCCGAGGCCCGAGGACATCTTCCCGCGGCCCTTCCGCGATCAAGAGCCCTGCCTGAAGAAGAATTAATCGAGTTACATATCGCGTCACGAGATTGAAGTCGTGCGTTGCAACAATAACGGTCTTTCCCTTATGCGAGAGGGATTGACACAATTGAAGTACATCCAGCGCGTGGTGGATATCAAGGTTTGCCGTCGGCTCGTCCAAGAGGATAAATTCCGGTTCGACGACAAGGCTGCGAGCGATCAACACGCGCTGCCGCTCACCGCCAGAAAGAGTGTTGATCGCGCGATCAATCAGATGAGTGATATCGCAATAGGCTGCGGCAGAGTTTATGGCATCGTGATCGGCCCGGGACTGCGGGGCGAACCGCCCGCGATGGGCGTAACGCCCCATCGCAAGTATCTCGGCGACCGTAAATGCAAAATCGATTTGCGTTTCCTGAGGAACAAAAGCTACACGGCGGGCCATTTCTTTGCGGTCGAAGCTGTGGATCGCTTTCCCATCAAGTAGCATTTCCCCGCTATCGGGACGCCAGAGGCCCGCAAATAGGCGCAGAAGAGTACTTTTTCCGCTGCCGTTCGGCCCGATGAGAGCGGTAATTTCTCCGGCCCCTATTTGAACGGAAGTAGGCCCAAAGATTGTCCGCCCGCCGCGCTTCACACTCGCGTTTCGCGCTTCGAGAATACTCATCCGTTCGCCACCCCGCGATATTGGCGAAGCAGCAGATAGATGAACAGAGGGCCGCCGCAAAGTGCCGTAACGATT
>JGI12635J15846_10002010_pt1 | contig 17816 bp, 12 predicted proteins | sample BlaSpr_A8_OM2_M2_FD_15846 | JGI IMG/M metagenome (IMG submission 15846) | reverse complement strand
CCGGTGTGGTCGCCGCGCGGCGACTATATCGGCTTTACCCGGCAGGCCGGCGGCAAGTTCGCCATCGGCGTGATGAAGCCGGACGGCAGCGGCGAGCGAATTCTCACCGAAGGGTACCACAACGAGGGGCCGACCTTCGCGCCGAATGGGCGGGTGATCATGTTCTTCCGCGACCCTGGCGGCAGTGCCGGGCCCTCGCTGTTCACCATCGATGTCGGCGGGCGAAACGAGCTTAAAGTTCCAACGCCGAGCTTTGCCTCCGACCCTGCCTGGTCGCCGCTGCTGTCATAAATCGTGAATTGCAACCGCTCACACGGTTGCCGCATTCACGCCCTATTAACCATCAGGGAAGCTTTCGGGGCGATCCGTGGATTTGAGGGTTCTTTGCAAGGCCTCGTCAAGGTTGACAGAACCTTCGCTTAACGAAGGCGCTGCTAGACCGCTTCTGATACCGAACCATGGTCCGGTAAACCACGGTACAATGGAGGCACCGGAATGAACGTGCTGAGCATCGTACGCGGCGCTAAATTCGCAGCTGTTTTGCTGGGTGCGCTCGCGATCGCCGGCTGCGCCAAGAATGCGCAGAATGACCAAGTGGGCATGGCCGGCGCGGCCACGCCCGGCAGTCAGCAGGATTTCATCGTCAATGTCGGAGACCGGGTGTTCTTCGAAACCGATTCTTCGGAGCTGACCCCGCAATCGCGCGCCACCCTCGACAAGCAGGCGCAGTGGCTCAGCCAGTACGGTACCTACGCCTTCACCATCGAGGGCCATGCCGACGAGCGCGGCACCCGCGAATATAACATCGCGCTCGGTGCGCGCCGCGCGCAGACCGTGCGCGAGTATCTGGCGTCACGCGGCGTCCAGGCGCAGCGCATGCACACCATCTCTTACGGCAAGGAGCGGCCGGTTGCGGTATGCAACGACATTTCCTGCTGGTCGCAGAATCGCCGCGCCGTAACGGTGCTCAATCAGAATTCCTGATCTGAGCTTCGGCGGCGGCGACCCCGCTTAAATCAAAGCTTTTGTTGTCCAATCGGCGCCTCCTGGCGCCGATTGGCATTTGGGGGACGTTGCCAACAAGCTTTGTCGCCCGGATCGTAGCGTGCGCCGTGTGAATCCTTTAGTCTTTCGGGCCTCTGGGTTCGCAAGCCACTCCGGCAAATTTCGCGAAGCTTGGCGAGGGTGTTCATGCTCGTTTCGGCCATGACTCGCGGTGCGTTTATCGTGGCCGCTGCGGCTATCCTTGCCGCCTGCGGGCAAAACAACCGCTACGTCGCTCCGCCGCCGCCGAAAGTCGTCGTCGCGCGGCCCGTGCAGAAGCCGGTGACCTTGTACCTGAACCTGACCGGCAACACCGCGGCGTTCAACTCCGTCAATCTGGTCGCGCGCGTCCAGGGCTATCTGATATCGATCGATTATAAGGATGGCGCCACGGTAACGAAGGGAACGCAGCTCTTCGGCATCGAGCGCGACGTCTATCAGGCGCAGCTCGATCAGGCCAACGGGCAACTGGCTCACGACCAGGCGGCGCTCGAGGAAGCGCAAGTCAATCTGACCCGCTACCAAACATTGGAGGCGCAGAAGTCAATCGCGGCGCAGCAAGCTCAAGACCAGGGCTCCGTCGTGCTGCAGGACAAGGGAACCGTTCTGGTTGATCAGGCCAACGTCGAAACCGCGACCATCAACCTCGGCTTTACCAGGGTGCTGGCCCCCTTTGACGGCGTCGTCACTAATCATCAAGTCGACATCGGCGCTCTGGTGGGAGCGTCCGGACCAACCACGCTTGCAACTATCGTCCAGGCCGACCCGCTCTACGCCTATTTTACCGCGAGCGAGCCGCAAATTTTGACGCTCCGGCGAAACCTTGCCAAGCGCGGCCAGACCCTGCGAACAACAAATCTCTCGGATATCCCGGTCGAGATCGGGCTGCAGGATGAGGATGGCTATCCTCACAAAGGACACATGGATTACGTTTCGCCGCAGCTCGATGCCTCGACCGGTACGCTGACGGGGCGCGCCCTGTTCGACAACAAGGATCACGCATTGTTGCCCGGGCTGTTCGTGCGGGTCCGTATTCCGATCGCGCATCAGGACAAGGCGCTGCTGACGCGGGACGACGCGATCGGGACGGGCCAAGAAGGCAGCTATTTGCTGGTGGTCGGCCCGGACAACGTCGTTCAGCGCAAAATCGTCAAGACCGGACAAAGGCAGGGCCAGCTCCGGATCATCGAATCGGGACTCGATCCAGACGACTGGGTCGTGACCGAAGGTGTTCAGCGGGCCTTTCCCGGCGCCAAGGTCGAACCGCAACAATCTGATTTGACGTCGATCGCCGGCGATTCATCGGACGCCGTCGAGACGACCGTCCCCAACCCGGCGCCAAAATGAAAAATTGCGAGGGACCATCATGATCTCGCGCTTTTTTATCGATCGGCCGGTGCTTGCCAACGTGCTCGCGCTGGTCTTCGTTCTGATCGGACTGGTCGCGCTCCTTCGATTGCCGACGTCGCAATACCCGAACGTTGTTCCGCCGACCATCCAGGTCAAGACACTTTACCCAGGCGCGAGCGCCAAGACGCTGATTGATACCGTCGCCCTGCCGATCGAGCAGAGCGTCAACGGCGTCGAGGACATGCTCTACATGCAGTCGACGAGCGCGGACGACGGCAGCTACAATTTGGTGGTCACCTTCGCGATCGGCACCGACCCCGACAAAGCGCAGATTCTCGTCCAGAACCAGGTGGCCGCTGCCATTGCGTCGCTTCCACTGGAAGTCCAGGCCCAGGGCGTGACGACGGCGAAGAAAGCGACTTCGATACTTGAAATCGTGACGCTAGTTTCGCCGGACAGCCGCTTCGACAGGCTGTTTCTGTCGAACTACGCTGTCATCAACGTGCAGAACGAATTGTCTCGGCTCAAGGGCATCGGCGACGTGACGATCCTCGGCGCGGCACAATACGCCATGCGCATCTGGATGAACCCGGACCTGCTTCAATCCCGGTCGCTGACGCCGCAGGATGTGATCAACGCCATCCAGCAGCAGAGCCAGGAAGTCGCCGCCGGCCAGGTCGGCGCGCCGCCCGCGCCGAAGGGCCAGGATTTCCAATATACACTTGACCTCAAGGGTCGTTTAGACGATGCCGCCGAATTCGAGAACATCGTCGTCAAAGTCGATTCCAAAAACGGCGGACAAATCACCAGGATCCGCGACATCGGGCGCGCTGAGCTCGGCGCTCAGACCTACAGCTCGTCGTTTAATCTCGACAGCCGGCCGGCAGCCGGGATCCAAATTTCGCTGTTGCCCGACGCCAATGCCATCGCGGTCGCCGACGCAGTCCACGCCAAAATGGAAGAGCTCGCCAAGAGTTTCCCGGAAGGCCTCACCTATGTAACGCCTTTCGATACGACGAAATTCGTGAAAGCGGCGATCAAAGAGGTCTATCTAACGCTGTTCGAGGCTGGCGTTCTGGTTCTCGTCGTCATTCTCGTCTTCCTGCAGAATTGGCGCGCGATGCTGGTTCCGGCGACGACCGTGCCGGTGACAATCATCGGCGCTTTCGCCGCCATGGCGGCGCTCGGATTCTCTATCAATCTCTCCACGCTGTTCGCCATTGTGCTCGCGATCGGCATCGTCGTCGACGACGCGATCGTCATCGTCGAGGGCGTCTCGCGCTATGTCGAAGAAGGCATTCCGGGCCGCGAGGCCGCGGGCAGGGCGATGGATGACCTGATGGGTCCGGTCATCGGCATCACGCTGGTGCTGATGTCGGTATTCATTCCGGCCGCTTTCCTGCCGGGGCTGACTGGACAGATCTACCGGCAGTTTGCGCTCGTCATTGCCGCCACCGCCTTCATCAGCGCCATCAACGCCGTGACCTTAAAGCCTACGCAAAGCGCGCTTTGGCTGCGGCCGCCGACTCCGGAGGCACGGCGCAACGTGTTCTCTCGCGGATTCAACGTCGCCTTCGGCGCCACCGAGCGGGCTTATGCCGGGCTCGTCGGCGGGATGACACGCCGCAGCGTCGCCATGGTGGTGCTTGCATTTCTTCTGATCGGCCTCGCGGTCTGGGGGCTCATTCGCGTGCCGACCGGGTTCCTGCCGGACGAGGACCAGGGCTATCTAATCGTGAGCGCGCTGCTGCCCGACGGTGCCGCCAAGGAACGCACTGACGCTGTCATGCAGCAAATCTCAACGGCCGCGAAAAGTGTCCCTGGCGTCGAGCATGTGGTCACCGTCACCGGCGTTTCGATCCTCGACAACATGGCACACCTCGCCAATGCGGGCGTCGCCTTCGTCGTCCTCACTGATTGGGATGTGCGCGGCAAGCAAAAGGGAGAGGATCTGCGTTCGATCTATCAGCATCTGAGCCGCTCCCTGCAAGATGTGAAACAGGCGGTCGCGTTCACGCTGCTGCCACCGCCGATCCAGGGCATCGGCAACGTCAGCGGCTTTAGTATGCAGGTCGAGATAAAGAACGGTGATTTCAACTACGCGCTGCTACAGAGCCTGACCGACGCCGTGATCAGGGACGCCAGCGCCCAATCGGCTCTGCAAAGGCTGGGCACGACCTTCCGCGCCGGGGCTCCGCAGCTGAGCGTTACCGTCAATCGCACCAAGGCCGAGACGCTCGGTATCACGGTTGGAAATGTCTTTTCCGCGCTGGCGGGCTACGTCGGATCGAGCTACGCGGCGCAGTTCAACAAGTTCGGGCACGTGTTCCAAGTTTACACCCAGGCGCTGCCCGAATACCGCGCGAGCATCGCAGCCGTCGAGAACCTCAAGGTCAAGTCGGGCAACGGGACCATGACGCCGATCGGCACGGTGATCGACGTCAAGGAAATTCAGGGTCCGCCGCTGATCGGTCTCTACAATCTCTACCCTTCGGCGACGGTCGTCGGCAGCGCGGCCACCGGCTTCAGTTCGGGACAGGCGCTCGGCATCATGGACCAGATCGGCGCGCAGGCGCTCCCGAAGGGAACGGGCTACGAATGGACCGCGATCTCCTATCAGGAGAAGGCGGTCGGCTCGCAGATCTATTACGTCTTTGGCCTTGCGGTGTTGCTGGTCTATTTCGTATTGGCAGGCCAATACGAGAGCTGGATTCTGCCACTCTCCGTGATTCTCTGCGTGCCGCTGGCCCTGATTGGAACGGTCGGCGCGCTGACCGGCCTTGGCATTGCCAACAACCTTTACACGCAGATCGGCCTCATCCTGTTAATCGCGCTCGGCAGCAAGAACGCGATCCTGGTGGTGGAATATGCGCGCCAAAAACGCGCCGAGGGAATGGACATCACGGCGGCCGCGGTCGAGGGCGCGCGGCTCAGGTTTCGGCCCATCCTGATGACCTCCTTCGCTTTCATCCTAGGCGTCTTCCCGCTCGTCATTGCGACCGGCGCGGGCGCCGGAGCGCGGCGCTCGATCGGCATCGCCGTCTTCAGCGGCATGATCGCCTCGACCTGCCTCGTCGTGGTGTTCGTACCATCGTTTTATGTGGTGATGCAGCGCATCGAGGAGTGGCGCGCCGCGCGCAGGCAACCACGCATGCAACCCGCGTCCTGAGCGAGATCGTTCCGCTAAAAGAAAAGATAAATGTTCGGAGCCATAATGAGCACGCCGGCATCGCCAGCGGTCACAATTTGGACGCAGGGTAGATTATGGTAAGCGCCACTATTCCACCGCAATTGTGCCCGGCGATGATCCGTTCCGCGTCTGTATTTGTCGTTGTTGTCGCGTCTGCGCTTGGGGCCGTTCCGGCGCTGGCGCAAGACTCCTCGGAACTTGTGACGCGCATCGAGCGGCTGGAAGGCACGATCCGTACGCTGACCGGCACGATCGAGGAATTGCAATACCGCAATCAGCAGCTTGAGCAGCAAGTCCAGCGGTTGGGCGCGGGAACGCCGCCTGCCGCGGCTGTCGCGCCACGTCCCGCTGCGCAACTACCGCCACCCGCCGCCGCGGTGCCGCCGCCGGTGGTCGCGGCTGCTCCCGCGCCGTTGCCGGCGCCGGTCGAACCACCACCGGTCACGGGGATGCGGCGTGGCGACGCGTTCGATCCGGCGACGAGCCCGAGCGCGCCCGGCGCGCCGCGACAGCTTGGCACCAGCACCGCCGCGACCGAGCCGCCGCCGTCGGTCTCAGACGCGCCAGTCACGAGCGGCCGTCAGCTCGGCGCGCCGCTTGATCTTTCGCGCCTGCCCGGAGAATTACCGCCGCCACCACCCGCCAATCCGAGCGCAACCGGCGCGATGCAGGCCACGCTGCCGCCGAGCAATTCGCCGCGCGACGCTTACGATCTCGCCTACGGCTATGTGCTGCACAAAGACTATGCGCTCGCCGCCGACACCTTCCGCGGTTTCTTGCGCCAATATCCGAGCGATCGCCTCGCGCCTGAAGCACAGTATTGGCTTGGCGAAAGTCTTTTCCAGCAACAGCAATATCGCGACGCCGCCGAATCCTTCCTCGCCGTGTCGACCAAATACGAGACGACCGCGCGCGCGCCGGAAGCCCTCTTGCGGCTTGGCCAATCGCTGGCTGCTTTGGGTGAAAAGGAAGCCGCCTGTGCATCGCTCGGCGAAGTGTTGCGGAAATATCCGCATGCCTCCGCCGGGATAAAGCAAGCGGTGGATCGAGAACAAAAGCGTGGCCATTGCTGATGAAGCGCTTCGCGAGGGTGAAGCGAACGCGCTGTTCGGTGATCTTACAGATCTGCGCGGTCTGATCCTCGCCGTTTCCGGCGGTCCGGATTCGACCGCTCTTCTTGTCATGGCCGCCGGTTGGGCGAAGCGCGTAAAATCGCAGCTCAAGCGCTCGCCCAAACTCGTCGCTGTCACCGTCGATCATGGACTTCGTGCCGAATCCCGCCGCGAGGCCACGGCGGTGAAGCGGCTGGCGCGGCGGCTCGGTGTCGCGCATCGCACCGTGCGCTGGCGCGGACAAAAGCCGAGCACCGGCCTGCAAGCAGCGGCGCGCGCTGCGCGCTATCGCTTGTTGGCGCGGGAGGCGGCGCGGGCCGGCTTCGTGCATATCGTCACGGCGCATACGCTCGACGATCAGGCCGAAACGCTGCTGTTTCGTCTCGCCCGCGGCAGCGGCCTCACTGGCCTTGCCGGAATGGCGCCGATTTCAACGCTCCCCACAAGCGCGGATCGGGAGATCTTTCTCCTTCGTCCCCTGCTTGGCATCCCAAAAACACGGCTGATCGCGACGCTCCGNGCCGCCGGCGTTGACTACAACGATGATCCGAGCAACCGCGATCCGCGTTTTGCGCGCACGCGGCTGCGCGGCTTGCTGCCGCGGCTCGCGGCGGAGGGTCTCGACGCGAAAACTTTGGCGCGGTTGGGTTCGCGCATGCGGCGCGCGGAAGCGGCGGTTGAATTTGCGGTTGGCGCCGCGCGCACGGCGCTCGCGCCCGAGCCTTGGCGCCGGCGCGGACCGATCGTCTTCGCCGCGCGCGCGTTCGGCGATCTTCCACACGAAGTGGGGCTGCGCCTTCTTGGCCGTGCGATCGCGCATGTCGGCGACGAGGGGCCGGTCGAACTGGGCAAGCTCGAACTCGTTTATGACAGCGTGCGCGCATCGCCGCCGCCGCGGCGTACGCTCGCGGGCGCGCTCATCAGCCTTCGCGACAGGAAATTGACCATCGAACGCGCGCCGCCGCGCCGGGCGGCGGCAAAGCGCCGAATCCGCAAGAAGACCTTTAAGAAATAATTGTAAATTCGGCGGCTTCCATGTTCTGGGCTTCCCTTGGCAGGGCCCCGCCCGGACCCTACATTGCCGAGGGTATAGAGACGTGAAGCGGCCATTAATTCGTAAGCAGGCTTAAACGGTCGACGCCGGGCCACCGGCCGGGGACATGAAATGAACGCCAATCTTCGGAATTTCGCCCTTTGGGTCATTATTGTCCTGCTGCTGCTCGCTCTTTTCACGCTTTTCCAGAATCCCGGCCAGCACACCACCTCGCAAGACATTTCCTTCTCGCAATTGCTGACCGAGGTCGATCAAGGCCGCGTGCGCGACGTCGTCATCCAGGGGCCGGAAATCCACGGCACGTTTAACGATGGTCATTCTTTCCAGACGTATTCCCCGAGCGATCCCTCGCTGGTGCAGCGGCTCTACAACAAAGGCGTTTCGATTACGGCGCGGCCGCAGACCGAGAATGTGCCTTGGTTCGTCTCGCTGCTCATCTCTTGGCTGCCGTTTGTCGCGCTGATCGGCGTATGGATTTTCCTCTCGCGGCAAATGCAGGGCGCTGGCGGCAAGGCGCTCGGTTTCGGCAAGTCGCGCGCAAAACTTTTGACCGAGGCGCATGGCCGCGTCACGTTCGACGATGTCGCTGGCGTCGATGAGGCGAAGCTCGACTTGCAGGAGATTGTCGAATTCCTGCGCGACCCGGGCAAATTCCAGCGGCTCGGCGGCCGCATTCCCCGTGGGCTGCTGCTGGTCGGCCCGCCCGGCACCGGCAAGACGCTGCTCGCCCGCGCCATCGCCGGCGAAGCCAACGTGCCGTTCTTCACCATTTCCGGCTCCGACTTTGTCGAGATGTTTGTCGGCGTCGGCGCCTCGCGCGTGCGCGACATGTTCGAGCAAGCGAAGAAGAATGCCCCGTGCATCATCTTCATCGACGAAATCGACGCCGTCGGCCGTCACCGCGGCGCCGGCCTTGGCGGCGGCAATGATGAGCGCGAGCAGACGCTCAACCAGCTCCTCGTCGAGATGGACGGCTTCGAGGCCAACGAAGGCATTATCCTGATCGCCGCGACCAACCGGCCCGACGTGCTCGATCCAGCGTTGCTGCGGCCCGGCCGTTTCGACCGGCAAGTGGTGGTGCCGAATCCGGACGTGGTCGGCCGCGAGCAGATTCTCAAAGTTCACGTGCGCAAGGTGCCGCTCGCGCCCGACGTCAATCTTCGGACCATCGCGCGCGGCACTCCCGGCTTTTCCGGCGCCGATCTGATGAACCTCGTCAACGAAGCGGCGCTGATGGCGGCGCGGCGCAACAAGCGCATGGTCACGCAAGTCGAGTTCGAGGACGCCAAAGACAAAGTGATGATGGGCGCCGAGCGAAAGTCGCTGGTGATGACGGAAGAGGAGAAGCTCCTCACTGCTTACCACGAGGGCGGCCACGCCATCGTCGCGATCAACGTCAAGGCGACCGATCCGGTGCACAAGGCGACCATCATTCCGCGCGGCCGGGCGCTCGGCATGGTCATGCAGCTTCCGGAGCGCGACAAGCTGTCGATGTCGCTCGAGCAGATGACGGCGCGGCTCGCCATCATGATGGGCGGTCGCGTCGCCGAGGAACTTGTGTTCGGCCGCGAAAAGGTGACCTCGGGCGCCGCGTCCGACATCGAGCAGGCAACCAAGCTTGCGCGCATGATGGTGACGCGCTGGGGCCTCTCCAATTCGCTTGGCACCGTCGCCTACGGCGAGAACCAGGAGGAGGTCTTCCTCGGCTATTCGGTGGCCCGCCAGCAAAATATTTCCGAAGCGACCGTGCAGAAGATCGACGCCGAGATCAGGCGGCTGGTGGAGGAGGGCTATCAGGAAGCCCAGCAGATCCTCACCGACAAGCGCACCGATCTGGAAACGCTGGCCAAGGGCTTGCTTGAGTTCGAGACTTTGAGCGGCGACGAGATCAAGGACCTGATCATGGGCAAGCGGCCGACCAGGGAATCGATCATCGAACCAACGACGCCGCGCAACACCACGGTGCCGACAGCAGGCGCGGGACGCAACCGTCCGCGCCCGGAAGCCGGGCCGATGGAGCCGCAGCCGCAAAGCTAGTTTCCCCCGGCACGTCTTCTCTTTCCCCTTATTTGCTAGGATTTTTGCCGGGCTTCGACCCCCGGGTTTTGCCCGCCATCTCGCTGTTCGCTTTTCTCCTAAAAATTGTTATTTTATTTCTTACCCGTATTGCGTGTAGGATTAAAAGCTGCTTCACTTCGGGTTGCGAATGCCGGGACTGGGGGTCCTTGCGAAACGCACCTGAGCGCGCCTGAGGCGTGAGGCTGCGTGTTTTCTTCGGCGAGAATTGCCGTCGCGACGAAATGAGGCCGACGCAAGCGGCCTTCAGCTCCTGGTCCACACATCAACCGGCGCGTTTGCCAGGAGAGCAGATATGGCCAAGAGAGCACGCAAGACATTCCAGCCGCAGCACCATCCGTTCAGGATGGGACGCCGGCGCCCGCTGGCGCGTTGTCCGCGCTTTAGTCTGCGCAATTATCTGATGAAAGACTTGTCGCCGCCTCCGGCGAGCTGCGACTATTCAGCGAAAGCCGGCAAAGCGCTTTCGCAACTGTACCTCAACGACAAGCTCGGCGACTGCGTGATCGCCGGTATCGGCCATGTGGTGGGGGTGCTGACCGCCGGCGCGGGCAACCAGTTCGTCTATAGCGACGACCAGATCCTTCAACTCTACGAAGCGATCGGCGGATATGTTCCCAACCATCCGAATACCGACGACGGCTGCGACGAGCAAACCGCGCTGAATTATTGGCAGCACCACGGCGCGCCTTCCGGCACTCACAAGATCGCCGGCTGGGTCGCGGTAAACGGCGCGGACCCCAACGAATATCGCACGGCGTTGTGGCTGTTCGAGAACCTCTATTTCGGCCTCGAACTGCCGGACAAATGGGTCAGTCCGATGCCGACGAGGCCGGGCTTCACGTGGGACGTCGCCGGTCCGCCCAATCCGGACAACGGACATTGCGTGGTCGGCGCCGGCTACAGCAATAAAGGCGTGAAGATTTGCACTTGGGGCATGCTTGGCACGCTTACCGACGAAGCCGTCGAGAAATACGCCACCACCGCCGGGTCGGGCGAGCTTTACACCGTCATCAGTCAGGATGCGATCAACAAGGCGACGCAAAAGGCGCCGGCCGGTTTCGATTGGAGTCAGTTGATCGCCGACTTCGATTCCATGGGCGGCAACTTGGCGCCGCCAGCGACGCTCAGGCGCCGAAGAGCATAACGCCGCGATCGGCGCTCCCGCCCGCTCGCTGGGAGCGTCGTTCCGCGCTCGCATCAACATTCACGGGGGTTCGGTGGGTAAAATGCGGACCAACACATATGCGGACGCCGATCTGCAGCGGCGTTCCGATCTCGCCACCAGTCTCAAATATGGCGCCAAGGCGCCGGCGCCGCCCACGGTCAAAGGCAGCTATGCTGAGAATATCCCATTCCCGGCCGGACTGGCGCCGACGCCGAAGCCAATTACTCCGGCGCCGAAGCCGGACGACGCGCTGCCGCAAGCCGACGTGATTGCCATGATGGATACGACGGCGGAGTCGGCCGCCATGGCCGACGTGCTCACGCCGGGCCACCGGCCGACGACGTGGTACCCGTATGCCAAGAATTTCACCGCAGAGTTTCTGCCGCAGATCGGGCCGAGTGGCCCGTCGCGGCAAAGCCAAAGGCTCGGCAGCTATTTCATGACGCAGATCGGCAACAAGAAAGTCCTGGTCTACAAGACCGAGCTGCACATGCACGAAGACGCAAAAAAGCTTGCCAACGGCGGCTATACGCTGCCGATCAAGGACATGTTCAAGCAGATGATCGCCGACGCCAAGCCGCAAGTGTTCTTGACCACCGGCACCGCCGGCGGCCTCTATTGCAGCATGCAGCTTGGCGACGTGATGGTGAGCCGCGCCGCGCAGTTTTACTGTCAGAAGGACTTTGCCTCAGCGCCGTTCAATCACCAAAAATATCAGTCGAGCTGGAACGTGCCGGCCAATCATCTGGCGGCCGCGGAAAGTCTCATGCAGGGATTCGCCGGCCATTTGACCGGGCAGAGCGAACCGCGCGGCACGCCGCCGAGCCCGAACTGCGCCTGTTCAGGGCCGGGTTATCCGACCAACATCTATTTGGACGGCACGCACGACATTCCTGCTTTCCACCCGATCCTGACCACTGACTTTTTCGAATTCGGCACCAGCACCAACAATCTCGAAAAGCTCGGCATGGCGGTGGAGATGGACGACGCCTGCCTCGGCTTGGCGTGCAGCGAATTGACGTCGCCGCCGCATTGGGCCTGCGTGCGCAACATGTCCGACCCGTGCATCAACGGCAAGCTGGACGACAAACAGCAGGAGAATTGCGCCGAGTACTACTACACCAAGTTCGGCTACTGGACGACGGTGATGAGCGCTTTGACGACGTGGGCGATTATCACCGGATTATAGAATGGCGCGCTGAAAGCAGTGCAGAGCCGCGAGGGCGCCGGCGTTTAGTTACCGGCAGGAGTGCTTTTAAGCCTCTCCGGCGCCGCTGGAGCGAGCGATTTTAGCGTCGGGCCGGAAGGAGCGAAGAACGTCGTGCCGGTGCGCGGCGTCGAGAAATCGAGTAGCCGGTCGTATGCACTTGGCGGATCGCCGATGTACATGCGTTGTAGCATCTTCTCAATCACCCAGAGATATCGAGAATAGCCGATGAAATAGGTACCAAACTCTCCTTGTCCCGGACGACCAAACGGCATGTTGTCACGCAATATGTCGTATTCGTTGCCGGCGGCGTCGACGATGGTCGCCAGCGATTTGTGCGATTTGCGCGGCGCGTCATCGTCATCGATCTCAACATTGTCCATCTTCGTGCGACCGATGATTTGCTCCTGGAGCGGCGTTGGGACCTGCGCCCACGCGCTGAGATCGTGCAGATATTTCTGAACGACGACATAGCTGCCCCCGACGAAGTCCGGGTCTTCATCGCCGACAAGTGCCGAGGCCGCCAGATCGAGGCCCGTCGGGTTGGCCGTGCCGTCGACAAAGCCGAGAAGGTCGCGCGCGTCAAAATAGCGGAAACCTGAAACTTCATCGACGACGTTCACGGCGGCGCCGAGACCGCCGAGCAGAAGACGTTCAAATTCAAAGCATAGATCGGGTCGGTCGGATCGGATATGGAAGAGAAGATCGCCCGGCGTTGACGGTGCCACATGGACCGGCCCCTTGATCGGCGCAAATGGCCTTAGCTCCTTCGGCCGGCTGCTGAAATTAAGGTGATCCCACAGATCGCAACCAATGCCGACGACACACGACAGCCGAGCGGGCAGATCGCGAAATCCCACAGTCTTGACGAGATCGTCGAGTCCATTGAGCACGGAGCAGACTTTTGCCAGGGCGTCCTGCTCGCCTGCTAGCGTGACGACAAGAAAGATAGCTGCTCGCGACAGGGGCGCATCAACGCTCTGCGCATCGATCGGCACCCTGTCCCAATTCTTTTCTGGCATCCAAATGCTCCCGAGTCTGAGCTCTCATACCGCGAATGGATGGCGGCCCGTGCGCGACTTACCGGTACACCCTTAGTCGAGCACGATCGTCGCCAGCGAGTCCCGGCCTTTCCGGCGCCACCTCGACCTCGAGCCGCGTGCCGCACGCGGTACAGGTGAACTCGCGCAACTCGAGCTCGGTATGCAGCGTGAGGTAGGTGCTCAAAGCCTGCGGCGGCCGAAGCCGCCGCTGGGCGAGCTTCGCTGGCGGGAACGACGCCGCCCGCCGAATTGAGCACGTTGAGGGTCCCGCGGAAGCCGCGGTCGCGTAGCAGGGTCTCGATGCGGATCAGATAATCGCCCCGCGTGGTCGGCGCTTTGGCGGTGACAATGTTGCCGTCCTCGTCCATCAGAACGAGATCGTGAAAGTTCCGCCTTTATTGATGCCGAGATACATGAGGACGAGGACCTTAACGCTGAATATTGGGGCTGGCGCGCGGTGAAGTCGGCGCTGGTCCAAAGATAGCCACAGCGATAGCATATTGGTCCAGTAGGTGAGGGCGATTCGTGCGCAAAACCTCGAAGATAGGCGTTGGATTGGTGGTCGCTGCGGCGATCGCGCTGGGCGCCGGTTCCGCCCAAGTATTGGCGCAGACGCCGCTGAACACCCAGCCAAACCCGCCTCCGGCGGCAAGCGCTAAATCGACCTCGCAAGCAAAGTCGCAAGGGAAGGCGCAAGCCGCGGCCAAACCGGCCTCGACGCCGGAATCGCGTTCGGCCGCGGCGCTCGCTCTGTCGGCGGAGCCGGTATTCGACGAGGGCACTTATCAGCGCATCAAAGAGGCGCTGTTGTCCTATTCGGCCATCCAGGTGCGCGGCGGTTGGCCGGCGTTGCCGGCGGACGCAAAGCTTGCGCCAGGGGCAAGCGGCCCGGAGGTTGCATTGCTGCGGCGGCGTCTCGTCATCAGCGACGACATGCCGCCCGAGCAAGAAGCGGGCGACGTCTACGACGCAAGCGTCAGCGACGGCGTGCGGCGTTTCCAAATACGCCACGGCCTGGAAGGGAACGGCAGCGTCGATGCGCGCACGCTGCGCGCCCTCAATGTCCCGGTCGCCCATCGCATCAAACAGCTTGAGGCTTCCCTCGAACGTCTGCTCGGAATGGATTTTACTTTTGCCGAGCGCTATGTGGTGGTGAACATTCCCGCCGCCTTTGTCGAAGCGGTCAGTCACGACAAAGTCGAGCGGCGCTACCGGGTGATTGTCGGCAAGGTGGACAAGCCGTCGCCGACGCTGACGGCCTACATCACCGCGGTCAATCTCAACCCAACCTGGACGGTGCCGCTCTCGATTACGAAAAACGAGATCTTCGCCCGCATGCGCCGCGACCCGACCTACATCTCGCGCATGCACATGCGGGTGCTTGGCTCCCATGACGAGGAGCTTGATCCGGGGTCGATCGACTGGTCGTCCGAACGCTCGCCGAACTTCACTGTGCGGCAGGATTCCGGCGGCTTCAACGCGCTCGGCAATCTCAAGATCGACATGCCCAATCCGTATTCGGTCTACATGCACGACACTGATACGCGGCGATTGTTTGCCGACGACTATCGCTTCGACTCGCATGGCTGTACGCGCGTCGACAACGTTCGCGATCTCGCCGCCTGGATCCTCGACGATGTCGCCGGCTGGAACCGCGCCGCTATCGATGCCGGCATCGCTGCTGGCGTGCTCAAGATCGTCAATCTGCCGCACAAAATGCCGGTGGCCTGGGTTTATCTCACCGGCTGGGTGACGCACGACGGGACGGTCAATTTTCGCGATGACGTCTACAAGCACGACGATGCGTTTGATCGGAACGCGCTCGCCGACGCCGCGGCCGGCGGCTTTGTCGCGCCGGTGCCGCGCGACGTGAAGCAAGTCTCAAATCTCGACAGCCGCTAGGGCATTACTCCTCGCGACGACCGCGATCGCCGATGCGCCGCCCGCTCAAGCTCCATCCGAACTCGGTCTGCGCCGTCGTGGCGGGGGTTGAGGTCGAGATCGCCAGGCCGGCCGGCGGTAGTCTCCTCTTGTCCTACGCCGTGACCGGCACGATCGGCGATCTCTTGCTGCCGCCGGTCGTAGCGCCGGCCCGGGCCGACGAGTTGTGGCGGCACACCTGCTTCGAGGCCTTCGTGATGGAAGCGGCGGGCGAAGGCTATTACGAATTCAACTTTGCGACGTCGACGCAATGGGCCGCGTACCGCTTCGACCGCTATCGAAGCGGCATGCACCCGGCAACGGAGATCGAACCACCGCAGATCGTCGGCCGATCGATACCGGAGCGCTATACACTGCGCGCCACGCTTTCGCTGCCGGACCGGCAGCGTGATCGCACCTGGCGCGTTGGTCTTGCGGCGGTGCTCGAGGAAAGAAACGGCAACAAATCTTATTGGGCGTTGGCGCATCCGCCCGGGGCGGCGGATTTTCATCACGCCGAGGGCTTTGCGCTTGAGCTTGCTAGCGGGTATTAGCGTCGGTTCTTCCGGCAGAAATTCTGGCCATCATTTGCAAACCGCTTTTACGCCCGAACAGCTCGCGCAACCGGAAACCGCCGAGGCCGACGGCATCCTCAAGACCTGCGTGCATTACGGCTTTTGCACCGCGACCTGCCCGACCTACGTTCTTTTCCATGACGAGAACGATTCACCGCGCGGCCGGATCGACCTGATCCGGGCCATGCTGGAAAAGGGCGGGCCGCCGGACGCCAAGACCGTGCATCATCTTGATCGCTGCCTGTCCTGCCTGTCCTGCGTGACGACCTGCGCGGTGAAGGTGGATTATGCGCATCTGATCGATATCGGGCGCGCTTACATCGAGATGAATTACCGCCGGCCGCTCGGCGAGCGCGCCCTGCGGTGGCTGTTCGCGAGCGTGTTGCCCTATCCGCACCGGTTCGCCGCGGCGTTGTTCCTCGCGGCGATGGTGCGACCAATTGCCGGGCTGCTACCGCGGCGGCTGCGCAATTTGGTCGTGCTCGCGCATTATCAAAAATCCGCGGGAGAGATTGTAAGGCCCGCCGTCCTACCGCCGACCGGCGCAAAGCGCAGGCGGGTGGCGCTGCTGCCCGGCTGCGCCCAGCAGGCGCTCAATCGAGACATCAATGCGGCGACCATCCGTATCTTACAGCGCCANGGCTGCGAGATCGTTATCGCGCCCGGGATCGGCTGCTGCGGCGCGCTGCCGCTGCATATGGGACGTGTCGAACAGGCCCGNNCACTCGCGGCGGCGAACGTCGCGGCGCTCGCCGCGGAGCTNGGGAATCTCGANGCTGTGATCGTTAATGCCTCGGGCTGCGGCACCACGGTCAAGGATTATGGTCATCTGCTCGGCAATGAGAACGCACGCCGCTTCGGCGCGCTGACCAGAGACATAACCGAGTTTCTCGCCGCGCTCGATTTGCCGCAAGGCAATGCCAAACCCTATCGCGTCGCCTATCATGATGCCTGTTCACTGCAGCACGGCCAGCGGATCGCAAGTGCGCCGCGCCAGTTGCTGTCGCGCGCCGGCTTCACTGTCATTGAGGTGCCGGAGCGCCATTTCTGCTGCGGTTCTGCCGGCACCTACAATCTGCTGCAGCCCGAGATCGCGGCGACACTCGGTGAACGCAAGGCCGCTCACATCGGAAGCGTCGACCCCGATATCATTGCCGCCGGCAATCTCGGCTGTATGGTGCAGATCGGCCGTTACACCAATCTGCCTGTCGTGCACACCGTCGAGCTGCTGGACTGGGCGACCGGCGGACCGCAACCGGCCAGTCTTTCGCGCTGCAAGCTGCGCGTACCCGTCGACGAGCCGAGCGCGGTCGCGGCCGACGTCGCGGTGCCGTTATCACCGGTCGATCCGAATGCCACCGCGATCTGGTGAGCCATGCCGATTCTCCAATGAAACGTTTGGTGCAAGGGGCCGATCATGAGCGCAACCGATCTCGATATGTTTTTTTCCGAGGTTTCCGCCACGCTTGGCGCCGACGGCGTCAACCGCTCCGATGAAACAATTCAGCGCTATGGCGAGAACACGATGCCTGGCGGTGACAAGCGGCCGGCCGGCGTCGTCTATCCGGGCTCGACCGCCGACGTTCAGGCGATAGTCCGCGCCGCGAACGCCCATGGCGTAGCGCTTTATCCCATCAGCACCGGCAACAATATCGGTTTAGGCTCGCGCTCGGCGGCGACCGCCGGCCAGGTCGTGATCGACCTCGGCCGCCGGATGAACCGCATTCTCGACATCAACGAAAAGCTCGCCTTCGCGGTCGTCGAGCCCGGCGTCAGCTATCAGACGCTCTATGACGAGCTGTTGCGGCGCGGCAACCGGCTGATGCTGGATGTCACCTCGGGACCGCCGCAGGGCGGCATGATCGGAAATGCGCTCGATAAGGGCGCCGGCTATTCGCCATATTTCGATCATTTCGGATTTTCCTGCGGGCTCGAGGTCGTGCTCGGTAATGGCGAAGTTCTGCGCACCGGCGACGGCGCGCTCGATGCCAAGGAGCTGATCAACTGGCACACCTCGAAATACAGCTTCGGGCCGATACTTGACGGACTATTCGCGCAGTCGAATTATGGCATCGTT
>JGI12635J15846_10002008_pt1 | contig 17829 bp, 10 predicted proteins | sample BlaSpr_A8_OM2_M2_FD_15846 | JGI IMG/M metagenome (IMG submission 15846) | reverse complement strand
CGCCGTCGTCCACCGTACCGAAGGAAAAGGTTCGAACTATATACTCACCGATTTTCTTTCGAAGGCCAGCTCGAAGTGGCGCAGCCAGATTGGCAAGACTCCCTCACCGGCTTGGCCCGTCGGGATCAGCGCGAATCGCGGCGAGGACATGATGGAGAAAGTGAAAAGCACCGCTGGCGCGATCGGCTATATTGAACTCGGCTTCACAATAACCGACAACTCCGTCGGCGTCGGCCATGTTCAGAATTCCGCCGGGAAATTTATCGGTGCTACCCAGGCCAGCATTGCCACTGCCTACCACTCCGTCGAAAAGTCCATTCCCGCGGATTTTCGCGTTTCGCTTACCAATGCTCCGGGCAACGATGTATATCCGATCGTGAGCTTTACCTGGCTGTACGTTCCGGAAAAATCAACCGATGCTGAACGCTCCAAGGCGCTCGCCAATTTCCTCGAGTGGGCGCTCAGCATGGGCGAGCAAAGCGCAGAACAACACGGCTATACGCCTTTGCCCGCGTCGCTTGCGCCTAAAGTTCTGGCAAAGGTGCGGTCACTGCGCTAACCGCTTCCGCGGATTCCACATTCGCTCCCGGTCCGCGGGGCAATATATCCAGAGCACAAAGCCACGGAGGTTCGGGTGAAATTAGGCCCGATAATCCTCATCTTGAAGGATCTTTACCACCACTTGTTATCGAGCCTCCCGCGGAGGAAACTATTTGGCAGGCTTGCTTTGCCTTAGCTAAATGCTTTGCGGAATTTGTCGCAGGAGTTTGGTATGAAGCTTCTCGGCGTCCACTACGCGAGCTATGGTTTTTCCTTATTCGCTTTCCTCTCGCTAGCGCCGCTAATTGGGTTGCCAGTTGCCGCGCAGACTACCGGCCCCGGCACGGAACATGGCGCGAAACTTGAACCTCTCGAAATTCCCGCTGGAACAGTTCTCCCCGTGAGGCTAAACCACGGTCTGTCTTCAAGAAACGCCCGAGCCGGCCAGGAAGTGACGGGCCGCATCATGCAGGAAGTGCCATTGCCGGGCAACGAGAAAATTCCCGAAGGTGCGAAAGTGACCGGTTCGATTGTTTCGGCGGAGCGCGCGGCAAACGCTGCGAACGGAAGGCTCTCGTTCCGTTTCGACACTCTTGAAATCCATCACCGCAAAATTCCTATCGTCGTCAGTTTGCGCGCGCTGGCCGGCTTCATGGAAGTGCAGTCCGCGCAAACTCCGGAGTTCTCCCCGGGCTTCGGCACGCCCTATATCTGGGCGACCACGCGCCAAATCGGCGGTGACGAAGTTTATGGAGTTGGAGGGCCGGTCACAAACCATAGCAGTGAAACCGTGGGAAAGGGAGTGTACGGCGGAGTCCTGGTTCACGTTCGCGCGCAACCTGAATTCAAGTGCCGTGGTCCGCTGGATGCTGAAGACCGCCTTCAAGCGCTTTGGGTTTTCTCTTCCGACGCCTGTGGCGTTTACGGCATTCAAGGCGTCACGATCGCGCACGCCGGCCGCACAGAGCCCGTCGGAGAGATAGGATTGGTCGCCGAGCAGCAGGATTTGCTCGTCCGCGGCGCCAGCGGAATGTTGTTGCGTGTTATTCGCTAGCAGCACGCCGGGCACGGGCTCGCGGGATGACCGAAGTATTTCCCGGGGACTCGGCCAAAATCTTCTCACATCAATTTTTCGGAATCGCAGTTAGGCGCTAACGGTCGTAGCGGCCTGTGGCTTATCGTCCGTCTGCTTCGTAAGCTCCGCGAGCAATTCATAGGAGCGGAGCCGATCCTCGAAATGATAAGTGTTCGATACGACCACTAGTTCATCCGCCTGTGTCTCTTCCAGAAACGCGCTCAGGCGCGTCGCCACACGTTCGGGGCCGCCGACAATCGCCGCTCCAAATTTAGCCGCCACCATCTCCCGCTCGTCGGCGCTCCATTCAATGTTCTTCGACGGAGGCGGCATGGGCCCGGGCACACCACGGATAAGATTCAGAAACATTTGAATAGGCGTCGTCGCCAGAAATTGCGCCTGCTCGTCCGAATCCGCAACCAGAATCGGCACTCCGACCATCGCGTATGGCTTTTCCAAAACCTCCGAAGGGCGAAATGTTGAACGATAAATCCGGAGAGCGGGCAGCAGCGGTTGCGGTTGAAAATGCGCGGCGAACGCAAACGGCAAACCTAACGACCCCGCCAGACGCGCGCTATAGTCGCTCGAGCCGAGCAGGAATATCGGGACGTTCGTGCCTTCCCCCGGATAAGCGTGTACACGCTGCGAAGGCGATTTCTTGCCCAGATACCGGCGCAGCTCTTCAACCAGCTCCGGGAAATCCTCGCCAGTGCTGTGCAGCGAACTCCGGAGAGCCCGCATCGCGGCGGAGTCTCCGCCCGGCGCGCGGCCGAGTCCCAGGTCGATGCGCCCCGGGAAAAGCGATTCCAGGGTCCCAAATTGCTCGGCGATCACAAGCGGCGAATGATTCGGCAACATGATGCCGCCGGACCCCACGCGAATCGTGGAAGTTCCATTCGCGATGTAGCCGATGAGCACGGAAGTCGCGGAACAAGCGACGCCTTGAATGTTATGGTGCTCTGCCAGCCAGAATCGTTTGTATCCCAATGATTCCGCGTGCCGCGCCAGCGCCAGCGAATTGTGGAACGCTTCCGCTGCCGTTCCATCCTGCCTCAGATGCGCCAGGTCCAGGACGGAGAGGGGTGTGCTTGCAAGCCGTGAACGATTTGGCATGGACTCCTCTATTCGGGCGCAGAGCCGGGAATTGCCAGGCACGCTCCCACTTCCATTGGATGCAGCAGGCCTATCCCAGGTATTTTGATAACCATCAAGTCAGAATTCGCTCGAATCCAGCGACTCGGGTTTTGTTCGTCTGCTTCGAGCTGGAGTACCGTTTTCCAGCGTGGCGTTACCCAATCTTTATTAGGAAAGGACTTCAATTTCCAGTCTAACCAGCTAAAATCATGGATTCCGGATTACTTTTGCCATTGACTTGGTTTCGGGCCACGTGGGTCACTGGAAGGAGACCAGGTGAAACGCGATCGACAAGCAGCCCCCAAGCGTGAATTTTTCAGAACAGGTTGCGGTTACGCGCGCTTGATGAACTTCGTGCTCGCTTCGACCATCCTGCTCGGTGGTTGCCACTCGCAGAAAGCCCCTGCTGGCCCCATGATCGAATTCATAAAGATTCCCCCGGCGGCGCAAGGCGGCCGTGAACGAGTGGATACCATCGCGGGACGCGTCTCCGGCGCTCATCCCGGTCAGCAGATCGTCGTTTACGCAAGGAGCGGCCCATGGTGGCTGCAGCCTTGGCCCGACAAGCCCTTTATCCCGATTCAAGCGGATGCCACATGGGGAACTTCCACCCATCTTGGGTTTGAGTATGCCGCCATGCTGGTGGAGCCGGGCTATCACCCGCCTCCCACTATGGACGTAGCCCCCACCCAGGGTGGTTCCGTCGTTGCCGTCACGATTGTAAAGGGCACCGGTTTGCCGCAACTTGCACCCATAAAGCCGCTTCATTTCAGCGGCTATGATTGGGAGGTTCGCACGATTTCGGCCGATCGGGGTGGCCTGAATAATTTGTACGATGGGGAGAATGCCTGGACCGACGCAAGCGGCGCGCTCCATCTCCGCATCAAGAAAAAAGCGGACAGGTGGTCTTGCGCGGAATTGGAAATGACCCGCAGTCTCGGTTATGGAACCTATATTGTCGTGGTTCGTGATACCACTCACCTGGAGCCGGCCACAGTCTTAAGTATGAATACTTTTGACGACTGGGGAGGCGACCAGCATTACCGCGAACTGGACATCGAATTCGGCCGCTGGGGTGACGCCGGCAGCAAAAATAACGCCCAATATGGCATTCAGCCGTTCTATGTTCCCGGCAATGTCGCGCCATTCACCGTGCCCAAGGGTACCCTGGCGCATTCCATGCGTTGGGAATCCGGACGCGCGAGCTTCAAAACTGTCCGAGGCACTACGATGGAAGCCGGTGCGCCGGTGATTTCGGAACACGTCTTCACTTCGGGTGTGCCTTCCCCGGGCCAGGAAAAGTTTCAAATGCTTTTTTATGTAGTCGCCAGCGAAAAAAGCCCGCTACAAAAGGAAAATGAGGTTGTTGTTGAGAAATTCGAATATCTCCCTTGACCTGTCCGCTAAATGCCGCTGGCTCCGCAGCAGCCTGATGGCTGGACTGGCATTGGTGTGCTGCGCTTCGCTGGCTCAGGCCCTCGATCCAAATCGAATTCTGTCGCAATACATGCGGGAGCATTGGGGCAGCGAGAAGGGATTTACCGGAAGCTCCGTAACCGCTCTGGCGCAGACTTCCGACGGCTATTTGTGGATTGGGACGGACAAAGGACTCCTTCGTTTCGACGGCCTGAGCTTCCGTGCTTTTCCGCTGGCGACTCCCACAACATTTCCCATCGGGCCCGTTCAGGCACTTACGTCAGACGCGCAGGGGAATCTGTGGATCCTTCTGCAAAGCACCAAGATCTTGCGCTACCGCGAGGGAAAATTCGAACTTGGGCGCGAGGTAGCGGAGTTCGGAATCACTTCGTTCATCAAGCGCAGGGATGGCTCGGTACTTTTTGCATCGCTTGCTTTTGGCCCGCTAACCTACCATGCGGGAAAATTTGAAACGATCAGCCCCCCTGCCGAGCAGGCAACCCCTGCTCCAGGCGGAACCGAAGTCACCACCGACGAACTTTCCAGTCGTCTAAGTTGGGCCACGGGCGTCGTACCCCATCGCTTCGCGGAACCCAATTCGGCCGTGATTTCCATGGCCGAAACGTCCGATGGCAAAGTCTGGCTCGGCACACGCGACAAAGGCCTCTTCTATATGAGCGGCGGTAGAGTTGTCGCCGTCCCTACCGGCATCTCTGACGCCTCGGTTAACTGTCTGTTGGCTTCCGAAAATCACGATATGTGGATCGGAACCGACAAAGGCGTTTTGCGGTGGAATGGCGCGAAAGTCACTTCGGCGGAGGTTCCTCTCGCCCTTCGTCATCTCGATGTCCTTTCGATGATTCGGGATCGCGACTCGAACATCTGGTTGGGCACGCCCAACGGATTAATTCGTGTGAACGCTGACGGAGTCAGTCTCGACATAAACAACCCGCGCACGCCAGGCCGAGTGACCGCTCTCCTTGAGGATCGCGAAGGAAATCTATGGGCTGGCAGTCCGGCGGGAATCGAGCGCCTGCGTGACAGCGCTTTCGTCACCTATTCCGCCGCAGGTCTCCAGTCGGAAAGCAGTGGTCCGGTTTACGTTAACCAGAATGAGCGCGTCTGGTTCGCTCCTTTCGAAGGCGGGCTTCACTGGTTAAGTGGCGAGCAAAGCGGCAGCGTAACCAGCGATCGCCTCAACCAGGATGTTATCTATTCCATCGCCGGAGGAAGGGAAGAATTGTGGATCGGCAGGCAACAAGGTGGGCTGACGCATTTGCGCTACGCTGGCGGCTCGCTGACAACGAAGACCTACACCGAAGCGGACGGTCTCGCACAAAACAGTGTCTATGCCGTATTTCAGAGCCAGGATGGGACAGTTTGGGCTGGCACACTGAGTGGCGGCACAAGTGAATTCCGCAACGGCCATTTTACGACTTACACCACTGCCACTGGCATGACCTCGGACACGGTAACCGCAATTGCGGAGAGTTCCGGCGGCACAATATGGTTCGCAACGCCGAACGGCCTCAATTCTCTCTCCCGTGGACACTGGCGGGCGCTGGGCGTCCGTGAAGGTCTACCTTCCCAAAATGTGAACTGCCTTTTGACCGACTCGGAGGACCTGCTCTGGATCGGCACTGCTTCCGGCCTCGCGTATCTCATCTCCGGCCAAGTCCAGGTGCCGACGGCGGTGCCCGCATCGTTGCATGAACAAATCCTCGGAATCGCCGAAGACAAGATGGGATGGCTCTGGATCTCCACCGGGAATCATGTCCTTCGAGTAAAACGCGATAAATTGTTAAGCAACTCCGTTGCCGATGCGGATTTCCGCGAGTATGGGTTGGAAGACGGTCTGCACGGCACGGAAGGCGTCAAGCGTCAGCAATCCGTTTTTGCCGATCCGCTTGGCAAAATCTGGTTTTCCATGAATCGGGGCATTTCGGTTGTTGATCCTTCGCGCGCCATCTCAAGTTCTGCCCCGGCAGTGGTTCACATCGAAGAACTCTCTTCCGACGGTAGTCCCGTTGGCCTGAAAGACAATGTCCAACTTCCCGGAGGGCATCGACAAATCACTTTCGTGTACTCGGCGCTGAGTCTCTCCGTTCCCGAACGCATTCGATACAAGTACAAGCTCGAAGGTGTTGACGAGGGTTGGAGCCGCCCCGTCACGGAACGCCAGGTCACCTATAACAATCTCAGCCCCGGCGCCTACCGTTTCCACGTGCTCGCCAGCAACAGCGACGGCTTATGGGACAGTGCGGAATCCGACGTCACTTTCAAAATCGAGCCGGCCTATTGGCAAACCTGGTGGTTTCGGCTTTCTGGCCTGCTCGCCATCGTTCTGGCAATATTGTTGTTCGTTCGATTGCGGATGAGCGCGTTGGCCGCACAAATGAATATGCGTTTCGAAGAACGCCTGGCCGAGCGCACCCGGATCGCGCAGGAACTCCATGACACGTTATTGCAGGGATTCATGAGTGCTTCCATGCAACTTCACGTCGCCGATGACCGTCTCCAGGCGGATTCGCCTGCCAAACCGCTCCTCGGCCGGGTCTTGCAGTTGATGGGGCGCGTCATTGACGAAGGCCGCAACACAGTCCGGGGACTTCGCTCGTCGGACATCGCTCGCCAAAACCTGGAAGAGGAGTTTTCCCGGATTCAAAAAGACCTGGCCATTTCCACACAAAGCGAATTTCGTGTCATCGTGGAAGGCACGCCCCGCCAACTGAGGCCCGTGATTCATGACGAGATTTATTTCATCGGCCGGGAGGCGCTGGCCAATGCGTTTCGGCATTCCGGCGCCACGGAGGTTGTAGTGGAAGTCGAGTACACCACGACCCACTTGCGGATTCTTGTGCGCGACAACGGCTGCGGCGTGGATCCGCAAGTCCTCAACAGCGGCCGCGAAGGGCATTGGGGTTTATCGGGAATGCGCGAGCGGGCGGAGCGGATTGGTGGAAAACTGAAGGTCTTGAGCCTGGCTTCCGCCGGCACGGAAATCCACCTCTCCGTCCCCAGCCGGCTGGCGTTTGAGCCTGAGTTTTCCAGTCGGCCGAACCTGTGGTTTTCAAGGCTTTATTCACGAAAAGCAGCAGAAGGAAAGTCTCCAACCGGGCGCAAGCAACCTCAATGAGCGAAAAAAGTAAGATCCGGGTTCTTAGCGTAGATGACCATCCGCTGTTGCGGGAAGGCATCGCGGCCGTCATCAACAGTCAGCCGGACATGCTGATGATTGCTGACGCCGCCAATGCCCATGACGGCATTCTGCAATTTCGCAAACACCTCCCTGACGTTACGCTGATGGACCTTCGCCTTCCCGATATGAGCGGCGTGGACACCATCGTCGCGATCCGGGGGGAATTCCCGGATGCGCGGATTATTATGCTGACAACGTTTGAAGGAGACGTTGAAATCCAGCGCGCTTTGGAGGCCGGTGCCCGCGGTTACATGCTGAAAAGCATGCCTCCCAAAGATCTGGTTGAAGGAATACGCCAGGTCCACGCCGGGAAAAAACGCATTCCCCCGCAGCTTGCAGCGCAGCTTGCCGAGCACATGAGCGATGAATCGCTGACCGTTCGCGAAATCGAGGTTCTGCGCCAGATCGCGGAGGGAAATCGCAACCGCGACATCGGCGAAAAACTTTTCATCACCGAGGAAACGGTCAAAGTGCATATCAAGCACATCATGGAAAAATTGGGAGCGAGCGATCGCACCCAGGCCATTGCCATCGCCATTCGCCGCGGGATAATCCACCTCTAAGCGTTTAAAATCCCTCCGGCCTCGTACCACTAAGGCGTTACTTAAAGATACCGGAAAGTAGGGTAGCGGCTATCGGCGTCACCCAAGTACTCTCAACTACTGGGCGTCTCATCATCGCCGGAGGATGATGCAACTGCACAGGCTATTCTCCGCATTTCCAGCCGGCCTTCCTGGTATTGGACTACTGCTCTTGCGAGTGGTCGTCGGCGCCACTCTGATCGCTCACGCGATTCTCTGCCTGTTATCTTCGGAGCGCGTGACGGTCGCTCTCTCCGTAACCTCCACTCTCCTGCTGATAAGCGGTTTTTTCATCCTGATCGGTTTCCTCACCCCGATACTCAGTCCTCTCGCGGGCCTCGAGTGTCTTGGAATCGCTCTTTCCTGGTTTCCTCATCAGTTGTGGATCCTGTTCGATTCGAAGTTGGCAATTGGCCAGATGATTGCCATCTCCGCGGCCATTGCTCTCCTCGGTCCCGGCGCTTTTTCGCTCGATGCCCGCCTTTTCGGCTGGAAAGAAATCGTAATTCCGCCGGCCTCCCGTCCTCCGCAAGGGTAGAAGTCTCTCAATCATGGTTTTCCATGGGTTCGAGCTTTAGCGCCGGCATTTGGAGCCCTAAAGAGCCGGGCTTTCGCATATTTTGCCTCCACCAGTTTTTTGGCGGAGGCCCCTGAGGGCAATCTTCCCTCTTCCAAACTTCATTGATAAGACAAACTTTAAGCCCGTTTTATCTCACCGTCAGGATTTCTACTCGGGCTCCTTAGTTGCCATATGAAGATTTGTCAATCCACCAATCGTGGTATTTCGAGTCACCCCTAGAGGTGTAGCAATAAATTATTCGATTGCGTGATGTTTTTCCTTCTTGCCTCCGGCAAAGTCACCTTGCTTCCGCCCAACTTTCGAATTCGCGAAAGATTCTTCGCAGGCGATGAGGAGGATACGCTCTTGGGAACACAGCAATACATTTTGACAAGCACTTGCAACCTCTCCGGGGTTGCCGCTCAACAATTGTCCGATGCTCAACTTCTTTCGGCCGCAAAGAGAGGGGATCAGGCGGCCTTTGGACATCTCTTCGAACGGCACTCAAAAAAGATTCTCCATTCCACCCTTCGCATCACCAGGAATCGGGAGGACGCCGAAGATGCCCTCCAGGAATGTTTCTTGAGCGGCTTGGTCCACCTGAAAGATTTTGACGGCAGATCCCTGCTCTCCACGTGGCTCACGCGAATCGCCATCAATGCGGCGCTCATGAAGCTTCGCCGCAATCGTTACTGTCGTGAAGTGCCAATGGAATTCGTGGACGAGGAAGGGATAGAGCGTCCCCGCTTCCAGCCCGCCGACAGCTCGCTCAACCCTGAGGACAGTTATGCGCAGCAGGAACGCGCTGCTCTTCTCCGCGGCGCACTCAACCGGCTTCGGCCGCGAACTCGCGTGGCCATCGAAATTTGCCAGTTGCAAGAGTGTTCGATCAAAGAAACCGCCCGGAAACTGGGCATCTCCGCGGCTGCGGCCAAGGGCCGCCTCTTTCACGCCAGGGTCGCCCTGCGCAAAGCTTGCCTACAGAAAACGACCCCGCTCGCCCAGCGGCTTCGCCAGGCTGCATAACTGGCAGTCACCCCGCAGGTAGAGGATCTTGGGTGCTTGCGTAGGGTTCAGGCCGGAGTATTCGCCTCGAACCAGTGCCGTCAACGTGACCCGCTATAAATTGGCGGCGGCGCGCAGGAACTTTTTAACAATCGCATTCACACCCCACAGCTAGGCAATACGCATTCCAAACTGATCGGGAGCGCAGGTATTAGAAACTAAGGCGCGGCGAACTTGGACGGCTGCGTGCGTGCCAACCCGCCAAACACAATGCTTCTATATCGACGGGGTCATAACAGTTGCTAGCCGGACGATGGCCGCCATCGCCGCTCAGAAAGTCTGTATTTTCCGGGGTCGATCCTGTTTCTTTTCGCATCTAATGCGGGAGTATGGAGGAGAACTCTACACCGACACTTCTTCTTTCAAATCTCTTCCTGATGGTGCTCGTGCCGCTCGCCATCGCCACAAGTAAATGAAGCGGGCCGAATGCCAAAGGGCAGTATCAATCTGCTGGCGAGTCTTCATTCTGGCCGGATGGACTGGCCGGTTGCGGTGCACTCTGCGCGCACGGCCGTCGCGGTCGTCGTCTCCGAGGCACTCCTCTTGGCGACGGTGTGGCCTGAAGAAGAAAGCGCCGCCTCGACGAATCAATGAATTTTCTATAGCCCACTTGGGAGGATTCAGAAATGGCACGGAAAAAAGTAGCCGATCTGCTTGTGGAAGTTCTTGCGAAGGCGGGCGTGCGGCAAATTTACGGTGTGTCTGGAGACTCGCTCAACGGCATCACGGACTCCATCCGCGCAACAAAGCAAATTCAATGGATTCATGTCCGGCATGAGGAAACGGCGGCGTTCGCGGCCGGCGCGGAAGCTCATCTGACGGGGCATCTGGCCGTCTGCGCCGGAAGTTGCGGTCCCGGGAATCTGCACTTGATCAACGGGCTCTACGATTGCCATCGCAACCGCGTTCCGGTCCTGGCCATTGCCGCGCAAATTCCCAGCAACGAAATCGGCAGCGGCTATTTTCAGGAGACGCATCCCGAGCATCTCTTCGCGCAGTGCAGCCACTATTGCGAACTCGTCTCTCAACCCGAACAAATGCCCCGCGTCCTCGAGATCGCAATGCAAACCGCAATCTCCAGGCGTGGTGTCGCCGTTGTTGCCTTGCCCGGCGACGTCGCTCTCCGCGACGCCGTCGAACAGGCCCCGCGTCTTCGCTTTGAAGAAGCAAAACCCAGCGTTAGTCCTTCCGCCCAGGAAATCGAGACGCTGGCGAAACTTCTCAACAATTCCAAGAAAACAACGATTCTTGGCGGTGCGGGCTGTGCCGGCGCTCATGCTGAATTGATCTCTCTCGCAGCTAAGCTGAAAGCTCCAATTGTGCATGCCATGCGGGGCAAAGAGTTCATCGAGTACGACAACCCGTTCGACGTGGGCATGACCGGCCTGCTCGGATTCTCCTCCGGCTATCACGCCATGATGAACTGCGATCTCCTGCTCATTATTGGCACGGACTTTCCCTACCAGCAGTTTTATCCCAAGGACGCGACGGTGGTTCAAATCGATCTCCGTGGTGAGCAACTCGGCCGCCGCACAAAAGTCGATTACGGCTACGTGGGAGATGCGAAGTCGACGATTCGCGCGCTGTTGCCCAAGCTGGAGGAGAACGTGTTCGACGAGCACCTCAAGACCTCGCTCGAGCATTACCGAAAAGCGCGCAAGGGTCTCGATGAACTTGCGACTGGCGATCCCGGCAAAAAACCCATCCATCCCCAATACGTCGCCCGAGTGCTCGACGAACTCGCCGCCAGCGACGCCATTTTTTCCTGCGATGTGGGAACCCCGACGATCTGGACCGCGCGCTACCTCACCATGAACGGAAGCCGCCGCATCCTGGGCTCCTTCAATCACGGTTCCATGGCGAACGCTCTGCCGCAGGCAATCGGCGCGCAAGTCAGCCATCCCGGGCGTCAGGTTATCTCCCTGTCGGGAGACGGAGGCATCGCCATGCTCCTGGGCGATCTGCTCTCACTCCGTCAATTGCAATTACCGGTGAAGGTGATTGTCTTTAAGAACGACGCTTTGGCCTTCGTGGAATTGGAGATGAAAGCAGCCGGCCTCGTCGATTTTGGAACCGATCTGCAAAACCCGAATTTCGCAAAAATGGCGGAAGCCGCGGGCCTTCTTGGCCTCACCGCCGAAACGCCGGATCAGGTTCGCCCGATGATCGCTGAAGCCTTAAGGCATGACGGGCCGGCACTGGTCGAAGTCCTCGTTAACCGCCAGGAACTCTCTATGCCGCCCACGATCACCCTCGAGCAGATGAAGGGCTTCAGCCTCTTCATGCTCAGAGCCGTGCTCAGCGGCCGTGGCGACGAAATCGTCGATCTTGCAAAGACGAACCTTTTCCGGTAGTCCGCCGCAAAGTAACGGCAATAACTTTTTAGACGAAGGTAATTCGTGCGCCGCAACCGTTCAGCAGGCATCACCGCTGGATTTTTTGGATTTTTCAAAAACGATTCGGATTGCTTCGAGCCAGCTTCGCGCCTGGCGCAAAAAGTCTGGACCATCAGTGCTAAGTCAATTGGGAAAGTTGAGCCTGTTTTGCAGCGTGATGAACCGTGGATTGGCGCGCAGCGGATCAAGCTCCGGTTCAACCTTCAAGAACACCAGTCCGTTCGACCGGTCAATGTATGCCTTCTCCAGCCAGTTCATCGCCACTTCGTTCTTTCCCAGTCCCAAATAGACGATGGCTACATAGAACGGTGAAACATATTGTTTTTTTGTCAGCGACTCGAGTTGTGCAAGCAGCTTGACTGCCTCCGCATGGTTTCCAGAAAGGGCTTCCGCATGCGCCAGCGCCGAAATCGTCAATGGGCTGGAATGCGATAGCTCTACAGCCTTCTGCAGTTCCTCGATTGCCAATGCGAATTGGCCTTTTTGCTCGTATGCCTGGCCGAGAGTAAGGTGCGCCCACTCGTACGCCGGATCCATCTCCAGCGTGTCGCGAAGCTGCGCGATCGAGCGGTCATACTCCCTCGCCAGATACAGCCGCCACCCAAAACTCGCGTTGATACTGATCGAGAGCGGCTCGATCTCCCGCGCTTTCTTAATCTGCTCAAAGCTGTCGTCAAATTTTCCCATCGCGCTCAAATACAACGAGTAGCGCTGGTAAGCCGTGGCATAACTCGGGTCAAGTTGCATCGCCTTCTTGAACCCTTCCGCTGCGCCGGCCCAGTCCCAGTCGTAATTAAATTTCGCGGTGGCCAGCGATGTTTCCGCTTCCGCAAGGGAAGGATCAATTTCCAACGCTCGAATCGCCGCGGACTTCGCCTTCGGCGCTGCCTCCGACGCAGGCAATCTCCCGTAGATCGTGGCGCCAATAATTCCATAACAGTCGGCAAGCCCGGCATACGCCAGCGCGTATTGCGGATCTTTCCGTGTCGCCTCCTCAAAATACCCAATCGCTTTTTCAAATCCGTCGCCTGACCGTTTGTTCCAATAATAGCGACCCTTTAAATAGTCCTCGTAAGCCTCGGGGCTCACCGACGGCTTCTGCGCCAATCGCTCTTTGTCTTCTTTTGTCAGGTTGATCCGGATCTCATCCACGATCGCCGACGAAACTCGATTCTGCAGCGCCAGCACATCGCCAATCGGACTCTCATACGTATCCGCCCACAGATGCTGATCGGTAGAAACTTGCACCAGCTCCGCTGTAATCCTCACGCGGTTTCCCACGCGCATGACCGTTCCCTCGACAACCGCATCCACATTCAATTCCGTCGCAATCTGCGGCAGCGGCTTGTGGGTTCCTTTATACGCCATCGCCGTCGATCTCGAAATCACCCGCAGCGAGTGGATTTTCGCCAGGTTCGCGATCAAGTCGTCTGTCATCCCGTCGGCAAAATAATCCTGCTCCTTGTCTCCCGAAAGGTTCTCCAGCGGCAGCACCACCAGCGAACTGCTCCGGTTCGCCTTCCCCTTACTGGCGTTCACACCTCGCACATAGTGCACCGTGATTCCAGAGATCAGTGCGCTCCCAGCCAGCACCGCCACGGCCAGCATCGCAATCCGCGAAAGCGAAAATCGGCGGGTACGCTGTCCCTCCACAACTCTGTGTCCCACGGCTGAATTCCCGGAACCGTTTTTTCCCGCACCGTCCGGCGCTCCAACGTTCTTTTCGGTCGCGGCGTCTTCTTGCCCCGGTTTCTCCGATGCCGTGTTCTTCAACTCGACCGGCGCGATGAAGCGATACCCCCTCCGCGGCAGCGTCTCAATGAATCGCGGGTGGTCGGAGGAATCACCTAGAACTTCGCGCAGCCTCATCACCGCGTTGTTCAACCCGTGGTCAAAGTCCACAAACGTGTCGCTGGGCCACAGGCGTTCGCGCAGCACTTCGCGAGACACCACCTCGCCCGGCCTCGCCACCAGCATCGCCAGAATTTGAAAGGGTTGTTCGGAAAGTTTCAGTCGCAGGCCGTGCTTGCGGAGCTCTCCCGCCTCCATATCGGCTTCAAACATGCCGAAGCGCACGTTCCTCGGAGAGCGGTGATTTTGTTCCATAGTGGTTCCGGGAATGCTGAAAAGTATAGCCTCCGGTGCGGGATGGGTCAAAGTCTACTTTCCATCTCACCAGCTAACTCCTGTCTTTTCAGGTCTGAAGCCGGGGATGTAGAAAGGTTTTCGATTGGATGCATCGTGTATTGCACTCGGTTGTGATTCCCCTCACATTCGCGCAACACCATTCGGCCGCTCCGTTTATCACGAGGCGCTTTTGCGCGCGAGCGCTCACTTCACGGCGGCCGGGTCGAGGCACAGGGGATGCGCGCCAGGGGGATGATAATGTTCAATAGTAGTTGCAGTTCTTCTTTTGCAAAATGGATTTGTCTGCCGCTCGCACTCGTCTTGGCTCTCTTCTCCGCCAGTCCAACCCGCGCCCAAGTCTCCGGCGCCACACTCTCCGGCCTGATCACCGATGAAAACGGCGGTCCGGTTCCCGATGCTGCCGTCAGCATTAAGAACGTGGGCACCGGGGTCACCCGCGATGTCGTCACCAACGCGGACGGTTTCTACTCCGCGCCAAACCTTCTCCCCGCTAGCTATGAAGTGCGGGTGACCGCCAAGGGATTCCAAACTCTTGTCCAAAAAGAGATTACGCTGACCGTCGGCGCCCAGCAGGCCCTCAACCTCACCCTGAAGGTCGGCCAGTTGTCCCAGACGGTTGAAGTCAATGCGGCTCCGCCCGACATCCAGACCACCTCTTCGACGATCAGCGCCACGGTGGACTCCATGACCGTCCGTCAACTTCCTCTCAACGGCCGCGACTGGACTTCCCTCGCTACTCTCGAGCCCGGTGTGGTCAGCATCCCCAACCAGGCCACCACTTCATTTAGCGCTAACAAGGGCAACCGTGGATTTGGCAACCAGCTTAGTAACGGCGGCCATCGCGCAAACGAGAACAGCTACCGCGTTAACGGCATCAGCATCAATGATTACTCGAACTCCGCTCCGGGCGGCGCGACCGGCGTTAACCTCGGCGTCGATGGAGTGCAAGAGTTTTCGGTCCTCACCAGCAATTACACCGCGGATTATGGACGGACTTCAGGGGCGGTGGTCAACGCCATCACCAAATCCGGCACCGATCAATTGCACGGCACCGCCTACTTCTTCGATCGCGACAGCATCTTCGACGCGCGTAACTTCTTCGATGGCCCAAAGATCCCTACCTTCCATCGCACTCAGTTCGGCGCTTCCGGCGGCACCGCAATCATCAAGAATAAGACCTTCATCTTTGGCAACTACGAGGGTATCCGCCAAAGCTCTTCTTCTTCGGGTACGATTCATGTGCCGTCGCAGGAGGCCCGTGGCGGCATGCTGTGCGTCCCATCGGCAGATGGCAGCAACCCCTGCGCATCGTTAACTCCGGTCACCGTAAATCCACAGATAGTCCCGTACCTCGCGCTTTGGCCTTGCCCCGCCTCCTGCCAGAGCGCAACATTCACCGATACCGTAGCCCTCAATTCGACCACCCCCAATCACGCCAGCGAAAACTACGTCATTACGAGGATCGACCATAAACTCACCAGCAAAGATAATCTTTCCGGTAGCTACTTTTTTGATTCCGGCCCACAGACTCAGACCGATCCGCTCGGCAACACCGTTCACCAGGTGTTTTCCCGACGTCAAATGGTCAGCGCCGAAGACACTCACATCTTCAACCCTGCATTCGTAAATACCATCCGTGCAGGATTCAGCCGCGTGATTGGCAACATCAACACCCCCGTTTCCGGCGATGCTGTTGCCACGAGTAAGGCTCTTGCGATTGCCCCGGGTGCCATCGGCCCGCCCGAGATCCCTATTTCGGGCATCACCATCGCGTTTGGTCTCGGTGGATTTAACAAGTTCAATCACGCTTGGAATTCCATCCAACTTTACGATGACGCCTTTTACACTCACGGGACACATGCGATCAAGTTCGGCTTCGCCTTCGAGCGCATGCAATACAACATTCTCGAGCAATTGAGCCCCAATGGCCGCATGAACAGCTATTCACTCGCGGCCTTCCTCACCAACGCACCTCACCAGTTGAACGCCCTCGCCCCAGGCGGCTCGTTTGAAGTTGGATTGCGCGAAAGCCTTTTTGCTGGATACATCCAGGACGACTGGCGTTTCCGGCCAAACCTGACTTTCAATATCGGCCTGCGCTACGAGGCAACCACTCGGCCAACCGATTCCCATAACGTCCCAGGCTACACTGTCAACGGCTACACAGTAGCCACCGCTGGATTCCAGCAAATTCAGACCCTTCTCAATTGCACTCCGGGCACCACTGCTTGCGGCCCTGTCGGAACCAGCAGTCCGATTTCCAACAACCCCACAACCTTGAACTATGAACCGCGCATTGGCTTTTCCTGGGATCCACGCAAAGACGGCAAAACCGCCGTTCGCGCCGGCTTCGGCATCTTCGATGTATTGCCGCTTCCCTACGAGTTCGGTCTCAATACCGCTGCCACAGCGCCTTTCCAAATTATTGGAGCCGACCCGAATTCCACTCTTGGCACCGGTGCTCCGGACCCCAATCTTAATTTTAACCGCCAGGGCATCCGTAATCGCATGATTGACCCGAATCCGCATCGCGCGGACGTGCTGAACTGGAACCTGAATATCCAGCACGAAATTGCCAACGGTTGGACGGCGCTGGTCGGTTATGTGGGTTCCCGCTCGGTGCATCTCTCGGTAGCTTCTGACGATATCAACTTGGTTCAACCCACCTTTGTCAATGGCGTAGGGTTTGTTTTTCCCTGTAATCCATCCCTGATTGCAAATTACGGAAACCCGCATACCTGTGCGGACACGCAAACCGGCACGCGCATCAATTCCAACTGGGGCGGCGGCGCGGGCATTCGCCCGGTTCTCTTTGACGGGGCCGCGGCATACAGCGCCTTCCAATCTCAGCTTAAGAAGTCTTTTTCCCACGGAGTGCAAGGCCAGGCTTCTTACACGTTCGGCAAGTGCCGTGATACCAGTTCCGCTCCGGTCACCGGCGACACCTATCTCAACTCAATCGCCGTGCCGCTTCTCCTCCTAAAGAGCTACAGAGTCGGGGCTTGCGACTTCGATATCCGCCAGACGTTTACGGGCACTGTCATTTGGGATGTCCCCGGACCAAAGAACGGTTGGCAAGGATATGTCGCGGGCGGCTGGCAACTCGGCACCATCATCACTGCTACCACCGGTGCTCCCTTCACGGTCACGGTTGGCGACGGTAACGACCCGCTCGGCACCGGGTTCAACGGTGACTTCTCCATGGACTACGCGAGTGTCATCCCCGGCTGCAAGGAAATTAACGGCGGCGTCAACTACCTCAACACCGCCTGCTTCACGCCACCGACTGCTCCCGCTTCGCTTCCACTGGCCACTGCGGCAAACCCCTTTGGTTGCGCCCCGCTGTCCTTTACAAAAGGACCGGTCGCGGCGCCCGCTGGCCAGCAGTATTGTTCCAACGTTCTGGGTAACACCGGTCGCAACAAATTCTACGGGCCGGGTCTTACCACCGTTGATTTCTCCATATTCAAGAACTTCCCGGTACCCAAAATCTCCGAAACCTTTAACGCCCAATTCCGAGCGGAGTTCTTCAACATTCTCAATCACACCAACTTCCTTCCGCCGGGATTCCTGAATACCTTCGGTCAAAACAACTCCGCGTTTGACTTCAACGGCAGCTCGCTTCCGACTGCGTTGAACCAAACCTCTACGAGTTCCCGCCAGATCCAGTTCGGTCTCAAGCTGGTCTGGTGATTCTGATATTTCTCTCCGGGCGG
>JGI12635J15846_10002007_pt1 | contig 17830 bp, 11 predicted proteins | sample BlaSpr_A8_OM2_M2_FD_15846 | JGI IMG/M metagenome (IMG submission 15846) | reverse complement strand
TCGGCCGCAACAACATTGTTTCGATAATTCACTACGACCGTGGCTCCCGCTCGCGCTAATGCTAGCGAAATCGCGGTACCAATTTCGTGAGTCGCGCCGGTCACCAAAACTATTCGTTCATTAATAGCTGCGTCTCTCTTGGTCAGACGCTCTTCCAATACGCTCACAACTCCCTCGCCATCCATGAATACCTCCCGGTGTTGGTTAAAACCCTTAATCGCGATAGCTAGGGAGCGCGAGCCTGTGGATTTATGTTTGACCACTAGCTTTAGGTGAATACGGTCACCGATGAAGACCGGAGCTTGCCACCTAAAGCTCTGCTGGCTCCACAAAGCACCGGAACCTGGGCAGTGTGTTCCGACCAGAGTGGAAACGTAACTGGCCAGGAGCATGCCATGCACAACACGACGTCCGAAATTGGTTCTGCGAGCGAAATCCTCATCCATGTGCAGGGGGTTCGAATCGCCGCTGATGATGGCGAAGCTATCAACATCTTCAGCAGAAATCGTCTTTTCAAATTGCGCTTCGTCGCCAGGTTGGATCTTGTCGAAATCGGCGAACACGCTAGGCGAGCTTTTTACTAAAAAAGGCTCACGAAAAGTTGTCCCTTCGTCTGCGCCGGCCATTTGCGGAGAGTTTTTGTAATATGTCATTTTCATAACCGGAAATCAGGAAAATTAGGCCTGAGCGCCCACTGCGGCTTTAGACGCTCTTGGAGCCGTTTGTTCGTTCCATTTTCCGTGCGGTTGATACTCGGGAACGATGGCTCGCATGTGCGCGAGAATTGNTCCTTCGTTTCTCTCTGCCAACAGGACGCGAAGCTCTGAGAGCCAGCGTTGCATCAACGCGTGCTGCAAGCTTTGTCCACCGAAGATCATGATTTTTTCGTGACAAGTTGGTCGTACGGAATCACTTGCCGTCGAGAGCTCTTCAAAAAGTTTTTCCCCGGCGCGCAGACCCACAAACCGAACAGGAATATCTACATCAGGCTCATACCCGGACAGGCGAATCATGTTGCGCGCCAGATCCAAAATGCGTACCGGCTCGCCCATGTCTAGGACGAAAATTTCCGACCCCTTGCCCATCGTGGAAGCTTGCAAAACGAGCTGCACCGCTTCTGGGATGGTCATAAAATAGCGCCGAATGTCAGGATGAGTAATAGTAACAGGGCCGCCCGCCGCGATTTGGGCCCGAAAGATCGGAACAACGCTGCCATTACTGTCCAACACATTGCCAAAGCGCACAGAAACAAACCGGGTACGGCACCCCTCACGGAACGTTGGCATTGAGGACACTACCAATTCCGCAATGCGTTTCGTCAGACCCATGACGTTTGTTGGATTCACGGCCTTATCTGAAGAAATCATTAGAAATGAAGTGACGCCATTCAGAGATGCAGCCTGAACCACATTGTCCAAGCCCAAAACGTTATTAACGGCCGCCTCGATAAGGTTATTTTCCATCATCGGAACATGCTTGTAGGCAGCGGCGTGATAAATCGATGTGACTCTGAATTTCTGTATTACTTCCTCAATCCTCTCGTAATTCCGGATATCGCCTATCACGGAATTCACTATTCCCTCGAAACCAGTTTGCTTTAACTCCATTTCAAGCCGAAAGAGGTCGCTCTCGGCTTGATCGAAAGCAACAAGAACTTTCGGCCGGAAATGCACTAATTGCCGACAGAGTTCGGATCCGATGGAGCCCCCAGCGCCCGTTACCATTACCGACTGTTCGTTAATTGACCTGCGAATTTTGTCATGTTCGAGTTGCACTGGTTCGCGTCCCAGAAGGTTTTCCACGGAGANTTCCTTGATCTGCCCTACCCGAACCTTGCCAACGAGCATTTCGCAGAGGCTAGGAATGGTTTTGCACGGAACACCGCTCGCACGACAATTTGCAAGCGCCTCGGACATTTGCCTTCGTGACGCAGATGGCATAGCAATCACGATTTCGTCTACAGATGGATTGTGGTTTTTGTGGCGGTCAACGATTCGTGCCGCGTCTCGCCCACATCCCACCACTGGAACACCCATCAGGCTGCCCTTGCGCTTCTGTGGGTTATCGTCGAGGAAACCCAAAATGCGGTACTTGAGGTTGGGGTTCGATCGGATCTCGCGAACGAGGTTGAGACCAGCGACTCCAGCCCCGTAAATTAAAATACCCTTGCTGCGATGCTGGGAAGAGACTTTGTTAGCAAACATTTCATGGTACAAGCGAACACTAAATCTCGCACCAGCTAGAATTAAGAAGCACACTATGGTGTCGATGACGTATACCGACCGGGGGAATCGTGGACCAAGAATCGTCAATGACGAGGTTATGAATAGGAACGATCCAGTCCCACTGGCGGCAAAAATTTTAACCAGATCTGCGATACCCGCGTACCGCCACCACCCGCGTTCAATTCCGAATAAGTAGAAGACCAAAGTCTTGGTCGCAAGCGCGATCATCAGACCCAGCCAGAACAAGTGCATGTCCGAATCTGAAAGCGAAAGATCAAAACGCAAAAGGAAAGCCAGGAACAGCGAGAACGCGGCGACGCCACATTGCCCGATTTGCACGAAAATCTGACGGTTCGACCAGAAAAACGTCTGCAACTTTACCGGAATAACGGCCTCAAGGGTTGCTGGATCGATGCATCGACGCAACCAGGTTATCAATCGACGCTGCTTAGAGGGATGCTTGAGCATATTTTTGTCTATCTAGCGATATTTCGGCTTGAAAATAACTGCCTCAGTCCGGATAAGAAGTGGAATTATTAAGACCAATCACGGTCAGGTGTCGTAAGAGTCCGCACCAAGTCATTTCGCGTTGCGCCCGTGCATGCGGAGAACGCTCTGGTCGCTTGTGATCGGGACGGTGCGATTTGCTGAGTCATCGGTAGGCGCAAACGTCGGACCCGAAACGATTCGCACAGACTCACTAACTTCAGCCGCCGAGTCCTCGTTGAAAATCTCCATTCGTAACACGACATCGTCTGAAACTGGCGTGTATGTGACGATACCGCTATGCAGGTCCGTTGGGTTGAGATCCATCGTCTTATGAAAAATTCCATCTGTAATCGACAGCCTTGCACGTTTTGCTCCGGAAAGCACCGGCGCGTTCCGATCCCAGTTAACCCGCCAGTCCTTTCCCTCGCGCTGAACTCTCAACCCTAATGGGGATGGGTTGTTCGGTTTTTGAGCGGGCTCTATGACAGTTCGAAACTGTTGGCTACCGCGCGAGGAGCGCATTCCGATCCCAAGTGCCAGCGCCGCGCATAAGAATAGGAGCCCAAGCCCCACGAAAACCTTCCGGGATAAATTGACTTTACCCCTCGATTTTGATTTCTCAGCATAGGGATCGGAAGGACTATTATTTTGGTCTGAAGTAAAAGTACCACCATCCTCGACATTTTCTGTTGTGACAGAGGCAAAGCCTTCCGCATGCTGAACTGATGCTGGAAAAGATTCATCTTCGAACACATCGGTTGTTGGCGTGGTCCCGACACCGCAAAGCTCCGGACGGCTGAATGGGATCGGATGCCAGCTCCAAGTGAGAGTTCCGTTATCGACCAATGAGAGAGTCGCCTCAGGGGCTCGCCGCGGCCGAGGTTCGATGACCAGATGAATTCTCTCCGAGTCTGCCCCGATGAGCGACCAACTGGCATCTCGAGGGCTCGACTTTGAGCTGCCGGTCGCTGACGCTCGATAAAATCCCAACACTGATAGTCGTTTTTCCGGCATCGAGTGCCACCGTGCAGCCATGGCTTCGAGCACAAGTTTTGCAAATGTCGGATCCGAAAGTTCGTGATGTGTCATGAACGGCGTGGGATCGCAATCTTCGATAATAAATGTCGGTTTACTGCTCTGATTGAACCTCCCGAGCAAAAGTCCAGCGATTTCAATATCACCAGCGCGCGCTATTTCTCGTTCAAGAACTTCTACTACGTTCAGGTGGAAATGCACCGCCACCGGTTCTCCCTCAGTTTCCCAGCGATAAAAGGCACAAGCGGGATTTCTAGCCATGCCGGATGGATTTATTCTGTCGGAAGCCATGAAACCTGTTAGACCGGGGCTGCTAAACTGATTCAAAATCGCGCAAGCATAAAAATACCAGTTGTTACACCGCCCGTTGCTGCGGCCAACAACGCGCTTTGCAAATAGAATTTAACATTGCTGGAAGGCACGATGACAATGTCGCCGGCCAGCAACAATTTGTCCTCGTCTTTCCCGGCCATAATTTTTTTCAGGTCGACCGACCCCATCGGAGTGTATCGTCCTTCGGAATCCTTGCGAAGTATCGTAGTCTTTCCCGGCGAGGCTACCTTAGTGAAACCCCCCGCTGCGGCTAGGACTTGAACGATGGAAACTGAGTCCTGAGTTACTAACTCCACAGCGCCTCCTCGATTGACTTCTCCCAAAATGTAGACGAGGCGCTGCACTATCGACACCGAAACCACGTCCTCCGGCTCCATGATGAGATTCGCTGCGGGGGTGCCAGCATCCAACGCAGCTGTTATGGGAATCTCAATGCTACTGGTATCGCCCACTAGAGCCTTCCGGGCACCAGGGAGCGGGATTGCTCCGTACCTGGAGGCCCGCGTAACTTTCAAAGTAGGGCCTGGAGACTTAACTCCTCCAGCCATCATCAAAACCCCCAATAGGGTTTTCTTTCCTTCCGTTTGAAATCTGCCGGGCTTCTCTACCGCGCCCTGAACCGTGACTGTCCCGCTGCGAAATTCTGAAATGTACACAGTAACTGCGGGGTTACGGATGTAGCTAGATAACTTGTCAGTTAACTCATTCTCGAGCTGTTCCGTTGTTTTGCCTGCGACGTGAATTCTACCGAGCAACGGCAAGGTTAAGTCACCGGTGCTACTTACTCGCCATGGTTTGCTGATTTCGTCGGCCCCTAGGGCAACAACGGTGATGGTGTCCTCGGCGCCGATGGTGGTGCTAGAAACAGTGGACGAAGCTTGCGTCGTCTGGCCAGCGAGCCGAGACACGCTGGCGGTCACAAGAAATAGAAAGACGCCGAGGGTTTTCTCCGCCCAAGCATACTTATAAGGCATTAGCGCCCTCTGAAGAAATTGCGTTATCCACGGTTGAAGACGGGCCAACAGGCAAATATCTATGCTTGCTGAACTTTTCGACGACTTCTCGGACCGCGATGATCACTCTGCGCAGTTCTTCGTCAGACATCGAAGGATAAAGGGGAAGAGAAATTAATCTGGGATACATCTGGAGTGCCACCGGGCACTGATTATGCGCAAGGTGCACCCACTCCTTGAAAAACGGATGCAGCGGAATAGGAATGAAGTGAACACTTGCACCAATTTTTCTTTTTCTTAATTCCTCTATGAACTGTCCTCTGCTGATTGTGAGCATCTCCAAATTGAGACGCACTACATATAGATGCCACGAGTGACGCCCATCCTTAACGGGCGAAGGGAGTTCAAGCTCCGGAAGGTCGCAGAGTTCCTGGCTGTAAATCTCGGCGAAACGGGTTCGTTCCTGGACATAGCGTTCCAGCTTCCGCAACTGATGGATGCCAATTGCTGATTGAATGTCGGTCAAATTGTATTTGAACCCGTTTTCGAGAACTTCGTAATACCAGCTGCCTTCTTCGCGATATCGATTCCAAGCGTCCTTGCTGATTCCGTGTAACGCGAGAATCTTGATGCGGAGCGCGAGATCGTCTTGTTTGCTAACGATCATCCCGCCTTCGCCTGTAGTGATGTTCTTGGTCGCGTAAAAGCTGAATGCTGTCGCGTCACTGGGAAAGCAATCAGCCCCCACGTGGTGACCACGGTAGTGGGTGCCCGCTGCATGGGCGGCGTCTTCAACAACAAACAACTCGTGTTTCCGGGCCACACTCCAGATTGCATCCATATCGCATGGAGCACCTGCAAAATGAACTGGGATGATCGCCCGGGTCTGCGCAGTAATTCGGTCTGCGATCGATTGAGGGTCGATGTTCCCGTTGGGCTGGATATCCGCCAGTACCGGTGTCGCTCCAACATGCAATATAACGTTTACGGTCGCGCAGAATGTCAGAGGCGTGGTGATGACTTCGTCGCCGGGACCGATCTGGAGACCGGCTAACGCGAGGTGCAGCGCAGCGGTCCCGGAGTTTAGTGCGAGTACGTGACGGGCTCCAATGTAGGATTGAAATTCGTTTTGAAATTGTTCTGTGCGTACCCCGGTGGTGAGCCATCCTGACCTGAGTGTGCCAACCACTTCATCAATTTCTTCCTCTCCGATTTCCGGGCGATGGAAGGGTATAAAAGATGGTTCAGTCATTTCAAAGTTTCCCGCGTAGCAATCCTATTTAGCCTTTCGTACTTGCCAGGAAGTGCGGCGCAAATTGCGGTTCTGCCAATTACAGACAGGTCACACCAGAATGTGCTTTTTTTAATGTATTCAAGATTCATCGCAAGTTTAGCCGGCAACAAAGTATCTCTGTAATAAGCAATTGGATCGCAGGATCGTTTAAGTAGCAACTCTTCGTCGCGGAACGCGATGGAAGCGGGATTAGTGATTCCGGGTCGTACGCTTAGAATTGATTGCCAAATGGGCGCTCTAAGATCAACGAATTCGGGAACTTCTGGTCGTGGGCCCACGAAAACCATTTCGCCTCGCAGAACATTCCAGAGCTGAGGCAACTCATCCAATTTGAATTTCCGTAAGAAAGCGCCGACAGCAGTAATACGTTCGTCGCCGCCAACTGTCAGAGCCGGTCCCTTCACCTGGTGTCGCATCGTCCTAAACTTAATCAACTCAAATGTTGTTCCCTTCCAGCCCATTCGAGTTTGTACGAAAAAAATGGGCCACCCCGTTTCCAAACATATGCATGCGCCGATCAGAAGGAATATTGGCGCCGAAACGATTAGAGTGACGCCCGCGGCAATCCTGTCGAACACTCGGCGCCATCTCGCCGGTTGCACGACTTGAAGAGAATTGCCAGAAACGTCAAATCCAGAATGTTCCAAAGTTTAACTTCTATGACTTATCGAGTTATTGCGACTCATAGGGCGCGTAGGCGCCGTAGCCGTAGCGATTCATCGTTTTCACATCCCATGCGTTGAGGATCGTCCCAATCACGGGTATGCCGTCTGCCGTGAGCCGTTGTTTCGCAGCTAGCGCAACATCTCTATTGGTTTTGCCTGCGCGGAATACAAGTACAGCCGCATCAACTAGGCGGCCTAGGACCCGCGTGTCAGAAATTCCGAGCAACGGAGGCGTGTCGATTAGAATAAAGTCAAACTCGGATCGTAAACGCTGTAGTAATTCCAGCATGCGAGCAGAATGCAGCAGACTTGTGACATTGCCAATGCGAGGACCGCTAGGTAGAACGTATACACTCTGTATTTCGGTTTTCTGGGCCAAAGCTTCAAGCGGGCAATCCCGCAGAGAACCTTTTTCACGCAATAAGTCGCTCAAGCCCCAGGTGTTCGGAACGCCAAACACCCAGTTGAGCCTCGGCTGCCGCATATCGGCGTCAATTAATAAGACCTTTCGGTTAATTTCACCCAAAGCGATGCCCAAATTGCTTACGACCGTAGTCTTCCCTTCCCCGCGGGCTGCGCTACAGATAAGGATGACGCGCGGAGATGCTCCATGTTCACTGCAGAAAAGTATCGAGGTGCAGGTGCTCCGAAAGGCCTCGGCGATAAACGATGACTTGTCGCGCCAAGTTGTTGTCTCTACTCGGCCCACTGGACCTTTTTCACCGTCGTACGGAAGCAATCCTGTAGCGTTACGAGATCCATGACCATTGTTCGAGGATGGATCTTCTGACGGAATGACGCCGAGCTCAGGCAAGTCTAAGTGAAACACAACCTCGTCGGGTCCCCTCAGGCTGCGATCCATGCTCTGTCGCCCGAGAACCAATACTAGTCCAGCGATTACCCCCGAGAACGCACCCATCAAAATGTTCCATACAAAGTTTGGTTTGTATGGATGTGACGGAGGTTCCGCGGCATCAATGACCCGAGCATTGCTGCCGCGCATGGCAGATGCGATGTCGGCTTCTTTCGCATTCTTCAATAGAGAATCGTAAAGTTGCCGATTGGTTTCCGCCTCACGCTCTAAAATATTGTAATTGGTGGTTTGTTCCGCTTGGCGAGAGACCAGTTCTGACTGTTTTTGATAGGCGGCACTTAACAATCTTTCCCGCATCAATGCCGCTTGGTATTCGTTTCGCACCCGTACGAGAATATTATCGCGCTCTTTCTTGAAGGTTGCATCTAAGTCATCGATCTGCGCCCGCAGCTGCTTCACTTTGGGATGTTCGGGCGTGAACTGAGCGTTCAATTCTGCGAGCTGCCGCCTTAGTGTAGCCAACTGTGATTGGTAATCGCTGAGCCGAATGTTATCGATAACCTGAGGAACAGAATCAGCGGTACTCGATGAAACCATCTGGTACGCGGACTGTTTTTCGATTCTCGCGGCCTGCGCCTGTGAAAGCGCCTCTTGAGTTTGTTTGAGCCTTTCTTGCTCTACGCTGGAATTGGCTCCCGTGAACATCAGGTTTGAGGCACGGCCATACGCTTGTGCTTCGCGCTCGGAATTTTGTAATTTTCCTTTAAGCTCACCTGACTGTGCTTTCAAAAATTCTTGGGCTCTAGTAATTGCATCTCTTCGCGATTGTAGATTGGATTGGATGTATTCCCGCGCAAGCGCGTTGGCGTAAGACGCCGCGATTGTGGGATTGGTTGAATCTACGAGCACCTCGACGATTCTAGTGCTCTCCTGAACATGAACCTTCACATCGCTTTGCGATGGGAATGGCGCCTTTGCCGGTGAACTGGACATTAACCCCAGTTTCCCAAGCAGCTGGGACGCGCGGCTACGGGTAGCAGTTGGAGATTGAACGGCTTGGGCGCGCAGCCTGTCGAGCGATTTACTTCGTAATGTCAGGCTTTGCAGAATTTGCGCCTGAGTTGGAAGGTAGGCCTCGGGCGAAGTTGAAGCGCCGTCAGCATCAAGGCCGCCGATCCTAACACTTAGTGCGTTCTCGTTTGGATTCTGAATTTCCAGAGTAAGCCGCGCTTGATAAAGAGGCTCTTGCCATAAGCTCCAAAAAGTGGCTAAGGCGATGCCACCGACAACCATCAGACCGATCAATGGAAGTCGGCCAGATATCACGTACCAATAGTCGAGAAAACCACTAGGCTCGCGGTTTGTTTGATTCCCGTCGACTTTGAAGGGTTCTACGTAAAGAATCGTCGGAGACGATCTTGCAGTCCGGTCGGGATGTAATATTAATTCTTTCAAAGGCGTATCAGGCCAATGCAAGACTTCTGTAGAGGAAGAGTTTCAAGCAGTCCGTTCTGAAAAGTCAAGGAGCATGCTCACTCTCGCCGGCGACATTGGAAGTCGCCCGCTGTGAATCCCGAGGATTTCTCCAAGCATTATTTAAGGATTGCTGATTGTAGTTGGTTTCCAATGGCACCACCGAACTTTCGTCTACCTGAACAGCGACTGATCGGTTTAGTAATTTAACTCCAAGAATGAGGTGAGTCGTTCCTTTGAACCGTAGCAACGTTCCCTGAATTCCACTCAGAGGGCCAACTTCGATTCGAACCATGCGCCCCACTTCGAGGCCGGCCCATGGACCCACAGTCTGCCCAGATTGGACAACGACACGAAGATTCTCGATTTCTCCCAACTCGACAGGAAGGGGCATCTTGCCTTGACCGACGATGTGAAAAACTCCAGGCACTTCAAGAATGGACCTACGCTGGTCAACATCGAATCGACAGAATATATAGCCTGCGAATAGAGGTCGTTGCATCAGCTTGACACGATCTGACCAAAGACGACGTGACCAGTATTGCGGATAAAATTCCTCGTACCCTCTTTGGCGAAGGGTGTCTGAAACCAGACGTTCGCATTGCGATTTAACTCGAATAGCAAACCAAGGGTAATCGGCAACCATTTTTGAACTTTCTCCTCCCAAGACGTCTAATCCCGCAGACTGTTCACGCCCCAACCGCTCGCCATCGAATGGCGACAACATTTATGTGTGTGCGGATAGAGCTAGGGACCGATTATCTCCAGGTTTTTCGCTGTGAAGGTACTCGATCGTTTTTGCGAGACCTTCTTCCAGCCCGATAGTCGGCGTCCAGCCGAGAACCTGCTGAGCAGTTCTAGAGTCCAGAGCGATGTGTTTAACTTCGCCCGCTCGGTGAGGAGCAAATCTTAGGGCGTTTTTATGAGCTGAGACACGTTGAATGGACTCGAAGATGTCGTAGTCGCTGACCTCGATACCACGTCCGATATTAAACACAGCGCAATCGCCCTTTTCGAGTGCCAGCAGGTTAGCCGTGACTACATCCTCTATGAACACGTAGTCTCGCGTTTTTGAGCCATCTCCAAAAATCGTGGAAACTTCATTTCGCAACGCCTGACCGCCGAATATCGCCACAACTCCGGCCTCGCCGTAAGGGTTTTGTCGCGGACCGTAGACGTTCGCATAACGCAAAATAGTAAATGTTAGGCCGTACAGAAAATGATATGCGCGGAGATAACGTTCCACACTGAGCTTCGCGACACCGTAATGCGAGATCGGCATTTCTGCGGTTGATTCTGTTGCCGGCAGCGAGCTGGGTTCTCCGTAAATCGCTCCTCCACTCGAAGCGAAAATTATTTTCTTCGCTTTATACCGAACCGCCAATTCAAGGACGGAAAGCGAGCCCAGAATATTGATTTGGGCGTCGATCAAGGGCTCGCGGAGAGAACGCCGGATGTCCAATTGAGCGGCGTGATGACTTATGACATCGGGCCGCACCTCTTCGAAAATGCGCTCCAACGATTCATAATCGGTTATGTCAATTGTAAATAGCGGGATACCTTCTGAAAGATTCTCTCTCCGACCCGTGGACAGATCGTCTACGACCGTTACATCATGTCCAGCTGAATCGTAGCCAGCTGCGACGCTCGATCCTATGAAACCCGCTCCCCCTGTAATTAAGATCTTCATAATTAATTTTTAACGCCGAGAATAATGTCCCTACGATACAGAGCGATTTGACAAACCTCCGTCCCTTGAGTCACAAAATCTGATGTGCTCACCTGAGAGAAGCTCTTTTTCGCTAGCCTAAAGACGCTGCTGCTAAAAAAGAACATCCGCCCAATGCAGAGCTTGGGCGACAAGTCGCTCCCTACACACACGCGCGTACCTTAATGCATATGTCGGGCCAAACTGAAGGATTTACACTACTCCGACTACAGGGTTTACCCCGGAATGGAGTTTAGGAGTTGGCCGTCGGAGTCCATCGCGTGCTGGTTCCCAGGAACCAGAGCCGCTGAACATATATAGGAGATCTATCCATACTAGACGCCTCAGTACACGATTGGTCGGATGTGTAAATTTAATTGGCCCGTCTACCCAGGACAAATCATCCTGCTTCTAACGCGATGAAAAGAAGCCTCTTGCTGTTCCCATTGAGAATTGTGGCATTCTGACTTTGGGGGATCGGTTCGGTTGACGTGCGCGCGACGTCAGCTTTTCGGCCCCTCGCGGCTGTTCTGAACTAATCTATCGCGCTGCGCCTAGATTGCCCAACAGGTTTTCCACTACGCTTGATCTCGCGGTGCAAGGTTCTTTCGAGAGAGGTAATTTGAGGTAGTTTTGAGCGGAAGCTACCACGGACGTTACCCTCAATTCGCCTCGGAGAATTGGGATAGTTGTGTACTTTCGGTGACAGCCAAGCACCGATATGTGACGTCGAGTAGTTTGGTGTTGAAATGCCTGCTAGTTATTGAAAGTTTGTGTTAACAAAATAGAACCATCGAAAGCGGGAAAACCAACAGTGTCTGGTCGGTGCACCTTGATAGCGCAGTGGTTTAGTGGATATTTGGTTTTCAGGATTTTGTCCGTTACAGCATTCGCGACATGGGGAGCAGCGCACGACAATTTTCTCGCTCCAAACTTCATTTAAGGCCTGCAGTCATGCAATAAATCTGACTCAACTTGCTGAAATATGCATTCTGACTGCGGAAACTAAAATTGCAAGGCTTGGAGCGATACATCAGAATCATTGAGGTTAGCGTTCGAACCTAGAGGTCGAAAACGAAAGCAGTGTGTTATGAGGTCTCGCATAACGCGGGGCGCCATAACCAATCCCACAAAACTTTCCTCACTCCGATTTTCAGATGCGTTGTTCCCCATACAAACTCCTCGCAGTATAGCAGGGTGTAATTGTTAGTCGGAAGGGTACAACGCTTATTTCATTCGACGATGTTCATTAGAAGGTTAAAATTCACTGAAGGAAATGTGAACGCTGAGACTGAATTCTAATTGACGCAAAAAATACAGATATTAGAGAAGCGGGAGAAATTAATGAAATCTCCTAACACTCAAAATCAACGAATTACAGCATGGTGGACTTTGTTAATGTGAGTAAGTCACGTCATACGCAGCGACGTTGAATTTTGAGGACGGGACACGTGAAGACGAAAGCAAATGACGGACAGGTGGATTACACCGCGTTCCAGTAACCGACATCGTCAAGACAAAATCTCCTATGGAGAAGCGGTCGGCCGGCTGGAAGTTCATAGATTATGGTCCGGACAATACGAGTTTTGAGAACGGCCGTCTTGCGGGAGGATTTAGCAAATACCGCAGGGAGCGCAGAGAGGACCGCTCGTTGTGATCGACGACCGCGACCTTGGCGCGACGGAGACGAAAGCATGGAGCGCCGGTGGCAAGATCTCAAGAAGATTTTGTTATTTTCAGGAGGTTGCCGCTTTCACTTCATCGATCCAGGTGGGAACGAGATGGCAGTCTAGTTGGAAAGCTAAGCCGCATTTAAATCCTAAGTCGGGTTGCCGGACGCGTCCGGGCTGCGATGGGTACCTAGCAGCTAGGGATTACACCTTTTTGGTTAATACCTGACCGTCAGGCCAGTAGACTCCACGCAAATGATCCGACTAGGTTTGGGGTATCGTTCACATACAGAACTGAAGGGGCCGCCATGAACTCAGGATTTGCAACGGAGAGAATCAAGGGCTCAGTACAGCACGATCCCATGGTTGACTTCAAGAAAGGTCTGGAGCTGCTCAAAAATGAATATCCCCAAAGGGCCTTGGGACGGTTGCAGCGTGCCTTCGAACGCGACAAACATAATGCTTACTACATTTCGTTTCTCGGATTGTCGATCTCTCGTGCGCAAGGGAAGTGGGAGCAAGCCTCGGAGCTTTGCGAAATAGCAGTCCAACTAAAACCCACAGAGGTCCAATTCCACCTCAATCTGGGAGAGGTGTATGCGTCTGCAGGGCTACGCGAGAAAGCTTTAGATAAGCTGGACAACGCCTTGAAATTATTCGGCGAAGATGCACGGCTAAAGCGTGCTCGCAGCAAAGTCGAAAATCGCCGCGCTCCGTTATTGCCATTCATCAGGCGCGAGCACTTCATGAATCGTAAACTAGGAAAATTGCGGCACGGCATAATTAATAGCTGGAGCAAATGACAAAAGTTTGATATCTGTCTTAGTGATAACCGCTCAATCTGTGATGACAAAATCACACTGCCAGCGAACAGACACACTCGTTACCGTTTGTGGCGCTGAATTCCAACTAGAGGATGTAGCAAAAACCTCAGGCCCTTGGCACTTCGCGCGAGGTACGCATGGTCTGCCGATTTGCTTTATCCACCAATTAGGAAGCACACGCCGAGTTCGTCGGGTTGAGAGATCGGAAACGAACGCAGCTCGCGCATTTTGGCGTTTCCCAAGTCATGTTACTTGGATCCGTATGTAATGGTGACGTCGCGGAGCACTACCGTTTGGGTGGTACTCGTGGTCGAGAGCGCGGCCCGGTACTGAATATAGCGGCTCTTGCCGGTAGCGGGTACTCCGGACTGGGACACGGGAGTAAAAGCTGTCCAGGTTGCGTCTGGTACCAAGCTATTTCCAGTTCTTACGCTCATGGCCAGAGAGGTCCCTGTGGGCTGGTCCGCGTTCCACGATATAGTCGCCCATGGCACTACCGCTCCAGCATCGAACACACGCGATGTGAACATAGCGGGGATGCTATAGGGACTCATGTGCATCCAGTTCACCACCAGCTTTTGCCCACCCACCCGCAAATCGCTGATCAAGGGTCGCATGGCGGCAGAGATGGCCACGGGCTGCGCGACGACCTGCACCCCATCGATCCAATACACGATATTTGTAGCATTCCAATCGATGCGGTAGTGATGTGGAGTACCCAGCCAATTTCCGCTGATGACCGTGTTCTGGCTACCGGCCCCGCCATTGGAACGCGCCATCAGCGAACCGCCGCCCCCGGTACTAAAGATGGCCCAAGGTGCGCTATTGAAATCCACCCCGAACCCTATGTGCTGGGAGCCATCGGTCGTGAAGGTAGCCACAAAGTCCAGTGATCGCCGTTGAGAATAAGTGCCAGAAGTGCCCACCCTCGCTCCATCGACTGCGATAGTACCTCCGTTCACCAGGGCACTTCCTCCGCTGTTCCAGTTATTCACCGTCCAACCGCTGGGTAAGGTGATACCGGAAAACTCCGTACCCACCGTTGGCAGTTGAATTACTTCGCCATCCACGATTTTCGAAACGTAGGTGTTCGCGCCAGTGCCGGCCGAAAAATCCGTAACCAGCGTGTCCTTCAACGAGCTGGCAGGACCACCACCACTAACTACGTTGCTGACGGTGACCGCCACAGCATTGGAGGTGGCGGAATTGTTGGAGGTGTCAGTAGCTACGGCCACGAGCGAGTGAGGTCTGTTGGTCGCAGTAATTGTATTCCAATTGATTTGATACGGCGTACTGGTCACGGCGGAGCCCAGGTTTGCGCCGTCGAGCTTGAACTGCACACCGGCGATACCTTTGTTGTCAGAGGCCGTAGCCGTAACATTTACCGTGCCGGACAGCGTCTGGTTCGGCCCCGGGGTTAGGATCGAAACAGCCGGGGGTATTGCATCTGTGGGCTGAGAGCCGGTAGGGAGCAGAATAAACACGTCAAATTCGGGCGCAGTGTGACGCGGTTGAGTCGGGACAGTCCCCTCTGGCGGCGCCAGCGTCAGATTGCTCATCGGGATATTCACTGCGCCACCTTTATATATTCCAGTTGTCACAGGCGCGCCGTAAAAATTTTGTGAATCGCGGATTTCGTAGCTCTGTCCCACATGCAAACCACTGCCTGAAAGATCTACGCTAACGCTGGGACTTAAATCCCAATTGTAAATCACGATGTTTGCTCGCCCAATTTCGTATTGGTTGGGGCGCACAAAGATATCCTTGCCAGTAGGGCGTTGCGATAGGTACGTGTTGTTCGGATACCTTGATGGTGTGAAATCCAGCGTGCCGTAAAAGGTATTACCGGTCATTTGCAAACCAGTGTTAGAGGTCGAATTAATGAAGATTCCTGGCCGGTCCGGCCCCGGAGTGAAAAAATAATTCCCCGTCACGACCGCATTGTTGCTGTTGAAGAGATTGTAATATTGGTTGTGTCCTGAAGGCGCCGACGAATAGCCGTAATTGTTAATGAGTTTGGTATTTTGCGAAATCTGATCCCCGCCAATCCACATGTTGTAGCTGTTGAAGTTCCCATTGTTCAACGCTGAGAGTTCACCGCTGTTGAAAAACACATTTCCTTCGTAGGTGACGTTGTTCCGTACGGCATTTATGGTCCCGTAAAGCTGGGTGCCTTCGCTGAAATTTCGAAACACGATGTTATCCGCCATTCGGTGGCTGTCAACGCTCTGTACATAAAGGCCATGACCGTGGCCGCGACAAGATGAGCCTACGCAACCGTCATAGCCATTGTTATAAATAAGGTTGCCGTAGATTTCTCCCTGGACGGCACCGGACCAAAAGCCGACGCCATTGATCTGATTATCATGAATCACCATGTTGATCAGTTTTAAGCCGGGATTGTTTAGTCCTGTGGCTGAAATAGTGACGCCGTCGCTCTGGACCGAAGTACCGCGATTGAAGACTTCGAAACCCCAGAACCAAACATCATGATCTCCATGGCGCCCAATGACCAGCGCTCCAGCGATTCTCGCCCGCTCCCCGGGATATTGACGTACCACAATCGGACTGCTGGTCGTTCCACTGAGATAGCTGCTGAATGTTCCCGAATAGGTGCCACCACGTATCCAGATGGTGTCGCCAGGCTGTACGCCCGCCGGTGCCCCCAATGCCGTCCACAGATCCCATGGAGACGCGAGGCTTCCGTTTCCCTGCGACGAACCGTTCGGAGCAACATACCAGTCATGAGCTTGTGCGATTACGCCACAAAAAACGAAGAAACAAATATGCAGACAAATCCTGACGGAAATCTTGGTCATAGTCTTTTCGCTATCTTTTCCTAATGTGGTTTTTTAGATCTGTTTGAGCGGGTAAGTTCAGTTTGGGATACCTGAGCGTTCGGGGGAACTGGCCTTCGGACCAATTTTGGTACAGGTAAATAGTTCTGGTGGGTAACAGCAGATCTAGCTAGGCCCCCAGTGGGAGCCTCTTCTTTCGCCTCCTCCCTCTTCTCCTTTCACGAGCGTACCTCCAAAAGTGAAAATTGCGAGATTTTGGCTGAGATTTTCGCTCTCTACACGAGAGCGATAAAGTCGATTTCAACGGACGCTTCCTTTGGCAATCGGGCTAAGTAGCGCGTGTCTATCATGCTCAACTCCGGGAAGTGACTTGTTGGATCGACGACTGCCGGAAGCGGAGTCTCTGCGATCACTGCCCGGAGTTATTTGCGGATAGAAAGCCGGCTGGGTCGGGACTTGAGGAGAATTTCTAGTGTGCGGAATCTGTGGTTTCGCTTTTGTCGACGCTTCTAGGCCGACTCAACGAAATGCACTAGAGGTGACGTCTGGGCTGCTTGGTCATCGTGGCCGGTATAGCGGTGTGTGCGTACCGAGGAACTTGCAAAAGCAGTTGGACGAGTGGCGAGTAGGTAAATAAGATAGAAAAAATGAGTTTTGCGCTCAACAGCACTTTCGCGGCTCGTTCGTATCGCTTTCGTGGTCGTTTCGTGACCAGTTTTTTTCTAATTCCCCAGCCTTTTTTACTCTGGCCTCAATAGCATTGTTCCATTTTTTCACATCTTCTTCCGTTGCAATTCGCTGGTATCCGCGAGTTTTAGTGTCGTAGAGGTTGAGGTGACCGGAAGACTTGATTGTAAACTCCGGGGTGCGATCACTCGGCTCGCCAGGGTAAAAACCAATTTGTTGCCCTACTGCTTTGTGGAGAGCCATATGTTGGCAAGGAATCATGACCTCTTGAATTGCAATAGGATTACCCGGTGTTTGCCTTGGCGAACCTGGCAAGCGACTGACAACGGCTTCGTATTGTTGCATCGTAACTACACCGCCGTCCAAAAAGTGGCAACAGCGTGCCAAGCAATATTGAGCGTCTATATGATGCATTGCGAAAAATCAGCATAGAAGCAAATGGTGTGGGTCGCTATCCCGTCGATTACGTACAGCGCATTCGGGAATGTGTAGTACCCGGTAGCAACACGCTTGCCCGGCAAGGCCATGGGTGCTACGAGGACATTTTCAATAAAGGCTATCTCAATTAGCAAATCAGCCCACGATAACACCTGCTTGATTTGTCAACCAAAAAACCGATAATTCCGTCGTCGGAAAACTGGAAATTCCTGAAGAGAAGCCATCAGGAAGATGGATGGTATAGGAGGGATCGAAAACTATCCTACTCCAATAAAGCGGCGTAAACAGTGTGTTGCAGCCACCCCACCGGGACAACTACTACAAACACTTCAAAGGGTGAGTTGGTAACCGCGTGTATTGGCACAGGCCGATGCGGTATATTCGATTTCAAGCTGGTGTTTCGCGCTTGGGGACTATTCGGTGT
>JGI12635J15846_10002004_pt1 | contig 17837 bp, 16 predicted proteins | sample BlaSpr_A8_OM2_M2_FD_15846 | JGI IMG/M metagenome (IMG submission 15846) | reverse complement strand
GCAAATCACCTGTATCTATGGCTTAGGGCAGGTTATATCACGGATGGAGCCCCGATAAAAGCCTGATAACGAATTAGTTAAGGGTAGAACCTAGGTTCCCCCTGCCGGCTTCATCAGGAATCCCCTGCCATTCCGATCGGAGCCTCTTCATCCCCGGGCAGAGAAAAAAAGAAACATAACCTTGGCGGGCAAGCCCCATTTGTCAGAACGTAACACCGGATAGAAAGTAAATTTTGAAGATTCGCAGAAGTTGTGTTGGCCGAAATAGTGTAGTGATCCTTAGACTGCAACTGTGCTTCGCTCAGGATGACAAAACTTGATGGCGAAATCGTCGGGCGCCAATTTTCGAAGCCAACCCACGAAAAAGTGCACAGGAGCGCTCGTGCGTGCGTAATGCTGCCGTAGGAACGATCCCCAATTTCTCGCGTCCTTTACGAGAAGTCTTCAATCTCCGGATCCCGCCTGGATTATCCTGCAACCGATTGCCTCATGTTACCGTCTGATGAGAGGTTCTTCTGAGGAGAGCCGACCCATGGCCGCACCATTTCCTTCCCGCTCGCGCCGCTTAATAGTCCGAGTTCTCGCTCTCGTTCTCGCCTCGTCTGCTTTTTTGCTCTCCCAGCAATCCTCGAATCAGAAGTCGAATAGCCCTACTCCTTCAACCCCGCTGACAACTCCGCTGACCCAGGGACAGCCGATCCCCGATAAGCTCCAGCCCCACCCCGATGAATCCGCCGCTGCCAACACATCTCTAGTCCAGCTCAATAACGCGCTCGAAGGCCTGGCCGCGAAAGTTTCCCCAGCCGTGGTCCAGATCCTGGTGGATGGGTACGGCCGCGCACCTGAAGAGAATCGCGCGCAGACCGCGCTGATCGTTCGCCAGCACGCCGTCGGGTCCGGAGTTATCGTCGATTCGAGCGGCTATATTATGACCAACGCCCACGTGGTCGAAGGCGCGCAGCGCATCCGCGTCGCTCTTCCTCTGCCCATCGACACCGCCAGCGCCGTTCCCCTGGGAAAACGGCACATTCTGCAGGCCCGGCTGGTCGGGGTACACAAGGATACCGATCTCGCCCTGCTGAAAATCGACGAAACCGACCTGCCCACGCTTCCGCTGCTGGTCACGCCTCGCCCGCGCGTCGGCCAGCTCGTCTTCGCCATTGGGAGTCCCGAAGGCTTACAGAATTCCGTCACCATGGGAGTCGTCAGCGCCGTCTCCCGCCAGCCCGATCCCGAAAAGCCACTCACTTACATTCAAACCGACGCGCCCATCAATCCCGGCAATAGCGGCGGGCCACTCGTCGATATGAATGGATCGGTGGTCGGCATCAACACCTTCATCCTTTCCGAAGGCGGCGGCAGCGAGGGCCTCGGCTTCGCCATCCCAGCCCGCATCGTCGATTTCGTCTACCACAGCCTGCGCAAATACGGTCACGTGCATCGCACCGAGATCGGCGCGGTCGCGCAGGAAATTACTCCCACCATGGCCGAAGGCCTTCATCTTGGCCAGGCCTGGGGAGTCATCATCGCCGACGTCAAACCGGATGGCCCAGCCGCGACAGCGGGACTTCAGATTCAAGACATCGTGGTGACCGCCGATGATCGCCGCATCGAAACCCTTCCTCAGCTTTCTTCCGCACTCTATCTGCATCGCCTGGATCAAGTGTTGAGGATGGAAGTTCTGCGCGGCAGCGAAAAAAAAATTCTTTTCATTCCCGCCATTGAAGAACACGACCCCGTCGACCAACTCTTCGACGCGGCTGACGCCGAAAAAAATCTTATCTCCCGCCTCGGCATTATCGCGACTGACCTTACCAGTTCCCTGCGTAATGAAATTGGTACGCTGCGAATTTCTACCGGAGTGGTTGTCCTGGGCCGCGCCGTCGACCTTATTACGCCCGAAACTGGCCTCCAGACCGGCGACATTATTCACTCCCTCAATACCACGCCCATCCGGTCCATGGACGAGTTGCGCGCTGCCGTGCAAAACCTGAAAGTTAACGACCCGGTCGTCATTCAGGTCGAACGCAGCGACGGCCTGACCTATTTGAGTTTTGAGATGCAGTAAGCGGCAAGCCATGGAAGAGCCGGCTTACGCCGCCATGGAAGAGTAAGAATCTAATGTTTGGCGGTAATGGTGCACTGTTTGCCTTAGATCGTAGGAATCAAAACGATCCGCCACGCCATCAAAATCCTATCCAGGAGGACCACCATGAACAGTCTTGACTCTATGTTGCAACGGAACAAAAACTTTGCTGCTCAGCAGTCTGCCGCGGGCACCTTGATGCCCTCGCTTCCACCAGCCCTCCCCAATGTAAAGGCCATCATCATTGGTTGTGCGGATATGCGTGTCGATCCTGCTCACGTGCTTGGAATTAAGCCGGGCGAGGCGGTGGTGATCCGTAACATCGGCGGTCGAATCACGCCAGGGTTGTTGGAGCAGTTGGGACTACTCGGGCGAATCGGTGAAGTTGCGGGCGAGAATCCTGGAGGCGGTGGTGAGTTTCATCTCATCGTGCTTCAGCACACCGATTGCGGCATCACTCGCCTTGCGGGCGACCCCGCAAAGCTGGCGCACTATTTTCAAATACAGGAAGCGGAACTTAAGAAAAAAGCGGTTCTCGATCCCCGCGCAGCAGTCGCCGCCGATGTTGCCTTGCTCCGGACGATCTCCGCGTTGCCGGTCCAGTGGCTTATATCAGGCCTTGTCTATGACGTGGCGACTGGACTGGTTGAGATCGTTGTACCGCCGGCACTCATTCGCGCCGCATAAAAGTCTAAAGAAGTCGATCTCACGGGGCGGCGATTTCTCTCGTTTCGCCGCCCCGAAAGCCCTGATTACCGCGGTAACTTTCCCCGCCATCGCGAACGCGCGACCATAAAGAACCGCCTCGCGCATTCTTCAATAGGCCCAGATGTTCACGCACACCGATCTCTCGCCAGATACTATCCGTCTCTCTGACGTAATCTCGGCCTTGTCGGTCGCGCTCGATCTCACCGAAGGCCAACCCATGGGGCATGCTATCCGCAGTTGCATCCTGGGCATGCGCATCGCCGATGAACTGCAACTTCCACCCGAGCAGTGCTCCGATCTTTACTACGCTTTGCTGCTCAAGGACTCCGGGTGCAGCACCAATGCCGCCCGCATGTGCCAGATCATGGGCGCGGATGAACTCGCAGCGAAGCGCGAGGTGAAGTTCGAAGATTGGACCAAGGCCTCGGTTTCAGGATTGCGCTATCTGCTGCGCAACGTTCTCCCTGGCGCGTCATTTCCGCGCAGAGTATGGAGAATTCTTCAAATCGGCCTCGAGCAACGCGCCAACAACGCCGAATTGATCGGCACGCGCTGCGAGCGCGGCGCGCAGATCGCCCGCCAGATCGGCCTTAGCGAGGCCACTGCGAAGGCCATTCACAGTCTCGACGAGCATTGGAACGGATGCGGCTACCCGCAAAGCCTGCGCGGAGAAGAAATCTCCTTGCTGGCGCGCATCATGAATGTGAGCCAGACCCTGGAGGTATTCGCGCACCGCTTCGCGCCACGCGAAGCCGTGAAAGCAGTTGTGGAACGCAGCGGCCGTTGGTTCGATCCGGAAATCGTCTGCGCAGCGCAGGCGCTCGAACAAGATCACGACCTTTGGGAGCGTATAGAAAGTCCGGACGCACGCGATCACGTTCTCGTTATGGAACCTGGCATCGCGCTTCCGGCGTCACCGGAAAGAATTGACAGCATCTGCCAGGCGTTCGCGCAGGTCATCGACGCCAAGTCCCCGTATACCTTTCATCACTCGGTTGGCGTTGCCGAAGCCGCAACCGCAATCGCCGAGCAGATGTGCCTGGCTCCTGCCACCTGCACTCTGGTTCGCCGCGCCGCCCTGCTGCACGATATTGGAAAGCTAAGCGTCTCGAATGCGATTCTTGAAAAGCCGGGGAAGCTGACGCCCGAAGAGTGGACGATTATGCGAATGCATCCCGCGTACACGCGAATCATCCTGCGGAATATCCGCGGCTTCGATCAACTCGCCTACATCGCCGCCGCGCATCACGAGCGCCTCGACGGCACCGGCTATCCCGAGGGCCTTACTGCCGAAAGCATGTCAATTCCTGCCCGCATTATTGCCGTCGCCGACGTCTACCAGGCTCTCACCGAAAAACGCCCTTACCGCGAAAGCCTTCCACTGGATGTGGTCTTTGAAATGATGGACCGCGACGTTCCTCATCGCCTCGATCCCGAATGCCTTCGCGCCCTGAAACAAAGCAAAGCGCGGATGCAACGGGAAGCGGAAGCCCTGAGCCAATCGGCGGGAGCGTAGGCGACAGTCTCTAGAACAGCCCAGTTCAATCGTCTTACCGCCGCGATCCAGATTTGCCGTAAAATAGCGCCAGGCGCCCGTAGCTCAATCGGATAGAGCATCTGCCTTCGGAGCAGAGGGTTGGGAGTTCGAGTCTCTCCGGGCGCACCAGTTTTGACTTTCCCGCCGGACGATCACATTCCTGAACTTTTGTTGATGTGTTTCAGGGATGGTTCGTGATGTCGAACACCATTCCAGTATTGTTGAGGCTGAGCGGCAAGACGTAACTGTCATAATTCGAGCTGCCGCTCGAACTCCCGCCAGCGTTCAAAGCCCGGATCTGTAAATTCAAGGCTTTGGTGCCACCGAGAGCTACGGTGTCAAAACTTGCCGCCTGAACTCCGGGCTCGAGAAGATCAAATGCGGCGTCCGCGGCGACCTCGGTCCAGTTCCAATCCGTACCGGTACCGGTATAGCGCAGCAGGTGTGCCGTGCCGTTTTCGGTTTCGAACAGGTATTCCGCGCCTACGGAAACGCCGCCGCCGTTGTAGCCGGTCTTCGCGTTCTGATCGGTGTCGAGAAATATCTGCCAGTTGTCCGGATTCGCGCCGTTCCAGCGGATGGAGGTGCGGCCGCGCATGCGCGTGCCTTGCGGATCCAAAGAGTCGGGCCAAGAGCTAGCAAACGGGGCTTGCACAGCCTGTTGTTCCACCGCCGCAGTTTCCGCCGCCCAGAAATGCGGAGGGCTGGCATAAGGATTCGCGGTTTCCTGGGTCAGGTAAACCCAGCCGGCATTACGCTGCTTGGCCAGTTCCAACGCGACCGGAAGTTGCTCCGCGCTCATGCCGTAGACGATGTGCCAGAAGCGGTCAGGCGGGTATTTGTGTACCCAGGCGAAGTCCACGTAGTTGTCGCGATAATTCGCTAAGCCTTGATCCTCCCAGTTCATCAGGATGTTGGTGATCCCCATCCAGCAATCGCTTGGGCTGTAGGTTCCGGGATTGAGCACGGTGATGCGCCCGCCCGCCTTAAGGCGCACGTAGTTGGTGAGTGCGGAGTAGTAGAGGAACGATGTGGGGAAAAAATGATTGCTGGCGTTGCAATCAGTCGGAGCTTCATCGAAGAAGATACCGTCGACCAGATAGTTCCGGTATACGGCGTCGATCTTTTCCTGCACAATTTTCGGATCGCGCGCGCCGTAATTGGTGTAGGTGTACCCGAGCACGAGAATCCCCTGCCTGCGGGTGGCGCGGATGGCGCGGTCGACGTTGGGAAAGTAGTGTTCGTCATCCCCGTTGTTGATGTTCACGATCATCACGCCGACGGACTTCGGTCCCGGCGCCGCCCAGGCAGTCCATTGCGACGAGCCAGGGCCTTGATACGACGGAACGCCGATTCGGGTTTGGCCTGCGGCCATGGCCGCCGTGAACACGACGAGACTAACTGCTACGCCAATCTGGATGGTTTTCATGGGCCGTCGACTCCAAGGATTAGAGTAATTCGTTTTCTTTCGTTTTATAGCGTTTACTTTCGTACACACTTTTACGTTCGTTTGACTGGAGTGTCAAGAGCAAAAGGGGAGTGCAGTTCATCGGATGTGGGACGAAGCGTTGAGTTGGCGAGGAACTTCCTGGGAATGACAGAATTCCGGCCCAGGTCTCGCTCAGGCAGCGAGACCCTTCGACTCCGCTCAGGGCAGGCTACGGGCACCCCCATCACCAGGTGCCCCATCCCCGCACCGTCAGACTACACGGGCTATAATTGCGCGAACGTATGGCGCTTACTGCCGGCACACGATTTGGTCCTTACGAGATCGTCTCTCCGCTCGGTGCGGGCGGTATGGGCGAAGTGTATCGCGCCAAGGATACGCGGCTGGACCGGACGGTTGCCATCAAGGTTTTGCCGGCACATCTTTCCTCCGATCCGGAGTTGAAACAGCGCATGGAGCGCGAGGCCAAAGCCATTTCCGCGCTACAGCATTCGAACATCTGCACGCTTTACGACATCGGCTCGCAGGACGGGATCGATTTCCTGATCATGGAGTATCTCGAGGGGCAGACCCTTGCCGAGCGGCTGAAGAGAGGGCCGCTGCCGCTGGATCAGGTTTTGAAAATTGGGATGGAAATCGCGCAGGCTCTGGAGAAGGCGCATCAGCGGGGCATTATCCATCGCGATCTGAAGCCGGCGAATATCATGCTGACCAAGGCGGGCGCGAAGCTGATGGATTTTGGCTTGGCCAAGCCGAAGGTTTCGATTGGGTCGCAGGCCGTCAGCAATTTCACTCCTTCCACGCCGACCATGAATCTGGCGTCTCTCACTTCGGCATCGTCGCCGCTGACCCAGAAAGGTTCAATTGTAGGGACNTTTCAATACATGGCTCCGGAGTTACTGCAAGGTGCGGAGGCTGACGCGCGCAGCGATCTGTTCAGCTTCGGATGCGTTCTTTATGAAATGCTCACCGGACGGAGAGCTTTCGAAGGGAAATCGCAACTGAGCGTATTCAGCGCGATTCTGGAAAAAGATCCGGAGCCGATCAGCGTTAGCCAGCCGCTAGCGCCGCCGATGCTGGATCGCGTAGTCAGCGCCTGCCTGGCGAAGGATCCGGCGGACCGCTTTCAAGCGGCGCATGACGTGGCCATGGATTTGCGCTGGATTGAATCGCTGCGTGCGGCTCCGGCGGATTTAGAATCTTCTCCCGCCCCTGCACCCAACCGTGTTTTCTGGATTACGGCGGTTGCGGCAGCGATTGTGCTGGGAATCCTTGCGGGATTTTTTCTTCACCGGCCCGCTATGTCGAGCCCCAGTATTCGTGCGGTCATCAATCCTCCAGCAGACACGCACTTCCGGCTGACGTCCGATACCGCAGGGCCGCCGGTGCTTTCTCCCGATGGCAGTCATCTGGCTTTCACCGCCACCGGGGCAGACGGCAAGACCGCGCTCTGGGTGCGTCCCATGAATGGCGCCGATGCCCATGCGTTGCCGGATACGAACAATGCGTTTTTTCCGTTCTGGTCGCCCGACAGCCGTTCGATTGGATTCTTCTCAAATGGCAAGCTCAGGACGATCGAGATCACCGGCACCACGGCGCAGGTGCTTTGTGACGCGCAGCTGGGGCGGGGCGGCAGTTGGAGTTCGAGTGGATTGATTGTGTTCTCGGCATCGCCCATTACGGCGTTGTTCCAGATCAACAGCAACGGCGGTTCTCCCGCGCCGCTCACAAAGCTAGACCCCGCTCTGCATTCTTCTCACCGCTGGCCGTTTTTTCTTCCCGATGGCCAGCACTATCTTTACTTTGCCATGCACCACGACCCTTCGAAGGTATCGAACAATGCGATCTATTATGCATCGCTTGATGGGCGGGAGAACCGGTTGCTGATCCGCTCGCAGAGCAATGGCATTTATGCGGCTGGATTCCTTCTCTTTGGCCGCGGCGATCAGTTGATGGCGCAGGCATTTGACCCGGCCAAGGGCAAGTTGAGCGGCGAACCACAGGCGGTTTCCGCGGGTGTGTTGAACGACGTAACCACCTGGCACATCGGCGCATCCGCGACCGATGGGGGGCTACTCTCCTTTGGCAATGGCACCTCGGGTGGGCTGCAACTGGTTTGGATAGACCGCGGTGGGAAACAGGTTGGAGTGGCTGGCGACAATTTGCAGAACCTGCAGTTTGCCCGTTTGTCGCCGCAAGGCGACCGGGTTGCCCTGGGCATGGATTCAGGCGTGAATGATGTGTGGACGCTGGATCTGGCGCGGGGCGTGCGAACGCGACTGACCTTCGGGCCAACCGCCAATACATTCCCGGTGTGGTCACCGGATGGCAAATGGATCGCTTATAGCTCTCTACGCGCGAACGGCGGCGGTATCTACCGCAAGCCGGCGGACGGAACCGGGGCTGAAGAATTAATTGTTCCCGACAAGGTTGGGCTGGCTTATGCGCCGAATGATTGGTCGCGCGACGGCAAGACGCTGTTTTATTCGCCGAATCTTTTCACGCAAAAAGATGAAGGGATATGGGCTGTGTCGCTGGACGGGGAGCGAAAATCGCAGCAGATCATCGTCCATGGAACGAGCCCGGCGCTTTCGCCCGATGGCCGGTGGCTTGCCTATAACTCAATCGAATCCGGGCGAGTGGAAGTCGAAGTGGAAGCGTATGGCGGAGGGCAAGGAAAATGGCAGGTCTCGGCCAATGGCGGGCAGGTACCGCGCTGGAGCGCCGACGGCAAAGAGCTTTTCTATTTTGATGAGAACCAATCCATCCTTTCCGTGCCGGTGAAGGAGGCGGGGGGCGCGCTGGAATTCGGCGCTCCGCAGACAGTCGTAAGCCAGTGGACGGTTCTGACGTTTCCTTTCTATAGCATTTCTCCAGACGGCAAAAAATTGCTGTTGGAGCGGGTCTCGGAGCAGGTGAACCAGCCGGTTACGATCATCACCAACTTCACTGCCGGGCTAAAGAAATAGCTGGGGCAGTGTAGAAGGCGCCTGTCTGCTTCGTTAAAATTAGATGATAAGGAGATATGCTATGAAAGCGAAAAGACTAGGAACAGCCGTCCTCGCAGTCGCAGGCCTGAGTGGTTTTGCCGCATCCGGCCAGACGCAGAAAGTGAATCCGAGGCCACAGGCAACCAGGGCGCAGCAGAACGTGCCTGCGGAATACCAGGCCGGAATTGCAGAACTGAGAGTGGCGAAAGGTTATCTGGAGAAGGCGGGGGATAAATGGGGCGGGTACCGCGTAAAGGGCATCGCCTCAATGAACCAGGCCTTCAAAGCACTGGGCGTAAGTCCGGAGTCGACTCCGACCGAAATGCAATCCGGCAATGTAGACGAACCCGGCATGATGGACAGCGGCATTGCCAGCCTGCAAACCGTCAAGGAAGACTTTGCGAACGCGGGCGATAACTGGGGCGGTCGAAAGGAAAAAGCAGTCGCACTCATCGACCAGGCGCTGAGCGACCTTCAGACCGGGATCGATTGGGCCAAGCAGCACAATACCTACTGAAGCATTGCTTCGCGGCAGGCACGACGAAATCGCTAGCTGGCTACGGAAGAGATTTGAACTAGAACGCGCTACCGCCGCCGCCGCCGAAGCCGCCGCCGGAAAATCCGCCACCACCGCCAAATCCTCCGCCACCGCCGAAGCCTGATCCCGTGGAACTAGCCCTGGGCGCGGAGACGAATACCTGATGCATATCCGTAGCCATGCCGTGCATGGAGGAGGAAAAGAGGATGGGATTGAACATCATGCCGTAGCCGTAACCGGGTCCGACATACCAGGTGGGAGGATCGTGAATGATGCCGGCGAAGGCTTGCGCCCAGTGGTGTTCCACGCCGAGGGCCATGGCATAGGGNAGGAATTTTTCGAAGGTGTCGGGCGGCATGACCTTCAGGCGATCGGCATCGACCCNATTCATGAACTCCTGAAAGCCAAGGACCGCGATGTGGGTGCGTGCGCCCTTGAGCGTTTTGGCTGTCATCTGGCGGGCGAAAAGAAACCAGANTATGGCACTGATAAGAAGACAGACCACGACGATCGGAATCGAGCTGAAGAAATCCACCCAACCTAAAATCTGCAAGGCGGCGAACGGAATCAAAATGCCGAAGCCCGCGGCGACGCTGTAGCCGTTGGCGGATTCGGGATCGAGATTGTAGATGCCTTTTTGCTTCAGCGCCGACATGATATCGGTCCGGACGACAGGAATCGCGGTGTAAAAGCGATTCTTCAGGCTCGACAGGCGCGTCTCGGAAACGTCGCCGTCGAAGATATTTTCCAGCATGACACTCTCGTGGGGCGCGAGGCCACGCCAGTCCTCACGTTTTTGCAGAAGATGAAAGATGTAGTCCTTGTTGTGGAAGAGAAGACCCTTTTCATCNGTCTCTTCGATCTTGATGAATCCGCGCACGGCCAGATCGACGATGGTCGATGTAATNTCGCGGGGATGAATGCGATCATCGAGCAACGTGCCGGCTTCAGCGGGAGAAATCCCCGGCGGAGGNTCATACATGGGTGCAACGGACATGCCGGGGTCGGGATCGCGTCCGGCGAACCACCAGAGGCAGAACATGACGACCAGCGTGACCAGTGGAAGGAAGACCGCGGGATTGCTGCCCATGAACCAGAACAATTTCGTAAGAGCGCCCGGAGCCTTGAGAATTCCCTTCGGAATGTAAACATCGATGGTCAGGCCGCCGCGCATGGGCAAAGGATTTTTGGTTTCAAAACTGACGGTCGAGCCGTCAACCGTGGCAGTTGCATCACGCTCGGTTGAGCCATAGACGCCGGTAAAGGCCTGAGCGCGCAAAGATCCGTTTGCCGAATCGGGGAAATGAACCGTGGCGGCGGCGTGGTCGATGGGCACGGGCCAGTCATTGCCGGTGACGTTCCAATAAAACTCGTCGTATTGATCGAAAAAGCGAGCGCCATTGCGGACACGGTAGGCGATGTTGACCGTACGGGTGGAATTGTTGGCGTCAGGAATATATATCTTGAGATCGCGATACGCGCCCGAAGTGGAAGAATCGTATTTAAGTTTGACGCCGTCATCGCCGGTGACGCTGGTTACGTCGAGAAAGAGCTGATAGTTCGTCCCGTTGGAGCCGGGATACTCGATGGGGATNGTGCGGTGAATGCCGTGCCACTCGCCCACAAAAACCAGCGTGATATTTTCGTTGACCACGGCGCTACCGTCGGGGTTTACGGTAATGTTGTCTTGAAAGTTGGAGACACGCCAGGATTTCGCAGTAGCNGGGGCTGCGAAAGCGAGTGTGAAAATAGCGAGGAGCAGCAGTGGTGCGGCGGTCTCAAAGCGGCGCAGCGAAGTAAAGGAAGTGCGACCACGGGGGCTAAAGTCCGTATCTTTTCTGGATGCTTTACGCGGCGCTGAAGCGCCGCTCTTCCACACTGCCAGGGAGTCGCCGGTTGGGACTATGGCCCCGTTTGGATCGCCGGGCACTTCGGAGTTAGCCAATCTCGATCCTCCACTCATAGTCGCGCATCGTGCATACTCAGATCAGAACTTCACGGCCACGGGCTCACGGTCGACGTCAGTCGTCTCGAAGAACTGCCGTCCGGTGAAGCCGAACATACCGGCAATGATGTTTGTGGGGAACGATTGAAGCTTGGTATTGAAGTCGCGCACCACGGCGTTGTAATAGCGGCGAGCATTTTGGATGGAGTCTTCGGTTTGGCTTAATGAGCCTTGGAGTTGGGTAAACTCTTCAGAAGCTTTCAGTTCGGGGTAATTTTCAGCCACGGCGAACAGACTTTTTAGGGCGCCGGTGAGTTGGTTCTCAGCCGCGGCTACCCCCTCGGGAGTGGTGGCTTGCATGGCCTGGGAGCGAAACTTGGCGATGTTTTCAAAAGTTCCCTTCTCGTGGGTGGCGTAGCCCTTTACGGTCTCGACCAGGTTGGGAATAAGGTCGTGGCGGCGCTTGAGTTGCACGTCAATATCAGACCAGGCGGAATCGGCGCGGACGCGCAACTGGACCAGGCCGTTATACATGCCGATAAGCACCACGGCGATGATGACCAGAACCACGAGAATGATAATGCCGACCATGAGCGTCTCCTTGAAAGCATCCCGTTTGCTATACGATTCCAGGCTATATCCATCCTACCCGGAAATTAGAGGGACGGTAGCACAGTAGAAGCGCCGGAGCAAACTGGGCGCACAGCGGATTCCGGCCGGGCGCCATGACGGGCCAAACCCTGCCTTCAAAAACCGCGCCCGACAAGGCTTCTCACGGGGAAAGTATTAGCCTGAAGTGATTAGGCCTGATAGTTAGTCCGTAATGCTAGTTCTCAGGTACCCGTTTTGCCTGTAGAGTGGTGGGCGCTTGGGTTACCGGCGAACTACAGCCGGAACTAACATGCATTCGCTCTGGGCTCTCCCCCGCTTCGGCGCGAACACTTAAGGAGAAAACACCATGAAACCATTTCGTTCTATCGTTGCGCTAGCTATTCTGGCCGCAGCGGTACTCTCGGTAGGATTGGGGAGAGCTGAAGCCCAGAGAAAGTTCACGGCTAAGGGCGCGGCGGCATCCGTCACAACCCTTCCGCCCGACCTATACAAAGTAAATTACTTCTCGAACGCGAACACTTCCGGAGCGCCGGATGGAACGGTTCGAATCACCAATGACGGCACCAGCGGCGGGAATCTGTGCGCGCAGATTTACGTCGTCGATCCGTATCAGGAAATGTCAGAGTGCTGCGCTTGCCTGGTTACCCCGAATGGTCTGCGGACGCTCTCCGTGGACACCAACCTGACTTCGAATCCGCTGACCGGCGTTAAGCCGACCACCGGCACCATCGAAATCATTTCTGGTTACACGACCAGCACAACCTGCAGCCCGTTGAATGGAATTGTCACGCCTGGCATTCGGGCTTGGGGCACTCACATTCAGAATACGACCTTTGCCATTACTGAGACCGAGTCTCAAGATGTGCAACTGACAGAGGGCAATGCCAACCTGTTGAATGAATGCGCAGCCATTCAACTTGATGGCAGCGGCGCCGGCGTATGCTCTTGCGGTACCGGTGACTAATCGCTTTTAAAGAAAAGGTGATGTTTTAAAAAGACCCAGGCATATTGCCTGGGTCTTTTTTCTGACTGGATTTGCTGCAATTGCATCACAGTCGGCAGGGCTTCAGGTCTAGTGGGTAGACTCAATGGCGAGCACCACGAAGGAATCAGGCTCAACTTTTCTTTCCGGTCGGGGTCCGACGTTGGCGGTTACGGTGAAAAGTTGGTGGGTTTTCGGGTTGACGGCCATGGTGCGCGCGCCTTTTTGAGTTGTGACAGTTTGGATCACCGTAAAGCCACCGCCTCCATCTTCTTTAACTACGGTGATGGTGCCGTCGCCCGCCGAGGCGAACGCGAAGCCCAGGGCGGGATCGAACGCAGTCGCGTCGCATCCGTCTCCGATGGGCTCGCTTGCCACCAGGCGGCCATTGTCTGCGTCGATGATCGCCATTTTTTTGTTTCCGCAGCCGGCAAACAGACGCCGGTTTTTGCGGTCGATGGAGAGACCCGTCGGCTCGTCGCAATCCGTCAACTTCCAGCGCGACTTTACCGTCAGCTTTTGCGGATCGAACGCAACGATCTCCGACTTGTCTTCGATATTCACGAAGACCGTGCCCTTTTCGTCGCTGGCGGCAAATTCCGGTTTTCCGCCCAGTTCGATCTTGCCCACAACTTCGCCCCTTGAGGCATCAATGGCGGACGCGTTTCTGTCCTGCCCTTTTCCGTTGAAAGTGAAAACTCGCTTCGAGAACGGGTCATAAAGAATCGCGTCGGGGCCGCTGCCGACCTTGATTTTCTTTTCGACGGCCAGCGACTTGAGATCGAAGACACTCACCGTATCTTCTTTGCCGTTACTGGTAAATCCGCGTCCGATTTCGTAATCGAGCGCAACGCCGTGCACGCCCGGGGTCTCGGGAATTTCGCCTACTTGTTTTCCTGATTCAGTATCGACCACCATCACGCGAGTGGCACGAGCAATAAACAAGCGATGGCTCTCGCCGTCTGCGATCAAGTAATCCCATCCGCCATCACCGCCCAGCTTCCAGGTTTTGACGACTTTATAATCCGGAGCGGCAGCAGAGAGCGGCAATGCCACCGTAGACAGCAAGATCGACAAGACGAAGGGAACCCGTAGACCTTTTCTCATTTGCATGGTGATTACTGTAGCGCAATTGGGAGGACGAATGGCCGAGATTAAGATCGAAAATGTGGTGCCGGGAGGGGGATTTTCTTGAATCCGTTTCCCGCCGCCAATGGTACCAGCAAGATGCAGTGTTTTGCGCAACTTGAGCTTTTTCGGGGGGTTTACCAAGTCGCGGTAGAGTTCAACGTTCGGCGACCCAGAGGCGCGGGCAGTCCATCTCGCCGCAGGGGGGCGCGGTGAAATGCGAGACGTATTTCGATTGGGAGCAAGCTTTCGATTTCATCTGGCAGGGCACAGATCAGGACGGCATCTGGAACGGCGATGCTTCCACCTTGGCAGCGGAATTTGACGTGTCTGAAGATGCCGGGGAAGAGGTACTAGACCAGCTTCGCGCCAGACGACTCATTGAGAAGCTCTATACGGGAAAATACATCATCGTGAGTTGGCGGGATAGGGATGATCGCGTTGAGGTTTTACCATGTCTACAGCGGCTTCTTTGACGACATCCCCGATTACTTTGCCCAAGACAGGAAGTGGCATAGTCGCGCCTACTGACATCCGAAGATGTACTTGCCCGAAATCTGATCCATCGTCGCGGAACACTTCCTGACCAACTGTGGTCTGATGATGCCTGACGCTTTCCTGAACTTGACGAAGCCAGACAGGTGTCGATCAGCGTCCTTAATCAAGCTGACCTGTTCTACCTCAAATCCCTTGTTCTGGTAGTCGTGGGTGATCTCGTCTTGAGCCTTCGCGACATCAGCTTCACTGAAAACTCTCGGAGCGCGTTGGGGCGGTGCGACGGCTTGGGTGTTGTTGTTGCAGCCGACACACGCCAACAGAACTCCAACGCAGAGAAACAATGACTTCATCGCAACCTCCAAGCCATTCGTGGACTATCCCCTGCGTTCACTCGCAAGTTACGGATGTAATTAGGCGACCGTCGCGATTGGAGTGTTTTCGGACTTTGCCGCGCCAATGGCGGCAAACTCGAACGCTGTGGCATACAGAGTTAGAGCGTCGAAGTTACGAGCCAATTGACCACCCGGCTGTTTGTTCAGCCAGTCCACGAAGGTTTCCATGAATTTCGGGTGGGCTGAGGCTAATAGAGAACTCGCCCATGATACGTAATTTCTAAGGAACAGTGGCGTGAATCCAAGATCGCAAACAACATTCGATGTCCGACAGAATTCTCTGAACTCATTCTTGAAGCGCCTGAAGACCTGCTCCCAAATTACCCCGTTATCGTAAACCGGAAACAACGACGGATTGTAGCCGTGGAGAAACTTTGAAACAGCTACGACCGGGTATTGCTGGTTGGGTTTAATCTCTCTCATCTTTGGTAGCTTGATTAGGAGGTCGTCTTCTTTTCCGCTTCCAACGAAATTCGGCAAAGCCACACAACCGCCCCACGCAAATTCTGAGAACTCATTTCTGAACGTGTCGAAAATCTTCTGCGGAGACCAGCAGAGATTGACGGCAACTCCCCGAAACGCTTGCCAACCACGCAGGATGTTGTACACCTCATCAAAAGCCTTGGGATCAGGCGTGGTGGGATTAAATGCCCGGTTCGATGCGTTATACAGCCTAATCTTCTCTTCGATACTCCAGTCTTTATCACATGCAAACTTACTGTATTGTTCCAGCGCTTGCTGTTGTCCGGCTGGCTGAAAATAATCGCGAAGCGTCATCGCCCAATCACCTACTTGATTCCAAAGTCGTAGCCAACGCTACCCATCGAGTTCCACGTCAACAGGTATTCTCCCGGTGCTAGGTCTTGGTTCGGGGTGACGGTAAACATCAGGTTGTTGACTGAGTGCAACGTCACGTCCGGCAGCAGCTTTTTGTCCATGCCGGATTTCACGCCAGTCAATCCGGTCTTGACGTTCTGCAATTCGCGGTGATCTTCCTTCTTCGTAAGCAGAACGATCACCGTATCTCTGGAAGCAATCGCCAGTTGTTGTTCTTTGTCGGGCGTGGTCTTGATGTAGAACACCGGACGGCGATCCGACAATTGAACCGGAGCTTCTGCGCCGCGATAAAGCTGTTTGTTTCCGCCATGCAAAGTCAACGCATTGACGTGAATGTTTGATCCTGACGTGGTTAACAGTTCCAGCTTTTGCCAACCGTCCTTCGTTTTGTAGTAGGCACCGTGATCTGGTGGTTCGACCGCGTCCTGTGCGAATGCTACAACGGAGAGTCCAAGAAGTAGAACGGCGGCGATGTTTTTCATTAGTGGTTTCTCCGAGACCAACCAGCAGGACATACGTCTTTAGCCAGATCATGCAGGAGATTTTCTGCTGCCATACCCGCGCCTGAATGCACGAGGCCTTCGCCAGCCTTGGTTCGTGACCATACCTGATCCAATTCGGCATCGTTATCGTCACTGACGCTGCAACCTTATTAACGTCAGTGTTGGGTTTCGTCCGCTCCTCAACGGTCATAATCGCATCACCGTTAGATTTATTGTTGGTCAGCCTCAGGCACGTCCACGATTCCATTTTTTCGCGGAGCTTGTCAGCGGACTCACTATTTCCGTCCACGAATACGGTCTTAACCGTTTGAAGTTTGGCGAGATTTTCTGCCGAGATCGTTGGTTTCTTCCCCGCGTGACAGGGGAGAGTCAGCAAGACGGCCAATGTTGCAATCATCACTAATGAGGATGTCTTCATTCCGAGCCGTTTCAATTGTGATTGCGAATGGGACAGCCTTTGACGAAAGCGTAGAGTTGTTTTCCATCTGCTGCTTTGGGACCGATGCTGCACTTACATCCGAGAGCAATTGCTTCAGGTGTTCCGGGCAACGGGTGTAGGTTGCAAGAGCGGGTGCGCTGCCAATTCCAGCGTGGCTCGACGATTGTTCGTCGGGTTTCATTTTCGTTAGCCCCTTTTTATTCCGTCAAATGTACTCCTACTTTGTGAACGCCGAGAGATTTTACACTCGCTATCGACGTGGCGGGTTTCTTCGTAGTTTTCTTGATGATGCACTCTTTAACGCGAACGGCACTGCCAAGATGCAACAGGATTTGGTCGATCACGGTAACGTGGCTGCCATACTGACGCTTTGCGTCTTCTTTGGTAATTGTGGTTACTTGACGTGTCGCACCGTCAAAAATTGTATCGAACTCAGCCGCGACGATTTCGTCGATCCGTTCGTAGATGCTGGAAAAACACAGCGTGTGCAACTTCAGGAAGACGCAAAACTCGTTGAGAGTGAAGTCGGACTGGTCGGGATCGGGTGTCTCCGCCTTTTCGGCAAGTCGCGCGAGGACGTTTATAGCGCGAAGTGCTAGATCATCTGATATTGGTATTTCGCTTGGGTGCGACAACCACAACAATTTGGAAGCCAAGACTTTGAAATCTCTGTCGCCGCCATTCTTGTTCTTGACCCCGGGAACGGTATTACAAAGGGTGCAGATGTCAGTGTGCATCTTGATAATCTCGGCGTGTCTGGCGTCTATTGCGGTTGCGACCAAGGCACTCCTTATTTGAGGAGCACCGCTGATGATCGCCTTTACCACAGCAGGATACGCCGCAAACCGTAAAACTTTATAACGATACCCCCAGTCTGAGACTGCCTTCTCTGCGTTACTTCCGGTTAAGACGCCTTCCAATGCCTGACGAGCCGGAAAATCAAGGTGCAGTTCCCCTTCGATTTTGTTCCTCAAAACCTTGCGGATTCTTTCCCTGTCCAGAAAGAAGTCTTCGATAAGGCACATTCTCAGTCTCCGGGTTACGCGACGGGGAAGGAAGTTAACGCACGCCATTGCTGCGCGGATTATACGCGCCTCACGCCCAGACCATGGGAGTGATGCACTGCTCATTTATTTGCAGAGCGCACCGCCGTACAATTCGATCATAAAGATCGCGATGCGACTCGAAGAAGGCC
>JGI12635J15846_10002002_pt1 | contig 17850 bp, 7 predicted proteins | sample BlaSpr_A8_OM2_M2_FD_15846 | JGI IMG/M metagenome (IMG submission 15846) | reverse complement strand
AGAGCCGCCGGTCCGGTAAGGCTCCAGAGAGATAACGCTGGAAGTGTATTGGCAGGTCCACAACATCGATCGAGTTGGACTCACCGGCAGCGCGTATGGTCTCTTGTATGACAGAGAAGCAACGTGGAGTTTGGCGGCGGGGCAAGCAGATGGCGGAGTCGCGAGCCATTTCAAAGAATTCTCGCGCCTCTGTAACCGCGCCCATTCTATTGTTGACTTCTGCGAGTATGTTGGCACCGCATGGAGTCGTGCCACCATCCAGTTCTGAGATCCTGAGTCCGAGAGATTTAGCGCTTTCAAAGTGGTCGCCTCGCAGAGCGCACTCCGCATCGGATCGCAGTGCGAGCCACTCTCCTGTGGATTCAAGGCTGAGAAGAGGCGGGCTGCGATGGTCTGTGCGCCAGTCCAAAAGGTTAAACTCGGGCAACACAAAGACTACTGGAATGCCTTGGTCCCGCGTAATCGAGGCGAAGAACTCGAGACACGATCGCACGCGGTCACGCAACTGGCCCTCGAGATATGCTTTCACCGATCTCCAGCCGCCTCTCCGCAAACTGACCGCCAGCTCGGGAAGTTGTTCTGAAACGAATGCTGCCTCAGTCCAGTTATTTCCCGCAAACACGACAAAGACGTCGGGCTTGAGTACAAGCGCACTCCTGGCAAGTTCCATGAGGGGTTGAAGCAGGAGATTCGTTCTAGCAAGGTCGACAACCTCAATGTTATCGGTGCGGCAGACAGTGATGAGCATGTGCTGAAGAACGGACGCGGGGGTAAAGTAAGGGTCATAAAAATACCCTCTCGCAACCGATTCACCCAGCAGTACAACGCGCTGTTTGCTGCCTTTCGGGGGAATACACGCTGTTCGCGCCCAGAAGCTGGATGGTTCGCCAACGACGTTGGTTCGCAGATAACAGAGGCCCTGTTTTCTGAGTTTTGGCTCCCAGATACCCACGCGATCGGTGGGTAACACTTCGGCTACCTTTGGGCCGGAGGATCCACCTATCTCCGGATGTTCCGAAGGCGGCTGATCGGATAACGCCTTAATCAGAGAGAAGACATGCGTGCCTTGTTCGGTCACGAAGAAATCCGCCAACTGATTGGCGACGAGTTTTAGTCTTTCTGGTTGCCGGATCATGGCGCCTCAAAATAGCGTGTATGTAGAGTGGCGAACGGCGGAATGATCGGCCACTCGTGCATCGTGGAGTAAAGCCTGAGCTGCCGTGCCCAAGGCAGACCGGTCAATGATGAAGTCCTCTAGAACCAAAAGGTCCAGTTCAGACCGAATGAAACAGACGATGGCATCGAGGGGGCTGCAAACGATTGGTTCGTCGCTCAGGTTGAAGGAGGTATTTAACAATATTGGACAGCCCGTACTCCGCTCGAAAGCATTCAAAAGGCTGGCAAAACGCGGACTGCTGTCAGCGTCTACCGTTTGTACCCGGGCTGAGCCGTCGACGTGAGTAATGGCAGGCAGGTGAAGCCTGGATGTCACTCGGCAAGTCTCGGTCATGAAGGGCGACGGATGATCCAGATCGAAGTGCTCGTGAGCCTTGGTCTCAAGGACAGCTGGTGCGAAGGGGCGAAAGGACTCGCGGCGTTTTACTTGGGCGTTGATTTTGTCCCGCATACCCTCGATGCGCGGGTCGGCGAGTATAGAACGCGCGCCGAGCGCGCGTGGGCCGAACTCCATCCGGCCATGAAACCAGCCCACAACCTTTCCCTGGCTGAGTTGATGAACGACGGCCGCAATGAGATCCGGCTCTTTCCCGCGGCAGTCCGTTGCTTTCAGGCCCATCGCGCGGAGTAGGGAGATAATTTCGTCACTCCCGAACTGGGGTCCCAGGTAGGCGTGGTTGAGCGCTGCGGGTTTGAGGTCCCGGCCATTGGCTCGTCGAGCGACAATCGCAGCCGCACCAAGCGATGAGCCTGCATCGCTGGCGGCGGGTTGGACGAATAGTTTACGAAATGGGCCTTCTCGCAAAATTCGACTGTTTGCAACGCAATTGAGAGCGACACCACCAGCCATACACAGATTCTCGCTCCCCGTAGTCTTATGCAGATACTCGGCCTTCTCCAGCAAGATCTCTTCAAGAACAAACTGGATACTCCGCGCTAAATCCTTATGGAACTGGGTAACTTCCGCGCCTCGGTTGCGCGGTGGGGCTCCGAATAACTCGGGCAGGTCGTCGGAATACATACGATCAAGCGAGCGAAAGTCGAAGTATTTGAGATCTAAAGAGTATTGCCCGGCAGCATGGGACTGAACCATGGTTCGAATCTGTTTCTGGTACTTCGGGAGGCCGTAAGCCGCCGCCCCCATTATTTTGTATTCGGCATCGTTGACAGAAAAACCCAGGTAATTGGTGATCGTGCTGTAGAGCAGGCCGAGCGAGTCCGGGAAATCTACGGTTTCGAAAATCAAAATGTCATTTTCGTGACCGACGCCGTAGGTTGTGGTGGCCCATTCGCCAACTCCGTCAACTGTAAGAATTGCAGCATCAGAAAATCCTGAGAAAAAGAAACTGCTCGCGGCGTGGGCGTAATGGTGTTCGACAAATTCGATGGGACCCTCAAACCCGAGTACCTCTCTTATTTCCCTGGCAGGCCGCGCGGCATCGAGGCGAGAGAGGACCTTGGAGTCGGCAGTGAAGTCTGGAAGCATGGTCCAGAGTTGGCGCGCCAGTTTCCGCGACGGCTGTTCGTAGAATGCGACGCAGTCGACATCCGCGATGGTGAGAGCGCCGGCGGCAAGACAATAGTTGAAAGCACGCTTGGGCATGTCCGGATCGTGCTTGCGTCTGGAAAACCGTTCCTCTTCGGCGGCGGCAACCAGGACTCCTTCTTGGAGCAGGCAACAAGCCGAATCGTGGAATAGCGCCGAGATGCCCACGATGTTTGTCATAAGACCGAGGTCTCTGATTGGGCCGCTGTTTGTGTGAGTGCCGACAGTTCATGTTTTATTAAAGTGACGATAGACTTCTTTGCCGCGTGTAAGAAAAAATGACCGCCATGGAACGTGTCGACCCTGAATGCGCTCGAAGTGCAAGCTCGCCAAGCCAGCGCCTCGTCGCGACTGGTTTCCGGATCTTCATCGCCATGTAGCACAAAGATTGGGCAGTCCAACAGATTAGATTGCGCATATTCATAAGTCTCCCCGATCGCGAAATCGGCGCGAATTGCCGGCAGGAAGAGTTCCATCATTCCGGAATCTTGAAGCACCTCCTCGGGAGTTCCCCCCAAAACGCGGAGTTCCACCCCGAGATCGGCATCGGACAACAAGTGCCGAGAGACGCTCCTGCGTGGGATTTGCGGTGCACTAGCTCCGGAGGCAAACAAGCACAAGGGCAGTTCGGAACCGCGCTGGTACAGTTCGCGCGCCAACTCGAATGCGATAAGCGCTCCCATACTGTGACCAAAAAAAGCGAAGGGTTTGTCCTGGGGCAGCACTTCCGCCAGAGCCCCGATAAGTGGGGAAAGGCTAGAATAGGGCTGCTCCCACAGTCGTTTATCGCGGCCGGGCAGGGCCAAAGGGATGATCTCGATTTCTTTGCCGGCATAGTCGGACCATCCGCGGTAGATCCACGAACCTCCGCCGACATAGGGAAAGCAAAAAAGCCGGATCGATGCCAGAGAATTGGCCTGGTCATGGTCAAGCCATGGTGAGTCGTCAATCTTTCGACTCATACCCCGTTCATTAATTGTGTGCGATGTCATCGGATTGTTGTTGCATCTTCTTTCTGAGGCTGAGTGGACGCATGTCTGTCCAAACAANCTGCGTATGGGCCAAACACTCTTCTTTAGATCCGACCTTGCCCGCATCCTTCCATCCCAGTGCGTTCGGCCTGTCGGCGGGCCAGATGGAGTACTGCTCTTCGTCATTGAGTACTACTTTATATGTGGTTTTATCCTCGGTTTCGGACGGCATAGTTGTCTCCTTTGGAATTCCTAAACGGCTTTCTCGAGCTCGGCGATTTCTTGACACAAACCGATTTCCATTTCGACGGGGACGGCCTGAAGAACGATCACATCCGGCAGTTCCCTTTCGACGCGGCGAAAACGCGGGCTGAACCAGGCGAAGCTCGCGGCTGTGATGATGAGGACCCCCATAGAGGTCATCAGCAAACCCACTCCCTGGCCGGGACCGACCCCGGTGAATTTGCCGACCGTTCCGGCTAACAAACCCCCGGTTACAAGCAAAGGACTGAATAGTCTGTCGGCCAAGGGCGCGGCGACCAGACAAGCCAGCGGGAGGCAGGCCTGCATCAGCATGCCACGCAATGCAAATACTCTTCCCTGCACAGTCGGTTCGGTCTTGGACTGCCAGATAGATTGCGCACAACTGATTCCCATGGGAGCCACGCATCCGAGCAAAAACAAGCCGATGGCAATAGGCACGGGACCACGCTGAAAACCGGTCAGGAAGAGCGCCGCGCCCAACGCGAACCCGCTTCCGAGGACACCCAGGATGCGGCGTTGCGGTCCACCCCAACTTGCGATAGCCGCGCTGCCAATCACCATCCCGAAGGTGGCCACGGCAATTATCACAGCTAGGGCCTTGGCCGAGGCGACATTCAGCACCAGGGGCACGAGCAACACCTGAGTCATGCTGATGCCGAAAAGGACGATGAATCCGAACGCCATTAGCTGGACCAAGCCCTGCCGATCGCGGATATAGGCCCAACCGGCGGAAACTTCCCGGAGAAACGATGGCTTCGCAACGGTATCGGCGACGAGGGCAGCAGGTTTTGGAATTCGCACCATAAGCAGAATGGCGATTGCAACCAAGTAGCTGGCGAAGTCGCCGAGGATAACGCCATGCATGCCTATCCACGGAATCAAAACTAGGGCCAGGGCTGGAGCGGCTATCATCGTGATGGCCTGCGCGAACTGCCACAGTCCACTGGCGCGGGCATAGTGCTCCTGCGGTATGAGTAAAGTGCTGGCGGCAATGCAGGCTGGCCATTGGAAGGCGGCAAAGAAAGAGATCCCGCCTATACCGAGATAGATATGCCACAAGGGCGCCGAACCCAGAAAGAAATTGGCCGCCAGGAAGAGTGTGCTCAGGCCCGCACCGACGGAGCTGAAAATCATGATCCAACGGCGGTCCCAACGATCCGCAGCGGCGCCGGCCAGCGGGGCACAAAGAATTCCCGGCAGAGTCGCCGCCAGCACCATCCATGCGAGCCTTTGCGTCGAATGACTCTGCTGATAGATCCACACGTTGATGGCGAATGACGTCATTCCCGATCCAATGGAAGAGATCAATTGGCCGGACCATATCCGCAAGAAGATACGAGTGCCGTGCGACCAAAAAGCTGACATTGCTAGACTCCTTCCAGTGTTTTAAGGCACCGTTCGACTTGCTCCGCCAGCAAATTCACATAAGGCGGAGTCATCATGGTGATATGGTTGCCCGGCACATAGTCGATCTGAATGGTTTGCTCGGAGAACTGTTGCCAGCCGAAGCTGGGCTTCAGGCGCAGTTGCTGTTCTTCACTGGGAAGGTCCGGCAACGTGTCCGCTGCGCGTATCAGGAAAATGCTGCCCGCGTAGGATGGCGGGCGATAATTCCAAGCAGCGCGGATGTTGTTCTCGCTGGTACGCAAGAAGTTGCGGAGAAAACTGACATCGGTATCAGAGGGCACGACGTTGCGCTTCTTGAGTTCCTCCAGGTACTGACCCTCTCGTTCGACGAGGCCTAATTCCTGTTCGGGATTCTCCGCCGCGCTGAACGTCATCCCAAAGTACAAGCCGATCCGTTTGCTGAAGGAACCGATGGCCTGCGTGGTCGCCTGCTGGCGATCAACGCCGTCGGTGTCGGGAGCGAGCGGAGCCGGGGAGTCCAGGAGAATGACCGCAGGAACCGCGTCAGCGGCGCGGGTAAGCTGAATCGCCATCTCAAAAGCTACTGGCCCTCCTGTGGACCAACCTGCAAGAACATAGGGTCCCTTCGGTTGGGCCGTGCGGATGGCGCGCAGATAGAGTTCCGCCATCTGCTCGATAGTTCGCGCAGGCGCGGCATCGTCGAAGCCAGGATCTTGTAGTCCATAGACAGGGCGGTCTGCGGCGAGTTGCTGGGCCAGTTCGTAATAACACATGGCATTGCCACCGGCGGGATGGACGAGAAACAGGGGAGTGCGTGTGCCATACGGCCGGATCGCCACCACGGGCGACTGCGTGCCGCCGGACGCTGTTTGGCGCAACAGACTGGCCAGTTGTTCGATCGTCGGGTACTGAAACACTGCAGCAACTGGCAGCTCTCGATTGAACAAAGCGGAAATCCGCGAGACTAAGCGGACTGCCAGTAAAGAATGCCCTCCGATATCGAAGAAGTTGTCAGTGACCCCGATTGAGTGGTCATTGAGAATCTCTTCCCACACCTGTGCGAGCCGGAGCTCGTACACATCGCGTGGTGCAATCATGTTTTGCGGGTGGTCCAGCGTGCGCTCGGGTTTCGGCAGATTGAGCCTATCCACCTTTCCGTTCGGCGTTAGCGGCAGAGCCGGCAATTGCACAAAACCACTGGGGACCATATATTCCGGCAACCGTTCCTTCACATAACTCCGCAACTCTCTCCCAGTCGGCGCTGGTTCTCCCTTTGCCACCACGTAGGCGACCAATAGCTTCTCACCGGGCTCGTCCTCGCGCACGATCACCACCGCTTCATGGATGGCGGGATGTTGCGTCAGCACTCCTTCTATCTCACCCGGCTCGATGCGGTAGCCGCGGAGTTTGACCTGCGCGTCCAGCCTTCCCAGAAACTCCAAATTGCCGTCAGCGCGGCGGCGGGCGCGGTCACCGGTCCGGTACATCCGAGATCCAGTCACAATGGAGAACGGGTCTGGAACGAACTTCTCCGCCGTCAGTTCAGCGCGATTGTGATAACCGCGCCCCACCTGGACGCCCCCAATGTGCAATTCGCCCGGTACCCCAATCGGCACGGGTTGCCTATTCCGGTCTAATATGTGTATCTGTGTGTTGGCCACTGGCCTGCCAATGGGGACCACTATTCGTTCACTGCTGCGCTGGCAAGTCCAGTAAGTAACGTCGATCGCCGCTTCAGTCGGCCCGTACAAGTTGTGCAATTGCGCCGGCAGGAGTCGGAAGAATTGCTCTTGCAAGCTGAAGGGTAGCGCCTCACCGCTGCATATCACATGGCGCAATGACAGGCAGTGCTCCACTCCAGGCTGATCGAGAAAGCTGCCGAGCATCGAGGGAACAAAATGTATGACAGAAATCTGCTGTTCCTTTATCAGTTCGACTAGATAAACCGCATCCCGGTGTCCGCCGGGCCGTGCTAGCGACAAGCGCGCTCCCACCAACAACGGCCAAAAGAATTCCCAAACCGACACATCGAAACTAAACGGAGTTTTCTGTAGGATCGTGTCCGCTTCACTCAAGCGATACTGATCCTGCATCCACAACAGCCGGTTGCAAACGCTGCGGTGCGTGTTCATCGCGCCTTTTGGCCTGCCTGTGGAACCCGATGTGTAAATCGTGTATGCCAGATTGTCAGGAGTTGTTAAGCTGTGTGGATTGACAGTATCTTCACGGGAAATCTGATGACAGTCACTGTCGAGACACAGGATCTTGCCTGCGTACTGCGGCAGCCGGTCACGAAACTTATCCTGTGTCAGCAGCACGTTCACTCCGGCATCCACCAGCATGTAACTCAAGCGCTCCTGTGGATATTCCGGATCGAGTGGTACGTAGGCGCCACCGGCCTTCAGGATCGCCAAAAGACCCACTACCATCTTCACCGACCGTTCCAGTGCAATTCCCACTCGCACTTCAGGTCCGACCCCCAGCCCGCGTAGATAGTGCGCTAACTGATTCGCCCGCCCATTCAACTCGCCATAAGTGAGCGACTGTTCTCCGCACAGCAGCGCTGTCGCTTCCGGATTCGCCGCCGCCTGCTTCTCGAACAGCTGCGCTATCGTCTTATCCTGCGGATAAGCCACTTCCGTAAGGTTCCACCGATCCTGCTCGCGGCTCTCCTGTGCACTCAGCAGCGGCAACTCCCAGATCCGTTGCTCCGGATTCTCCACGATCCCCTCGAGCATCCGCAGGAGATGTCCCAGCATGCGCTCGATCGTTGCCTCATCAAATAAGTCCGTGTTGTAGGTGAGCGTCCCGCGAACGCCCTCTGGTCTTTCCAGTAAGTGACTATCCCAATCCCCGAATAAATGGAGGTCGAGATCGAAAGCGGAGACGCCGGTGTCAACCTCCATGGGGGTTACGGGCGAGGCAGAACGCGGACCCGGCCTCGCGCCGTCGGTCGCGGTGGGAATATCTTCGAGTTGAAACGTAACCTGGGCTAGTGGGTTGCGGCTCAGATCGCGCTTAGGTTGGATTTCTTCGACGAGTTTTTCAAAGGGAANATCCTGGTGCGCGTAGGCGCCCAGTGCCACATGGCGCACCCGCCGCAGCAGTTCGGCGAAGCTGGGGTTCCCCGACACGTCGATGCGCATCACCAGGTTGTTAATAAAGAATCCGATCAGTCTCTCCGCGTCGACACTGTTGCGATTCGCGACCGGCACCGCGACGGCAATATCGTCCTGGCCCGAATAACGCATGAGCAGCACGGAAAAAGCCGCCAGGAGTGTCATGTGCAAGGTTGCGTCCTGGCTTTTGCCGAGGCCACGCAGCGCGTCGGCCAGAGCCTTGGGAATCAACATGTACTTCGAGCTGCCATGAAGAGCTTGGATCGTGGGGCGAGGATGATCCGTGGGAAGTTCGAGAATCGGCAAGCCTGCGAGAGAGTCTTTCCAGTATTCGCTCAACCGATCTTTGAATTCGCCTTGCAGCCGTTGCCGTTCCCAAACCGCGTAGTCGCCATATTGAATCGGCAACTCCGGCAAGTGCGCCGGCCGGCCCGCAGCCAGCGCCATGACCAGCGCGTTGGTTTCCGCGATGAATATCTTCCGCGACCATGCGTCAACGATGCTGTGATGCATGGTTCCAAAGTAGATGTAATCGCTCTCGGCTAGACGAAGCAACTTGAAGCGCAGTAGGGGCCCCGTTGCCAGATTAAAGCCCAGCCGCGTGTCTTCCTGGATCAGCGCTTCTGCTCGCGCTTCCCGTGCGTCGGTTGGCAGACCGCTAAGATCGATCATTTCAAGTGGAGCGAGGCCCGCAGGGGATACGTCTTGGACCGGGGAACCGTCAACCACTCGATACGTGGTACGCAAGATTTCATGACGCGCCACCATTTGATTCAGCGCCCGCTGCCACAGAGAAGCCTCCATCGGGATGCCAAACCGGAATGCGAAAGGCCAGTTGTACGCCGCGCTTCCGGGGTTCAACTGATCCAGGAACCAGAAGCGTTCCTGCCCATAGGACAGTGGGAAAGTAGTCCTGGGCGCGGACCGGCGCGGAATTATGGTGCTCGCTGCGGCTCCCCCCTTTTTCTTGTTGAGTTCACGGGCCAGGGTTTTCAATTGTCCCAGAGAGTAATCGGCAATCTTCCTGGTAACATCCACCGCAACTTTCTCGGCGCCGTTCGGAATCTCTAGCAGGTTCGGCACAGCATCCTCCTTGAAACCGTTAACCAACGCCCTTAGTCGGCTTCGACCAAAATCTGCTGGTCTTTCAAACTCAACACGATCTTCCCAATGTGACTGCTGGCGCTGATGGACTTGAAGGCAGCGGGGGCGTCGCTAATACCGAAGGTACGAATCGGCAGCGGCTGAAAAACTCCCCTGGCAAAGTGATCTCCCAACTCAGAGAACAGACGCTGCGCCAGGTCGGGGCGGCCAGATGGGGACACAAAGCTGAGATCGATGCTGACCAGCATCAGGCCATGCACGAAAGCGCGAAGGCCGACTTGGCGATCCTCCATAATGTCGCGCTTGCCGATCTCCACGAATCGTCCCAGAGGACGCAGAATCTCCAACCCTCGATTGATCGCCTCGCCGGTCAGAGAGTTGAGAATCACATCCACGCCTCGGTGGTCCGTAAGTTGCCGGATCTCGTCGACGAAAGCCAGGGAACGCGAATCCATGACATGTTCAATTCCGAGTCCACGGACGAAGGCTCTCTTCTCCGGCGTTCCGGCGGTGGCAAAGATTTCTGCCCCTAGCCACTGAGCCACCTGAATCGCGGACAAACCTACACCGCCGCTGGCACAATGAATAAGTATCCGTTCACCACGGCGAAGACCGGCGACCAGGTGCAACGCGTAGTAAACCGTTACAAAGACGCCGGGCAGCGCCGCGGCCTGTTCGAAACTCCATTCCGCCGGCTTGCGCATGAGGCACATGGAGTACGTATTGGTGAACGCGGTGAAAGAACCGTAGAGGGCGCGGCTCATGCCAAATACTTCATCTCCAATCTTGAAGTCCTCCACTCCTTCCCCAACGGCAACCACTTTCCCGGCACAATCGACGCCCAGAGCAGGAGGATCGCCAACAAACGGGTAGTTGCCCAACGCGATCATGACGTCGCGGAAGTTGACGCTGGCTGCGTAGACCTCTATCTGCACTTCGCCAGGTCCAGGAGCGACCCGCGGACATTGCCGAAACGTAACGCTCTCGAAAATACCCGGGCTGCGCACCTCCATCCGGAAGTTACCTCCATCCGCTGAGCGAAAAGGCACCTTGGCGCGACTGGCCCGGCCTGGACCGGAAACACCAACGCCTTCACCCAGGTTTTTCTGAATCCGCCGCAACAAAAGATCCGCCTGCTCCGAGGCAACCTCGCTCGTGCGCTCACTGACACCGCTCATTGAAAAGCTCCAGTCCGAAGTCAAAAAGATGCCGCTCGAAAATGCACCGGCGTGGTTGGTTGAGCTGGCGCAAGCCAGCGGGACCTAAGCCACCGCCTCTGTTTCGGCGTCGGCTTCTTCCAATGCCTTGGCCAGGGTCTCGGTGTCCGCATCGCTTACCATGGAATGGACGATCGCTTCAGTAAGACCGGCTACGGTTGGGGTCTTGTAGAGAGTCGCGACCGACAGTTCAATCTCAAGTAGCTCTCGAATACGCGATGCCAGTTGGATCGCCAGCAGCGAGTGCCCGCCGAGGTCCATGAAACTGTCGTGAGCGCCAATCTGATCTATGCCCAGGACGGTCTGCCAGATATCGGCCACCGCGCGCTCCAGTTGGTTCCGGGGTGCGACGTAGGGATTGAGCAAATTCGGCCTGGGTTGAGCGCTCTCCATCATCTGATCCCCAGACTTCTTATTGCCGTTCGCTTTGGGGCGATCACGCAGCGGCATGGTCTCCAGTGCCAAGACCTGGTANGCCTTGGAGGCAATCACGACCTGAGGCATTCCTTTGAGCCCCAGGACGCGCCGGAAGACTTCCACTCCTTCGAGAGGGAGAATGCGTTCCGTCGTGAGATCGTGCTTTTTCTGTTTTGCGGGGACCACAGCTGGAACTGGCAGGGATTGAACTGGGGCAATCGTGCCGTCTTTCGCTGNGTTGAGAAATGCATCAGGGACGCGTTTCAGGTTGTAGCCTTCGATCCTGACTAGCTCGTTTCCTTGTTCATCCATGATGAGCAGATCGAAACTAATCAGTTCCTGGCCAGCATTGGTGGCTGGCTCGAATCGAGCATAGCTGTAAACTTTCGCGGGCAGGGGTTGAGTGACAACGATGTGGTTGTACCCGAACGGCAGGTAGGCGCCGCCTTTGGCCGCCCACTTAATGGCAAAAGCCGTGGCGCTGTCGAGCAAGGCGGGATGCAGGTCGAAGGATTGCAGATCGGATTCGAATGCCTCCGGCAGTTGTAACAACGCGATGCATTCGTTGTTCCCCACGCGCATGTCGATGATGTTCTTCCAGCGGTCTCCGAACTGGATCATGCTGGTCTGATCTCCCAGCGATGCGGCGCGGGAATAGTCTTCTCCCGTGGGGACCCTACAGCGCGCAAGCAGTGCCGCAACGTCGTGGTGCGGCTGCGGCTGGCTCTTGGCGAAACCAATCTTGCCGGCCACGTGATCCTGCCAGCCGGACTCGCCTACGCGGCTGCGGACCTGGAAATCGATCAGTTGCCCTTGCGACTGCCCGATGATCACATGGGTTTCTTTCTTTTCGCCTTCCGCGACCAATAGCGGCGACATAAATGCGACATCGCGGAGTTGGACCGGGTCGTGACGATCCTTAAGGAACGCAGCGCGGGCCAATTCCAGATAGGCCGTGCCCACGACGGTGGCTGCACCACGCAGGCGGTGTTCGCCAACGATCCAGTGCAGATCGGGGTTGAGATAGGCCAGGTGGATTTCGCGTTTGTAGTCCTTGACGTTGCCCACAAAGATGGGATGATCGAGCGCCTGGTAGCCGGGCATGGTCTCGATCTTCTTGAAGCTAACTGCTTTGTCGATGCGGTCCGCCGCCATGCCGACCCCGTCCCAGCGGTCCCAGTTGATGGAAATCGGAGCCGAACCTCCGGCTGACTTGCGGGAATGCGCGAAGGCATCCATGAAGGCATTGGCGCCGGTGTAATCCGCCTGGCCTCCGGAGCCAACCACGGCCGCCAAGGAGGAGCACAGTACGAAGAAATCGAGTTCGTTGCCCTGTAACAGCTCTTCGAGTATCAAGGTGCCCTTGATCTTGGGCGCCAGCACCTGGTTGGCGGATTCGCGGCTCTTGAGTTCGATGATGCCATCGCCCGCGACGCCCGCCGAGTGAATGACTCCGTGAATGGCGTTGAATTTCAGCAGGGCCGAGGCAATGACAGTCCGCATGGCTTCAAGATTTGCGACGTCAGCGGTGAATACCATCACCTCGGAACCGAGTTCTTCGAGTTTCAGCAGTTGCCGGATCTTTCGGCTCACAACTTCTTCCTCGCCGTGCGTGCGCAGCCACTCATCCCATTGTTCACGGCCGGGAAACGCGGAGCGTCCTAGCAGTATCAGCTTGGCCTGAACGGTCTCCGCCAGATACTCGGCGAGCGCCAGCCCGACTCCGCCCAGCCCCCCGGTAACCAGGTACACGCCATTTTTCCTGAGCCGCAAATTGCCATCTTCCGGTGTAAAGTGGAATTGTTCAATGGTTGGAACCCAGCGCTGCCCCTCGCGATAAGCGATTAACTCATCCCGCGACCTGGCGGCAAATTCCTCGACCAGTATTCCCGCGAGTTCCAAATGAGACGCCTCATCTTCTGCCGCCTGCACATCGATGCAGCGAACGTCGATGTTCTCGTACTCGCGCACGATCGCCTTGGAAACACCCACGATGGCGGCCTTGGTGGGGCAGGGCAGGGCTTCCCCGCAAACCGCTTGCGCGTCACTGGTGACGACATGGATTTGCAGCGGAGTCGTCGAGTAATCGGTGCTCAAGGCCTGCACCAGATGCAGCAGGCTATAGAAGCCCCGGTCCAGTGTGCCGTCAACGCACTCCAATTCCGGTTGGGGATGCTTGCGTCCCGTGACTTGCCAGAGATGGACAACGTCGGTCAAAACGAAATCCGCTTCGCTCAAATCTTGTAAGAGGAGTGCATAGTCCTCCCGTGATGCCGGGTTGAGGGCATAAGACCCATCCGGATTGTGGGAAAACCGGTCGGCTTCGGTCACACGAATTACGGCATGGCCCTGGCTCTTCAGCCGATCTTCGATGTGCGTGCCGATGCCGCAGCCATCGGAGAAAATCAACCAGCGACCGGGTTCGGCAGCGGCGTTGGCTTGCAGCGGTGCCGTCCGCTTCCAAGAGGCATCGTAGAACCAATCGCCGATGTCGGTCTTCTTCAGCGCCGGCCCACCCGCCGCAGCGTCGACGACGGCCTCGGCGGAAATCTTGTATTCAGTGCGCTCAAAGGGGTAGGTGGGCAGCGCAATCCGATGCCGCGACTCGGCACTATGCATTCCGGCCCAGTTTATGCGCGCTCCTTCAATCCACAGCTTTCCCGCCGTGATGAGCGCAAATTCCCGATCTTTCTGAGGGTCGTTCTTGGGGTGTGGCAGTGACTGAAGGACGGGACGGTCCATTCCCTTCGAGGGATGCTGGGCGATGAGTTGCGTCAACGCGTTGCCGGGACCCACCTCCAGGCAAATACGNGTCTTGTCCTTCAGCAATTCCGCTGCACCGTCNGCAAAGCGAACCGATTGGCGCAAGTGCCGGACCCAATACGCCGGGTCGGTGGCGTCGGCGGCAGTAATCCAGNTTCCTGTCACATTGGAAACATAGGGGAGGACCGGAGGATGCAATGTGACCGAGCGAACTGCGTCACCAAACGCACCCAGGATCGGGTCCATCATCTCGGAGTGGAAGGCATGCGAAGTGTGAAGCCGGCGACAGGCGATCTTCTTATCGACCAGCACTCTTTCCAACCCGTCGACGGCCGCATGCGATCCGGAGACGACACACGCCGATGCCGCATTGACCGCCGCGATCGAGAGGCCGCTGCCGGGTGATATCAGCGAACGAGTCTCGGCTTCGGGCAACAACACACTCAACATTGCGCCGCTGGGCAGTTGCTGCATCAGCCGGCCGCGAATAGCGACCAGTTTGAGCGCATCCTGTAAAGAAAAAACGCCAGCCAGGCACGCGGCCACATATTCGCCGATGCTATGCCCGATCATGGCGTCCGGTTGAATGCCCCAATGCATCCATAGCTGCGCCAAAGAATATTCGAGCGCGAACAATGCCGGCTGCGTATTGGCCGTCTGGTTGAGTTCAGTGGCAGCGGACTCGATCTGATCGTGCGCCGGATACAGCATCGTGTGGAGATCGGCAGTCAGGTGCGGCTTCAGCAGGCTGAAGCACAGGTCCAGGCTTTCGCGAAAGACCACTTCGCTCTCATAGAGCTCTTTCCCCATGTTGGGGTATTGGCTGCCCTGGCCGGAAAACAGAAAGGCAACAGGCCGGTTCTTCACTTCGCGCTCGGCGCTGAAGAGGCGAACTGGCGACGGATCTTCGAAGGCTTGTAGCGCATCCCGCGGTCGCGGCAAACCATGAACGCTCGATGTTGGAACAACCGGCGGCCCACTTGCAGGGTGTAAGCGATGTCGGCGAATTCCTCATCAGAGGGCTTCTTGAGATAAGACACCAGGTTCTCCGTGGACTTCTGCAACGCACTGGCAGTCTTTGCCGACAAGGGAAGAATCTGCCACTGTACAGAGGGGCTGGATGCTTCCTGGGGTGGGGCTTCTTGCAGAATCACGTGCGCGTTGGTGCCGCCGATGCCGAACGAATTCAAGCCCGCGCGGCGCGGATGCGTGCCATTCTTCCACTCTGCCAGCTTGGTGTTCACGTAGAAGGGACTGTTTTCAAAATCGATTTGCGGATTGGCCTGGGAGTAATTCAGGCTGGCCGGTATGAGCTTATGCTCGAGGCTTAAAACGACTTTGGTGAAGCCGGCAACTCCGGCTGCCGCGTCGGTGTGGCCGATATTCGTTTTGACGGAACCCAGAGCACAGAAGTTCTTCTTGTTGGTTTTGGCTTGGAACGATTTGCTCAGCGCGGTTACCTCAATGGGATCGCCCATGGAAGTTCCGGTGCCGTGGCACTCGATGTAGTCGATGGTTTCCGGACCCACACCGGCCATGGCCAGCGCCTCGCTTGAGACCGTTACCTGCCCATCGACTCCGGGCGCCGTAAAGCCAACTCTGGCCGACCCATCATTATTAAGACCGTATCCCAGCACGACCGCATGAACCGTATCTCCGTCCGCAAGCGCCTCTTCGAGGCGCTTGAGAACTACCACGCCGGAGCCACAACTGAAGACCGTGCCCTTGGCCGCCGCGTCGAAAGTGCGGCAGTGGCCATCGGGCGATACAATGCCGCCCTCGTCGTAGAAATAGCCGCTCTTTTCCGTCATCGTGAGCCGAACCCCTCCGGCCATGCAGATATCCGACTGGTAATTGAGCAGACTCTGACAGGCCAGCACGATGGCCACAAGCGAAGTCGAGCAGGCGGTCTGTACCGTAACGCAGGGACCTCGCAGGTCGAGTTTGTAACCCACCCGAGTNGCGATGTAGTCTTTCTCGTTCGATGTGACGAATGCCACAGTGCCNACCGACCGCCGGACCGCTTGGTTCGTAAAGTGATGGAANAGATACTCNGGGAATCCAACNCCGGCAAAAAGACCGATGCGGCCGCGGTAAGTTGTGGGGTCGTATCCTGCGTTCTCCAGTGCCTCCGACGTGCACTCCAGAAAGACTCTTTGCTGCGGATCGATGATCTCCGCTTCTCTCGCCATGTAACCAAAAAAACCGGCGTCAAATAGGTGCGTACCTTCATACATTCCGTGAGCCTTGACGTAGTTGGGGTGGGCGAGAGCAGCCGGATCAATGCCCGCCTCCAGGAGTTCCTCTTCGGAGAAGAACGTGATAGTTTCCCGGCCCTGCTGCAGATTTTCCCAGTATTGGTCCAGATTCTTGGCGCCTGGATAGCGGCCGGTCATCCCAATCACGGCCACTCCGTCGACGGACTCTGGGGAATTTTTCTTAGTCATGGTTTTGTCTCCTTATAGAACTGGCTTTCCTACGGCTTAGGTAATCATTTCGCAGTCCGGCGTCGTCACGACTGGCCTGAATTGCGGCGGGTCCCTGAGGTCCCAGGTCAAGATGTTGCACCAGGGCGCGAATGCTGGGATAAGTGAAGAAGTCCACGATGGGAATGTTTCTGCCCAGCACCTCTCTTAGTTCTCTTCGAACTTGGAGGATGAGGAGCGAATGACCACCCAGATCGAAAAAGTTGTCGTCCAGGCTCATGGTGTCGACATGAAGCACTTGCTGCCACACAGTGGCAATGGCAGCCTCCATCTCTCCGCGCGGCCTTGCGGTCGCTTCGGGCTCTTCCTTGGCGGGGTCTTCGTCATCTGGAAGCAGACCACGATCCAACTTGCCATTGCTCGTTAGGGGAATCGAATCGAGGATCACGATTCGGCGCGGCACCATGTACTCGGGTAATCGCTCTTTGACATAGGTGCGCAACTGGCTTGCAGTGGCCCCGTCTTCTCCCTTGGTCACGACATAGCCCACCAACCGCTTCTCACCGCCTTCATCTTCGCGAACGATCACCGCCACTTCCTGGATGCAGGGATGCCCCATGAGCAGGGCTTCGACTTCGCCGGGTTCTATGCGGTGGCCGCGGATCTTGGCCTGGGCATCGAGCCGGCCCAGAAATTCGATCAGGCCATTGGAGCGCCAACGGGCGCGGTCGCCCGTGCGGTACATGCGGGCTCCGGGCACCTGGCTGAAGGGATTGGGAACAAATTTCTCTGCCGTCGCCGCCGCGCCGTCCAGGTAGCCGCGCGCCAATCCGTCGCCGGCAATGTAGAGTTCTCCGGCAATGCCCACCGGCACCGCACGCAGATGCGGGTCCAGAATGTGCACCCGCGAGTTGGCGATGGGGCCGCCGATCGGTACCGGCTCTGCTGCCTGCTCCGCTTTCGTCATGGCATAGCAGCAGGCGAAGGTCGTGGTTTCGGTCGGGCCGTAGCCGTTGATCACCCTGCATCCCGAAACTTCGCGCAGCACCTTTTCCACCCGCGCCGGGGAGAGCACATCGCCACCCGCCAGAAGTTGCCGCACTCCGGCCAGAGCTTGCACCTCCTCGTCCACCAGGAGATGGAACAGTCCAGCCGTGAGCCACAGCGTAGTGATCTGGTACTGCCGTAACACTTCTCCCATCCGCTCCAGCGAAAGCGCACCCGCCGGGTACATCGCCAGACGTGCGCCATTCAACAGCGCTCCCCAGATTTCGAAGGTGGAGGCGTCGAAGGTCACCGGGGACAATTGCAGCAAGGTATCGTCGGCATCGATGCTGACGTAATTGGTCTGCTGCACCAGGCGCACGATGTTCCGCTGGGTGACGGCCACGCCTTTGGGCCGGCCGGTCGAGCCCGAAGTGTAAATCACATAGGCCAGATTTTCCGGATCGGCGCTGGGAGCCGGATTGTGGCTGGGCT
>JGI12635J15846_10001998_pt1 | contig 17874 bp, 22 predicted proteins | sample BlaSpr_A8_OM2_M2_FD_15846 | JGI IMG/M metagenome (IMG submission 15846) | reverse complement strand
ACACGACGTACCGGCTCGATTCCCGTCGCGCGCGCGCCGCCGGCATCGCCCTTCCGCCGGATCTCGACGGCGCGACGATCGACGTTGCGGTCGGGCCCCTTGTCAAAGTCGACTTCGGACACGATGCGGCGCGGATCGGTCGACCCGACGTCGTGGTTTCGGAGGTCGCGACGCCCGCCGTCGTGGTCACGCACACGACGGCGCGTCGCATCGCGGATTGGATCGCCCACGACAGGACGGTTCCGAAAGGACTCGACGGCGTGTTACGAGGCCTGAGCGACCCGTTCGTGGCGCTGCCGCTGCCGAAGCCGTTCGACCGGCGTTTTCCTCGGCGCGGCGCGCGGCACGTGAACGTCGACGGGGTTGAAGGCATCGCCGCGTCGGGCGGGGGCTCTTCGTACGTCGCCTGGATCAAACACGGCGTCGTGTATGTGGCTGGCGGCCGCGACGCGCTCGACCACGTGCTCGCAATCGCGAACTCCCTTCACTGAATCCCGTTCCGAAAGGCGTAACGATGCGAACGTTCCGTACGGCCGTATGCGTCGCAGCCGGCGTCGTACTGTTGCTCACCGGCCCCGCCTTCGCGGCGGACTCGACGGCGTCCCCGCCGCCGTACGGCTTAGCGCGCCTGCTGGAGAACGAAAAGCCGCCGGGCGCGCAGATTCTCGTCGTCGACCACGGGCGCGTTATCGTCGATCGCAACATCGGCGTCGCAGACGTCGCGACGAAGCGGGCCGTCGACGCGCATACGCGCTTCGAGATCGCCTCGGTGACGAAGCAGTTCACCGCCGCGGCGATCCTGCAGCTCGCCGAACGCGGGAAGCTCGCGTTGTCCGACCCGCTCGGCAAGTGGGTGCCGGAGTACGGCCCCGGACGCCGCGTCACGCTCGAGCAACTGCTGTGGCAGGTGAGCGGTATTCCCAACTACACCGACACCGAGGCGTATTGGAAGTTGATCCGCAAGCGCGGCGATCGCGTTGTCATGGTGAAGGACCTCGACCTGCGTGGCGAGCTCGCGCTGATCGCCGGAAAGCCGCTGGAGTTCCGCCCGGGTTCGTACTGGGCGTACAGCAACACCAACTACGTGCTGCTCGCCGCGGTCGTCGCCAAAGCGTCCGGCATGTCGTGGAAGACGTTTGTGCGTACGCATCTCCTCGTCCCGGCCGGCATGACGGACTCAGGCTTCGAGGGTGAACCGGTACCCGGCGGCGAGCTCGCGACGGGCTACGGCCTCGACCGACGTACGGGAAAGGTCACCGAGATGGGTTCGCCGCGCGGTGAAGGTGACGGCGGCGTCGTCTCGACCGCGCACGACCTCGCGCGGTGGAACGCCGCGCTGTTCGGCGGACGTATCGTCTCGCAGCGAAGCCTTGCACGCATGACGGCGCCGGGTCCGCACCCGGAAGGAGGCGCCCAGGGGTACGGCTACGGTCTGTTTGTCGACGTCTACGACGGCCTGCGGCGCATCTCGCACGGCGGCACGTCCCTCGGGTACACAGCAGCCGATGCGATCTACCCGTCACTCGCGCAACAAGTGATCGTGTTGACCAACGCCAACTATGCCGGCGGCGACGACCTCGCCGATGCCGCCTTCGACGACCTCCATCCGCAGTTGTTCGCGAGCAGCAGTGCCGGCGTCGGCGGCGAGAATCCGGCGATCACGGCGGTCGTCAAGCGCCTGTGGTCGGGGATGGTGACCGGACACGTCGACCAGTCGATCCTTTCACCGCGCATGGGACGATTCGGGCGCTTGGCGAGCACCAGCAAGCGGCGGAGCCAATTTGCGATGTACGGCATCGATGCACGCTGGGTGTACCGCGGCACCAGGACACCGCCCCACCCCGGAATGCCAAACAGCTACTCGTACCTTCTGCTGTTCGCGAGCGGCCGGGCTCTCGATCTTACCGTCGCCCTCACGCCTCGCCGAAAAGTCGAGGGGGTGTTTTACTTCCGCCGCTAGCCGGCCTCAGAGCCTTCTTGATCGGACTAAGTCTGATAGACTAAGTCTCATGAAGTCCGTCAATATGCATGACGCTAAGAGCAACTTGTCGAGCCTGGTGCGGGAAGTGCGGGAGGGCAGCGAACTCGAGATCATTATCTGCCTTTCCGGTCGGCCCGTGGCAAAGCTCGTGCCGCTCTCCGAGGCTCCGCGACGGCAGCTCGGCGTCGATCGGGGACGGATTACGATTGCACCTGACTTCGATGGCGTCAACCCCGAGATAACTGCGCTCTTTGAAGCGCCGTAACTCGTGCGATTATTGCTCGACACGCACGCGTTTCTTTGGGCCGCGGCCGATCCTGACCAATTGCGCGCCAACGCGCGTGCGGCGAGCTTCGCCACACCGAAACGCGGCACCATCGCCTTCTGCCTCGTCAACCGTCGCGCACGGGTGATTCTAACCGGCCGGCCATTCAGCGCATGAGCTTCGCTGTGAAGAAGGCGCGCGCGAGCGTTATCGCTGCCTCGTGTGCCTTTGCGCGTACCGGCCCGCTGTCCGCGCAAAGATAGGCGAGCTGGGCGGTCCCGGCCGGGGCGCACTGCGTGACGAAGGTGAAATGCCCGATCGGCGGATCCAAGAGATCGAGATGCGCTCCCGGGATTGCGGCGGCGGCCGGGATCGCATTGTCGGCGACGGGAACGATTGGATCGGCGACCCCCGCGACGATCTCGACTGGGATCGCGATCGCCCGCAAGCTCGCCGCGGTAAATTCCGGAACCACTGCAGGCGCCATAGCGAAGACTGCCTTCACGCGCGGATCGCGGTACGAGTTCCCGGCCTGCGCCAGCGCGTCGCGATACACCGCATCGCTCAGCGCGAGCGCCTGCGCATCCTGCGCGAGTCCGGGATGGCGACTGGCCTCTCCGCTGCAAACCGGCGTCTGCGGTTTCTCCGTGCAATAGGCGTGCAGCGCCGACAAGTCAGCGCGTGCGCCGGCGAGCTCGAGCACCGAGTTCCCGCCGATCGAGAAGCCCGCGGCGCCGATCCGCGTCCTATCGATCCGCGATGCGAAGCGCGGGTCGGCGAGAACGGCGTCGATCGTACGCGAGAGGTCGCTCGCGCGCAGCCAACTCAGCGTGATACCGGAAACCGTTTGCGGCGCGAGCGCGTTGTTCCCGGCGTGATCGACGGCGGCGACGACGTAGCCGCGCGATGCCAGCCCGGCCGCGAACCAGCCCATCCCGGACGCCGTCCCGCCTGAGCCGTGCGAGGCGACGATTAGCGGGAGCGTGCGCGGCGAATCGACCAGCACTGCATCGCGAGACGAGGCGCCCTCGACGAAGAACGGCGTGCCGGGCGGGCCATCGGCCATCGGCTGCGTCGCAGAGCCGGCGGTGGCCGGATACCAGACGACGATGTTCAACCTGCGCGAGTCGTCGCCGCGCGCATCGGCCGGCGCGGCGAGGCTGATGCGCGCTTGACCGACGGTGAAGTCGGTCGAGGCCGCCGGCGAAGCGGCGAGGCTCGCTGCCGCGCATAGTGCGGCGGCGAGGGGCAGGCAAAAACGGCGCAAGTCGATCATCCTTCATTCTCGCACAGATGTCCAACTAGCAATAGTGCGCCGCGGGATTTGCCCACCATCGCCGGCATGCTCATAAAGGCGGCGTTTCGGTCGGGCTAAACGAGGCCTCGACAAGGGTCATCGCGGCCCTCGAGCGCGTCCAACGTTTCCCCCGGCGCTGGGCGGCGAACGAGCCCGCCCCCATTGGCTCGCGACCGGTTTACCAATCTCCCACGGAGCGAATGGAAACTTGGAACGAGAATGCCTTGTTCGCGCCGTCCAGCGCGGCTGCTAGCGCTTGAGGACGACGTGCGTCGCGTATTCCGTCGCCTGATGCTCGGTGACGCGGTAGCCGAGCGCCGGCAGGTCGATTCCGGCGAACATCGCTTCGCCTTGGCCCAGCACGACCGGGGATACGGCCAAATGCAGCTCGTCGATGAGGCCGGCACGCAGATATTGGCGCACGGTCTCGACGCCGCCGCCGATCTTGACGTCGCGATCCTTGGCGGCAATCTTCGCCTGTTCCAGTGCGGCCTCAATACCGTTGGTCACGAAGATGAACGTCGTCCCGCCTTCCATCTCGATCGGGTCGCGCGGATGGTGCGTGAGTACGAACGTGGGCGCATGATACGGCGGATTGGCGCCCCACCAACCCTTCCAATTGTCATCCGGCCAAACGCCGCGGATCGGCCCGAACATGTTGCGACCGAGAATGAACGCCCCAAAGCCATCCATCGAACGATGTGCGTACGCCTCGTCAACGCCCTCTGAGCCGCCGCCTTCACCGGTCATTTCCCGGAACGTGCGCGTGCCGAAAAACCATTGGTGCAGCTCCTGTCCGCGCTTGCCGAGCGGATGTTCAAGACTTTGGTCGGGCCCTGCTCCGAAGCCGTCGAGCGAGATCGAAAAGCCGGCAACGCGCACTTTCGGCATGAGCAGGACCGGTTCGTGTTCGGCCACAACAGTCCCCGCGCTAGGCGAGCGCGACGGAGGTCGTTACGGCGGGGTCGAGCCGCCTGCGCGCTGCTTCGTCATCCCGGCCATCATCACGTCGACCAGCGTCGTGAGGCGCATGGCGAGCGCGCGCCGGTTCTTCCACGTGTCGGTTGCCGCAGGTCCGAGCGCGAGGTCGTCATTGCGCGCCGCAGCATACACCTGCTGAAGTTGGGGCCCGCCCAAACCCGAGTCGAGCACGCCGAGGATCGCCGCGCTCTCCATCGTATCGCGCGGTGCCTTCCCGCCGAGCCGGTCGGAGATCCACATCGTCAGTTTCGGCGAGTCGGGCGCTCCGTCGGTGCCGGCATAGTGAAAATCGGGATCGAAGGCCGGCATCTCACTCTGCTTCTTGGTGACGATGACGGACGTCGGATGCGCGCCCTTCATCGGCACGTAGACGGACAGCATCGTCGCAATCAGGATTGCGAAGGAGCGCAGCGGTACGCGCACGCCGTCCACGTCGAGCGTGTGGTCGAGCACGTCGGGCGACGCTGAAGGCAGCGGCGACGCGGGCGAAGCCTGCGCTGCGGCGGGATGCCGGCACGTGACGAAGGTCGACGGAACAACCACGACTACGGCTAGCATGAAGACGAGCACCCTTTTCATGGCTAGTCGATTCTCCGCGCGCCGTTCCGAACCCGCTGCCGGCGCATCGGTGTCTCGATTCGGAACGCCGGCGATGGCTAGATCAGCGATCCGCACGTCCGCCGTCACGGCGTTGTCGGCGCACTGCATGGGCACACGCGAAAGACGAGACGGCGTTGCGGCAACCGTCGCCAGCAGTGCCACAGCGGCGATGAAGGCTAAACGCGATCTCGGCACGGGTCGGCGCGGCCTTCGAGCGCGTCCAATGTTTCCCACGGTGCCGGATAAGAGCTCGGTTCCACTGGCACGCACGGCCAGCGAAAGTGAGCGCGCAGCGCGTGATACGACGGCGAATCCAGCAGCGGAAAGCGGTCGAACACGTCGCGCCAGCCGCGAAAAAGCGCGACCGTGTCGTGATCGGGCGGCACGCCGAAGTCGCACGCCGCGCAGATTCGCTGGACGTAGTCGGCGCGGTCGTAGTCGTCCTCGAATCCCTCGCCGTGCGTTCGGGCCTTGATCCTTGCGAGATGTCTCTGCACTCTGTCGCGGGCGTCGTCGGCGTTAAGCTCCGGCTTCATCGTCGCCCAGAGTTCCCAGCACCGCACGTGCGAGACGAGTCCGGCGTCGACAACCCTCTCGATGTCGGCGAAGTCGCAAGGCGCGCCGCGCGCGACCAACGCCATCATCTTCGATGCGATATTGTCGTCAAACGACTCAATCGGAAAGCGCCCCCAGGGACTCGCGATTGGTCGCTTGAGTTCGGCCGAGCGAAGAAAAGCTCGAAACGAAAACGCTTTATTCGCGCCGTCAAGGGCCTCGAGCGAGACCGTTTCTCCCCATGTGCGCTCGCGAACCGCGTATCCGAACTCTGCCGCCGTCTCGGCGAACACTTCTCGCGCGACGGCGAGGGCCTGGGCGTCCTGGCGTGTGCGCCACCAGGTGTCGACGTCGCCGGTGTCGCGATAGTCGAGGTAATGCTTGAGCGCGAAGTAGCCGCCCAAGACGAACTGCTCAGCCTCGGGACGGTCCTTGAGCCGATCGAGAAAGGCGGCGGCGAATGGGTCTGGGTGCTCCGGCTTCCTAGGATCCACGACCAGACAATACGCGATGCAACGGGTTCATTACTTCGGCGCTTGAAGCAGACCGATCATGGAACCGTCGGCGTCTTTTGCGATCGCGATGATCTTTCCGTAGCCGACGTCGGTGGCGTCTTGCACCTTTTCGGCGCCGGCATCGATGAGCGCCTGGAGGCTCGCGGCCGCGTCGTCGACCGACCAGTATGCGAGCGCGCCGGTGGATCCGCGCTGGTGGCCCTGCGGGTCCAGCCCGACTTCGAGCTCGCCCAGCCGGAAGCCGACGTAGTAGTCTTGTTCGACGTAGGGATCGATTCCAAGCAGCGTGCGATAGAGCTTTGTCGCGTTCTTCAGATTGCTGACGGGAAACACAATGAGAGAACAACCGGTCACAGTGAAAGACTCCTCGAGATCAGCTGCGTCGATGTCGCGGCGTCACATCGGAAACCGCCGGCTCGACATATCCATGACGGACGCCGCGGGAACGATGTGACCGGGCGCCGACATGGGAGAGTCTGATGGACGGTGCCCGAGGATGGTTGGCCGAGCGGTTTGAGGGCGAACGCACGCGCTTGTCGGGAGTCGCATATCGCATGCTCGGATCGCGGAGCGACGCAGAGGATGCGCTCCAGGAATCGTGGGTCCGAATCAGTCGTGCCGATGCCGCTGAGATAGCAAACCTCGGCGGCTGGCTGACGACCGTCGTCGCCCGCGTCTGCCTCGACATGCTGCGTTCACGCAAGAGCCGCCGCGAGGACCTGGTCGCCGACGACCCGCGGACGCGCGAATCCTCGACCGAACAGGGGCCCGAGCATGAAGCGGTGTTGGCGGACTCGATCGGCCTGGCGCTGCTGGTCGTCCTCGAAACCCTCAGCCCGGCGGAACGCGTCGCCTTCGTCCTGCACGATATGTTCGATGTCCCATTTGAGGAGATCGCACCGATCGTCGGGCGCTCTTCCGCCGCGGCGCGCCAGCTCGCGAGTCGCGCGCGCCGACGTGTGCAGGGTGCGACGCTCGAGGGTGGGGATGACGCACGCAGACGAAGCGAGGTCGTGCACGCATTCCTCGCGGCGTCCCGATCGGGCAACCTCGACGGCCTGATCAGTCTCCTCGATCCGAGCGTCGTCCTGCGAGCCGATGCCGCGGCAGTTGCAGCAGGTGCGACGGCAGAGGTGCACGGTGCTGCAGCCGTTGCCGAAACGTTCTCCGGACGCGCGCGGGCCGCGCGACCCGCCCTCGTCGACGATGCGTTCGCGCTGGTGTGGGCACCGGGCGGAACGCCGCGCGTGGTGTTTGCATTTACGTTTGGCGACAGAGTCATCGTCGGGATCGACCTCATCGCCGATCCGGATCGCCTTGCACGCTTCTCTATCGAGTTCATCACGACGGAAGCGGACGAGCAATGAAATTCGATCGCGTGCGCTTGCTCGCCGTATTTGCGAATGCTATAATGTAGCTACACGCACACGCGCACACAATATATAGCGACTCGGCCGGTGCAGCAACACCGACCGAGTCCGTCACCCGATGGGGATTATCCACCGAATGACAAACGCACGGTTCGACGCGCTCGCGTCGAAAACCCCGGCGCGCCGTGGCGGACGCTTTCGCCACACCGAACGCGGCAGCATCGGCTTCTGCCTCGTCCGCGTCATCTGGCTCACCGCGATCTTCGCCCGCCGCGAATCGGTGACCGTCGCGGAATACCGGCGTCGGTTCGGCGTATCGCTGCGCTCGTTCCACCGCGACCTCGCGTTGGTCCGGCAAGCCGGCTTCTACCTCGAGACGGCGGCGCCGGGCGATTACCGCGTGGTCTGCTTCGCACGCGACTTCGACGGGGCGTAGCATGCAACGGGCACTGCAATTCCAATGGATCCTCGCCGACAACGATCCCGCTTGGCCGGACATCCGGACGCAGGCGGAACTCACCACGCACCGGATGGTGCGCCTGGCGTGGCTGTGTGTGCTTCTTCTACTTGACGACCCGCCGCTATATCGCGACTATCGCCGGCGGTTCGGCGTCTCGCTGCACACCATTCGCCAAGACAAGCGGAAGTTGCGCCGAACCGGCATGTACATCGTCGCGATCGTGTGGCTCGACGTTAGCACCCTGCTCTACATCGAGCGAACGTCCCTTGACTCGGAATAACGTCGTCCCATTCAAGCCGCCCGAGTCGTCCAAACGCCTTGGCATGATTGAACGCGCGGCGCCGCGACCGATGGCGTGCGATGGTTGCGCGAAGCGTATTTGACCTACGAAACACTCGTGCGGCCAAGACGGACTTGCATCGATCCTCCTCTTGGCCATCGTATCCCGGCGCCAGGGAGCATTCGCCGAGGACCTCCAGGCCGCCGCAGACTTCGCCGAAGTCATGTTATCGATGAAACTGCGAAAGCACCGGGATGACGCCGTGGAAGCGGTTCACGCGTATGTCACGCAAGGTAGGACGGTATGGACGTAAGCCGGAGACGCGGACGGCGTCATGCGAGGTACGTACGCGCCACATCCGCATGCGGCGCATGAAGGCATCCGCTCCGGGAAGCGCCTCGGGGGCGACTACAACGGCGTGCCGCCCAGCTCCGCTACCTTCAACTGGTTGATATTTCAATGTGCCATCCTCGCGATTCGTCGTATCGTGTTCAAGACTCTCTCGCGGATGCGGTTCCAAATGCTCTTCTGGCGGGTCATGTTCCCTTCGATCCAGCGTCTGATTGCTTTCTTCGAATGGAGTTCCGCCTTATGCCGTAGTACGTAGTCGATCGATCTGTATGCAGCTCGCCGTGCTTCCCCGATCCCGTCTGGTGAGATCCCTTGGTGCGTAGCACGGCTTCGTTGACCGTAGAGAGCCGTGGCCGCTCGGTAGGCCGCGTCGAAATCATGCCCGAGGCAGAGCGCGATGCCGGTGCAAGTGTACTGCTCAGCCTGCCGCCGATGTCCAAACAGCGCTTCGCATGCGCCGATGTACGAGACGATGGCTTGCCGCTGGCTGGTCGCACGCTCGCCGTCAGCGAATAGCTGAATCGCGCGTAGGAGCATGTCGGTCAGCGAATCGGTCTTTGAAGGGCCGCGCGGCACTGCTGGCAGAAGATCGAGGATGCCGGTGTGCGCGGCGACCTCCATCTGCTTCTTCCCAATTTCTCCACCCCAAGGGTTCTCTCGCACGTCGGGGAGGTCCAGCGCGTCGTTATCGAGAGAAAGCACGGGCATGACGGTCGAAAACCGACCGTGATAACCTCCACGGTGATCGATGATCTTTACATCGTCACGTGAGCGCCACGATGGTGCAAGGAGGAACTGGACAAATTCAGCGACGTGCTCTGCGACGGGTCTAACCGTGTCTTTCGCGCCCTCAGCGGCGCCTTCGTAATCGACGATTAGGACCGGAACATTTCGCAGATAGTCGGTGTTCTTTTCAATTCTTGCTACATCTTCACTGAGATCTGGATGGTCAGTGCCTCGGAATGCGCGGAACGGCTCTATGATTTCGCGGTCGTAGCCCTCAGGGCCGAGTTGCTGCAATCGGTACGTTCCGAAATCCAGGACAACGCCGTTCGTGAGGTGGAAGCCCCAGAAGCCGACGAACGCGCGTTGCCGTCCCAGATTTTCTTGAAGCGAGTCCTCAATCGAGGTGGCCGCAACCTCGAAGTCGCTTCCAAAGTCGATGATCGAATGGGCCACTACCGTTCTTAGGAACCGCAAGGGATACGTCTGCCACGCGTCGACCGCGCGTAGCTCTACCGCCGCCTGCATGATCGCTTCGCTGCCTACTACACTGACGTCTAGTGTCCCATTTTCCTTGCTCCAATGAGCATATGCGTCCCGATGCGACGTACGATGTTCAATAATCTTCTGAAGCGACTTAATGAGACGACGCCGAGTGGCAGCATTAAGTCGCGAAGAGCGATGGTTTGGCAATCAAGTTGTTTCCTTGCAGCCAGGAAAACGCTTAGCTGGTGCTAGACGCTCTGAGAGCGTCTCATACCCTTGCCGCGAAGACGTGCCTTTCCGAGAAAGTCGCGGCCCGTTCCGAACACAATCCACCCACAACCTTGACACGCATGATATCCTGTAGTCTTCGCTTGTCAACCCAAGGAGTGTGGTGTGCCTAAGAACCGCCGCGGCAGGGTCAAGACCAAACGACAAACACCTCCAGCGCGCTCGGTACTTCTGCTACGTCCTCGCCGTGGAGATCCACGCTTCGCCAATATGGTGCCAAGCCATCCAGAGGTAACTCGCTTCGGTCTTGATGCGGAGGTTACCGTTGCGTTGCAGGACCTCGACGATCTCGTGCGTGACATGCGGGCCGACGCGCTGTACCCCAGCGGCGTCTGGGACGAGTCATCAGCGGTAAAGTTCTACCTGATGTATCTCAGTATGCTCGTGGACGTCGTCCTTGCGGACATAGGCATGTCGGCACTTAATAGTAACGATATGATGGTCTACATGAAGCAACGCCTACTGGTCGAGTACGCCGCGAAGGCTATGTACTTCGACGAGCACCCGACGTATGCGCTCGCAATGATGACTGTCGGCGCAGCGGAGGACGCCCTAGGGAGGCTCGCAGCGTCCGGCGCTCCGGCGAATCTCATCGAGGAAGCCGAGGCGCATCGGAACGCTATGCGCAGTCAGTTCGCGTCTGTTGCTAACTGCAAACGGGTTGCGTTTAGCACAATAATGCAAACGTTTGCCGAGCCTGACGACTATGCGTCGCTCTACGGTGCGCCGAGCATACTTCTGCACGGCGATCCCGAAGGGATCCGTCAGATGATGAGGACAGAGGCTGATGGAACACTTCGACCCTACATCGACTTGCCGATCGAACGAGTCAATGCACTTCTGGTAGACAGCGGGACGAATACGCTCTTGTTCTGCGAGCGCTTCATCGGTCGCTTCACGCCTGATGACGAGATGCTTCTGGTTCGTTTTCGCGACCTTCGAAGCTGGTTTCGGGCACTTCTGCTCAAGCACGACCACGGGCGAAAGCAGGAGGCGCTGAATGACCTGCGTGCGCAACTCGCCGATGCGACCACCAATTAGAGATCCAATTGATCCATGCTATCGGGTGAGAACTGAACAGAAGTCTGCTTCATATGAGGAATTTCGCACCAGGCGCGCCAAGTACCAGGGTCAAAACGCTCAAGGACGAAGGCAGAGATTCTTCCGCGCCTGAGCGTCGTCCTTGCCGCCGCGCATTGTTTGTATCAGAAGCAGCACGACCTTTTGAGCACGTGGGTGCGGTGCGCATTGTTTGCCAGAGCGACAGCTCTTGACAATCTTCCCCCGATTTCTCGGACATTGCAGGACGGACGAGGCCTTGAGCGCGCAACAGAGTCTTGTGGACGAGCACACACCGGAACAGTCGCCGCTGGACGGCCCATACCGACCAATGATAGTCGCTCCTGATGGAACGCTCGATGATCCGTCTCTTCTGCTTAACTGGGCATCAGATGACGAGCCATCGTACCGTTATGGCTTCTATCAGGCCGCTTATACCATCGCCGTCGGTATGGTCAACGGAACTGGACCGCGAAGCGAAGCGCTCGCCTATCCGATGTTATGGTGCTTCAGACAATTCGTTGAACTGAGCTGCAAGCGAATCATACGAATAGGTCTCGAACTCGATATGTTCGACGACACATTGGACGCCGCCTCAGCATTGAGCCGCCACGACCTTCACAGCCTCTGGGAGCTCGCAAAGCCGGTACTGGAGAGTGTGAGCTTGGGCGACATCGAAAGCGCCCTCTTCCGGCGCGTCAATGATATTGTCGCCGAGCTGCAGCATCTTGATCCGCTCTCGACAGCTTTTCGATACGCCACTACGCTAGGTGGCACACCGTCTCTGGGATCGAAGATGCTGGTTCTTCGCGTAAATCGCCTTGTCGAAAACATGGATGTCGCTATGAACTGGCTTAGCGAGATGATACAGATGCTCCAGCGACGCACATGCTAATGACGGCGAGTCGCCGCGCTTCCTGAAGCTTATTCGCGACCCAATAGGAAGGTGCTAGGTGCCGCTGAGATGCCGAATTAGCCAATCCATCTTTTCTCGGCGGTCGGCCGGCACCTTGCTGCTGAATAGCATCTTCACGTCGAGTGACGGCAGCGCGCGGAGAAGCAGTTGGTTCAAAGCGACACCGTCGTGAATGGCCAGGTAGTTATGATCGGATTCCCGGATATAGTATGGGGTCGGCTGCACCAAGCGCCGTTCTGGCGAGTTTCCTCCAGTGAGCCAATCCGACAGGATTACGCCCCAGTATTCACTCACGCGTTTCTGCACTTCAGGATCGTCGTCAGGAATTAGTCCAGGCAATTGTTGCTCATACTTCGCGGCAACAAACTCGGTGAAGAGATCAAATACCTGAAAGTATGTCACACAGTCTTCGAAGGTGTAGTAGCTACCGGGCTCATTCAGGTGCAGCGGAAACGCGCGATTAACGAAGGACGCGTTGTATGTTCCGTCGGCCTCCGCGACCGCCGCGCGCTTGAAGAATCGATCGAAAAGGAAGCGGACGATCTCGTCCCGATGAGCTTCGAAACGGAGTTTCATCGTCGGAGCAGTAGAACTCGTTGTTGCTCCCAAAAGGTACGCCCGAAAGTCGCTGGTGTGCAACTCGCCGCCGTGTGCGAGCCGCCAGCCGGTCAGCGAGACCAAAAGCCTTTCGATTGCCGGAATCAGTATGTTTGCCACACTGAAGTAGCCCTGACAGTAAAACTGCAGCGTAGCGGTTTCAAGATAATGTGCAACATCAGCGAGATGCGGAAGCCGTGTTGCGCGGACGTTCATAAATGCACGGATGTGCGGATCGAATGCGGCCATCGCAACTTTCTGTACGATATCTTCGCACAGAACATCGGCGTCGGCGTCGTCGCCCGCATTCTGCAGCGCGATCAGTCGATCGGACATCGCCTCAAGCTCTGTGATTTCGCCGTGCGCGAGATATGTGGGGCTGATCCAGCGGCCAAGCCGCATCAGTCTGTCGTTCAACCGTGAAAACCGGCGGATAAACGACGCAGTCTGGCTCTGGCTAATCGCTTCGCGAATCACTTTTTTTCGCTCCGCGGGATCAACAATCGCTTCCGCCTCGGTGCACGCGCCTTCAATTTCTGCAAGCGCCTCAACGTCCCCGATCGGAAAGACGCACAATTGTTCCAGTAGCTTGGCAACCCGCTCGAACACCGCGGCGTGTCTTGACTCGAGTCCCGTCCCTGTGGTAGGCATGCTACGGCTTAGACTAGGTAGGACACGGACTTGGATGCGGCGGATTGATCCGACCCTCCGGCCAACGTGATTCGCCCTAGCGCGTTCAGCCAGACCTCGACCATGAGGTCGGTACGGGACAAGTCGTCCGCGAGTCGCGTAGCTACTGGCGACGCTTGCGCATCGCCGTCCCCCAAGGTACAGGACTCGGGACGCATCAGCGATAGGCCCAAGGTTCGCGTGTGGGAGGCACTGTCGGCGGCGTCGAGAGCATCGATTCAAGTATGAGAGGCGCCAGCGTATCGAGCGCCGCGTCGGCCGGCACACCACAGCGAACGATAGAAGCCCCTTAATCACGGGGCCTTTCCATCATCGACGCGTGAACGCGCGGGCATTTCACATGGAATCGCGCATTTTACAGTGAATCGACGTTTTCACCGATTTACTGTGAAGACAGCCCCAAAACGCTAGAACGGTAATGTGCAACAAGATGCATTAACCTTCACAGCGGCTTGTACGATCCATACTTGCCCTGGAGCGCCAGCCCGGCCGCTTCTCGGGTCCATTCCTGTGGACTCTGAAGACACCGCTCGAGAAATGCTCGGACGGCATCTCCGGCCCAGCCCGCAGATGCCGCCGCAGTCCAGAACGTTAGGTCGTGATAGCCAAATTCGTCGACGGCCTTGACCAGCCGCTCCGCGATGGCTTCGTCGAACTTGAGCCGCAACATCGCGACGGCGCGCATGGCGCCAGCGGCAACGTGAGGATCGTGCTCACGACCGATCTCCAGTGCCACCACGACAGAGGCTGCGTCCACGGCCGACGGACGGCTTAGCCGCACAAACGCGTCTCCGGCGGCCATCTGCCTCGCGGTAGCCCAGAACGTCTCCTGAGCCAATTCGCGGATAAGGGGCAGCGCCGCGGTGCATCCCGTCTGGCCTAGCGCCATGATCAGATGGTACTGTGTCTCCCAGGTGCGTTGGTCGTGACGTTCAAGTGTCAACGCCTCTAGAAGGGCCGCGCAAGCGCCGGTGTCCGCAAGTTTTCTAAGCTTTCTTCGCCGCCGAGCGCCGCTTTGCCGAAGATCGATCCCGCAGCTGAACAACTAGCGCGCGGACCTCAACGTCGACGTTTTTGATCTGCCTCTTGGTCTCGCTGCGGTGTTCGCCCATCGCTGGGTCGCTCATCATCGCACCGTTCGCATTCGACGAGCCCTAACCATGTGGCGCTCACGGGACCTAGAGGCCGGCGTAACTTCACGCTGCTTGAAGCAGGCCGATCATGGAGCCATCGGCATCTTTCGCGATCGCGATGATTTTTCCGTAGCCGATGTCGGTGGCGTCTTGCTGACGACCACGAGCACGATCCATCGGACCGTCACGAGCACGATCATCAGGACGATCAAGCAGCACGACGAGGGCGACGCGGGGCACGATCATCGCGCACTACGACACGATCGTGAACCAGCCGCGCGCCGTGCCGAGCGGCATGGCGAGCAAGCCAGCGCTGGCTAGCGCGATACTGTCATTGGCACCCTGCTTCGGGGGAGTATAGCCCCTTTGGCAGGGGCGCATTGACAGTATAGCAATCCTTGTGATACTGTCGTTCCGTACCCATATGACTCCTCGAAAGTCTCCCGTTATGGGGATTCAACGACAGTCTGGTCGCGCCATCCCATCGCGCCTAAGCGCTGTCGTTGAGTACCTCGAACTCTTTCAGCCGAAGATCCTGACCCTCGACGAACTCAAGTCGTACTTGACCGAGCTCGGCATCAAGGACGACCCAGCGAAGATCGCCCACGACCTCCAGCGGCTCGGCTGGCTGCTCCCCTTGCGGACGAAGGGCCGATGGGAGTTCGCCCCCGGCGCGCGCGCCGGCGCGTTGCCGTCGGGCGACCCATTCGTCGAGCTTCGGGCGACCCTCCAGCGTCGCGATCTCCCGCTTGCGCTCGCCTTTGACTCAGCGGCGTGGCTCCAAGGCTTGAGCACCCGTCAGCCTCACAAGCACGTGCTCGCGACCTACCCGTCGCAGAAAAAGCTCCCGCAGGCGCTGAGCGACTTCCGCGTCACGCGGATCTGGGGCGCGCTCGAACCCGAGGAGAAGGACAATCTGCCGGTGTGGCGCGTCCCGACGCTGCTCGCGAAGATGGCGATCGAGCCGCACTACTTCCGCGACTGGCCGAACGTGCTGGAGTGGCTCGAAGAAGCCTTCAAGCGCGCCGACTCAGCTGACCTCGAACGCGAGCTCGATGACGCGCCCGACACCGCGCGCGTGCGACTCGCGTACCTGGCCGATCGCGCCGACTTCAAGCATCTCGCGAACGAGTTGATGCACAGCGCACGTCCTCGCGGCCTCACGTACCTTGGTCGCGATCGCACTCGTGGCAGCTTCGTGCGTGGCTACAATCTCATCGACTCGCTGCTCGTCCCCAGCGCAAAAGCGTGATAACGGAAGGGCTACTCCTCCGCCACTACCAGGGACAACGCGTGTTCCGCGACGGAGCGCTGATTGACGTTGCGCAAGATCACGCGCTGCACCACCTGCACGTCACGGGCCTGTTCGATCTTGGGCTCGTTTTCAAGGGCGGCACCGCAACGAAGGCCGCTTTTCGACAGACCTCGACTTCGCCGTAGATGAAGAAGGCCTCGCGGAACTCATCTTCGAGCACCTCGACGGCACGACCGTCGACGGTTTCAGGTTCCGCGTCGAACAGACGGTTCCGGCGCGACGCGCTCGGTTACACATCGACTCGCCGTTCGGTGCCCCAGCGATTCCGGCACGCATCGACGTCACGTACGAGCTGCCGTGGCTTCCGCCCGAACGGCTGCGTCCTGTTCCGCTCCCGATCCATCGCGCATACGACTTCACGCTTGCCGAGACACCCGTGATCTCGATCGAGGAGCTACTCGCGGAGAAGCTCGCGCGCTATCGCCGCGACAGCTTGGCGCGCGATCTTTATGACCTCGCATGGTTCAGCGATCGGCCGTTCAACGAAGCTCTCGTTCGGCGACTGATGGTGCTGAAGGTCTGGCGCGACATCAACAGGACCGGCTTGGGCAGAGCGCCGCTCGATCCCGAGGATATCCTCCGCCCGCGCGCACGCGCTGACTTCGTGGAAGAAGCGATCGGTTATCTCATCGCGCCGGTCGAGATCGACAAGTGGATCGCAAATGTTCGCCGCCGATATGCGTTTCTGCGCCAGGTCGACGACATCGAGAAGGCGCTGCTCGCAGCCAACCAACGCGACGCCTACACGGTCGACACGCTCATAGCCGAGTACCGCCCCACGTCCATGAAATAATCCCGCAAGCGTCATCGCGTTATGAATTGAAAAGCTCCCCCATGCGCGGTCGATTGAATGTGACATTCCCACGTTAGGTAGGGCGATTTGCCGATCAGCGTCCGAAAAAGCAACGAAAAACGCCGCAGCTATTTGAACGAACGTTTCGTCAGGCTGCTAAAAGCCAAACTTCGCAAGCCATTCTCGATGTGCCATAGAAAACCTCATGCATGCACGTACGGCGAACCAAGGTCCAGGTTTCGCTATTTTGCCTCTGAGTAGCGTACGCCCGACGGCGGCACAAAGAGATCCGGATTGTTGGCCAGTCCGGTCGAGTAGAGGTCGTAGCGGAGGACCAACGCCAACTTGCCCTGGTGATAGTAACGCGCGAAAGCCGGCGTGTTGCTTCCAGCTTTCTCCAAGATCTCAACAGCATCCAGATTGTCGTCTACGCGATAGACAGTGTACCCTGTATCTCCGATTTGCTCTGACCGAACAGCTAACGCGGCATTTGCTGTCAAAAACTCCGCCTCGCAACCGAACTCTAAGTCTAAGAGCTTAGGTGAAAGTTCTGGCATACCGAAGACAGGTGCCTTCGCAAAAAGCGTCGGCCCCGGGTCCACGATGTGCTTGCCGGTATTGTCGTAGAGGTTGGCCATCCAGATATTTGGCTCAGCGATCACGATGAGCCCGTGGATGCCATTTGCAGAGTCGAGAGCCTCCTCAATGCGCATCTTGTCGCTGCCGATCCGATACAGCCCTCTGGGCTGCGCCGCAAACGTCTGAGCTGAAACGCCGGGTGTAACGTCCACCGTGATGATATGAACGAGCGTCCGAGGCGCGCACGTCGCGGCGTACGCCGGAGTAGCACAGCACACAAGTGCGGCGCAAAGGGCGGCCCAACGCAGAATTCGCAGGATACTTTCCTCCTAAAACGTTAGAATGCTAGAACGTCAGAACGTTTATATCAACGAAGGAGAGCAATGGACGGAGGATCGCGCCGTGGGTGAGGCGCTCAAGATCTAAGTTTAGCTTTTATGAACGACCTCGATATCGTGGCCGTCAGGATCGAACACCCATGTCGCATAATAGCCAGGATAGTATTCGGGCCGAGCTTGCGGTGCTTCCTTGCTGTTGCCTCCGGCGTCCACAGCCGCTTTGTAGAATGCATCTACCTCAGCATGGTCTTTCGCTACAAATCCAACATGCACCGCTTGGGGATCGGGCTTTCCTTCTTTGA
>JGI12635J15846_10001995_pt1 | contig 17882 bp, 17 predicted proteins | sample BlaSpr_A8_OM2_M2_FD_15846 | JGI IMG/M metagenome (IMG submission 15846) | reverse complement strand
GGAGTTCGGTCGCGTGGTGAACAACGTGCCGGTGACGGTCGGCTGGTCGCGCGACAATCGGGACAGCGCGCTGGTCCCGAGCCGCGGTTATTACACGCAGACGAACGCGGAATACGGCACGCCGGCGGGTAATACGACGTACGTCAAGGTCGACGCCCAGGCGCAGTATTACTACTCGTTCGCGCGCGGTTTCGTGCTCGGCTTTAACTTGCAGGGCGGCTACGGTAAGGGCCTGAAAGGCCAGACGTACCCAATTTTCAAGAACTACTACGCCGGCGGTATCGGCTCGGTTCGCGGTTATGAACCGAGCTCGCTGGGTCCGCGCGACACGACCACGGGAGATCCGATCGGCGGTTCGCGCATGGCAGTGGGTAACATCGAGTTGACCTTCCCGTTGCCGGGTACGGGTTATGACCGCACGTTGCGCGTCTTCACCTTCCTCGACGGCGGTAACGTCTGGGGCGATCCGGGTCAGGGTGGCACCAGCACGGGCGCGAACGGCCTGCGGTATGGTTACGGTTTCGGTCTGGCGTGGATCTCGCCGATCGGCCCGCTCAAGCTGAGCCTGGGTTTCCCGGTGACGAAGCATGCCGGCGATCAGTACCAGAAGTTCCAGTTCCAGATCGGTACAGCGTTCTAAATCCCGACCGGGACACATCGGTGACCCGGTTTTCCGATGTTATGGCGGAATTGGGGCACCTGACGCAGTGGTGGAATTCAGTGGCTTAAGTTAGTGACATGAGTTAGTGACATAAGTCAGTGGCGTAAATAAGTAACGTGAGGAAGACTTTGCGAACCGGTAAGCTTTCGAAACATGTGGCGTTGGCGCTTGTAGTGTCGGTGACGCTCGGCCTGATGGGCGCCGCCAAGGCAGAGGCGCAGGAGACCCGGATTGCAGCCGTCAATTCCGATCGAATCTTGCGCGAGTCGGCAGCGGCCAAGGCGGCGCAGACGAAGCTCGAACAGGAGTTCTCGAAGCGCGACAAGGCGTTGCAGGACATGGCAGCGCGCTTGAAGACCATGTCGGACGCAATGGACAAGAACGGCGCCACCATGGCGCCCGCCGACCGTGCCTCCAAGCAACGCGATCTGTCGCAGCTCGACCAGGACTTCCAGAGGAAGCAGCGCGAGTTCCGCGAAGACCTGAACCAGCGCCGCAACGAAGAGCTTGCTGCCGTGCTGGATAAGGCCAACAAGGTCATCAAGCAGATCGCCGAGGCGCAGCATTACGACCTGATCGTGCAGGAGGCGGTGTACGTCAGTCCGCGTATCGACATCACCGATCAGGTGCTGAAGGCGCTGGCCGCGAATCAGGGGAGCCTGTCCGCCAATCCAGCTAGTTCGAACTGATACGGAGCGGTACCGGATGGCATCAGACATCGCGATCACGCTTGGTGAACTGGCACAGCGCTTCGGCGGAGACATAGCAGGCGACGCGTCGCATCGCGTGAACGGCCTCGCGCCGCTCGACAAGGCTGGCCCCACGCAACTCGCGTTTCTCGCGAACCAGAAGTATTTGTCGCAAGTGGACAGCACACAGGCCGGCGCCGTGCTGATTGCGCCGGCCGACCTCGAAAAAGTGACGTCGCCGGAAGGGCGTAACTTTATCGTCACGGCGAATCCCTACGCTTATTTTGCGCGCGTCGCGCAGGTTTTCATCGACCTCGCAACGCCGCCGGTTGTGCCCGGCGTGCATCCCACGGCATTTATTCATCCCGGCGCGAAGGTGGCGGCGAGCGCCGTGATCGGGCCGCACGTGAGTGTGGACGCGGGCGCGGTGGTCGGCGAACGCGTGAAGCTGGATGCGGGCGTTTCGATCGGCCGGGGCGTGAAGCTGGCCGACGACGTCCATTTGTACCCTCACGTGACCGTCTATCATGGCTGTACGCTTGGCGCGCGCGTGATCGTGCATGCGGGTGCGGTGATTGGCGCTGACGGTTTTGGCTTCGCGCCGGATTTTGTCGGCGACGGCGAGGCGCGCACTGGCAACTGGGTCAAGATCCCGCAAGTCGGCGCGGTGGTCGTGGCGCAGGACGTGGAGATCGGCGCAAACACCACGATCGATCGCGGCGCAATGGCCGACACGGTGATCGAAGAAGGCGTAAAGATCGATAATCTCGTGCAGATCGGGCATAACTGCCGGATTGGCGCGTACACGGTGATCGCGGGCTGCGCCGGGATTGCGGGCAGCACGAACATCGGGCGGCACTGCATGATCGGCGGCGCGGTGGGCATTGCGGGCCACGTGACGCTGGCGGACTACGTGATTGTCACGGCGCAGTCTGGCGTGTCTAAGTCGCTGCTGAAGCCGGGCATGTACACCAGCGCTTTCCCCGCTGTAAATCACGCTGACTGGAACAAAAGCGCCGCCATCGTGCGTAATCTGGATAAGCTGCGCGAACGCGTCAAGACGCTCGAAGCGGCTGCAGGCGCAAGCAACACGCCGGATAGTACGTCAGGCAAGCACTAAGACCGTAAAAACCGGCATCCCACGCGAAGTCGCCCGGCAAAACGAGCGGCTTCGCAGTCAACACCCGCGCTGCGAAGCGCGCGAGCAGAACGACTATGAGCACCGAAAAAATCAATCTAGACATTCACAAGATTCTCACGTTGCTGCCGCATCGGTATCCGATCCTGCTCGTCGACCGTGTACTCGAACTCACGCCGCATCAGAGCATCAAAGCGCTCAAGAACGTGACAATCAACGAGCCGTATTTCCAGGGTCACTTCCCGACGCGGCCTGTGATGCCCGGCGTGCTGATTCTCGAAGCGCTCGCGCAGGCGGCGGCGCTCCTGACATTCGCCGAGGAAAAGGAACCGCACGATCCGGAAACGACGTTGTATTACTTCGTGGGCATCGACAAGGCGCGCTTCAAGCGAGTGGTCGAGCCCGGTGACCAGCTGATCCTGAATGTAAACTTCGAGCGCTACATGCGCGGCATCTGGAAGTTCAGCGCGCGTGCCGAAGTGGACGGCGCGGTGGCGGCCGAAGCCGAATTGATGTGCACCGTGAAAAACACGGCCGCCGACACGAAGTGATGCCGGCCGCGCCATGGGCGCGGCAGACCAGGGCAGACCAAGCAACAGAACACCAAGCGAGGGCGCATGAGCAAGATTCACCCTACCGCGATCATCGAGCCGGGCGCGCAGCTCGACGAATCCGTCGAAGTCGGTCCTTACGCGATCGTCGGCCCGCATGTACAGATTGGTGCGCGCACGACTATTGGCTCGCACAGCGTGATCGAAGGCCATACAGTCCTCGGCAGCGACAACCGCATCGGCCATTACGCATCCGTCGGCGGCCGGCCGCAGGACATGAAATACAAGGACGAGCCGACCCGGCTCGTGATCGGCGACCGCAATACCATCCGCGAATTCACCACCATTCATACGGGCACGGTGCAGGATACGGGCGTGACCACCATCGGCGACGACAACTGGATCATGGCGTACGTGCACGTGGGCCATGACTGCCAGCTTGGCAGCAACATCATCATGTCGAGCAACGCGCAACTGGCGGGCCACGTGATCATTGGCGATCACGCTATTGTTGGCGGCATGTCGGGCGTGCATCAGTTCGTGCGCATCGGTGCGCATTCCATGCTGGGTGGCGCGTCCGCGCTTGTGCAGGACATTCCGCCGTTCGTGATCGCTGCCGGTAACAAGGCTGAACCGCACGGTATCAATGTGGAAGGGCTGCGCCGGCGCGGCTTTTCGGCTGAGGCTATTTCGGCGCTGCGTTCGGCGTATCGCGTGTTGTACAAGAGCGGCGCGACGCTCGAAGAAGCGAAGGCGCAATTGCGCGAACTCGCTTCTGCAGGCGGCGACGGCGACGCGCCCGTGACGGCGCTGGCCGATTTTATCGACGCGTCGCAGCGCGGCATCATCCGTTGACCGAGCGCCCAATGACGCTGGCGCCCGCCCCCCTGCGCGTTGCGATGGTTGCCGGGGAGCCGTCAGGTGATCTGCTGGCGGCGTCGCTGCTTGGGGGCCTGAACGAGCGGTTACCGGCCGGCACGCGGTTCAACGGTATCGGCGGTCCACGCATGACGGCCGCCGGTTTCGATGCCCACTGGCCGATGGACAAGCTCACGGTACGGGGTTATGTCGAAGCGCTGAAGCATATTCCCGAGATCCTTGGCATTCGCAACGAACTCAAGCGGCAACTGCTCGCGGAGCCGCCGTCGGTGTTTATCGGCGTGGATGCGCCCGATTTCAATTTTGGGCTGGAACACGCGTTGCGCGATGCCGGTATTCCGACGGTGCATTTCGTGTGTCCGTCGATCTGGGCGTGGCGTGGCGGGCGGATCAAGAAGATCGTCAAAGCCGTCGATCACATGCTGTGCGTGTTCCCGTTCGAACCGGCGCTGATGGAAAAGGCGGGCATTGCGTCCACGTATGTAGGCCACCCGCTCGCCGATGAAATTCCGCTCGTGCCTGACGTTGAAGGCGCACGCCGCGAGTTGGGTTTGCCGGAAGGCGGCCCGATCATCGCCGTGTTGCCGGGCAGCCGGCGTTCGGAAATCTCGCTGATCGGCCCGACCTTTTTCGACGCGATGGAATTGATGCAGCGTCGCGAACCCGGCGTGCGTTTCGTGATGCCGGCGGCGACCACCGCTTTGCGCGAATTGCTGCAGCTTCTTGTGGATGCCCATCCGAATCTCGCGCTGACAATTACAGAAGGCAAGGCCCAGGTCGCCATGACCGCCGCCGACGCCATTCTCGTCAAAAGTGGCACGGTCACGCTAGAAGCCGCGCTGCTTAAAAAGCCGATGGTCATCTCGTACAAGGTGCCCTGGCTTACGGGTCAGATCATGCAGCGGCAGGGCTATCTGCCGTATGTCGGCTTGCCGAACATCCTGGCCGGGCGGTTTGTCGTGCCGGAGATCCTGCAGCATTTCGCTACGCCCGAAGCGCTCGCCGACGCCACGCTTAAACAGTTGAACGACGAAGCGAACCGCGCGACACTCACGGAAATCTTCACGGAAATGCACCACGCGCTGCGTCAGAACACGGCGTTACGCGCGGCGGAGGCGGTGGCGCAAGTGCTGGAAACGAGGAGGCCGCGGTAATGACGAAGATCGTCGTGAAAGGCGTGGTCGGGCGCGGGGTACGGAAAACGCCGCAGCCTGAGTTCGACTTCGATTCTCCGTCCGACATCATCTGCGGCGTGGACGAAGCCGGGCGTGGCCCGCTGGCCGGTCCGGTTGTCGCGGCGGCGGTGATCTTCGATCCATCGAAGCCAAAGATTCGCGGTCTCGACGACTCGAAAGTGCTGAGCGCCAAGAAGCGCGATGAGTTGTACGAGAAGATCGTCGAGCGCGCGCTGGCCTATTGCGTGGCCTCGGCAACGGTCGAGGAAATCGACACGATCAACATTCTCCACGCCACCATGCTCGCGATGAAACGCGCGGTGGAAGGGCTCTCGGTCACGCCGACGGTCGCGAAAATCGACGGCAACCGATGTCCCGCTTTGTCGATGCGATCGGTTGCCGTTATTGGCGGCGACGCGCTGATTGCGCAGATTTCGGCGGCGTCGATTCTGGCCAAAGTCACGCGTGACCGGATGCTGCTGCAATTACACGACGTCCATCCCGTTTATGGTTTCGATGCCCATGCCGGTTACGGCACGCCGCAGCACCTGAAGGCGTTGCTTGAACACGGGCCTTGCGAGCATCATCGGCGCTCGTTTGCGCCTGTGCGTGAAGCGCATGCGCGATTTGGCGTCGTGCTGCCAGCCGTCGCTGCCGAGGTGCTGGAAGCGGCTGCCGCGGAGCAGGGCGTCGACGCTCCTCCGTTCTGAGTTTCTCCCCACGTGAAAGCTATTACCTCGCGGGATAACCCGCTCTACAAGCGGTTGAAGGCGCTCGCCGGGTCTACGGCGCAGCAGCGCCGGAGCGGTCACGCGTTGCTCGAAGGGCTGCATCTCGCGGATGCTTATCTCGATGCAGCCGGGCAGCCTGAGACTTGCGTGGTGACCGAGGGCGCGCTTCAACACGATGAAGCGCGGCAGATCGTCGGGCGGATTGATCCTGCGCATGTTTATACCTTGCCCGATGCTTTGTTCGGACAGCTATCGAGTGTCGTGCATGGTGTGGGGATGGTGTTGCTGGTCGAGAAGGTTGCAGCGGTATTGCCCGAGCGCGTCACGCAGACCTGTATCGTGCTCGATGGCGTTCAGGACGCGGGCAATGTCGGGTCGATCTTGCGGAGCGCTGCAGCGGCGGGGATTCAACATGTGTTTTGCGCGCCTGGGACTGTGTACGCATGGTCTTCTAAAGTGCTGCGGGCCGGTATGGGCGCGCATTTCTTGCTGGGAATTTATGAGGATGTGGATCCAGCCGAGTTGATGGCGCGGCTCGCTTCAGATGTGCTGGTGACGATCACCGATTCGCACGGCGCAAAGGCAATCTACGACGCCGATTTGTCGGGTCCGCTGGCATGGGTCATGGGCAATGAAGGCGCAGGTGTTTCGGCATTTTGGCGCGATCACGCAGCGCTTCGCGTGTCGATTCCCCAGCCGGGCGGCATGGAATCGCTGAATGTGGCGGCGGCCGCCGCGGTGTGCATCTTTGAGCAGTGCCGGCAACAGCGCAAATAATCAGGTCGCGTCGAGTTCGCAAAAAAGCCGTTCCAACGCTTCGTTGAAACGGTTTTTTGCTTGGCTGCTCGATACTAATAATACGAAGGCCGCTCCAACCGAATCTCCTGCAAGATGGTCGTGGCAATCTCCTCAATCGACTTGTGCGTCGACGATAGCCACTTGACCCCCTCGCGTTTCATCATCGCTTCGGCTTCGTTGATCTCATAACGGCAATTCTCCAGCGCCGCATACTTGCTCCCCGGTCGCCGCTCATTGCGAATCTCCGCCAGCCGCTGCGGATCGATCGACAACCCAAACATCTTCTCCCGATACGGACGCAACGGCGTCGGCAAGCGCCCGCGCTCAAAATCTTCCGGGATCAACGGGTAATTCGCCGCTTTAACCCCGTACTGCATCGCCAGATAAAGCGACGTCGGTGTCTTCCCGCTCCGCGACACGCCGACCAGGATCACATCGGCATCGGACAGATTGCGGTTCGACTGGCCATCGTCATGCGCCAGCGAAAAATTGATCGCCTCGATCCGGTTCTTGTACTCGTCCGTATCCGCGTTCTGGTGAACCCGGCCCATTGCGTGCGTCGACTTGATGTCGAGTTCCAGTTCCAACGGCTCAATAAAGGTCTGGAACATGTTCAGCACCAGCGCATTCGAACGCTGCACGATCTCGTTCGACGCACTGTCCACCAGCGTGGTGAACACGATCGGACGGCGGCCATCGAGCGACACAGCCTCGTTGATCTTCGCAATGGTCGCGTGCGCCTTGTCGGTCGAATCGACGAACGGCACGCGCACGAGCCGGAATTTCTGGTCGAACTGGGACAGGATCGAATGCGCGAAAGTCTCGGCAGTGATCCCGGTGCCATCGGAAACGATGAATACGGTAGGCGGCATCGGCGTGGTGAGCGTGAAATGACGTGAAATGAAACTGACGGTGATTATCGTCGATTAATTAATCAGGCAGGATGATCGATGGACCGGCGCAAAAGGCCTGGTTGCAAGCGGTTGGCAAAGGCGCACCGCGAACGGCGTTCAGGCGAATGACTTTAAACTAAGCATTCGCTAAAACACCCGATGTGCGCCGCCACACCATGCACGTGTGAAGGGTCTCATTTGCGAGCGCTTTTATGCCCCGCGATGAAACATTTTCAAGAGCCAGCACGGTAGAATAGCGGCAACCTGTTCGATAAGCAATTGCGGACGATCTGCCGCTTAATCACACGAATTTACGTACTTATCGTGCGTTTTAGTAGCAAAAGATCGCTTTTTTGAGCGGTTTTGATTGTCGTGAAGGTGTTTCAAAGTTGTGTTTTCGAGCGTTATCGCGTGTTCTTGCGACGGCGCTCAAGCTGCCTTGGCGCTCTTCAGCATGTGCTTATCAAACAGGTTATGCAGGTTGCGGTACGCGCCCCCAATGAGCGCCGCCGCTTCGAGCCCACTTGCATGATCGTGAATTCCATCCACCTTAGGGGCTTGTATGACTAACGAAGCTAACGTTGCAAAGGACCAAGCGTATGTAGTTCCATTCGAGCAGTTGCGAATGACCGACGTCGACATTGTCGGCGGTAAAAATGCGTCGCTCGGCGAGATGATCAGTCAGCTCGCCGAAGCCGGCGTGCAGGTGCCGACCGGTTTTGCAACCACGGCGCAGGCATTTCGCGACTTCCTCCATCACAACAACCTGACCGAGCGCATCGCCAAACGTCTGGAACTCTTCGACGTTGACGATGTGAAAGCCCTTGCCGAAGCCGGCAAGGAGATCCGTCAATGGATCGTCGACGCGCCGATGCAACCGCGCCTCGAAGAGCTGATCCGCAAAGGCTTCGACACGCTTCAGGCAAGCTCGCCGGAAGAACTGTCGTTCGCCGTGCGCTCGTCGGCAACCGCTGAAGACTTGCCGGACGCATCGTTCGCCGGTCAGCAGGAAAGCTATCTGAACGTGGTCGGCATCGAGGAAGTGCTCGATCGCATGAAGCACGTGTTCGCGTCGCTGTATAACGACCGCGCGATTTCGTATCGCGTGCACAAAGGCTTTACGCACGCTGAAGTCGCGTTGTCGGCGGGCGTGCAGCGCATGGTTCGCTCGGACGTGGGCGCGGCCGGCGTGATGTTCACGCTCGACACCGAATCAGGCTTCAAGGACGCTGTGTTCATCACGTCGAGCTATGGCCTGGGTGAAACTGTCGTGCAGGGCGCGGTGAATCCGGATGAGTTCTACGTCTTCAAGACCACGCTCGAACAAGGCAAGTACCCGATCATCCGTCGCTCGATCGGCTCGAAGCTCATCAAGATGGAATTCACGAAGGCCGGCGAAGCGGGTCGCGTGAAGACGGTCGACGTGTCGCACGAGCAGCGCAACCGCTTTTCCATCACCGACGAAGACGTGATCCAGCTCGCGAAGTACGCGGTGATCATCGAAAAGCATTATCAGCGTCCAATGGACATCGAGTGGGGCAAGGACGGCCGCGACGGCAAGATCTTCATCCTGCAGGCACGTCCTGAAACGGTGAAGAGCCAGAGCGCCGGCAAGGCCGAAATGCGCTTCAAGCTGAAGGGCCAGTCGAACGTACTTGCTACCGGGCGCGCGATTGGACAGAAGATCGGCGCAGGGCCGGTGCGTGTGATTCACGATCCGTCGGAGATGGATCGCGTTCAGCCGGGTGACGTGCTGGTGGCCGACATGACCGACCCGAACTGGGAGCCGGTGATGAAGCGTGCATCGGCAATCGTCACGAATCGCGGCGGACGGACCTGCCACGCAGCCATTATTGCGCGCGAGCTGGGCGTGCCGGCAGTAGTAGGTTGCGGCGACGCGACCGACTTGCTGAAGGAAGGCCAGTTGGTGACGGTGTCGTGCGCCGAAGGCGACGAAGGCAAGATCTACGACGGCCTGCTCGAAACCGAAGTGACCGAAGTCGAGCGCGGCGAACTGCCCGAGATTCCGGTCAAGATCATGATGAACGTCGGCAATCCGCAACTCGCGTTCGACTTCTCGCATCTGCCGAATGCAGGTGTGGGTCTGGCGCGCCTCGAGTTCATCATCAACAACAACATCGGCGTGCATCCGAAGGCGATTCTCGAATATCCGAACGTGGATGCCGATCTGAAGAAAGCCGTGGAAAGCGTGGCGCGTGGTCATGCATCGCCGCGTGCGTTTTATGTCGACAAGCTGACGGAAGGCATCGCGACGATCGCGGCGGCGTTTTATCCGAAGCCGGTGATCGTGCGCTTGTCCGACTTCAAGTCGAACGAGTACAAGAAGCTGATCGGCGGTTCGCGTTACGAGCCGGACGAAGAAAATCCAATGCTCGGCTTCCGTGGCGCATCGCGTTATATCTCGGAGGACTTCGCCGAAGCCTTCCAGATGGAATGCGTCGCGTTGAAGAAGGTGCGCGAAGAGATGGGCCTCGACAACGTCGAGATCATGGTGCCGTTCGTGCGTACGCTGGCGCAGGCCGAGAAGGTGGTTGGCCTGCTCGAGAAGTTCGGCTTGAAGCGCGGCGTGAACGGCTTGCGGCTTATCATGATGTGCGAGATTCCCTCAAACGCGATTCTTGCCGAAGAGTTTCTGCAATTCTTCGACGGTTTCTCGATCGGATCGAACGACCTGACGCAGCTCACGCTGGGTCTGGACCGCGACTCGGGCATGGAGTTGCTCGCAGTCGACTTCGACGAACGCGATCCGGCTGTACAATTTATGCTGAAGCGCGCGATCGAAACGTGTCTGCGGCTGAACAAGTACGTGGGCATCTGCGGTCAGGGTCCTTCGGATCACCCGGACCTCGCCGAATGGCTCGCGAAGCAAGGCATCGAGTCGATGTCACTGAATCCGGACACGATCATCGACACGTGGAAGACGCTGGCAGCTGCATTGAATAAGTAAAAAACATGCGGCTGCACAGAAAGGGTATCAACCTTTCAAAACAGTAGGCGTGCTATAACACCCCGGACATTCCGGGGTGTTTCTGTTTGGAGAATCGCATGGCTGCTAACGGACTTTTCTGGTGGATCGGCGCCGGGGCGCTCGTCTTGCTCGAGCTGATGTCCGGCACGTTTTATCTGTTGATGATCGCACTGGGTTTTATCGCAGGCGGGATCGCGCATTTGTTTGGAGCAGGACTGGAGATTGAATTGCTTGTGGCCGCGCTGGTCGCAATGATCGCAGTAGCTGTGTTGCGGCGATCGAAGCTTGGGCGTCGTATTATTCGACGCGATGCATCGCATGATCCGGGCGTGAACCTGGATATTGGCGAGACGCTGAAGGTGAACGAGTGGCACGAGGGTCGCGCGAGGGCGCTGTATCGCGGGGCAGAATGGGACATCGAGCTGGCGCCCGGCGAGACCGAGGGCGCGCGGCTCTACAGGATCACGGCGTTTTCTGGCAACACGCTGGTGGTGGCGGCAAAACGCTGAGACGTTGGACCGGGGTTTAAGGTTTCCTAAGCAGATCGATAAGCAGATCGATAAGCAGATCGATAAGCAGGTCGATAAGCAGGTCGATAAGCAAGACACGCATAACAAGGAGTAGAAATGGACGTGACTATCATCGGGGCAATTTTGTTGATTATCGTGATCGCGATTGCGGCGCAGACGATCAAGATCGTGCCGCAACAACATGCATGGGTGCTGGAGCGGCTCGGGCGCTATCACGCGACCCTGACGCCGGGACTGACCATCGTCGTGCCGTTCGTCGATCGCGTGGCGTACAAGCACGTGCTGAAGGAAATTCCGCTCGAAGTGCCGAGCCAGGTCTGTATCACGCGTGACAACACGCAGTTGCAAGTGGACGGCGTGCTGTACTTCCAGGTGACGGACGCAATGAAGGCGTCGTATGGATCGAGCAACTTTATCTACGCGATCACGCAATTGTCGCAGACCACCTTGCGTTCGGTGATCGGCAAGCTCGAGCTCGACAAGACCTTCGAAGAACGCGACTACATCAATCACAGCATTGTCACGTCGCTTGATCAGGCTGCGGCGAACTGGGGTGTGAAGGTGCTGCGTTATGAGATCAAGGATTTGACGCCGCCGAAGGAAATCCTCCACGCGATGCAGGCGCAAATTACCGCCGAGCGTGAGAAGCGGGCGGTGATCGCCGCGTCGGAAGGTCGCAAACAGGAGCAGATCAATATTGCATGGGGCGCGCGCGAGGCGGCCATTCATAAGTCTGAAGGCGAGCGGCAGGCGCAGATCAATCAGGCGCAGGGCGAGGCGTCGGCGATTCTGGCGGTGGCCGAGGCAAATGCTCAGGCGATTGAAAAGGTGGGCGCGGCAATCACGTCGGCTGGCGGCATGGAAGCCGTGAATTTGAAGGTGGCCGAGCAATACGTCGGCGCGTTTGCGAATATCGCGAAGCAGGGCAACACGTTGATCGTGCCGGGGAATTTATCGGAGATGAGTTCGATGATCGCGTCCGCGCTGACCATCATCAAGGGCGAGGGGGCGGGTGGCGGGGTGATCCGCAAGAGTTGAGTTTTACGCTTGCTGAATGAAAAAAGGGCGTCGACCTTGTAAGTCGACGCCCTTTTTGTTTTGACATACTTATTGTCATGCTGGCGGCGCTCAATGCTTGGCGCCGCGCATGATTTGCGCCTTTTCGCGTTCCCAGTCGCGCTTTTTCTCGGTTTCGCGTTTGTCGTGCAGCTTCTTGCCCTTCGCCAGGCCGATCTCGCACTTCACGCGACCGCCTTTGTAGTGGAAGTTCAGCGGCACGAGCGTGTGGCCTTTCTGCTCGACCTTGCCAATGAGCTTCGAAATCTCTTCGCTATGCAGCAGCAGCTTGCGCGTGCGGACCGGATCCGGATGGATGTGGGTCGATGCTTCAGGCAACGGGCTGATGTGTGCGCCGATCAGGAACAATTCGCCGTCGCGGATGATGACGTAGCCTTCCTTGATCTGGCCGCGGCCGGCCCGGAGGGCCTTGACTTCCCACCCTTCCAGCACGAGCCCCGCCTCGTAGCGATCTTCGATGAAGTAATCGAAGAAGGCTTTTCTGTTGTCGATGATGCTCATGAATGAAAAGTGCCTAACTCGTTTAAAATCCTGATTTTAGCAGCGCGGGCCCGGTAAAGCCCGCAAAGCTTCCCACTCTTGCCACGCGTTGCGCCCTTTATGGCAGATGTTCAGAAAACTGTATTGATCCGTCACTCTGCAGAGCAGATGTTCGACCTCGTCACCGATGTCGCCGATTACCCGAATTTCTTGCCGTGGTGTGGAGGCGTTGAGGTAGGCCAGCACGACGAACACAGCATGGAAGCGAAGATCCACATCAATTTCAAGGGCATCAAACAGCATTTCGCGACGCGTAATGTGCACACGCGGCCGACCACGATCGATATGGAGTTCATGGACGGTCCTTTCAAGAAGTTCACCGGGTACTGGCGGTTTACGCCGTTGCGTGCCGATGCCTGCAAGATTGAGTTCGCGCTGCATTATGAGTTCTCTAACATCATTCTCGAGAAGATCATCGGGCCGGTTTTCAGTCACATCGCGCATACGTTCGTGGATTCATTCGTGAAGCGCGCCGATCAGCGGTATGGGAAATGATGACACTTTCTATTGAGGTTTGTTACGCGTTGCCGGAGGGAAACAGTGCGATTTGTGCTCTTTCGCTGGGCGAGGGCGTGACTGTGCGGGAGGCTATCGAGGCGAGCGGATTGCTCGCGCGGTTTCCCGAGATCGATCTTAATGTGCAGAAAGTGGGCGTTTTCGGGAAGATCCGGCCGCTGGATGAGGTGCTCGCCGATCGCGACCGGGTGGAGATTTACCGGCCGTTGAAGGTCGATCCGAAAGTCGCGCGGCAGAGGCGGGTGGAGAAGACGCGGCGCGGCGGATCCATTGAAGGGCGGCGGTGGACGCGCAAGGAAGCGCGGTAAGAAGCGTTGCCGCGTCATCTCGGCATCCGCAAAACCGAACTTATATCGAACGTTAATCGAGCGAAAAACCGAAACGGCGATGTAAATCGCCCATCCGGCCGGGGCCCGTAAATTGCGCCGGAAAACGAGAAACGCCACGTAAGCTGCTGTTCGGGCAGTGAAAATCCGGGGAACTATCGGTATAATTCGGTTTTGCGCCCATAGGATTTGCCATGCGTCTGATCCAGAAAGCACTCACGTTCGATGACGTGCTCCTCGTGCCCGCGTTTTCCAACGTTCTCCCGCGCGACACCAGCCTGAAAACCCAGGTTACCCGCAAGATCTCCCTGAATATGCCGCTCCTGTCCGCCGCCATGGACACGGTCACCGAAGGCCGCCTCGCTATCGCGATGGCCCAGCTGGGCGGCGTCGGCATCATCCATAAGAACCTCACCGCAGCCGAACAGGCCCGCGAAGTTGCGAAAGTAAAGCGCTTCGAATCAGGTGTGGTGCGCGATCCGATCACCGTGCCGCCGCAAATGAAAGTGCGCGACGTGATCGCCCTCACGCAACAGCACGGCATTTCGGGCTTTCCGGTGGTGGAAGGGCCGCAACTGATCGGTATCGTGACGAACCGGGATCTGCGCTTCGAAGAGCGTCTCGACGACGAAGTGCGCAAGATCATGACGCCGCGTGAACGTCTCGTGACCGTCAAGGAAGGCACGCCGCTCGCGCAGGCCAAGGCGCTGATGCACAGCCATCGGCTGGAACGAGTGCTGGTCGTCAACGACGCGTTCGAATTGCGCGGCCTGATGACCGTCAAGGACATCACCAAGCAAACCGAACACCCGGACGCCTGCAAGGACGAACACGGCAAGCTGCGCGCTGGCGCGGCGGTTGGCGTTGGCCCGGAAAACGAAGAGCGTGTCGAGCTGCTGTCGGCGGCGGGTGTTGACGTGATCGTCGTGGATACGGCGCACGGGCACAGCCAGGGCGTGCTCGAACGCGTGCGCTGGGTGAAGCAGAACTATCCGCATATTGAAGTGATCGGCGGGAATATCGCGACCGCTGCCGCCGCGAAGGCGCTTGTGGAATATGGCGCGGACGGCGTGAAGGTGGGTATTGGCCCGGGTTCGATCTGCACGACGCGGATCGTGGCCGGTGTCGGCGTGCCGCAAATCACGGCGGTGGCGAACGTGTCGGACGCATTGCGCGGCTCCGGCGTGCCGGTGATCTCTGACGGCGGCGTGCGTTTTTCCGGCGATGTCAGCAAGGCGCTCGCCGCAGGCGCCGACGCCGTGATGATGGGCAGCATGCTTGCCGGCACGGAAGAATCCCCCGGCGACGTCTTCCTGTTCCAGGGCCGCCAGTTCAAGGCGTATCGCGGCATGGGTTCGGTCGGCGCGATGAAGGACGGTGCTGCGGACCGGTATTTCCAGGACAACTCGGCGAATATCGACAAGCTCGTGCCCGAAGGCATCGAAGGGCAGGTCGCCTATAAAGGCTCCGTCAACGCCATCCTGTTCCAGGTGGTCGGCGGCGTCCGGGCAAGCATGGGTTATTGCGGCTGCCGCAATATCGCGGAAATGCACGACAAGGCCGAGTTCGTCCAGATCACGGGCGCGGGCATGCGCGAGTCGCACGTGCACGACGTGCAGATCACGAAGGAAGCTCCCAACTACCACGTGGACGGACTATGAAACCTCTGCTGCGCGTTGTCCTTGTCATCAATGCACTGATCTTCCTGGCCTTCGGCGTGCTGTTTCTGCTCACGCCATGGACAGCTTTATGGGCATCGATGCATCTCGTGACCGTGCAGCCGCCGTTTGTAGGACAGTTGTTCGGGGTGGCGCTCATTGGTATAGCGTGGGTTGCGGTTCATGCGGCTATCGATGGCGCGTTGACCGCGACGGCCGCCAAAGTCTCGGGACATGTGGAGTGGTTGTCGGCACTCGTGATGATGGTCTGGCTGCTCGGGCTGCGCACGCCCGAGTTAACGGGTTTCGGGCAGGTGATTGCGGCACTGGTCGGTGCGGTCATGCTGGTGCTGGGGCTCGGAAGTGTGAGACTGTCGGGCGCCGTGCGGCGGCGTGAACGCGCCGCGCTGGCGGGCGCCGCGGCCGCCGAGCGCGCTGAGAAGCGTGCAGCGAAGACCAAGGCGGAAGAGCGTGTGACTCCGCCGCCGAGGCCTTTGTCGTCCGATCCCGTCGCCCCGGCGAATCCTCGCTGGGACAGCGAGCCGGTCGCAGGCGCGCCTATGCCGCCGCTTACGACTCCACGTTCCGCCACGCCCGCACCATCGGCTACTGCGTTTGATCCTGCTACCGGACATGCCATCGATCCGGCGACGGGCCGGGCGTTCGATCCTGCCACCGGCCGCGCGTTCGATCCCGTCAGCGGTCACAAGATCGATCCTGAAACCGGTCGTACTGTTGATCCAATCACGGGCCAGCTCATCGATCCTGTCACGGGCGCGCGTGCGGAACCTGGTTTCGGCGCCGATCCGGGTCGCCGCGATCCGCGCTGAACGCTCGGGCGCGTGGGTCCTTCGAACACTGATCGAGGAACGGAGCTTCTGGTTTCGTTGTATCGATGAATCTGTCTTGCTGCGGTCGGCAACAAGCGCCGGCCGTTAAACTTTCTGCGCGACGCAATGCGCGGGACACTGTTCCTGCTGCTTGCGCTTTCGCTTTTGCCAACCGTTTCCGTTCACTCGCCTTCTGGCCGCTGCCATGCACGACAAGATCCTGATTCTCGATTTCGGCTCCCAAGTCACCCAGTTGATCGCACGGCGCATCCGCGAATCACATGTGTATTCGGAGATTCATCCGTACGACGTCGACGAAGCGTTCATCCGCGATTTCGCGCCGAAGGGCATCATTTTGTCGGGCGGTCCGAACTCGGTCACCGAAGGCGGTTCGCCGCGTGCGCCGCGAGCCGTCTTCGATCTCGGCGTGCCGGTGCTCGGTATCTGCTACGGCATGCAGACGATGGCCGAACAACTCGGCGGCAAGGTTGTACTCGGCAATGTCCGTGAATTCGGTTATGCCGAAGTGCGGGCGCATAACCACACGAGCTTCCTGAACGGTATCGAAGACTTCCAGACCGCCGAAGGTCACGGCATGCTGAAAGTGTGGATGAGCCATGGCGACAAGGTGTCGGACATGCCGGTCGGATTCAAGCTGATGGCATCGACGCCGGCTTGCCCGATCGCCGCGATGGCTGACGACGAACGCCGTTTCTACGGTCTCCAGTGGCATCCGGAAGTCACGCACACGGTGCAGGGACGGGCGATGCTCGACCGCTTCGTGCTCGAGTTGTGCGGTGCGCGGCCGGATTGGGAGATGGGGCATTACGTCGATGAAGCGGTGGAAAAGATCCGCGCGCAAGTCGGCGATGAGCACGTGATTCTCGGCTTGTCAGGTGGCGTGGATTCGTCGGTGGCGGCGGCGCTTTTGCATCGCGCGATCGGGGCGCAATTGACTTGTGTGTTCGTCGATCACGGGCTGCTGCGGTTGAACGAAGCTGAACAGGTCATGACCACGTTCGCTGATCATCTTGGCGTGAAGGTGATTCACGTCGATGCGAGCGAAGTGTTTTTGTCGAAGCTTGCCGGCGTGACGGATCCTGAGGCGAAGCGGAAGATTATTGGCGCTGAGTTTGTTGAAGTGTTCCAGACCGAGGCTAATAAGCTGAAAGACGCGAAGTGGCTCGCGCAAGGGACGATTTATCCGGATGTGATCGAGTCGGCGGGCAAGGGCAAGAAGGGCCACACGATCAAGAGCCATCACAACGTGGGCGGTTTGCCCGAGACGCTGAACCTGAAATTGCTTGAGCCGTTGCGGGAATTGTTCAAGGACGAAGTGCGGGAGTTGGGCGTGAAGCTCGGATTGCCGCCGGCGATGGTTTATCGGCATCCGTTCCCCGGACCGGGCTTGGGTGTGCGGATTCTGGGCGAGGTCAATCGCGAGTTTGCGGATCTGCTGCGTCACGCGGATGCGATTTTTATCGAAACGTTGAGGAATACCGTCGATAAGGAATCGGGCAAGTCCTGGTATGAACTCACGAGTCAGGCTTTCGCGGTGTTCCTGCCGGTGAAAAGCGTGGGCGTGATGGGCGATGGGCGGACTTATGAGTATGTGGTTGCTCTAAGAGCCGTGCAGACGCTGGACTTCATGACCGCGCAGTGGGCACATCTGCCGCATGAATTGTTAGGGCATGTTTCGAATCGGATCATTAACGAGGTTCGCGGGATTAATCGCGTTGTTTATGATATTTCGGGGAAACCGCCGGCTACGATTGAGTGGGAGTGATGGGTGCAACTGGAGTTCTTTTAAAATCAACGGCTTACGGTGCTTTTTGAATGATCGCGACTGCATTCTAAATTGGCCTGCTTCGGTCTATAAGTCGTTGAAAAGAAAAGGTTCT